>JAABVA010000004.1_pt1 | contig 368498 bp, 324 predicted proteins | sample 5560331 | NCBI WGS metagenome assembly JAABVA01 (sample SAMN12812661, study PRJNA571458) | rock metagenome | isolation source: Antarctica rocks | place: Antarctica: Victoria Land, Mt New Zealand sud | collected 2016-01-07 | reverse complement strand
GGCACGGCGCTGAACACCTGCTGCACTGGTCCGGATGGCGAAGACGGCATCAGTTCCATGCGCTGCGCTGTCACTACAGAAAGCGTGGCTCACCGCTTCCGGTCTTCTATCTACAACTGTAGTATTAACAGCCTGTGGCAGGACGTGCCGGCGTTTGGCAACGGTCTACGAAAAGGGCAAGCATGAAGACAGATGTCGTAATGCGAATGGCGATGTGGCTCGTGGAACGGAGGAGTGCTGGATCTGCTGGGGAAGCCTTCGCGGGAGATTTGCTGGAGACTTTCGCCAACGGCCGAAGCCGCTGGTGGTGCTTTGCTCAGGCGTTGCGAAGAGTGGCCTCATTTGCCGAGTTGCGTCTCGGTGCTTGCTGTTGCCGCTGTGGTATTGCATCGCTTCGTGTTCCTGCACCCGCTGTGGCAGCGCTTGTATGCGCCTTCGGCCACGCGCCTGCTCACGGATTATCGCAGCAGCACAGCGTGGCCGGGCTCAGCTGTAGTGGAGATCACCGCAGGTCTGCTACCTGCGGTCCTCTTCGTGTGGATGGGCGTCTTCGTCTTCCTGCTCCTGCGGCGGCAGACGTTGCAGCGCATGGATCTGGTCAGAATACTGCTCTCGCCCTCCGTTGGCTGCAGCATGGTCTTCGTAGAGACGACGCGCGGATGAGGGGGGTTCCCATGAGGCCCAGGATGGCCGGGTTATTGCGGAGCAGGCGTCCACGAACCGCAGGAACCAGAGGTCGTAGCCGCGGATGTGAACGCCGCGCCCGGTTATGGCGAACACTACGGTGTACTTCAACCCGGCAGCATGGGCGAATGCGCCACTCGGGCAGTTAGGGACCACAGCGCCCTTCACAACTACTACCGTTGGCAGCGGCAGCCGGATGAACAGTTGAGCCTTGCGAAGCGCTTTGCTATTCCATTGCCGGGCCGTGAACCCGGTTCGTTTCAGGTCAGGCTGAATTGTTCAATGTCTTTAACCGTGGCTCCTGCCGGTGCCGGGCCAAGCCAACTTCCAGACGATCACAGCCAACAACAGCAGCTTCGGTCGAGTATTCTCGACAGCAACGGTGTTCAGGGCAGGCAAGGACAGATTGTTGTTCGGTTTGAGTTCTAAAACCTTCCACTTTCCTGCATCTCGTTTCTAAGATGGGCTTTGAGGGAACTCCATGAAAGCTCTGGCTGTAATCGTGATGGCGTCATGCGCCTTCTCTTCAGCGGGGTGTCAGATCTCCGTACCGAACTTCTTCACCGATCACATGGTTTTGCAGCGAGATCAGCCGATTCATCTGTGGGGAGAGTCACGGCCCGGCGAGAGAGTATCGATCACGCTCGGAGAAGATGAAACCAAAGCCCTCACGGATAGCGTCGGGCATTGGACGGTCTCGTTGCCGGCGCGCGCTGCAGGTGGGCCCTTCGATCTGAAGATTCGGGGATCGAATGAGCTCAACTTTCACGATGTCATGATCGGCGACATTTGGATCGCCGCTGGGCAGTCCAACATGGAAATGCCTTTACATGGCTTCCCTGGAAGCGCTGTGTTGAAGAATGGGGAGCAAGAGATTGCCGCGGCCAGTCACCCACAAATTCGTCTGCTGCACATGGCGCATCGAACCGCCGCCTACCCGCAGGCGGATGCGGCGGCGGCCTGGTCCGTTTGTACGCCCGAAACCGCACGCGATATCTCTGCAGTAGGCTACTTCTTCTCGCGGGAGATCGAGCAGGATCAGCAGGTGGCGGTCGGTCTGATCGATGCAACCTGGGGCGGTACGCCGGCGGAAAGCTGGATCAGCCTGCAAGGGCTTTCGCGCAGCGCGGCCCTCGCTCCCGTTTTCCGCTTCTGGTCAGAGTTTTCAGCGGCACAGCAAGATGTGAAGGGCGTAGTCGCTCGTGACAAGACGGATGACGATGCGGCGCGCAAGCAGGGCAAGGAGCCGCATAGGCACCCATGGCAGCCAAACCCGGATTCGTGGGCTCCCGCGGGCATCTACAATGGCATGATCCATCCGTTGACGCCGATGACCATCCGCGGCGTCATCTGGTACCAGGGCGAAACCAACAGCGATGTTCGCCGGGTTGAGGCGTATCAGCAGATCTTCACCACGTTGATCCAGGATTGGCGAACGCAGTGGGGCAGCGGCACCTTCCCGTTCATCTATGCCCAGATCTCCAGCTTTCGGTCGACGCCGCAGGAAAACTGGGGCATGCTCCGTGACGCACAGAGACGAACGCTCAACGTCACACATACAGCCATGATCCCCACGCTTGATGTGGGAGATCCCGACAATGTTCACCCATCCGACAAGCAGACGGTCGGCCATCGCATGGCGCTTGCCGCGAGGTCTCTCGCGTACGGCGAGAAAACCTCGTTCAGTGGGCCGCTTTATGAGCGCGCAGACCGCAACAGCGGCGGACTGCAGGTGCACTTCAATCATGCAGTGGGTCTGCGGTGCAAACAGAAGCTCTGTGCCGGCTTTGAGATCGCTGGCGAAGACCATGGCTTCGTGCCGGCCACCGCCGTGGTCCAGCGCAACTCCGTTGAGGTACAAAGCAGTGAGGTGCTAGAGCCGCGCTATGTTCGCTACGCTTGGGCGAACGCGCCGGAAGGCAACCTGACAGACAGCGAAGGGCTACCGGCGCCAACCTTCTCGAGCGAACCTTCACCTTTAGCGCGAACACGCTGAGACGCTCCTCCCCCGTGTGGAGCCTGCTTGCGTGGTCACCCGACCGCCGCTTCGTTCTCTACTCAGGGCCCGACGTCGGCACCACGTTTGCTGTCAAAATCGCGGCTCTCTTGCGGGTCTTCGCGGGGAGAGGTTCAGCTTTTTGGCAGAGCAGAGGCGTTCATTGGAAGTTCCCGCTTGACGCGCGCGTTGCTGTTCTCTATCTGCCATGTGTCTCGTTCGACTCTCTTGTGGTTCCAAGCGCCGTTCAGCTTTCGGCCGCTGAGATGGACTTTGAGCCTTCCTTTGCTATAGCTGCCTCGACAGCCTCGTAGGTTCCGAGATCCCATACCGTTCCGCTTCGAGCGGACTCAGTGGTTAGCCAGGAGAGTTCTCTCGTTGTCCCGAGTGTAGCCGGGGCCTTCCCTGCTTTCCTGGAAGGAAGATCGAGGAACTCGAGGGTCTGAAAGGCGTCGTTCAGCTCCAGACCCAGCTCGAAGTGAGTCCCGGTCCGGTGCACAAGAACAGCTTTCGGCCGCCCTAACCACTGCTGCGCGGCAGCGCGTAGGGCACATGGTCTGCTTCGCTGACCCTCACGGCCTGTGGCGGGTTCGGAGGAGAGAGCCGCAGCTCGTTCAGAAGCTCTCTCGGGATCGTATGCTGAAGTGAGAGCACTGGAGCGAACATGTCTCCAGGCTTTCGCACTCGAAGGACCGATTCCTCGGGCGTAAACACAAGCCGTTGCGCGTCGCACCTTCAAGCTCGTCCCAGGAGACGGGCATCGAGACGAATGGCTGGGCGTGCTTCGCCCGCACCGAGTAGACCGACACCGTGGTCTTGTGCTCGGCGTTTTGACTCCAGTCCATGAAAACCTTGCCTTTTCTCTCCGCCCGGACCATGCGGGGAGATGATCTGTTTCGGCCGCAGCCGGTCCAGATCTTCAACCACCGCCTTGTGCCAGCGGTTGCGTAACGGTGTAGGAGGTGGCCGTGTTCAACGGCACGTACACCTGGAGTCCTTTCGGTCCCGAGACCTTGGCGAAGCACTCCAGCCCGCGATTGGCGAACCAGCTCCTGACCAGGACGGCCGGACTGGGCCGGTGCGGTTCATCGGTGTGATCCCGAACACGTCGGAAGCGGTAGCCAAGATGGCGAAGCAGCTTGCCAAGCATAGGAAAGCGCGTCCGCTCCACAACCCCATGCAGTGCAACCGCTCAAAGAGAGCAGCCATGCAAGATAGCAGCGCATTGCAATACCTCGCCATCGACACCATCCACGAATCCACCACCAACCCCCGCCGCACCTTCGAAGAAGCCAAGCTATATGGATTGCCGAGGCGTTCACCCAAGAGCGCATCACCGCAAGTCACGCCAACTTGCTTGCTCGACCCCCGCAGGAGGCACAGGCCACAGCCTACGATCAGTGCTGGCGCAAGGACTGGCAGGAGAAGGAACCGCACCTGCTACCCGCCAAGCACCTTGCTCGTGTTGTTGCTTCCGCTCCTCGGCCTGTTCGTCTGTCTCGGCTTCGGGTGGTGGAGGCATAGTTGGGGCGGGATTCTCGGCCAGACGCGCGGCGGCGCGGGGGTCATGAATCGCACAGTGGTTGTCGGTGCCTACGGTGATGGTGGTTCCGGCACGTTTGCCGTAGACGATGGTGGCTTCGCTGCGGCGCATGGCGGGGCTGGTTCAGCGTCGGGGTTCTGGGTGACGTTTCGATTTCGCGGAAGAGTCCGCGCTGGACGGCTCCCGGCCTCTGCTCTTTCGGGCTGCGGTAGCCGTTCTCGATCTGGACTAACTCGGGGATGGGCGGCAACTTCGCGGTCGATGCATGAAGGGCAAGCAGCCCTACTGGCCGGACAATCTCATGAAGCGGTACATCAGGCCGGTTACACGGAAAGCCGGCATCACCAAGAACATCGGTTGGCACACCTTCCGCCATTCCTTCGGCACGCTGCTGAAGGTGAATGGGGAAGACGTGAAAACCGTACAGGATCTCTTGAGGCACGCGAACAGCAGGATCACGCTCGACGTGTACACGCAGGCCGTGAACTCGGACAAACGAGCCACAGAGCAAGGTTGTAAAGATGATGGTGCCCGGCGTGGGTCAGAGAGAGGTCCAAACTGACTCGCTCTTGGTAACCCGGCGAGCGTAATGGACCCAAATCGGACCCGGATTGCTTGTCACTTAAGGTCGCCACACGAAGCTAAGTTAACTGCTTTGTATGGCGGGGACGACGGGGCTCGAACCCGCGACCTCTGCCGTGACAGGGCAGCGCTCTAACCAACTGAGCTACGTCCCCAAACCCGCGTCCTGACGACAAGATCTGTCGCCGAAGCGAATGCCGTAACCGATCCATCTATCCACCCTCGATTGCCTGCTTCGGATGACGCGACCGGCATCGCGTACATAAAGTCTATCAGAAGATCGCCGGAGCCCTCCCCTATCGTCCTCCCCAAACACTAGCGCGCGCCTGCGACTCGGAACCGTCTCTCAAGCCCTGCACCCCCAAAGCCCACTCTCTAACCCAGCCCCGCCGACCATCCCATCAGCATCGTCTTCCCAAATCCAGCCTGCCCGCATCTACCCGCCCATCCCACGGACTTCGTTCCACCGCATCAGCATCTCCGCGGTTGCAACCCACCTTGGGCTCCCATAGACTGAGCTCTGCCATGCACATCGTGGGCGGTTAGCTCAGTTGGTTAGAGCGCCTGCCTTACAAGCAGGATGTCGGGGGTTCGAGTCCCTCACTGCCCACCAAATCCCCGCATCGCACCTCGTCAACACCTTCCACATCACAGCCCATGCCCGCTCGCCTGATCATCAACGCGGACGACTTCGGCCTCACCGCAGGTGTCAATCGCTCGGTCGAAGAGCTGCATCGCGCCGGCGCCCTCAGCTCCGCAACCCTGATGGCGAATGGCCCTGCCTTTGACGATGCCGTCGCCATCGCCCACCGCAACTCCTCGCTCGGCATCGGCTGCCACATCGTCCTCACCGATGGCGTCCCGATCTCTCCGCCTCAGTCCATTCCCTCGCTCATCGGCCCCAACGGCAGGAGCTTCCGCCCATCCCTCCATGCCTTCGCAGCAGCCGCTCTGGCTGGCAAGCTGCCCCAGCGCGACCTCCGCACAGAAATCCTGGCGCAGGTGCTGAAGCTCCAGACCGCCGGCATCTCCGTCACACATCTGGATACCCACAAGCACGCACACCTCTTCCCTGCCGTCAGCCGGGCACTGCTTGACGTGGCACGCCAGAGCTCCATCCGCGCGGTCCGAAACCCGTTCGAGCAGCCCTGGACCCTCGCCCTCCGTCATGGCAGCCGCCTTCGCCGCATGCAAATCGCGCTCCTCAACCAGCTTCAAAACCGCTTCCGAGCCAGCCCCCACCTCCGCGACGGCTCTGTGCTCACCACCGACGGTTCCCTCGGCATCTCCGCCACCGGTCACCTCGACACCCTCGTCCTTCGCCAGCTCCTCCACAACCTTCCCGAAGGCACATGGGAGCTCGTCTGCCACCCCGGTTACAACGATCCCAACCTCGACCGCATCGCAACCCGCCTCCGCACCCATCGCGATGTCGAGCGGCGCGCGCTCCTCGACATCGTCCCCGAGGCCCTTTCGCAACTTGGCGCGCCTTCGCTCATCCACTTTGGAGAAATCTCCGCAGTCGCACGCTCGCCAAGCCCGCCGGTATACCGTAGCCCAGAAAGGCGCTCATAAGGGTCGGCATCATCTGTCATCAGCCTTCTCAGCGACGACGCAAGGCTCGCCCAAATGGCCGCAACCGCACGAAAAACCGCGCAGGACCACTTCTGCGTCTCCCGCATCATCCCGCTCTACGAGTGCTATTACGAGCGCGTCGTCGCCCGCGCCGCTTCCACGCCTGCATAACCGCCAGCGCTGCCGCTCGATGCGCTCGACCAGCTCTCCGCTCCTGTCTCCAGGATCGGCATCAGCAGCCGCACCTGCGTCCCCCGGCCCGGTCGGCTGTTGATCTCCACCGACGCCAGGTCTCCATACAACACCTTCATGCGCTCCCGCACATTGCGCATCCCGATCCCCGTCCCAGGCCGCGCCACACCGTCCGCCGGCCCATCCGCCTGCTCATCCGGAGCCATGTCCGGAGCCATTCCCACCCCGTCGTCCTCCACCTCCAGCATCAGCTGTCCAACGGCCGTCACTCGGCTGCGCAGCGTCACCGTTCCTCCGCTGATCCTCGGCTCCAGCCCATGCTTGATGCTGTTCTCGATCAGCGGCTGCAGCAGCATGCTCGGCACTACAATGTCCAGCGTCTCCTCCGAGATCTGCTTCACCACCCGCAGCTTTTCGCCGAACCGCACCACCTCGATCGCCAGGTAATTGTCCGTAAACTCCAGCTCGTCGCGGAACGGCACAAACGCCTCCCGATCCTTCAGCAGCGCCCGCAGAATGCTCGCCAGCTTTCCAATCATCTCCCGCGCCAGCTCCGGCTTCGACCGGATCAGCGATGTAATCGAGTTCAGCGTGTTAAATAGGAAATGCGGATTGATCTGCCGCTGCAACGCATCCAGCCTCGCTTCCAGCAGCAGCCGCCCCTGCTCCTCCAGCTTCCGCTCAATGCGAATCGCGTTCCATATCTTCAGCGGGATCCCGACCACCACCGGCGCCGAGGCGCAGATCGCAAGCTCGATCAGCCATCGGTCCGAGTGCAGCTCAAATAGCCGCCGCGGATACATCCGCGCCAGAAATCCCGTCGCGAACTGGATCGCCGTGATCAGCAGCAGCAGCAGGATCTGCCGGTCCAGATGCGGCCGCCGAAGATTCCGCGTCACCCACCGGTAAATGCTCAGATCGATCATTGGCGAGAAGGACCACACATCCTCCACATCCGCGAAGCGCCCGAACATGCTCGCCAACCCCGCCACCATCAGGTTCACCGGCAGCGACCAGAACTCCTGGTGACGGAGCGCCGGAATCGCCAGCACCGCTCCTCCCGCCATCGCAGCCCACGGACCCATCAAAATGCCCAGCAGAATCGTCGTCTCCAACGAAAGGTCGGCCGCCAGAAAATTCGGCACCGACACCCGTATCCAGACGCCCAACGTCATCGGGATGCAGATCAACGCCAGCAGCCCCACGGTCTCAGCAGGTGTCCGGCTCCTCTTCAGCAACAAATCCTTGAACGTCTTCGACCGCGCCAGCGAACTCGAAAACGCCGCCGCCACCCCAAGCTCCACCAGCAGCGTAATCAATATCAGCTTCGGATCGGGCTGCGTCACAGCACAAGTCTACGCCGCCACTCACTTTTCGCCGTCATCACCACCCGCATTCGCCGTCACACCACATGCCTACGCCGTCATCTCGACCGAACCCTGAGCGGGCAGCGCGAGTCGAAGGGGACGTGGAGAGACCCCTGTATTCGCCGTTGCCCTTGCTCCTGCCGTTGCCCTTCCCCGGCCCTTCCATCACCCGCCCTATAATCAGACAATGCCCTTCACCCGCGTCACCAAGCTCGCAGACGCCGATTTCCCGACACGTTGGGGCCACTTCCGCATCCTCGGCTTCGAAGGCATCCAGGAAGGTGTCCAAGGCGAACCAGACCAACCTCAGCCCTGCAACGAGTTCATCCCCGCACCCACCCGCCGCGTCGAATCCGCCGTCGCACTCGTCATGGGCGACATCCACGCCGCCCCGCCCATCGTCCGCATCCACTCCCAATGCCTCACCGGAGACGTCTTCCACTCGCTCCGCTGCGACTGCCGCCAGCAGCTCGAACTCGCCCTCGCCACCATCGCCCAGGCCGGCGCCGGCATCCTCCTCTACGAGCAGCAAGAGGGCCGCGGCATCGGACTCATGGCCAAGCTCCGCGCCTACGAGCTCCAGGACCAGGGCCTCGACACCATCGAAGCCAACCTCGAACTCGGCTACAAAGCCGACTGCCGCGTCTTCGAACTCCCCGCCGAGATGCTCAAGCAGCTCCACGTCCCCGCCGTCCGCCTCATCACCAACAACCCCGAAAAAGTCGAAGCTCTCGAGCTCGCCGGCATCCAAGTCGTCGAACGCATCTCCGCCCTCGTCCCCGAGTCCATCCACAACTCGCACTATCTCGAAACGAAACGCGAAAAGATGGGCCACCTCGGCAGTTGAAGGAATCGAACATCTCCGCTCAGAGTAGCAACTATCCACACCTCACCTGCTGAAAGGATTGGCGGGTCAGATTCAGTGCTTGAGGAAGGGATTGTCGTCGGCCGTCGACATGTCTGGAACCACAGAGAGGTTTGGCGCGCAACTCGCTGCAATGTTGCTGAGATGGAACTTCAATTCTTTGTCCAACGCCTCTATCTCAGAGTCGTCAACCTTTCTCTCGCAATACCGCCAGCCGTCTTGGGTGCTTGCATAAAGGTAGAGAACCGTTTGCGCCACGACGGTCTTGGGCGATTGCCCTTCTACTTCTGAGTGACTTGCGGACTGTAGAGCAAGGAACCCAAAGCGTCCGTGGCCGTCCGATGCCAGGGATCGGATGTCTTCATCGAACTGACGGGAGTCACATGGATCGTTCATGCGAGCGCAGATCTGCTCCGGCGGCATGTGCTTCGCGTGCTCACTTGTAAGTTGCCCGCGCAAAGCATCATTCTTGGGCGGATAGACTTCTGAAGTGATGCCAGTGCGAAGGTTGGCCAATTGCAAACGCTCCGGATGTACTGGGGCGAAGTGGCGCATGTTTTCGGTAATTACGATCAGATGCGGCGCTACTTCGATCGGACCAAATCCGTAAACCGTCTGTCTCAACGCTAGGTCTTTGCCGAGAACAAGCAGACATGCGGCTGAAGGTGACAGATGCGTCGAGAACATGTGAACTCGCGGATAAAGTAGATATCGCCAACTGACCCAGAGCAAACATCATTTTCGTCCATGTACAGTTTCGAACGAATGACTGCACCACTCGTCTTGTCGTACTTGACCAAACGAGGAGGCCCAACAAACGAGTTCCTGTCGAGCTTTTGGTATGCAACGATGACCTGCTTCTCATTGCTTTGACCATAGCCTTGCACGGTCTGCGCCAACTCTGCTTCCCCAGCAAAGCGAGAGGAACATGATTGGCCACCAACAACTCCTTGAGACTCTCCGCTCGACATGGAGCGGCGATCATGCAGAAGGACACCAGCGTTTCTAAGAACCGGATATGTCTCACGCGATCAGCTTTGTACAGCAGGAATAAGTCGGCGCAGGTTAGTTCAATAGTCGCATAGATCATGTTCCGCCGTGTGTGCTTAGCGGCTGGGAGTTCAGTTCATCGAGTGTGAATGATTGGCCTCTCACACAATCATGACTTTGCTTCCACCACCACCTTCGCCGTAGTCACCGCCTGCCCCACATGCCTCTGCGTATGCTCCGCGCAATGCACCAGCAGACCACCCACTGTGGTCGGCAGCAGCTTGCGCCCCACCCCCCGAATCTCCCCATAGCTCCCCGGTGACACCGCCAACACCCTCCGCCGAGCCTCCTCCAGCCCCGCCCGAAACTCCTGAAACAACTCCACGCCCGTCGGCCCCTCCGGCATCTCCCCCGCCAGCGCCGAAAGCTGCTCCGCCGAGAGTTGCCGACCCTCCGCATACGTCAACAGCCGATCCAGCGACCGCACCATATGCCGCATCTGGTACGCCACCGAAGCCACCCCAAACGGCCGCGCATGCATCTCCGCATCGCTCAGCCCCTCACACCAGCGCGCGACATCCTCCCCCGCCAGCTCCAGCGCATGCACCACCTGCCGCCGCACCGCATCGACATCCCCATACGTCCCCCGCAACCAAGGCTCCACCAGACTCTCCGCCATCACGCCTCCTAATTTAGCCTCTAACTCTTTGCTCCTTTGCCCGCTCTTTTTGCTTGCCTTGCTCTTTGCTTGCTCTTTCTGCTTTGCTTTTTCCTTTGCGCTTTGCTTTGCTTTGCTCGCTCTTCTGCTTTGCTCTTTGCTCTTTGCTTTGCTTTGCTCGCTCTTCTGCTTTGCTCTTTGCTCTTTGCTTGCTCTTTGCTCTTGCTCTTGCTCTTTGCTCTTTTTTGCTTTGCTAGACCTAAACCCTACATCCCCTTCCGCCCCCGAAACTCCCGCACCACCTCCCCCGCATCCCGATGCTCCCCATCCACCGCCTCATTCATCGCCCGCATTTCCTCCGCCGACACCCTCCACGCTAGCCGGTCCATCGCCGCCTGCATCTCCGGATGCGCCCGCAGCGCATCCTCCCGCACCAGCGGCACCGCCTCATACGGCGGGAAGTAGTGGCGATCGTCCGCCAGCACCGCAAATCCCAGCGCCACGATCGGCCCATCTGTCGAGTTCCCCGCCACGATATCGACCTGCCCGGCCGACAACGACCGGTACAGCAGCCCCAGGTCCATCACCCGCGGAGCCCCCGCGAAACGCAGCCCATACGCCGCCTCCATCCCGCGCAGACCATCCGGCCTCTCTTCAAACTCATACCCCACCCCCAGCCTCCACCCGGGTGCATGCGGCGCCGCCTCGCTCAGGGTCTGCAGTCCCAGCCGCTTCGCATCCGCGCCCCGCACCACCATCGCAAACGTATCCTCAAAACCCAGCGGAGCCTCGACGCGAATCCCATACCGGCTCGCATACAAATCCCGCACCGTCTTCAGCACCCGCGCCCGATCCCGATCCACCGGCTGTTTCAAAATGGCCGTCAGCGCCGTGCCCGTGTACTCCACATATGCGTCGATCCGCCCACCCACCAGCGCCTGCTGACAGATATAACTTCCCGCCAGGTAAAACCTCCGCTCCACCCGCCGGTGCCCCACCGCCTCAATCTCCTGCGCCAGCAGCTCCCCCGCAATCACCTGCTCCGTAAAGTTCTTCGCTCCAATCGTGATCCGCGAACTCCGCGGCGGCGCACACGCCGTCAACAGCAGGACCGAGGCGATTAGAAAAACACGGCTAGCCTGCTGTTCCCTGTTCCCTGTTCCCTGTCTCATTGCTCCCGGCCGCCTCACCGCTCCCGCACCGCGAATCGCTTCTCCAACAACCCCAACCCCCCATCCGCCACCAGCGCCAGCAAAGCCGCCGGCACCGCCCCTGCCAGCACCAATCCATTATCGACCGAAGCCACCCCGCGGAAGATCAGCTCCCCCAAACCTCCCGCCCCGATCGCCGCCGCAATCGTCGCCACCCCCACGCACGTCACCGTTGCCGTCCGCAGCCCCGCCAGGATCACGCTCGCCGCTAGCGGCAGCTCCACCTTCCACAGCCGCTGCCACCCCGTCATCCCCAACGCATTCGCCACATCACGCAACACCGGGTCCACACTCCCGATCCCCGCATACGTGTTCCGCAGAATCGGCAGCAGCGCATATCCCGTCAACGCCAGTATCGCCAGCCGAGCCGCATTCGCACCCAGCCACGGCACCGGCAGCAACAGCCCAAACAGCGCCAGGCTCGGCACCACCTGCACCACATTCGCAAACGCAATCACCGGCTTTGCCAACCTCCGCCGCCGTGTCAGCAGCACGCCCAGCGGCAGACCGATCGCCGCCGCCAGCAGCATCGCACTCAACGTCAGCCACAAATGCTCAAACGTAAGCCGCGCAATCTCCCACCCATGCTGGTGCAGAAATCGCATCACCCCCCACCCCCAACACTCTCCCCTACTCCCTCTTCCCTCTTCCGTTCTCCGGGCCCCTCCCGATGCACCGCCCGAACATACTCCCGCACCGCCGCCACCTCGCTGCGCGCCACCTCGCTTGAGGGCAGATCCGCCACCACCAACCCATCGGCCACAAACACGACCCGCTGCGCCAGGTACAGCGCCTCCTCCAGGTCATGCGTCACCATCAACACCGTCTTGCGCACCCGCCCCAACAGCTCCCGCAGCATCGTTTGCATCTCCGCACGCGTAATCGGATCGAGAGCCCCAAACGGCTCATCCATCAGCAACACCTCCGGGTCAGTCGCCAGCGCCCGCGCCAGTCCCACCCTCTGCCGCTGCCCGCCCGAGAGCTGCCCCGGATACCGCTCCCGAAATCCGCGGTCCGCATCCAGACCGGCCAGCCGCAACAGCTCCCCGGTCCGCGCCTCCCGCTCTGTCTTCGATCGCCCCGCCAGCTCCAGCGCCAGCCCTACATTGCGCTCGATCGTCATATGCGGAAACAGCCCAGTCTCCTGGATCACATATCCGATACTCCGCCGCAGCTCAACCACATCCGCTTCGCCGGCAACGCGCCCCCCCACCCGCACCTCGCCCGAGCTCGGCCGCACCAGTGCATTTACCGTGCGCAGCAGCGTCGTCTTCCCCGACCCGCTCCGCCCCAGCAGCGCCGTCGTCGTTCCCTGCTCCAGCTCCAGCGAAATCCCGCGCAGCAGCTCCCGCCCATCCACCAGCCGGTACCGCACCTCCGAGAAGACAACTCCGGCTACAGCCATGCACACCGCCGAACGCGACCCCAGCTTACCGCTGCACAAACACCCCGTTGCCGGGCCAAGTCCTACTCGGCAGCTACATCCGTTGCCGCAGCGGCCCCCTCTTCCGTACCCACCCCGGCAGGTTCCGCCCCCGGAGCCCCCTTCACCCGCACCACCGTGATCTTGTCGAACCCTTCCTTGAACGCCGGCGGCCTCAGCCGCTCCGCCATCTTCTGCATCACCTCGTCCGTCACCTGCCGGTCCCGCTTCGAGTTCCGCTCCATGCACACCGCCAGCGGCACATCGAAGAACACCGCCTGCACCTCGTACCCGAAGCTCTTCGCCATCTTGATCCACTGCCGGCGCTCATGCGGGCTCAGGTTCGTCGCGTCCACATAATTCCACGGCATCTTTGCGATCAGCCGCGCCCGCAGCAGACTCCGCAGCGTCGAAAACACCAGCCCCTGGTAGCGCTGGTCCGTGATGTCGTCGAACAGCAGCGTTCGCAGCAGGTCGCTCGAGAGCGGCGTCACCCCGCGTCGCTTGTACCACGTCGTCTTCCCCGACCCGGGCAGGCCGATCGCCAGCACCACGTATCCCTTCGGTGATTTGGCCGGTGTCATCTCGGCCGGTGGCGTTCCCAGGCTCTCCGGCTGCGTCTCTACCTCGATCTTCCGCTCGGGGGCCTCAGTATCCTGCCGTTCAGGCTCTTGCTGTTTAGCCTCCTGCCGCAGCCCGGGCCGTTCCCGTCTCCCGCCGGCCGCCGCGGGCTCGCGCTCCCCCGAGGCTTCGATAGCAGTTGCCGCACTCCCGGCCAGCGGCGTCTCGCTTACCGGCGTCGCCTCCGATTCGGCCGCTCGCGCCGGCAGGGCATCAGGGTACGTCGGCCGCAGCGGAGCCATCTGGTTGGCAGGTAGTTCGTGGCCGATCTTGCCGGTGGACTCTGATTCGTTTGGTCCACGTCTGGGGCGTCGTCTCATCTTTTCGCTGATCCATTCGCGCAGGTCGCGCATCCCTCTCTTGTAACACCGCCCCGAACCCACCCGCAAACCACCGCATCCACCCAGCCAACACCAGCGCCTCGACAGCACAGCCTCAGCCCTGTCCCTTGCTCCCCGTCTTTATATTCCCGCCTTTTGCTCCTGTCTTTTGTCCCCTGTCTTTTGTTCTCGTCCTTTGTTCTCGTCTTATGTTCCCCGCCCTTTGTTCCCTCTCCTTGAGAACCCCTTCACGCCCCCAACCCGCGCGATCTCCCGCCCCGCTTTACAATCAGAATCGAACACACATACTGACAGGAGCAAACGCAAGCATGGCAGTTAAGGTAGGCATTAACGGCTTCGGCCGCATCGGTCGCAACGTCTTCCGCACCGCAATCGGAAATCCCGACATCGAGTTCGTCGCCGTCAACGACCTCACCACGCCCGCGACCCTCGCGCACCTTCTCAAGTACGACTCCATCCTCGGCAACCTCAAGCACGAGATCTCCGCCGACGCCGACTCCATCACGATCGACGGCAAGAAGATCAAAGTCTTCGCCCAGCGCGATCCCGCCCAGCTCGACTGGGCCAGCGTTGACGCCCAGATCATCGTCGAGTCCACCGGCTTCTTCACCGACGCCACCAAGGCCAAAGCCCATCTCGGAACCACGGTAAAAAAGGTCATCATCTCCGCCCCCGCCACCAACGAGGACCTCACCGTCGTCCTCGGCGTCAACGAGAACAGGTACGACCCCGCGAAGCACAACATCATCTCCAACGCCTCCTGCACCACCAACTGTCTCGCCCCCGTCGTCAAGGTCCTTCACGAGGCCTTCACCATCCAGTCCGGCATCATGACCACCATCCACTCCTACACCAACGATCAGGTCATCCTCGACACCCCCCACAAGGACCTCCGCCGCGCCCGCGCCGCCGCCCTCTCCATGATCCCGAGCTCCACCGGCGCCGCCAATGCCCTAAAGCTCGTCATCCCCGAGATGGACGGCAAGCTCGACGGCTTCGCTATCCGCGTCCCCACCCCCAACGTCTCCGTCGTCGACCTCACCTTTGTCGCCGAAAAACCTATCTCCGTCGCGACCATCAACCAGGCTCTCAAGTCAGCCGCCGACGGCCCTCTCAAGCCCTTCCTCGGCTTCACCGAAGAGGAGCTCGTCTCCTCCGACTTCAAAGGCAACCCCCTCTCCTCCATCGTCGACTCCAAACTCACCAAGGTCGTCGGCCAGACCGGCAAGGTCATCTCCTGGTACGACAACGAGTGGGGCTACTCCAACCGCGTCAAAGACCTCATCTCCTTCCTCGTCGAAAAGGGCCTCTGATCCTGTGAACCGGGAGGTCTCTCGATTCGAGATCTGGGAGACCTCCTCAGCCTTCGATCAAAGCGAAGCAGGCTTTTGACTCACAGCCAGTGGCTGCTACTTAGTAGTCGTGGTTAGGTAAAAGGAAGCCAATGGACAAGACCGTTTGCAAACTCGCGTCGTAACAGGAAGCCAAAGGCTTCGTCCGGCACCGCCGACGATAACAGCTCATAGCTCACAAGCGGGGCCTAACGATACGTCTGCTGCGGCGGCGATAATGTCCAAACCCGGCCCCGACCACCCGCTCAAGTCCAGTAAAGAATCCGGCACATCGGCAGCAGCTCCCCGATCGTCTCCTTAAACCACCCCCGCATCTCCCCCATCGAGTCCTTCGGGTAGACATACTTAAATCCACCGAACTTCGTCCGCTTCTCCGTCCGCGCCTCCTCCCGCATGTCCAGCGTCGTCTTCGGATACCACCCCACCAACACCTCCTTCGACCCCGGCGTAAACCGGTGAGTGATCAGTTCCGCCGTCAGGTCAAACCCCTCCACCCCGCGAAGCGCCTCCGCCACCGCCCCGAACAAGCCCTTGTACTCCTCCTTCCAGTTCGCCACCGGCATAATCGGAGCCACCGTCAGCCCCACTGGATACCCCGCACTTGCCATCGCCCGCAACGCCTTCAGCCTCTGCCCTACACTCGCAGTTCCGCCCTCAAAATCCCGGCTCACGCTCGCCGCGTTCACTGAAAACCGCACCCTCGTCCGCCCCTTGTGCTGGAGCGAAAGCAGCCGCCCCACCGCGTCGAACTTCGTCGTCCACCGCAGCTGAACATCCGCATCCCACTCCCCAAAAAACCGGATCGACTCCTCAAGCGCCCCCGTTAGGTGCTCAATCCCCAGCGGATCCGTGTAGCACGACGCCTCAAACGTCGTTCCCTCCCCCGCTCGCGTCCGCGACCGCGACGTCACCCGCCCAGCACCCGCATACGGCCGCAAGCCCTCCAGAATTTCCGGCAGATTCGCATATGCCCGCGTCACCGGCGGCCCGCTCAACGAGCCCGCCAGGTAGCAATACTGGCAGTGCGCCGGACACCCCTGCGCAAGATGAAACTGCCAGTCAGCCGAAGGCGGAATCGGCTGCAGCTTCCTCTGCCCCGGCGGTGAAACCACGATTGCAAACGTCGTCTTCGCCAGCGCATAGCTCTCTCGCTCCGTCCCACCCGCAAAGCTCGTCAGCCTATTGCTCGGCAGCCGGATCACCTCCGCCCCAAACGACGCCGCCCGCTCCAGCATCGCCCGCCCATGCGCCAACGCCAACGCATGCGGCGTAATCAACACCCGCCGAGGCCGCCACAGCTTGCCTTCGACTATTACGCCTCCACCAGTCTCCTGAGCGTCACGCCCTGCTCCAATCCCATCCATCAGCGGAGATAACGTCACCATACGCAATTAGATTGCCCGCCCCCCCGTCCCGATGTAACACCGCGCCCCTCTCCCTACGCCACCACCTTCGTCACCTCAAAAGCTCCGGCCCTCAACCCACCCCCGATCAATTCGCGATCTCCTCTTGGCCCCCCGGCATCCAACTCTCATGCACCAACGCCAGAACATCGCCGGCACCTCCCCCTACGAGCCCATCATCGGCTTCTCCCGAGCCGTCCGCGTCGGCCCTCACGTCTACGTCTCCGGAACCGGCCCCGTCGATGCCGACAACGCCGACCCCGCCACCCAGACCGACCAGATCCTCACCATCATCGCCGCCGCCCTCAAAGAGGCCGGCTCCTCCATCGAGCACGTCGTCCGCACCCGCGTCTATCTCACCCGCGCCGAAGACTGGGAAGAGGTCAGTCGCATCTACGGCAAATTCTTCTCCATCACCCGCCCGGCCGCCACCATGGTCGTCGTCGCCGCCCTCCTCAATCCCACCTGGCGCGTCGAGATCGAAGCCGACGCCCACATCCCCGACTAGTCCCCCTATCTGCCCCCGCCCACCCCCCAACCAGCACTGCTATCCTCTACCTGTGGCCGACCTCACCTTCTCCCAACCCGCGCGCCGCAACTTCCTCCTCCCCATCCTGCTCGCCCTGGCCGTGCTCTTCGCCGCCATCTTCGCTGTCCTCCGCCTCACCCCCCACACCACCGCCGACGTCGCCGTCACCCGCACCCTCTTCCCCTCCCACGTCATCTTCAAGTCCGACTCCATGGTCCTCCACAGCGATCAGGCTCAGGACGACCTCTACCTCCTCACCACCCTTCGCATCACCAATCACCTCCGCCTCCCGCTCTTCCTCAAGGACTTCAACGCCTCCCTCATCCCCGCCCCGGACTCCGGCACCCTCCCTATCACCACCAACGCCGTTGAAAAGCCCGATCTCGCCCCCCTCTTCAGCACCTTCCCCGCCTTGCGAAAGCTCGCCGCCGCCCAGGGCGCCCAGCCGCTCTTCCGCGATACCAAAATCGATCCCGGCCAGACCGCTGAAGGCTACATCGTCCTCCACTTTCCCGGAACGGAGGCCCTCTGGGACAATCGCGGAGACGCAACCATCTCCATCGACCTCTACCACCAGCCATCTCTAACCGTCACCATCCCGAAGAACGCAACTCCCTCAACCTCCCCACCAGCGTCAAACCCCCGACACCCGTAGCCCGTCTCCTACGCTGTTCCTGTCCTTCCTGTTCCTGTCCTTCCTGTTCTGTCCTTCTGTTTCTGTCCTTCCTGTTCTGTCCTTCTGTTTAGTCCTTCCCGTTCCTAAAACACCATGACCCGCCGCCGCTTCATCGCCGACACCTGGACCCCCACCTCCGCCACCCTCACCGGCGACCAGGCCGCCCATCTCGCCCGCGTCCTCCGCGCCCAGCCCGGCCAGATCATAGACATCGTCGCCGGCGGCTTCCTCCACCGCGCCGAGATCACCCGCATCGCCCCGCCCACCCCCAACTCCCCGGAGGAGGTCCACCTCCTGCTTCACGAGGAGCTCGAGTCCGACACCGCCCTTCCCCTCCATCTCCTCATCGCCATCTTCAAGTTCGATCACCTCGAGTGGGCCATCGAGAAGGCCACCGAACTCGGCGTCGCAAGGATCACCCCCATCCTCGCCCGCCGCACCGAAAAACACCTCGCCCAGGCCGCCCTCGCCCGTGTCGCTCGCTGGCGCCGCATCGCCCTCGAAGCCTCCAAGCAGTCCCGCCGCACCTCCATCCCCGGCATCTCCGATCCCACCCCCCTTACCTTAGCCTTGGCCGCAGAGCAAAGCCCCACCCGCATCCTCCTCAGCGAACTCGACCAGTCCACCCCCCTCCTCACCGTCCTTACAAAAGCCAAACCCGATGTTTCCGCCCGGGTGCCCCATTCATCGCAGCCTCACCGCGATGGGTGGGAGGTAGAAAGCCCCTCACCCGAAATCACCCACGCCCTCGCCATAGGCCCTGAAGGCGGCTGGACCCCAGAAGAGATGCAGCTCTTCCTCGACCACATCTGGCTCCCCGTCACCCTCGGCCCCCGCATCCTCCGCGCCGAAACCGCCGCCATCGCCGCCATCGCCATAGCCAGCGCCCACCTCACCTGAACCTTCAACACCATCTTGTTGTCATCCTGACCCTGAGCGAAGCCGAAGGGGAACGGACCCTCTTCTCCCCCGCACCAGCCCGCACCCGCCCCGCTCGCGCACTTGCCTTCACTCCACGTTGGCGCCCACAAACAGCAAAGGCCCGGACCGCAGCCGGGCCTCGCCGTCACAAGCAACCCCTACGTGAACATCTCCTTCACCTTGTCCATCAGCCCCCGCGAGTGCGGCACATTCTCCACCGTCATCGTCTCCGCCAGCTGCCGCATCAGCTCCTTCTGCTGCCGCGTCATCTTGCTCGGCGTCTCCACCCGCACCTCCACGATCAAATCGCCCTTCCCGCGCTCATTCAGGTGCGGAACCCCCTTGCCCCGCAGCTTGAACTCCCGCCCGCTCTGCGTTCCCTCCGGCACCTTGATCGACTCCAAACCTTCAAGCGTCTGGATATCCACCTCCGTGCCCAGCGACGCCTGCGGAAAGCTGATCGGCAGCACGCAGTGCAGATCGTCCCCATCGCGCTCAAAGAACTTGTGCGCCTTCACATTCAGCACCACGTAGAGATCGCCCGCTGGCCCCCCGAACTTTCCGGCCTCGCCCTCGCCCCCATACCGTATCCGCGTGTCCTGCTCCACACCCGCCGGCACCTTCACCCGGATTATGTGCTCCGCCTGCACCCGCGTCTCTCCCCGGCACACCTGGCACGGGTCGACAATCAGCGTTCCCGTCCCCTGGCATACCGAGCACGTCCGCGCCACCGAAAAGAAGCCCTGCTGGAACCTCTGCTGCCCACGCCCGCCGCACTGCGTGCACGTCACCGGAGCCTTCCCCCGCGCCGCACCCGTCCCCTTGCACTCGCCGCAGGTATCCAGCCGCCGGACCGTGATCTCCCTCTCCTTGCCGAACACCGCCTCCTCGAACTCGAGCGTGAGATCGTACCGCACATCGCGCCCCCGCTGCACTCTGGACGCTCGCCGGCCGCCACCACCACCCCCGCTGAACATCTCCCCAAATAAATCTCCGAAGATGTCCCCCAGATCTTGCGGATTGCCGCTGAAGCCACCCCCGCCGAAAGGCCCGCCCGCACCCGCGCCGCCGCCGTTGAACGCCGCATGACCATACCGGTCGTATGCCGCCCGCTTCTCCGGATCGCTCAACACCCCGTACGCCTCGCTGCAGGCCTTGAACTGTTCCTCGGCCTGGGGATTGTTCGGGTTCCGATCCGGGTGGTACTGCATCGCCAGCTTCCGGTAAGCCGTCTTCAGCTCCGCGTCATCCGCATCCTGCGAAACACTCAATACTTCGTAAAAATCGATCTTGGTCACGTTTGCCGTCGCACTCATCTCTTAATCTCTCAAGCCCTTGCTTCCACTTGCGTTTCTGCCTTGCTTTTCTGCCTTGCACTTCTGCTCTTCGCCTTCTCTTCCGCCCTCTGCCTTGCACTTCTGCTCTTCGCCTTGCTCTTCCGCCCTCTGCCTTGCACTTCTGCTCTTCGCCTTACTCTTCTGCCCTTCTTGTTGTCATTCCGCAGCGAAGCTGCGGAATCTGCTTCTCTACCCAAAACCCCTACTCGTTCACCTGGTCCACATTGCTCGCAATCCTCACCAGCGCCGGCCGCAGCAGCTTCTCGCGAAGCTTGTACCCGCGCCGAATCTCCTCAAGCACCTGATGGTCTGGAAACTCCTTCGTCTCAATGCTCCCCAACGCCTCATGGACGCGCGGGTCGAACTGCGTCCCCACCGTCTCCACCGGCTGAACATTCAACCCGCGTAAACCATCCTCCATCTGCTTCACAATCATCTCCACGCCGGACTTCAGCTGCTCTGCCGATCCCTCCGCCTTCAACGCCAGGTTGAAGTTGTCCATCACTCCGAGAAACGGCTCCACCGCGTTCTGGATGGCGTAATCCCGCGCATCCTGACGCTCCTTCGCCTCCCTCTTCCGCGCATTGTCGAACTCCGCCTGCAGCCGCGCCAACCGGTCCCTCAACTGATCACGCTCCCCCTTCACCTGCTCCATCTCCAGCTGGGCCGCGTCGCTGGTTGCCGCGCCCGCATAGGTCGGCTCCTCCATCTCTCCGCCACCCGCCACAATCTCCGGCTCCCGCATCTCCCGCTCCTCAATTCCATCCGCCATCATCTCGTCCTGCATAGTCCCATCACTCCTCATCGCATCTCCCCTTCTATTGTTGCCCATCCCCGCCCATCGCGCGACCTTCTCCCACTGCGTCTCCATCGGCACTCCATTCGCAAACCTGAGCCAGTCCCAGAACCAAATCCGCCCGGCCGTAACCAGTCGCGTCAGCCTCGCTGCTCATTGGATGTCTCGCAGCGCCTCGCGATACAAACCCGGCGCCCAACCCAACGCATCGCACCCAGCCCGGCCTCCTGCCCTGCCCTCGCCGGTGCTCATCCCTCCGGATGCAGCATCCGGTCAAAGGCTCCCGCGATATAGCTCACCGCATTCATCGTCCTCTCATAGTCGATCCGCTTCGTCCCGATCACGCCCACCGTCCCCCTCTGCTCCCCTCCCACCCGCGCCGGCGCCGCAATCAGCACCAGCCCCGCCATCTCCGGAGCCTGCTCCTCCAAATCGAACACCACCCGCACACTCTGCTGCTTCGCGTCGATGTACGCGTTCAGCAGCTCCACCAGCCGCTGCTTCGCCTCGAGCGCCGCCAGCACCTCCCGTATCCTCTCCCGATCCGCCTCGTTGGCCACCCCCATCACCAGGTTCCCAACGCCCCCCACATACACCGTCTGCGACCTCGTCTCCGGAACCGCTCCCGCCCATAGCTGCTCCGCCGCCTCCAGCATCCGCTGGTATTCGCTTCGCTCCTGCTCGACCCGCCGGGCAATCTCCGCCCGTACCCGCTCCACACTCCATCCCCGAAAACTCTCATTCAGAAACGCCCCCGCCGCCTCCAGCTCCCTCCCTTCGAAATCCCGACCGAGCGCCAGCACCCGGTCCCGCACCATCCCACTCTTCGTCACCACCACCGCCAGCACCCGCCCTGGGGACAGTCGCGAAAAATGCACATGCTCCAGCAAATCACCATCCGCTACCGTCGCAATCGCCACGCCGACACCACTCGAAAGCGTCGCTAAAACATGGCTCGTCCGCTCCAGCAGCGCCTCCGTCCCCGCTACGCCCGCGAACCGGGAATCGATCTCTCTTCGCGACCGCGCCGGAAGTCCTTTGTTCTTCGTAGCTTGCCCGCCACTCAGATCGTCTACATACATCCGAAACGCCCGCGCCGTCGGCACCCGCCCCGCCGAGGTGTGCGGCTGCTCCAGTAACCCAGCATCCGCCAGCGCCGCCATCTCGTTCCGCACCGTCGCCGAACTCATCCCTCCCCCATCGCTCCCCAGGCGCGCTATCGTCGCCGAGCCAACTGGCTCTCCCGTCTCGACATAGCTCTCGATGATGGCGGCCAGGATGGCCCTTTGCCGCGCCGTGACTCGCTCCGCGTCCGCCATGCCGCTAACCTCCGTCAAGCTCATCCGCTGCAAACCTCAGCGGATCCCACTCACTTAGTCTAACGAAGCCGTCAACCCCCTACTCAATCTCAAGCACACCCCCGCCCTGCGCTGCCACCCGCTCCGCCGCCAAAACCACCTTCCTCGCCACCGCGTAGAACCCCGCCCCCGAGTCGCTCTCCGGCCCGGCCAGGGACACTGGCATCCCTCTGTCCCCGCCCTTGCGAATCGACGGATCCAGCTCCAGCGACCCCAGGAACTCCACCCCAAACTGCGCCGCCGTACGCTCCGCCCCACCTGTCGAGAAGATGTCGATCTCCTCCCCGCAATGCGGACAGTGGAACGTGCTCATATTCTCCACAATCCCCAGTACCTCCACCCGCACCTGGTGAAACATCTCAAGCGCCTTCCGCGCATCCTCGAGCGCCACATCGCTCGGCGTCGACACCACCACCGCTCCCGTCAGCGGAACCGTCTGCACCAGCGAAATCACCACATCCCCCGTCCCCGGCGGCAGGTCCACAATCAGAAAATCCAGCTCCCCCCACTCCACCTGCATCAGGAACTGCCGGATGATCTGGTGCAGCATCGGTCCCCGCATCACCATCGGCTTGTCGCCCGGAGAGATCAGCCCCACCGAGATGAACTTCACCCCATGCGCCAGAATCGGCTCGATCCGGTTCTCCCCCACCACGTTCGGCTGCCGGCTCACCCCCAGCATCGTCGGCACATTCGGCCCATAAATATCCGCGTCGATCAGCCCGACCTTATAGCCGAGCTTGCCCAGCGCCACGGACAGGTTCACCGCAACCGTCGTCTTGCCCACCCCGCCCTTGCCGCTGCCCACCGCAATCACATACTGCACACCCGGCAAAGGCTGTGGCCCCGCTCCCGCTGCCATATGTCCCATAACTCTCCTCTAAGAACTCAACTCACTCCGCCCTACGAGTCAAACTGACTCAGCCCTACTCGGTTGTCATTCCGCAGCGAAGCGGAGGAATCTGCTCTCTGCCCAAAACTCTCAATCCCACGAATGTGCCTCGCTTTGCCTTGCTCTTCCCTGAACAGCCGTCACACATGCCACCCGTCCCCCAGCGCCGCCCGCATCGCCTTTTTCCTTTGCGTCTCGCCCGCGCGCATCTCGCGCCGCCGACCCGCATCCTCGTACCGCCGCTTCTGGTGCTCCGTCTCCGCCACCACCTGCGGCACCACAATTCCGACACCATCCCGGCCCACCGCCACAAACGTCAGGTACGCCGACGACACATGCCGCAGCCGCTGCTCCCGCACATCCTCCACCATCACCCGAACCCCCACCTCCATGGATGTTCGAAACGCCCGGTTCACGCTCGCCTTCAGGATCAGCAGCTCTCCCAGCTTCACCGGAGCAACAAAATCCAGATGATCCATGCTCGCCGTTACCGTAAACGCTCGCGCATGACGGCTCGCCGCCATCGCTCCCACCAGGTCGATGTACTGCATCAGGCGCCCGCCAAACAGATTCCCAATCGCATTCGTATCCGCCGGCAGCACAATCTCGCTCCGCTCCGACTGCGATTCCACCACCCTCCGCGTCAACGACTCTTCACTCATGCCTCAAGTGTAGTCGTCTCCGCTTGCAACTCCCCTCCCTCGCGCCGCACCATATCCGCATGGACAAGATCGCAACGCTCTCCGAAATCCTCAAGCACAACCCAACCGACGCCTTCGCCCGTTACGGCCTCGCCATGGCCTACGCCGCCGAAGGTCGGAACGAGCAGGCCCTCGCCGAGTACGACACCATCCTCCAGCAAACCCCCGACTACGTCCCCGCCTACCAGATGTCCGCACAGCTCCTCCTGAAACTCTCCCGCACCGAAGAGGCCCGCACCCGTCTCCAGGCCGGCCTCAGCGCCGCGGGGCGCATCGGCAACGCCCACGCCCAGTCCGAGCTGCAAGCCATGTTCGACGACCTCGGCGCATAATCTTCAACAACCATGCTTCTAACGCTTAGTTGGCAGCAAATCGCTCTACGTCTGGCCCTCGCCTCCATAGCCAGCTTCGTCATCGGACTCGACCGCGACCGTCACGGCAAGACCGCAGGCATGCGTACCACCATGCTCGTCTGTCTTGCCGCCACGCTTGCGATGATTGAGGCCAACCTCCTCATCACCACCGCCGGAAAGACGCCCTCCTCTTTTATTCAACTCGATGTCATGCGGCTCCCGCTGGGCATCCTCTCCGGCATCGGCTTCATCGGCGCTGGCGCTATCGTTCGACATGGAGAGCTTGTCCGCGGTCTCACCACTGCGGCTACCCTATGGATCGTCACCGTCCTCGGCCTCCTCTTCGGCGCCGGTCTGCTCCGCCTAGGCGTCTCCGCCAGCATCCTCACGATCGTCATACTTTGGCTTCTGAAAGCTCTCGAAGATCACATACCCTCGGCCCGCAACGGAACCCTCTTCATCGAGTTCGCGGACACGGAAGCAGGGACGACAACAGAGCAGTCACTCCGCCAGACCCTCCACAACGCCGACTTCCACATCACCTCTTGGACCGCCACCTTCGCCAACTCCAGGCTCCATAAACTCGATTGCGGTGTCCGCTGGATGCGCAAAGGCCACCACCAGCCATCGACGCCCGAGGCAATAGAGCAACTCGCTGCCGCCTCTGACGTCAAGCACCTCAAGTGGAAGTCATAGCCACAAGCCGTTCGGCGTTCGCCCTCGTACGCCTGACAACACAGCCCAAAACATTCAGCCCCACGCACGATCCACCAGCTATGACCCCCGCCACCTTCGCCGGACATCTATACTTTCTTTATGGCGACCTCAAACCTCCCCGCGACACTCGGCGCTCTCCGCAACAGTGAATACACCCCCCAGCGCGTCGCCCGCAGCGTCAAGGACGAGCTCCGCGACAACCTCATCGCCCGCCTTCGCACCAACGGTGTTAGCGGCGATCCCCTCTTCCCCGGCATCGTCGGCTACGAGGACACCGTCATCCCCCAGATCGTCAACGCCCTCCTTTCCCGCCACAACTTCATCCTGCTCGGCCTGCGCGGCCAGGCCAAGTCCCGCATCCTCCGCGCCCTCACCACCTTGCTCGATCCGCATACCCCCTACATCGCCGGCTCCGAGCTTCGTGACAACCCCTACTCTCCCCTCAGCCGGTACTCCCGCGACCTCCTCGCCAGGATGGGCGACGACACCCCCATCGCCTGGCTCACCCCGAACGACCGTTACGTCGAAAAGCTCGCCACCCCCGACGTCACTGTGGCCGACCTCGTCGGCGACGTCGATCCTATCAAGGCCGCCCGCTCCGGCCAGGAACTCGGCTCCGAACTCACCATGCACTACGGCCTCCTCCCCCGCGCCAATCGCGGCATCTTCGCCATCAACGAACTCCCCGATCTCGCTGGCAAGATCCAGGTCGCGCTCTTCAACATCATGCAGGAGGGCGACATCCAGATTAAGGGCTACCCCGTCCGCCTCCCCCTCGATGTCGCCATCGTCTTCTCCGCCAATCCCGAGGACTACACCGCCCGCGGAAAAATCGTTACCCCGCTCAAGGACCGCATCGGCTCCGAGATCCGCACCCACTACCCCGAGTCCATCGACGACGCCATCGCCATCACCGAGCAGGAGGCCTGGACCGCACGCAGCTATGCCGCCGACAACCAGGCCATTCAGCACATCGAGATCCCTCACTACATCCGTCAAATCGTCGAGCAGGTCGCCTTCGCCGCCCGCGAGGACAAAAAAGTCGATAAGCGTTCCGGCGTCTCGCAGCGCCTTCCTATCTCCACCATGGAGCTCGTCGTCTCAAACGCCGAACGCCGCGCCTTCACCCACGGAGAGAGCACCGTCGTCCCCCGGGTCGGCGACATCTACGCCGCCCTCCCCGGCATCACCGGCAAGATCGAACTCGAGTACGAGGGCGAGATGCGCGGGGCCGACACCGTCATCCGCGAAATCATCCGCGCCAGCGTCGCCGGCATCTTCGATGGGTACTTCGCAGAAACCAATACCCAGCAGATCGAACAATGGTTCAACCTCGGCGGAACCGTCCAGCTCAATGACGCCCAACCCTCCGCCGCCTCCCTCGTAGAGCTGAAACAGATCCAGGGCCTCTTCGAAAAACTCTCACCGTTACAAATCAACGCGAAGTCCGCACCCGAGGTCGCCGTCAGCGCCGCCGAGTTCCTCCTAGAAGGCATGCACGCCCACAAACGCATCAGCCGCAACGAGGAGCGCAGCTTTTCCGCCGGAGAAAAGAAGTCCCGCAACGACCAGGCCGCCCAATACGCCGAGCGCATGCGCGAACGCGAAATCGAACGCGAAGACCTCGCCACGAAAAGCCGTACCCGCCGGGGCTTCAACTAGAGCTAACCCTTCTATAGCGGTTATCGCGTGTGCCGACGGATTACTCCACGGCCCACAGAGGCACCGCTTCAGCGTCTTGGGTCTCATTGTGCCGGATCTCGCGAACTTCGCTGTGCTCATCGAGCACGAACATCGCGATTTCATTGCGGGAGCCACCGCCTTCCCGTAGACATTCTCGTATCATGAGGAATCATGATCCTGGAAGAACCCTCCTTTTCGCACGCCACTCTGTCCGAGATCTACCAACAGCCATCCGCGCTTGCGGACACGTTCGCCGCGTACACCACGAGTGGCACGCTTCGCGAGGCTGCCTGGTCTCCAATCTCCGCGGCTCTCAAGGGGAAAGATCGTCTCATCATTGCCGCGAGCGGATCGAGCCGCCACGCCGGCCTGCTCGGGGAGATCATGATGGAAGAGCTCTCGGGAATCGCTGTCGATGTCGAGTACGCCAGCGAGTATGTCTACCGGCGGCGGGATTCTGTCCTGACTCCGGCGGTGCTGGTGATCTCGCAGTCGGGGGAGACCGCGGACACGCTCGCCGCACTGCGCGAGGCGAAGCTCCGTGGCGAGGCGTCGATCTCCATGACCAACGTCCCCGAATCCTCCATGACCCGTGAGGGGGACGTATCCCTTGTGACCCGGGCGGGCAAAGAGGTCGCGATTGCAGCGACCAAGAGCTTCGTGACCCAACTCAGCCTGCTGTATCTCATGGCTGTTCGACTGGGAGACGACCGGGGGCGCCTATCGGAGGAGCAAGTTGCCGAGCACCTTGCCGGACTCGCCACCCTGCCTTCTCTCCTCGAACGATCTCTGCCCGGCTGGGAGCACGAGATGAATCGCATCGCGGAGAGCTTTCGCAGGGCCGAGGCGTTTCTCTTCGTGGGACGCGGTCTGCACTACCCCATCGCCCGGGAAGGCGCACTGAAGCTGAAAGAGATGTCGTATCTCCATGCCGAGGCTTACCCGTCCGGCGAGCTGAAGCACGGTCCTAATGCCCTGCTTGGGCCCGGATCGCCCCTGGTCGTTCTTGCCACGCAGGACAGGAACGACCCGATGTCCATGGTGCGATATAACAAAACCGTTCAACTTTTGCGCGATATCGCAGACCAGGGGAGCCACATCCTGGGCATTGCGACGGAAGGTGACACCCAGATCGCGCAGCTCTGTACCAGCTGCGTCTACGTTCCCGCCGTCCAGGAGTTTCTCCTCCCTTTTCTGGAGATCGTGCCACTTCAGCTCTTTGCCTACTTCATGTCCGTGCAGCGCGGCAACGATGTAGACCGGCCACGCAATCTGGTGAAAGCTGTGGTTGTGGAATGATCGCTCCACGTCTTCCCGGTCACCCAGGACGGCCCCTCCATCGAAGGGTTGACTCCGCTCCCCATCCGATCGCGGATGACATCGGCTACTGGCGCGAGTAGCGTGATGTAGATCTCTGAAACGGCGACGGCCTCACGGGTGTGTTTTATCAGTGTAGGCATCTGGCCTCCTGTTTGGCTTCGATGTAGTTCGATCGGGCTCAGAATCGCGCGATCAAAACTCATGCAAGCGTTGCCCAGGCCCAAAAGAAGAACCAAGTGACAGCAGAAGCGACGCAGAACATCAGAGCTAACACGAGGACCTCCGCAGCCTTGCTGTGGAAGAGCCTAACCGCGTGCTGCGCGCCGGTCTTGCCTTTGGCTTTTCTGGTCTTGCCTCTGGTTTTTCTGGCGGGGTGCCGCTCCAAAGACAGCCTGCCTGCGACCTCTTCGAAGATCTACGCCCGGTACGTCTCAGCCTTCTACACCGGCCTGGCTGCGTTGCAGGTCGGCGACGATGTCCGTGCCGAGAGCAGCCTTGCTGAAGCGACGCAGCTTGCCCCGGGGGAGCCGGCGGCATGGGTGAACTGGGGTGTTCTGGCGCTGCGCCAGCGCAGCTTCGATGCGGCAGCGGAGCGGCTCCGCAAGGCACAGAAGCTTGCCCCTCAGAGTGATGTGATTGATTACCTGCAGGGCCTTCTTGAAAGCAATCGCGGCGACGCGGGTGCAGCTATCGCGGACCTGCGTGAAGCGGTCCGTCTAAACCCGAAGAATCTCCGAGCCATCTACCTGCTCGCCTCCGAAACGGAGCGACAGGGAGACGCAAACAGTGAAGCGGCTTTTCAGCAGTTGACGGAACAGATCCTCGCGGTCGAGCCGGAGAACACGGCCGCCTTGGTCGACTTGAGCCGGATTGCTGCGAAGCGAGGCGACAGCCGCGTTCTCCAAACGACGATCGCGCAACTGAGAGCACATGCCAACGGCTGGCCCGCCGAGGCCACCCAGCAACTCAGCCAGTTGGAGACGGCAGCCTCGGGTGCGGATCCGCGTTCCGCAGCCACACGTTCCACCTTTCTCCGCAATGTGCTGATGCGAGTTCCCGAGTTTCGCGCCAGCCTAGAGCGACTCAAAGCTCAACCCGGAGAGGACGCGGAGCCTGTCTCGCGATTCTTCCTGCTGCAGAATCTACCCAACCGGCCCGCTTCTCCGGACGTCACGATGAGCTTTGCCGGCCAGAGCGTCGCGGGTTTGAAGGGTTCGGGATGGAGCTGGATCGGCGCCATCTCGATCGACGGTTCGGGCGCCCCAGCGATCGCGGTTGCAAATGGACATGAGGTTCGCCTCACCACCGGAGCGGGTCTACCGTTTCCGGGTGGAGCCTCCCAGGCAGCGCCTTCGCCCGAGGGCGTGTTGGCCGTCGACTTCAACTACGATTTCAAGACCGACTTGGTGCTCGCGGGCGCGGGAGGAGTCCGTCTCTTCCGGCAGGAGAGGCCGGACGCCTTCACCGACGTGACCTCGTCCACAAAACTGCCGCGGAGCGTGGCCGATTCCCCTTACACCGGTGCCTGGGCAGTCGACATCGAAGCCGACGGCGACCTCGACCTGGTGCTCGGATCAAAGGTTGGCCTGGCGACTGTTCTCAGAAACAATGGCGACGGGACCTTTGACGTGATACGCCCTTTCACGGACGTCTCCGGCATACGCCAGTTCGTCTGGGTCGATCTCAACGGCGACGGCAACCCCGATGCCGCGCTCATCGATGGAAGCGGCCGGCTCCGCGTGTTTCTGAACCAAAGATCCGGCAGGTTCCGCGAATCTCCACTCCCAGCTGGCTTCCGCGATGTCCGGGCCATCACCTCCGCGGACGTGGATGGCGGCGGCCTGCTGAGCCTCATCGTTGTTCAGGCAAATGGCGAACTCGACCGCGTCAGCTATCAACGGGCGTTTGGATCCTGGCAGGCAAAGCAAGTAGCGAGGTTGCCTGAAGGCTCAAGCATGCTTGCCAACGAGGTTCGCCTCCACGCGGCCGACCTGGACAACAATGGCGCTGTCGATCTCATTCTGGCGAACGTCGCCGCACCGGCGACCAACCCGTCCAGCCCCGCCGTGTGGCTGCAGGATGGAAACGCTGAGTTCAGTCTTCTTAAGCAGGCTGTGAGCCTTCCCAACGTCTTCGACCTGGCCGATGTGAACGGCAGTGGAAGGCTCGATCTGTTGGCGATCGGTTCGGATGGAAGCGCGATCAAAGCGGTCAATCAAGGCGCAAAAAACTACCACTGGCAGACCATTCGACCCCGCGCACGACAGGCTACCGGAGATCAGCGCATCAACTCCTTCGGTATCGGAGGAGAGATTGAGGTCCGGTCGGGCCTCCTCGTGCAGAAGCAGCCGATCACTCGTCCGGAGCTCCACTTCGGCCTGGGCGAACAGGCCTCCGCGGACGTCGCCCGTATCACCTGGCCGAATGGATCCGTGCGTGCGGAGTTCGGCCTGAAGAGCAATCAACAGATCGTGACCGAGCAGCGCCTCAAGGGATCGTGTCCGTTCCTGTTCGCCTGGAACGGACGCCGGATGGAGTTCGTCAAAGACTCTGTTCCGTGGGGTTCGGCGATCGGCCTCCGCATCAACGCTCTCGGGACAGCCAGGGTGGAAGCGACCGAGGAGTGGTACAAGATCGGGCGAGACGAGCTTCGGGCTCGCGATGGCTTCTATGATCTCCGCATCACAGGAGAGCTCTGGGAGTCGTTCTACTACGACCATCTCTCGCTGATCACGGTCGATCATCCCGCCGGAACCGAGGTGTTCACGGATGAGCGTTTTGAGGTTCCTCCGGTGAAGCTGGCGATCACGGCGGTTGGAACACCGCAGCCCATCGCCCGCGCCGTCGACGATAACGGACAGGATGTCACGGCCACTCTCGCTGCTCTGGATGGGAAGTATCTCGACACCTTTGGCCGCGGGCAGTATCAGGGCGTCACGCGCGATCACTTCGTTGAGGTGGATCTCGGGGACGGGGCGCCCTCCGCAGGTCCGCTGTGGCTGATCGCCAAGGGCTGGCTGCATCCTTCGGATTCCTCGGTGAACATCGCAATGAGCCAGGGCCGGCACGACCGTCCCCGATGGCTGAGTCTCGAAGTTCCCGATGGGCACGGCGGCTGGAAGGTGGCGCGCCCCAATCTCGGCTTTCCGGCGGGACGGAAGAAGATCTGCCTCCTCGATCTCACCGATGTCTTTGTCCCGGGAACCCCGCGGCGTCTCCGCCTCCGAACCAATCTCGAAGTGTTCTGGGATTCGATCGAATGGGCTCCAGGGCTTCCCTCAACCAGGCTCGTCACGACCTCTATCGATCCTGCGATGGCCGATCTGCACTATCGGGGGTTCTCCACCATCGCTCAGGCGAACCCCTCGTCGCCTGAGATTCCGAACTACAACCACCTGTCCGGTACGGCTCAACGCTGGAGGGATCTCGCTGGCTACTACACCCGGTTCGGAGATGTTCGAGAGCTCCTCAAATCAGTGGATGACCGGTACGTCATCATGAACGCTGGAGACGAGCTGGCGCTGCGCTTCCCCGCCCCACCGCCACCGCCTGCGGGCTGGGTCCGCGACTTTGTCATCTCGGGCGACGGCTGGATCAAGGATGGCGACTACAACTCGAGCTACTCGCAGACCGTACTGCCTTACCCTTATCACAAACGCAAAGTCTATGACACGCCTCCGGGCAGCCTTGAAGACGATTGGGTATACCGGAACCACAAGCAGGATTGGCAGACCTATCACACCCGCTACATCACACCCGATCACTTCGAGAGCGGGTTGAGGAGCATGGAAGCACGATGAAGCATGCAGGGGCAGCACGTCTCGTGCTGGGCGTCTTTTTTCTGGGGCTCCTGGCAACTCCGATCCTCATCAAGAGAGTGTCGTCGGCCCACGCCGCCTCTGGGAGGAGCGCCCTTGACGCGAGCGCCTCGATTGCCCGCCACGGCTTTCATCTCGAGGAGGTCGCTGAGAGATCCGGTATCCACTTCGTCCATCACGCGCCCGAGCTCGATCCAAAGCTCGCACTGATCATGCCGCAGGTCGCCTCCATGGGCGCCTCCGTCTCCATCGTCGATTTCGACCGCGATGGGTGGCCGGATATCTATGTCACTAACAGCGCCTTCGGAAGCAGGAACGCGCTCTATCGCAACCTGCATGACGGAACCTTCAAAGACGTCGCTGGCGAGATGGGAGTAGCCGATGTCAATCAGACCGGCACCGGCGTATCCATGGCCGCGGTCTGGGGAGACTACGACAACGACGGCTTCGAGGATCTTCTGCTCGTGAAATGGGGCCGGCCCGAGCTGTTCCATAACGATGGAGGTCACGGGTTCACACGCGTCAGCGACCCTGCCGGCCTGCCGCCCTGGATCAACGCGAACACCGCCTTGTGGTTCGACTACGACGGCGATGGTCGGCTCGACCTGTTCATCGGCGGCTACTACTCCGAAGACATCGATCTCTGGCACTTGAAGACGACCAGGATCATGCCCGAGAGCTTCGAATATGCAAAGAACGGTGGTCGAAAGTATCTCTTCCACAATCTCGGCAACGGCCGTTTCGAAGAGGTCAGCGCCAAGCTGGGCATCAACAGCCGCCGATGGGCGCTCGCCTCCGCGGCCGCCGACCTGCGGGGCACCGGTCACCCCGATCTCTTTGTCGCGAACGACTACGGCGTGCCGGAGCTCTACCTGAATGATGGAGGCCGTTTCCACGAGACAGGGGAGAAGACCGGCGTGGGCGCCGCTCCCAAGAGCGGAATGAACGTTGCGTTCGGCGACATCTTCAATCAGGGGCGATACGCCGTCTATGTCTCCAATATCTCCGAAGACGGCGTTCTCATTCAAGGCAACAACCTATGGGTGCCCAAAGAAGGAACTCGCGGGTCTGAGATCCAGTACGAAAACCTTGCCCGGGATATGGGCGTAGAGCTGGGCGGCTGGAGTTTCGGGGCACAGTTCGGCGATCTCAACAACGACGGCACGCTCGACCTCTACCTCACCAACGGATACGTGTCGCTGGATCGCAAACGAAGTTACTGGTACGACTTTTCCAAAGTAGCCGGAGGGAATGCAGCCATCATCGGAGATGCGAAGGACTGGCCCGCAATGGATGGCCGAAGTCTATCCGGATATCAACAGAAGCACGTTTGGTTGAACGACGGTGCCGGTAAGTTTGTGGACGTGGCCCAGGCAGTCGGTGTGACGGATATCCTTGACGGGCGCGCCGTGGCTCTCGCGGATCTTTGGAACCGCGGCTCCCTCGATATTGTGGTTGCAAATCAGCGAGGCCCACTGCTCGTTTACAAGAACACGGTAAACCCCGACAACCAGTGGATCGAGTTTGAGCTCGAAGGAACGGCGAGTAACCGCAGCGGTATCGGGGCACAGGTAACCCTGCGGTGGAACGGCAGCCAGCAGGTGCAGCAGGTCTCCGGAGGCAGCGGTTTTGCCGCGCAGAACGACAGGAGACTGCACTTCGGCCTGGGCAAATCACCGCACCTGGAGCAGGCCACGATCCGATGGCCCTCCGGTAAACTCCAGACGCTGAACAGCCTTGTCCCCGGAAAGCTGTATCACGTGAGGGAGCCCGCATGAGCCAGCAAACGGTCCGTGTCCTCGCCACGTCGCAAGCAGGTTCTCCAACCCCCTGGAGACGCATCTTCACACTTGAGAATCGTTTCATTCCACCCCTCTTCATCACCGCTATTCTCCTGGTAGGAGACCTCTCCTTCGGAATCCTGGAGAGTTACAAGAAGACGTTGCTGGCCATCGCCGCCAGCATCCTGACGGAACTCATCCTCGGCCGGGTCTTCACCCGCACGTGGCCGCACCTCGCGAGCGCCTACATCAGCGGCATCAGTGTTGGCATTCTGCTTCGCTCGCCCGCCTTCTGGCCTTACGCTCTCTGCAGCGTCATCGCCATCACCTCGAAGTACGTCCTTCGGGTAAGGAACCGCCATATTTGGAACCCGTCGAACTTCGGCATCTGCGTCATCCTCTTCCTCGCGGCAGAGTCAGTGACCACGCTCAGCATCCAGTGGGGCAATAGCCTCTGGGCCATGCTGGTCATCTGGTCGTTCGGATCCGTCATCATCTGGCGTCTACGCCGGTTTCACATCTGCGTGACTTACATTCTGTCGTTCCTGGCCTTCGCGTTTCTTCGGGTGTGGTTGACTGGGAGCCCATGGCAGTCGGAGATCGCGCCGATCACCGGGCCCGAGTACCAGCTGTTCATCTTCTTCATGATCACGGACCCGAAGACGACCGTCCGATCGAAGCGCGGCCAGGTGGTCGTCGCCTTCTTGATCGCCGCCGTCGAGATGGTCCTTCGACTCCGCCAGAACATCTACGCGCCACTCTATGCGCTCTTCCTGGTCGGTCCCATCGCCGTCCTCATCGAAATGTGGCTGAATACACGCCGTCCAGCCTCAATCGATCGTGAGACTGGTGCAACACTCGCCATCCCCTCTGCGCCTCTCTAGCTCTCCGCGATAGTTCCCCGCAATAGTTCCCCGCAATAGTTCCCAAGGATGTCAACATTCATGCCGTTCCGCCGCGCTTCAGTTCTTTTACTCGCATCCATCATTGCCACCTATGCCCTCTCCGGCTGCAAGCAGACGTCATCCGAGTATCCAGCCCACGAAACCGCATCGCCCGCCCCCGAGTTACGGACGACATCGGATCCGGCCGCGCCGCGAAGCGCCGAGGCGGCGCCGGCCCGGCCCTCCGGACCCATCCGTTTCACCGATGTGACGCTGGCCTCAGGAATCCACTTCCGCCATCACAGCGGCGCAGCCGGAAAGAAGTACCTTCCAGAAACCATGGGAAGCGGGGTCTGCGTGATCGACTACGACAACGATGGCTGGCAGGACATTCTCTTCGTCAACTCCATGGACTGGCCGGAGCACCACGCGCAGCGGGCCACGGCTGCGCTCTATCACAACAATCATGACGGCACCTTCACCGACGTCACGGTGACGTCAGGCCTGGCCACCGAGATGTACGGCCTGGGATGCGCGATCGGAGATTTTGACAACGATGGCCGGGACGACATCTACATCACCGCGCTGAATGGGAATCACCTCTTTCGAAATCTCGGAGCCGGGAAATTCGCGGATGTCACATCCAAGGCCGGTGTAAGCAACCCCGGCTTTTCAACCGGCGCCGTCTGGTTCGACTATGACAACGACGGGAAGCTCGATCTCTTTGTCTCCCACTACGTGGATTGGTCGGTCGCCACCGATCAGGTCTGTTCGCTCGATGGAAAGAACAAGTCCTACTGCACCCCCGAAGCCTATAAAGGCCAGAGCTCCGCGCTATTTCACAACCTGGGCAATGGAAGATTCGAGGATGTCACCAGGAAGGCCGGGCTCTTCGACCCCACCAGTAAATCGCTGGGCATCGTTCTGCTCGACTTCGATGGCGATGGATGGCTCGACCTGTTCGTGGCCAACGACACTCAGCCAAACAAGCTCTATCGCAACAACCACGACGGTACCTTTACGGAGAGCGCCTTTGCGGCGGGCGTCGCCTTCAGCGAGGAGGGCAAGGCTCGCGCCGGCATGGGCGCCGATTCCATCGACTTCGATGGCTCGGGCAGACCGGGCCTCGTTATCGGAAACTTCATGAACGAAAGCATCGCGCTCTACCGCAACGACGGATCGGGACTCTTTACAGAGAAGGCGATGAGCTCTGGCGTGGGTCCAGCCTCGGCCTCCTCGCTCACCTTCAGCACCCTCTTCTTCGACTACGATCTCGATGGACTACCCGATATCTTCGCTGCGAATGGGCATGTCGCGGACGACGTCAGCGTCGTCCAGCCGACCGTGAAGTACGCGGAACCGCCTCTGCTCTTCCACAACCGTGGTGCCGGCAAGTTCGAGGATGTCTCCGGAAAGGTCGGAGCCGCTCTCCGCCAGCCGGTCGTGGGTCGCGGCGCGGCTTACGCGGATTTTGATCGCGACGGCGATCTGGACCTCATCGTCACCACCTCGAATGGCCCTGCGAAGCTGCTGCGAAACGACAATGGCAATCAGAACGACATGCTTCGGATTAAGGCGGTCGGCGTTCGCTCCAACCGGGATGCCATCGGTGCCAAGATCACGGTCAAGACGCAGCGCGGCATGCACATCTCGCAGATGGTCAAGACGGGTTCCAGCTATCTCTCACAAAGCGAGTTTCCCTTGACCTTCGGCCTCGGCAGACCTGAAAACGGCAAGCTCGTGAGTGTGGAGATCCTCTGGCCAAATGGGCGCAAGGAGACCCTTGCCGGAGTGACCCCGAATCAGTTCCTCACGCTCCAGGAGGGCAAGGGAATCGTCTCCGCGGAACCCATAGCGTTCATCCGGCCCAAGCCGGAGGTCAAGCCCTAGCCTTGAGAGGCGGCTCTGCAGCCACCGGAAGCTACGCACGTGACTCAGAGCTTCGCCGTCCGCAGTCTCAAGGAATTGGCGATGACGGAGACCGAACTGAAGCTCATAGCCGCTGCGGCAATCATCGGATTCAGCAGCAGGCCGAATGCAGGAAACAGCACGCCGGCCGCAAGAGGAACTCCAACCATGTTGTAGACGAACGCAAAAAACAAATTCTGCCGGATATTTCGCATGGTGGACTGGCTAAGGTGACGGGCGCGAAGGATGCCGCGCAGATCGCCCTTGAGCAGCGTTATCCCGGCAGACTCGATGGCCACATCCGTGCCGGTTCCCATCGCAATACCAACGTCCGCTTGAGCCAGGGCCGGCGCATCGTTGACGCCATCGCCAGCCATCGCCACGATCGAGCCCCCTTGCTGCCGCGCCTTGACGACCTCCGCCTTTCCCTGGGGCAGCACGTCGGCTTCAAACTCGATACCCAGCTTGTCTGCAACCGCTCGAGCGGTGGTCGCATTGTCTCCCGTCACCATCACGATCGTCAGCCCAGCCGCCTTCAGCTCGCGGATCGCCTCTGAAGTCGAGCTCTTGATAGGATCGGAGACCCCGACCACGCCTGCCGCTTTGCCGTCCACAGCAATAAGCATCACCGTTTGGCCGTCGCTTCGCATCTCATCGGCCACACCGGCGAGCTCCGCCGAATCGACCGAGAGCTCGCGCAACAGTCCCGTATTGCCGACCGCGATCCGCTTTCCGGCGACCGTTCCCGTCACTCCCTTCCCGGTGATCGAATGAAAATCTTGGACATCGGCCAGCGTCAGCCTTCTATCCTCAGCACCTTTCACGATGGCGGCGGCCAGCCGTTCGCATCTCCTGCGGAGCTCTTTCCGAGGACCTTTCCGAGGCCGCTTCGGACGGCTTGAGATACCGGTCGGGCCGGCCATCGAACTTGCTCTTGCATCCGGCAGAGCAGAAAAGATACGTCTTCCCCTGGTATTCGCTTCGCCCGGCGGCCTTCGCCGGATCGACGGTCATGCCGCACACCGGGTCCTTTACCCCATCGTTCGGCTTGTCACAGCAGCACATATCGCTTCACCTCATCCTTCTACTGCTGCTGACGCATGGGCCGGCGCGATCTTACAGTTGGCTTCGTCTGCAGGTGCAGTCGAGACATCGGTGCTCCGCGCATGCTCCACAGACCGTAGACAGCTTCTTTGCCACGGCTTGACGCGCTCTATGCAGGCGCACGGAAGCGTTGTTGGGAGAGGTAGCATGCGACCGGGCGAACGCTTGGACCGACGCGCCGCCCAGATCGACCTCTTCGATGACCGTGCGGTACTCGCTCTTGAGATCCCGGACCACATCGCCGATGCAGGCGCACACCGTCTGCTGCAGCTCCATCTCGTAGCTCAAGGGCGTCTCGGCGGCCAGCTGATCGTGGGCGCTCACACGAGCGGACCGTCTTCGGTAGTGGTCCGCAACCGCATGGCGCAGGATGCGATAAAACCACGCGACAGTGCTCTCTATATCTCGAATCTCCGAGCCATGTTCCATCGCCTTCAGGTAAGCGGACTGGAGGATGTCTTCGGCGGCCGCGGAGTCTTCGACACGAGCCGCAAGAAAACTCAAAAACCGCCCATGTTGCTCCATTACTCGACCCAGCACGTCCTCATGCTGACCTGCTCCGGCCTCGTCACTCGCTGCGCTCATCCATAGCCTCTCTTGTGATGTACGTGCAGTTTCGTCCCTTGTATCTACTCAACACTGCCGCTTGTTCCTGGCAGGTTGATGGTGGTGGAGGCGCTTCCCGTCGACATCGGCGCTTCAAGCCCTCCGCTCAGGGTGAAGTTCTGCAACGCAACGGCGTTGGCCCAAATATCGTGCAGCGCGGAGAGATATCCGATCTGCAGCTGGAAGAGCGTGCGTTGGGAGACGAGCACCTGTGGGTAGGCTCCAGCCATGCTCTGATATTTCATGAGGTAGAGATCATAGGCCCGCTGGGCACGAGGAATCAGCTGTGTCCTGTACCGCTCGGCTGTGAATCGAGCCGACAGGTACGATTGCGCCAGGGGTTCGGCCGTCCGCTGAAGCGAAAGCTGGGTGCGAGTGACCTCCTGGCGAGCCCGTTGGATCTCAGCCTCGGCCGCATCCACATTGCCCTGGTTGCGGTTCCAGAGCGGTACATTGATGCCGGCGGATGCGAAGCTCTGCGGTCCGGCGGCCTTCACCGGCATCTCCGAAACATGTTCGAAGTTGTATTGCTCACCCACTCGCAGCTGGATGTCAGGCACGGATTCTCGCCTCGCATCTCGAAGCCGGGCTTCGCCGATCGCGACCTCTTGTTGCCTCCTTCTCACGCTTGGGCTGGAGCTCACGATCGCGGCAACTTGCTGCTCCGCGTCAAACTCGGGCGGGGCTTCGAGCGCTCCAGACAAAGGTCTGACCGGTAGCTCCGGCGTTCCCGCAAGCGCCGCCAGAACGCGGAAGTTCTGGATGAACTCGCGCTGAACGGTGACGAAATCGATCTTCGCCTGCTCCGCTTCAACCTCGGATTGCAGGATGTCAGGAGCATCCGCCTGTCCGACGTTCGCCAGCTGGTGGGCGGTTTCGACCGCATCGAGAGACAAGCCGACCAGCCGCTGTTGGACATCTACCTTGGCCTGTGAGGTCAACGCTGCATAAAAAGCCTGAATCAGATCCGCATGCACCCGATACGTCTGCTCTTCTACGCCGATCTGATCGGACTGCTTCTGCTGGTTGTAGATATTTCGGCGAAGGGCACGCTTTCCACCGAGCACGATCATCTGCTGGAGGAAGGCCCCCTGTTCCCCGCCCCCATAGCTTCCGCCTCTGATCTGTTCCCCCTGGTAGCCGACGCTGGGGTTTGGGTAAAGCCCTGCCTGGCGCGCCTGTGCCCCGGATCGCTGAACATAGGCACTGGCCTGTGCCAGCGTCGGATTGGTCTTATCGGCCATCGCAACAAAATCGGAAAGCGGCATCGCAGGCCGCGCCCCAACTTCTCGCAGGAGATCGGGCGCAGGGAGGTTGCTACCGGTCCTGTGCTCAGGATTCTCAGCCTCCTGCACCCCCATCGTGTCGTGAGTGATCGAGCCATTCACCGGCGCCTGCGTCATCGGGGAGTCCGTATGCATCCCTTGCATGTCGTGCATGTCTGCCCCCGCGGCTGGCTTCGCTGGTTGTTGCCCGCCCATCGGCATCCCGGGCATCGACTGGCTCTGCTCACTCGGGGCCTTCTTAGCCGGCCCGGAACGATGTCGCGCAGGCGGACTCTTCTTCGGCGTTGCGGGCATCTTCATCCCCGGCATCGACTGCATGTCTTGCGCGGAGGCGTTTGCGGTGAGCACCAGGACCACTGCGAACAAGGTAGATCTCATTAGGATTCTCCTGACTGCGACCGGCTTACCCGCGGTTGATGCTCGAGGCGTATGGATCATTCAGGCGGTTTGCCTGCTTCATCCGAGCGATGACTTCGTCGTACTTCTCTGGCGGCAGGACCCGTATAAACGTCATCATGCCCTGCATGAACTGACTCCATCCCGGACGCAGTCCATAGTTCTCCGGTCGCTCCACCATCTTGTCCATATTCATCATTGGGCCCTCCATGTAAGCGTCCTGGGGGAAGTTCGGGATGTTGTTCGCATTCGGCGCGATGTCGGCCTTCATATCGCTCATCGGCATGCCTCCCATCGCGTCGGCTGCTTTAGCCTGCGACAGCGGTCCGTTTGTGGTGGCCATATCGGAAGCATTTCCGACGCCGCCGAGGCCCCGCCCAAGCGTCGGGCCGTAGTCCTCGCCCATCGGTGCTCCCGGTGTGCCCTGCAGCATACCCATGCCCGTGTTCATGTCCCCCCCGGCAGGCATTCCCCGCCCCGCCATTCGCGTCATCTTGCCGACGTTCGAGGACATCTGGTTCATCATGTGGTGAGGCAGATGGCAGTGCAGCATCCAGTCACCCGGATTGTTGGCGACGAACTCAATGTTGCGCGCCTGGGCCACACCGACGAGCACGGTATTGCCCGGCCACCAGGCAGTCTCGGGAATTCGTCCACCTTCCGTTCCCGTCACGTAAAAGGTGTGGCCATGGATGTGCATCGGGTGGTGATCCATCCCCAGGTTGATGAACCGGACCCGGACGCGATCGCCGAGCCGGACGATCAGGGGGGTAGTCGCCGGTCCAGCCTTGCCGTTGAGCACCAGCCAGTTGAACTCCATATTCATGGTGTTGGGGATGGTGTTGTTCGGCAGCACGGCGTACTCCTGCAGGTGAATCGCGAAGTCCTTCTCGCAGTGCGGCCGGTACGGCTCCTTCGGGTGCATGATAAAGGCCCCCAACATCCCTGCCATCTCCTGCATCGCCATGTGAGAGTGGTAGAAATACGTGCCCTCCTGGTGAATCGTGAACTCGTAAACGAACCGGCCTCCGGGCTTCACTGCATCCTGGCTGATTCCAGGCTGGCCATCGTTCTGGATCTGATCTTCAAACCCATGCCAGTGAATCGAGCTCGGCTCCGGAAGTTCATTGTCGAAGATCACCCGGACGCGGTCTCCCTGCGTCACCTGGATCGTCGGTCCCGGCGCGGAGCCATTGAAACCCCAAACGTCGATCCCCTTGTCAGGGGAGATCTGCTGCTTCACCACCTGGGCGATCAGGTGAAAGACCTTGACATCGCCCTCCATGGTGTAGGGCATATCACCAATATCTGTAGTCACGACGGGTACGTTGAACGCAGGGCCCCCATTCCGGGAGCGGCTCTTCTTCATCTGCTCTGCTGCGGATTGGGGTGAGGAGGCAAGGAGCTTATCGGTCGCAAATAGCCCGGCGCTCAGGCCCAGGGCACTCTGTAGAAAGGATCGGCGATTCGCCATGATGGAAGGAACTCCGCGAGCACGGTAGGGTCTGGATTCTGGCGTTGCGGGAGACGGTGCTGCTGAGATCCATGAGTTTGGAGACAAAGCGACGCACCGGCCAGCAACGTGAGGTGAAACATCGGCTGGAAGGCCGCGTCTAGACGCGGAGGTTCGTCTGCAAGGCCACGAGCAGAGGCGCACGCGAGGGTGACCGGTCAGCGGGCTCAGATCTCGATCGTCGTTGTTCCACCGGCAATGCAAAAGCGGTCACCCCGGCATGGGCAGTCGAAATCAGCTGTGCCGGGCGGCCAGCCTCGCTGTCTCCTATGGTCTGCGCCGGTTGTTCGCAAACCGAGGAATGGTTGCACACGGCATCCGCCTGGAGGACAGGAGCCTGTATGCCCTTTGCCATCCCGCAATGACCCATCCCGGGCATCAGATCCGGACCAGGGTGGGCAGCGGTAAAGGCTCCATCGCCAGCGTCATGGCATCCCGGCGCAAGAGCCTTCAGAGCACAGGAAGTCTCACACGCGGAGGCCACGCACGAGACCGAAAGCAGCAGAACTGCTACGGACATCGCGACGATAGCTCTAAACCGCATGGACGTTAGTTTACCCGATCCGCGGCTCCGACGTAGGTCTCCACTGGCACCATGCTCCCACATTACGGCAAGCCCTCTCGCATGCCCGCAGGCTGCGGTTCGCCGCTCCGCCTCTGCAGCGCCCCACGACCGCGCGACGTCGCACCGACCCACTTTCATCAGCGGAAAAAACTCGACGGCGCATTGCGCCCAACCCGCGCCGGAGCGGTCCGTCCAGCGCGTGATCCCACCCCCGTGCATCTATCCATGCGAGAGGGGTCCTGCGATGAGCGAGCGGCAAGCAAAGCACCTGTTGGGAGGTATTGCGGCGGGGGTAGTCGGCGGGCTCGTCGGATCGTGGCTCATGATGCGGTTCATCGAAGGTCCAGGACCTTTCCTTCAACAGGCACTCGGAAGCGGTGCCGCTGACGATAGCGGAGGTCAGCAGCAGAACCATGCCGCCTCCGTCGACCCGGATAACAACGTAACCATGCAGGCCGCCGACACCTTCGTCCGTGCTGCCACTGGCGGCAGGCACCTGACGTACGAAGACAAGCTCCGGGGAGGAACGGTCGTCCACTACGCCTTCGGAGCCGTCATGGGCGGCCTCTACGGCGGTGCCGCGGAGTTCTCCAGCATCGTCGGCCTCGGCTTGGGCTCTGCCTTCGGAACCCTTCTTTGGGCAGGAACCGACCTGGTCGCCGTGCCTGCGGTCGGCTTCGCCGCGCTCCCCACCGAGGAGCCGACCTCGGCCCACGTCGCACACTGGTTGGCCCATGTGGTCTATGCGGTCGGGATGGAATCCTCTCGCCGGCTCATGAGGGCCGCCCTCTAAGCACAAATCAACTGGCACCAGGGTAGGTGACCGTTCCTTCCATCTCTCCGTCCGGCATAATCCAGACATGTGCACCGGCAAACCCTGACCGGATACAATCCCCACAGTGGCAACTTTCCTCCCAGCTTCGCGTCCAAACCGAATCATAGCCATGAAACATCCCGCAAGCCCAGCAACAGAGGCCACTCACGCGACCGGCCATCAGCCCGCCCCCTCTACCCCCAGCGACCAGGAACATGCCGGCCGCCGCGCCCGCCGATCCGCCCAGCACTACAGCGTCGCGCTCGTCCTCCTTCCTCTTCTCGCGATCCCCCTCTTCATAGCCCTCGGCCGGTCCGATTTTTTCCTGAACCACGGCGCCAGCGTCTGGGTGCGCTCCAACGACGCAGTCTTCGACATGCGCAATCGCATCTGCGACGTCCTCGTCTTCGGCGACTCCACCGCTATGACCGGCATCAATCCCGATGTCGTCCAACGCAACACCGGCCTCAAAACCTGCAACATTTCCGTCACCAACGCCGTCCTGGCCGTCACCGACAACCTCACCCTCAACCACTACCTCCAGAACAACCCGCAGCCGCGGGTTCTCCTGGTTCAGCTCAGCCCGGACAGCTTCCAGCCCGAGAACCGCGTCTGGCGACAGACCATCTACGCCGAAGGCCTGCTCGAACTCCTCCGCCACGGCAGCCCCCATCAAGCCCGCAGCACCCTCGTCCAGCACCCACAGGAAGCCATCGCCTTCGCCGGCTACGCCGCCGGCTTTAGCGCCTTCTACGGCATTAAGGACGTCTGGTTCCACCTCACCCATCTCCGCCCAGAAGAAGACTTGATTACGGTCCATAATGGCTTCTTCACGCCCCCCGCGCCCCCTCGCACCTCCTGCGGTCCACCCACCGCTGCCGCCGGTTCCAAGCTCGGCGACTACCCCCGCACCCTCGTCGACGCGTACCGCCGCCAGTACGCCTCCCGCACCGGTCTGGTCCTGGTCAATGTCGCCCCCATTCCCTCCTGCGACCAGAACCTGGCCGCCTACAGCTCTCAACTGGACGGCATCACCAGCAACAACCTGCTCTCGCTCCCTATCGGCCTCTTCAACGATGGCCGCCACTACACCGCCCTCGGCTCCAACATCGTCTCCAGCCTCGTCTCCGAAGAGCTCAACGAGGTCACCCACGAAAGCCCCACCTTCCCCCGCCGCAATCCTCCCACCACCTCAATCGCCAGACTCCGCCGCATCGCCCTCCGCCGCCGCTAGCCATCTTAGAGGCGTGTCCGTCTCCCCCGCGTTATCAGGCTTCCCCTCCTATTCGTCTTACGCGGTTTCCCCAGTCCTACGCTGTTTCCCCCGTCTTACGCCGTTCCCCCCGCCTTACGCCCGTTTCCCCCGTCTTACGACGTCATCCTGAGCGAAGCGAAGGACCCCTGTATCTGCACTTGCCGTTGCCCGTTTTACCGCCGTCATCCTGAGCACAGCGAAGGACCTCTGTATTGGTCCTTGCACTTGCCATTGCCCATTTTACGCCGTCAGCGCTGAGCACAGCGAAACCGCCATATCTCTCACCCGCCCACCGCCGGGCACCCAGCCACCCCTCGCCCCCGCTGCTGCGTTACCCTCAAAAGCAGCTCCTTCATGCTCTTCAACTCCCTCAAATTCCTCTTTCTCTTCCTCCCCGTCACCATGCTGGGCTTCCATCTGCTGGGCCGCTTCGGCCGTCGCCCCGTCATCGCCTGGCTCGCCTTCATGTCGGTCGTTTTCTACGCCGCCTGGAACCCCGTCTTGGTCCTCTTCCTCCTCGGCTCCATCCTCGTCAATTACCTGGTCGCCTCGACCCTCGCCTCCGCACCTGAAGCCTCCACCCTCCGCAAACGCCTCCTCACCCTTGGCATCGCCCTCAACCTGCTCGCCCTTTTCTACTTCAAATATCTCTACAAAACCCTTCTCGCCATCAGCGCCCTCCACCTCGCCAACTTCCATCCCCACCCCATCCTCCTCCCGCTCGGCATCTCCTTCTTCACCTTCACCCAGATCTCCTACCTCATCGATCTGGCCCAGGGTCAGGTTCCGGGGTCCCCGGCGGGTCTCCCCGCTGGGGTAGAGGTCCCGGCTTCCCCCGTCGGCGTAGAGGCCGAGCGCCAGGACTTCCTCTCCTACCTCCTCTTTGTCACCTTCTTCCCCCACCTCATCGCCGGCCCCATCCTCCACCACAAGGAGATGATGCCCCAATTCGGCCCCCAGCTCGGTCGGGACTCCGGCGACGTCTCCGGCAATCTCCCCGACAGCATCCAGCCCCCTCCGCCAACTCATCGCCGCTTCCGTCTCAACCCCCAGGATGTCGCCCTCGGCCTCACCTGGTTCCTCATCGGCCTCGCCAAAAAAGTCCTCATCGCCGACAAGCTCTCCCCCGGCGCCGACCTCGCCTTCCGCAGCGCCGGAACCCTCACCGCCACCCACGCCTGGACCGGCCTCCTCGTCTACTCCATGCAGCTCTACTTCGACTTCTCCGGCTACTCCGACATGGCGCTCGGCCTCGCCCGCATCTTCTCCATCCGCTTCCCCATTAACTTCGATTCGCCCTACAAGGCCACCAGCGTCACCGAGTATTGGCAGCGCTGGCACATCACCCTCACCCGCTACATCACCCTCTACCTCTACAACCCGCTGCTTCTCGGCGTGCAGCGCCGCCGCCTCGCCGCCGGCAAAAGGACCTCCCGCAAAGCCCTCGCCACCCCCGCGGGCTTCACCGCCATGGTCGCCTACCCCACCATGGTCACCATGCTCCTCACCGGCCTGTGGCACGGAGCCGGCATCCAGTTCCTCATCTTCGGCCTCATCCACGGCGTCTACCTCACCGCCAACCAGGCCTGGAGGCACTTCCGCCGCCGCGGCCCCAACGCCGGTCCGGTTCACGCTCCCGTCACCGGCTTCACCCGCCTCGCCATGATGCTCGGCGTCTACGCCCAGGTCTCCTTCGCCCTCATCTTCTTCCGCTCAGACTCGCTCCACGCCGCCTTCGCCCTCCTCCACGACATGGCCGGCCGCCACGGCCTCGGCAGCACCAGCTCCCTGCTCGACGGCGCTCTCGCCTTCGCCCTCTTCCCGGTCGTCTGGTTCTTTCCCAACTCCCAGCAGATCCTCGGCCAGGAACCCACCCCCCAATTCCCCGAGCCCGGCCACCACTCCCCCACCTCCGAGCCGGAGGACCCCGCCGCCCCCACCCCTCTCCTCGCCCGCCTCCACTGGTCCCCCAACCTGGGCTGGGCCATCGTCATGGCCGTCCTCTTCTTCGCCGTCCTCGCCAACCTCGACAGCACCACCTCCTTCCTCTACTTCCAGTTCTAAACGCTCGCGTTCCTCGTCCTCCGCCGTCATCCTGAGCGCAGCGAGAAGCGCGAAATCGAAGGACCCCTGTATAGGCTTTGCCGTTGCGTTGCCTTTGCTGTTGCCTGCCCTTTTGCTTGTCATTCAGGAGCGAAGCGCAGGAACCTGCGGTCGCGGTTGCAGTTGCCGTTGCTCATTCTCCGCCGTCATCCTGAGCGCAGCGCGAAATCGAAGGACCCCTGTATAGGCTTTGCCGTTGCTTTTGCCTTCATTGTTGCCTGCCCTTTTGCTTGTCATTCAGGAGCGAAGCGCAGGAACCTGCTGTCGCAGTTGCTGTTGCTCGTTCTCCGCCGTCATCCTGAGCGAAGCGCGAAGCCCAAGCCCCCCTGTATTGGCCGTTGCTTTTGCCTTTGCAAGTTCTACTTACCGTCTTCCACGGTGAAGCTCTTGCCTGCCGCCTCAGCCCCACCAACCATCTCCACCAGCCTCCCCATCGTCTTCCAGTTCCGCGCCGTACAAACCGTCCCCAGCGCCTTATCAAAGTACCCATTCGTCAGCTTTGTCCGAGCCATCCCCGCCGGCAGATGCAGATAGATCTCCCGCCCCACCACAGCAAACGCATCCGGCGTCGACCGCTCGTAATCCAGCGCCTTCACCTTCGCCGCCTCCGGCCTGTCCCGCAGAAAATACACATGCAGCATCTCCTCCTCAACCCCCGCAAAAGGATTGCCCGCATAAGCCTTCTTTATCTCCGCTCCAGTCCGCAGAATCACCGGCGAGCGAATCCCAAACCGCCCCGCGATCTCCGCCTCGATCGCCCCCGCTAGCCCGGCGGCGCACTCACCCGAAGCCCCAAACACTACATTCCCACTCTGGATATACGTCGCCACATCCACACAACCCGCGCCCGCGAACATCGCCGCCAGCTCCTTCATCGGCAGCGCATTCTTCCCACCCACGTTGACCCCGCGCAGCAGCGCGACATACCTCGTCATCCCGCTCACCGCCTCGGCGCAAAGCACCGCGCAAAGCTGACCGGGCCCGCACTCTCCACCACCACCTCGCTGCCCGCCGGCGCCACCACCGCCGTGCCCTTTCGCAGCTCCACCTCGTGACCCCCCGCACTCCGCAGCCTGGCCCCGCCTTCGAGCCCCACCAGGCATCCCGGCCCCAGCATCTCCACCAGCACCGACGCCTCGTCTCTCACGTCATATCGATCCACCGTGAAGTAGCGCTCCTCAATCAGACGAGTCATCCCTTCCCCCAGCACCCGCGGCTCCACCTTTCCCGCCCGCGTCTTAAACTTCGTCGCCGCCACCCCCTGCTCCACATGCAGCTCCCGCGGCCGTCCATAGTCCCACATCCGAAACGTCGTGTCGCTCGTCTGCTGCGTCTCCAGCAGCGTCACCCCCGGCCCGATCGCATGCACCGTCCCCGCGTCCACGAACACCATCTCCCCCGCGCTCACCGGCACCTGCACCAGCATCTCCTCGAGCCTTCCCTCCGCGATCGCCCGCTCAACCTCTTTCGCATCCGCGCCCTCCCTCAGCCCCAGAGCCACCGCCGCCCCCGGCTCCGCTTCCAGCACATACCAGCACTCCGTCTTTCCTCGCGGCTGCCCCATCGCCCGCGCCCGCTCATCATCCGGATGCACCTGCACGGACAGCTTGTCATTCGGGAACAGCACCTTTACCAGCAGCGGAAACTCCCCGTCTTCACCATCCCCCAGCAGCTCCGCTCCACACTCCTTCGAAACCTCAGCCAGCGTCCTCCCCGCCATCGGTCCCGTCTCGACCACGCACTGGGGCCCGGTCAGCCAAGCCTCCCCGACCAGCTCCGACATCCCCATCTCCTCATACCACGGCTCCAGGCTGGCCCGCCCCCAAACCCTCTCACTGAAAAACGGCTTCAACCGAAACGGCGCCAATCCCATCAACCCTCCCTCACCAACGATAAGTATTCCGACCTAAGGATAAGGCCCACAGCCTCGCCAAAAAAACTGTCATCCTGAGCGTAGTTGCTCACAGTGTCACCGTGAGCAACGCAGTCGAAGGACCTGCATCTGCCGTTCAACAAACCAAAGCTCCCCATCTAGTCGTCATCATCCTTCTTCGCCCTCTTCCGCTTCTCCGTCAGCAACGTCGGCGCCGGCGCCTCCCCCATCGCATCCCGCCACAGAATCACGTTCAGCTTCCGCGCATCCGCCCGGTCGGCATGGCGAAAGTCCATCTTCGCCGACGCCCGCTCACCCTCCGCCGTTGCCGCCGGCATCGCTGCCGTCACCTTCGGATTCGCCTTGTAAATCAAACCATTCTCCCGGTTCCGAAAATCCGCCGCAAACGCCGCCTGATCTCCCGGCCCCTCAAACTCCGCAGCCATCAACGAGCTGAACGCATCGTTGTTGTTCATCGGCGGCAGACCCAGCACCGTCTCCATCGTCCGGATCATCGACACCGTCGAGTAGAATCGGCTGTCCACAAACGCCCCGCCATCTTTCCCCCGCTGCGCATATTTGCTCACCACCAGCGCCAGGCTCCGGTGAGCATCCACGTGGTCCGCTCCATTCTGCGCATCGTCCTCCAGGATGAAGAACGCCGTATCGTCCCAATAAGCCGAGTGCGACACCAGCTCTACCGCCCGCCCGATCGCTAGATCGTTATCCGCGATCGAGCTCTTTGGCGTCGGCCCTCCCGGCGTCGTTCCCGCCGTATGGTCGTTCGGAAACCGCAGCATCACGAAGTTCGGCATTGTGTCCTTGCCCGCCGCCCGCTCCGCCGCCCATTGCTTGAAGTGCCGCTCGAATACCGCATACCGCACCTGGTCCGGCACCCGGAGGTTGAAGTCCGCCTGCTCCTCAGCAAAGTGACCCACCAGCTCCGGCTTGGTCGCCACGTTTGACGCAATCATCGGGATCGCCCAGGGCCACTTGTTCGTGCCTCCGCCCCAAACCTCCGGCATCGCCCCGCCCGGCGCTATCTCCTTCTTCGCGCAAGCGGCCTGCTCCGTCAACATCGGCCCCTCCTGCGACGCCACCGGAGCCGTCACCGTCCTCTTCTCGTTACAGAAGGTCGACGCGATGTACTCGCCAAAGTGATACAGCGATCGCCCGTGCCGCGCCAGGTTCCCCCAGAGATACCCACTCGATGGCTCCGCCACATCCGGGATATGCTGCTCGATCGGATACCCCTCCGCCACCACCCCCTCAAAGTCGTACGTCCGCTCCTTGCTGCGATAGTTCTGCTGCCACGTCTTCTCCAGGTAGTCGGTCCCGATCGCCGCATTTGACCACACATGCCCATCTCCCGACACCTCACCCGAGTCGAAGAAGTTGTCCAGCACCCCAAACTGCAGCGCCAGCTTGTGCTGGTTCGGCGTCACCTCCGCGCCATACATCGTTAGGCTCTTATCCCCATTCCCAACCGCTCTCCCACCCTGCTCCAGATCCCCGAACACCTGGTCGTACGTCCGGTTCTCCTTGATGATGTAGATCACATGCCGGATCGGCCCCGGGAAGCCCTCCATCCCCTTATCGGCGGATGTGCTCGAAGCATTTGCCGCAACCTTCTCGTTTTCACTACCGTTGCGGTCGCCGCCCTCGCCTCCCCGGAGCTGTTGCTTGCCCTTTTGCTTGTCATTCCGCAGCGCAGCGGAGGAATCTGCTTCTCTACCCACACCACCAGCACCCCCGACACCCGCCTCTTTGTTGTCATTCCGCAGCGCAGCGGAGGAATCTGCTTCTCTACGAGCACCATGCGCATCCCCCGCAAACCGGATCCTCTCCTCTTCCGCCTTCATCCGGTTATCCTCGATCACCTGCGCCGTCCACCGTGGCATCTCCCGCTCCATCGCCACCATGTCTATCGCCGCCATCGACCCATACAGCAGGGTGCCGATATACGTCGACGGGCTCTGAAACCGCCGGTTCCCCTTTGTCTCCACCGTCCGCCTCTGCGCAAAGTTGTTCGGCCCCGTTCCCCTGCCCTTTGCGGTCGCCACATACACCTTGCCGCCGGCCACCGCCATGCTCATCGGCATCCACTCCGTCGGCACAAACCCGATCGGCTCCACAAATCCCTTCTTCGCCGCACTCGCCGTCAGCTTCGTCGTATCCATCACCGCCACCGCGTCGGTGATCGCATTGCCCACATACAATCGACGCCCGTCCGCACTCACCGCCAGGGCCTCCGGCTCCGCCCCAAAGTAGCTCTGGCCCGGCAGCCGCGTATCGAAATAGCCCTTCACCGTGAACGCTCCTGCCCCCGCCTTTCCTTCACTCACATCCACCGCCGCCACCGCGTCCCGGTTCGACAACGCCACATACATCGTCCGTCCATCCGGCGAGAACTCCAACGCGCAAGGGTGCGTCCCCGCCGCAATCGCACTCGTCGGCCTCAGCAAAGCAAGCCTGCGTCCCACCGTCCCCTGCACCAGGTCCAGTTCCACCACCTCGCTCGCATTCCATAACGCCACAAATCCACGAGCCCCATCCCGCGACACAGCCACCGCGATCGGATACGTCCCCGGAACCGCATCACTCTCCGAAAGATCGAATCTGGTTACAATCTTCCCCGTGCCCGCATCCATCAGCAGCACATCGTCCGAGAGATTATCGGCAACCAGCAGCAAATCCTTAGCCGCGTTAAGACCTTCGTCTCTTGTGTTGTCATTTTTCTTGTTGCCATTCTGACTTGTCTTGCCATTCTGACCTGTCTTGTCATTCTGACCTGTCTTGTCATTCTGACTTCTCTCGTCACTCTGACCCTGAGCTTGCCGAAGCGGAAGAACCCGCTTCTCCGCCGAAACTCCAGCCCCCGCCTTTACCACCGCAATCCCCGCCGGAAACGGCACCCCGACACTCCCCTCCACATCCCCCACCAGCTTCGTCCGCCGCCCACCCGCTAAACGCTGCAGCGGAATCTTGATCACCCGCTCCCGCGTCAGCCGCCCATCCTCGAACCCATACACCACCACACCGCTCCCCGTATCCCCCGCCCGTTTGCCCTCCGGATCGGTCAGCGACCCAACGCTCCCATACAGATGCCGCCCATCCGCGCTGAACGCCAGCCCCGAGTACAACGTCTGTCGCGCATTCACCAGCGTCCGCTCATCCGGCCAGTCCACCACCTTTCCCGTCCGCGTATCCACCACCACCAGGGACTGCATATACCTGGATTCAAACGTGCCGTAACCCGCATTCACCGTCACCACCCATCGCCCATCCGGACTCACCGCCATCGACATCGGCAGCCCGTTCATTCGCTGCGGATCGCCCGGCGCCGGTCGCCCAATCTGCTTGCTCGTCGGCAAATCGATCGCAGCCCCGCTGCCCTGCCCAAACGCCACGCCCGCTCCCAAACCGGCGAGCACCCCACCCACGACGAACTTCCACTTCCAACGACCGCCTGTCAGAACCATCCGACAACCCTATCAAGTGCAGCTGCATGGGCGCATTACAAAACTCTTACACTGCCTTTATCCGCCCCGAATCGGCCATTTCCTTCCGGTTTCGGGGCTTGCAGGTCATCCACCGAGAGCCCCACTACAGCCCAGTGAGAGCATTACAAAACTCTTACACCCCACCCACTCAGACCCCTGCTAACGTGGAAGAAGTAGCGAAAGAGGACCCCAGAACAATGACTCCCCACGTACTCTCGCCCGACCAGGTCCAGGATCAAATCCAGGATCAGATTTCACTTCAAAGTTCAGGCCAGCGCGCCGATCAGGCCGCCTACGAGGCCGCCGTAACCGCGCCCGTATCGACCCGCCTCAATCCGGCCGAAGAAGTCGCCCGCAAGGTCAAGCAGGACCTCCGCATGGGTCGCGAGCATCAGCAGGGCGAGATCAACTGGATCACCACTATCGCCATGGGCGCCTTTCACGTTGGCGCCATCGCCGCGCTCTTCTTCTTCTCCTGGAAGAACCTCCTCGCCTTCGCCATCATGTACTTCCTGGCCATCAACGTCGGCATCGGCATGGCCTACCATCGCCTGCTCACCCACCGCGGCTACCGCACCCCCAAGTGGCTCGAGTACTTCGTCACCGCCTGCGGCTGCCTCGCGCTTGAGGGCGGACCCATCTTCTGGGTCGCCACCCACCGCGTCCACCATCAAAACTCCGACCACGAGGGCGACCCGCACACCCCGCACGACGGCACCTGGTGGGCCCACGCCGGCTGGATCCTCTCCGGCCGCGCCCTCCACTCCGAGACCGCCCTCCTCGGCCGCTACGCCCCGGACCTCACGCGCGACAAGGTCCACGTCTGGCTCTCGAAGTTCCACTACCTCCCGCTCATCGTCTCTGGCCTCGCCCAACTCGCCATTGGCGCCGCCCTCTCACCCGGCCATCGCCTCGTCGGCGCCATCGGCATGATGCTCTGGGGAACCTTCTTCCGGACGACACTCGGCCTCCACGCGACGTGGCTGGTCAACTCCGCCACCCACCTCTGGGGCAAGCGCCGCTTCGAGACCAAGGATGACTCCCGCAACAACTGGTGGGTCGCCCTCCTCACCGGCGGCGAAGGCTGGCACAACAACCACCACGCCCATCCCGTCAGCGCCCGCCACGGCCTCGCCTGGTACGAGTTTGACGTCAACTACTACGGCATCTGGCTCCTTGAACAAGTCGGCCTCGCCAAAAAGGTCCAGATCGCCAAGTTCGACCCCGCCGACCCCAAACCCGCCGGAGCCTAATCGCCGACGCATCCGCAGCAAAAGGTGCAGAGCACAAGCTCTGCGCCTTTCCTTCGTTTAGCTCGGCCATTCTTTGCGAAGCAAAACCCCTGATTCGCCCTGCCTCCCCCTTTGCTTGTCATTCAGGAGCGAAGCGGAGGAATCTGCTGTTTAGTCTTAGCTTGCCATTCTGAGCGAAGGAACCCTGATTCGCCCCACCTGCCCCTTCGCCTGTCATCCTGCCTGCCCCTTTGCTTCTCATTCAGGAGCGAAGCGGAGGAATGTGCTCTTGCTGTTTAGTCTTAGCTTGCCATTCTGAGCGAGGAACCCTGATTCGCCCCACCTGCCCCTTTGCTTGTCATCCTGCCTGCCCCTTTGCTTGTCATTCCGGAGCAAAGCGGAGGAATCTGCTGTTTAGTCTCTTAGCGGTCATTCTGAGCGAAGCGAAGAACCCCCGCATTGGCCGTTGTGCGCCTGCCCTCCCTTCGTGTCATCAGCAAGCACTCGTCTCTCCATCATCAACTCACACCCGCAGCATCCAACCCGCATGATCCCACGGCCAACCTGCCGGATTCGACCCTGCGTATGCCGTCACTTGTGCCGCCTCCTCCTTGCCCTCGCAGCCCTCATCCCCACCCTCGCCCAAGCCCAGCACCCCAATCCCACCGCCGGAGCTGAACGCAGCGCCTGGTATATGTACTTCGGCGACCACCCGCTCACCCCCACCTGGGGCATCCACCTCGAAGGCCAGTTCCGTCGCGAAGATCTCGGCCAGCGCCCGGAACAACTCCTCCTCCGCCCCGGCGTCACCTACAGCCTCGGCCACGGCATCACCACCTTGTTCGCCTACACCTATCTCCGCGGCTACCCCTACGAAGGCGGCTCGCTCGGCGACCCCTCCACCACCGGCCCCCAGCCCGAACACCGCATCCTCGAAGAGCTCAAGTTCAAGCACACCCTCATCGGCTCCCATTCCGATCCCAAAGCGGTCACCCTCTCCCACCGCTTCCGCGCCGAACAGCGCTTCGAAGGCACATCCACCAAAGGCATCGGCGTCACCGCTTGGGAGTACGCCGAGCGCGCCCGCTACCGCCTCACCGCCAACATCCCCTTCCGCTGGTCCACCGCCGGCCCCCGCCCCGACTACACCTCCATCTACAACGAGCTCTTCGTCAACTTCGGCCCTCACGGCGGCTCCCGCGCCCTCAACCAGAACCGCACCTACAGCGCCCTTGGCTGGAACCTAAGCGACAACCTCCAGCTCGAAGTCGGCTACCTCTACGAGTACATGCCCAGGCCCAACGGCATCATCGGGGAGCACAACCACGCCCTCCAGATCACCATCAACTCCACGGCACCCTTCCGCCGCGGCATCCACAAAAAGAAGTAGCGGCCTTCCAGAGAATCCGCCCAGCCCCAAAGCCCGGTTGCCCCATCCTCTCCGCGCTCCACCGCGGGAATAACCGGGGTCCCCACCAGCTTCCGCTCGTGGGTGGGTCAGATGCGCCACGACACCCTCCAGAATCACCCGCTACCCCACCCACCGGTAGAGACTGCAAGGATCCTCCGCCGCCGACACCCCATCCACCCCCACATCCTCCGCCGCCAGCCCCACCTGCCTTCGCCACATCCGCTCGAATCGCGGAAACTCCGCAAACACACCCTCCTCCTCCGGATACAGGTAGATCACCTCCAGGCTCTCACCCGTCTCCGCTGCCCACCCGTCCAACCGCCCTATCAGACACCGCAGCACCTCCGCCCGAAATGGGTTGTACAGATACACCAGCAGCGGCCCCCGGGGAAGCTCCACCTCCGTCGCATCTCCGCACATCACCCGCATCGCAGACTTCGCCCGCCCCAACGCCCTCCACCTCTCCGCATTTCCCCTCGCCACCTCGGCCAACTTCCGGTTCAGCTCCACCCCCACAACCTCCCGAAACGGCAGCTCCGCGGCCAGCAGCAGCGCCCTTCCCTTCCCGCAGCCCACATCCAGAAACGCATAGCTCTCGACCGCTCGCACCCCGTCCGTCTCCCGCCAAAGCCCCAGCAGCGCCCGCATCCGTGATGGCGGCACCCCAAAGTACGCCGTCGAATACACATCGTGCGCATGTCCGCCCGGCAGCTCTCCCCCATCGATCAGCCCACTCGTCTTCACCTCATGTTCCGCGTCGAACGGATGCTCCGCCCTCCCCACCTTCGCTCCCCCACGCAGCAGCCGCCCAACCTCCATCCGCAGCGTCCCCACCAGCCCACGCTGCCGCACGCCCCACCGCACCCGACCCACGAAACTCGACCCAAATCCCACCATACGCAGATTCTAGCTGCCACCCCAATCTAGCCCCACACCCTACACCTACTCCTCCCTTAAGGCCTTTCTCCTGCTTCCTCCCCTACTCCCTGCTTGCCTTCCCATCCCGCTATACTGCCCCTGTCCATGAACCTCACCCGTCGCCGCGGAGCCATCGCCCTCTTCATCGCCCTCGGCGCCCTCCTCATCGGCGTCGCCATCACCCTCAATATCGGCTGGATCATCCTCAACCAGCGCCGCGCCGCCCTCCTCGTTCTGGGCATCATCTGCTTCGCCATTCTCATCGCCGGCGTCGTCCTCAACACCGTCTTCCTTCTCCGCGAGATCCGCCGCAACGAGCGTCAGGACTCCTTCCTCAACGCCGTCACCCACGAACTCAAAACCCCCATCGCCTCCATCCGCCTCTACCTCGAAACCCTCCAGCGCCGGCCCGTCCCCGAAGAGCAAAAACAGCAGTTCTACACCATCATGCTCGCCGACTCCGACCGCCTCCTCGCCACCGTCGAGCAGGTCCTCAAAGCCGGCCAGCTCGGCCAGAAGCACCGCCAGCTGAACCGCACCCTTATCGACCTCGATCCCCTCCTCAACGAGTGCATCGCCATCACCTCCCAGCGCCACCACCTCCCCCCCGGCGCCATCACCCTCGATCCCGGCGCCTCCGGCATCAACTTCCGCGTCCTCGGCCTCCCCGAAGACCTCAGCACCGCCGTTCTCAACGTCCTCGACAACGCCGTCAAGTACTCCACCGACCCCGTCCAGATCCATTGCTCGCTCGCCATCGAGCGCTACACCTTCGTCCAAATCCGCATCGCCGACCAGGGACACGGCCTTCCACCCGGTCACCAGAAGCGCATCTTCAAGCGCTTCTACCGCGTCCCCGGCCGCACCATGGTCCGCATCAAGGGCACCGGCCTCGGCCTCTTCCTCGTCCGCGCCATCCTCCGCCAGCACGGCGGAGACGCCACCGCCCACAGCCCCGGCCTGGCCCAGGGCACCACCATCACCCTCACCCTTCCCCTCGCAAATCCCGCCGCCCCTTCGCCCACCGCACCCATCGCTCCAACACAATGACGGCTCCAAGCTTCGGTTCTGGTTCGCTGGATCCACGCCGCCTGTCCTACTTCACACCGGCGTACAGAAGAGCGCTCCGCCCCGAAGTCTTGCAGCGCCACCTTCTCTGCTTCCAGGTAGGCCCAGGCTCCAGGCTTCTAGGTAGGCCAAGGCTTCAGCCTTGGCATCTCGCCGCACCTCCAAAGCGGCTTCAGCCCCTGGGGTATGGCCTTCTGCTTCCACTTCCTCCCGCTCGGAAGGCAACCGCCGGATCGCCGGACATCCCTCATCGCATCTTAAGCAAAAGCTTTGTATAACCAACGTGGGGTATGTTCCCTCCTTCCATGCGCCCCCCATCGACAACCGGATGTAACTTTGGAATGGAAACATCGCTCGGGAAAGGATTCATCTCAGATGAAAGCTGTACCCATAGCTCTGCTCGCCTTTCTCCTCGGCCTGCTCACCCTGCCCGCCGCCGCCTTTCTCTACTTCAGCTATGGCCACCCCCCCGTCGCCACCGCCGACACCCCCTTTCCGCTTGAAGCGAAGATCGTCAAGCTCCCGCTCAACGCGCGTATCGACCGCGAAAAGCCCGGGCAGGCCCCCTTCGTCTCCACCCCGGAAACCCTCGTCGCCGGTGCCCACCTCTACCGCGAGCAGTGCGCCTCCTGCCACGGCCTCAAGGATCATCCCTCCCAGTTCGGCGCCACCATGTTCCCCCGCACCCCGCAGCTCTGGGCCAAACACCAGGGCAGCGATGTCGTCGGCGTCAGCGATGACCCCGCCGGAGAAACCTACTGGAAGATCGAAAATGGCATCCGCCTCAGCGGCATGCCAGCTTACAAGACTCTCCTTAATCAGACCCAGATGTGGCAGATCGCGCTGCTTCTAGCCGCCGCCGATAAACCCCTGCCGCAAGCCGCCGATGCCGCCCTGACCCAACCGTTCCCGCAGTGACTCAGCAGACACCAACAACCCGGCAGGCCTCTCCTTCCCTGGCCATGGGACGTCCCAAATCTCGCGTGGCCCTGCGTGCCTCATCGCAGCATCTCCTGTCCCTCTCCCGCCGAGCCCTCTGCCTCTGCGCAGCCGCCGCCATCGCTCTCGCGCAACCCGTCTCCGCGCAGCAACCCCTCTCCCTTCACGACGCCATCGCCATGGCCGAAAACAGCCCGCAGGCCCTGGCCGCCGCCGCCCAGATCAGCGCCGCGCAGGGCTCCGTCCGTCAGGCCGGCCTCGGCCTCAACCCCCGCATCTACCTCTCGTCCGAGGACATCCGCCCCTGGGCGAGTGACTTCTCCTTCGCCAACAACACCGAAGACTACGGCTACCTCGGCCAGACCGTTGAGCTCGCCGGCAAGCGCTCCAAGCGAGTCGGCGTGGCGACCGCGGACCTCCGCCGCACCGAGGCCGAAGTCGCCGTGGGGAAAGCCCAGATCGCCGGACGTGTCGCCCAGGCCTACTGGGGAGCTGCCCTCGCCCTCGGCCTTCGCGATCTCCTCGCGCAAGACCTCAAAGCCGTCGACGATCTCGTCCGCTACCACCAGCAGCGCGTCGACGCCGGTGCCATGCGCGGCGTCGACCTCCTCCGCATGCAGATCGAACGCGACCGCATCTCCATGGCCCTCGATCTCGCCGAGCGTGATCTCGAAGTCGCCCGCGTCGACCTTTTCCGCCAAATCGGCCGCAAACCGGATCCCACCATCGTCCTCTCCGAGTCGCTCTCCACCCCCCTCCAACCGCCGCCCTCGGACATCGAAGCAGCCGTCGTCCACCGCGCCGACATCGTCGCCGCCAGGGAGACCGTCGCCTCCGCCGCCGCCAACCTCCGTCTGCAGCACGCCATCGCCGTCCCCGACCCCGACATCCTCGGCGGCTACAAGCGCAACAGCGGCTTCGACACCCTCTTCGCCTCCGTGCAGGTCCCGCTGCCCTTCCGCAACCGCAACCAGGGCGAGATTGCACGCGCCGACGCCAACCTCCGCCTCGCCCGAGCCCGTCTCGAGCAGGCCGAACTCGGCGCCCGCGCCGACATCGCCGCCGCCCAGACCGTCTACGAGCATCAACTCCACATCGCCCAGGGAACCCTCCCCGACATGCGCAGCCGCGCCAGAAAAAACCTCGAAATCCTCGACGACGCCTATCGCACCGGCGGCGTCGACCTCCTTCGCTACATCGACGCCGAACGCACCGAAATCGACGTCGAAGTCAACGCCCTACGCATCCTCGCCGACCTCCGACAGAGCGCCGTTCGCCTCCAACTCGCCTTCGGAGAGCCCCTATGAATCGACCGACCTCACCGACCTCACCGACCTCACGGACCTCACCGGCTTCACCGACCTCGCCCGCCACGTCCACCGCACTCACCCTCGCCACCCTCCTCCTGCTCGCCACTCTCCCCCTCGCCTGCTCGAAAAAAGCGGACAGCAGCGCCAAGCCATCAAACTCGTCAGCCAAATCCTCCTCTTCAGGCAAGTCCTCGGGCTCGCAGGATTCGCCGGGGGGCGCCGACAACCAGAGCGGAGCCTCCGCCAGCAAATCCAAAGGCGGCAACGTCTCCCAGGATAAGGACACCGTCACCCTCACCCCCGAGCAGCAACAGCAGGCCGGCATCCGCATCGCCGAGGTCGACGTCCAGCCCGTGGCCCGCTCCCTCGACGTCAACGGCCAGGTCGGCATGGACGAGCAGCACACCGCCCACATCGGCGCCCTTGCCGACGGCCGTATCACCAGCGTCTACGTCCTTCCCGGAGCCAACGTCCGCCGCGGCCAGACCCTCGCCGAACTTCACAGCCACACCGTCCACGAGACCGTCGGAGCCCTCCTCCAGGCCTTCGCTGATCTTGATCGCCAGCACGGCGCCGTCGCCTTCGCGCAGGGGGCCCGCGACCGCTACCAGCACCTCTACAGCATCCAGGCCGCCTCACTCGAAGAGTCCCAGCACGCCAACCAGCAGCTCGTCCAGGCCCAGACCGACCTCGCCGCCGCCGAGGCCACCGTCCACATGGAGCGCGAACACCTCTCCGAACTCCTCCAGGTCAACCCCGAGTCCCTCACCCGCGCCAACCTCTACAACCGCGAGCTCGTCCCCGTCCGCTCCGTCATCGACGGCACCGTCATCACCCGCACCGTCACCCCCGGCATGGTCGTCCAGACCGGCATGGACACCTTCATCGTCTCCAACCTCTCCACCGTCTGGATCACCGCCGCCCTCAACGAGAAGGACATCGCCCTCGTCCGTCTCGGCGCCTCCGCCCGCGTCACTACCGACGCCTACCCCGGCCAGAACTTTCCTGGTGGTGTCGGCCTCGTCGGAGACACCCTCGACCCCGCCACCCGCACCATCCCCGTCCGTATCGTCGTCCCCAACCCCGGCATCAAGCTCCGCCCGCAGATGTTCGCCACCGCCTCCATCGCCCAGCCCGAGACCCGCCCCGCCGTCTTCGCCCCCGAGGACGCCCTCCAGGACGTCAACGGCCTCCAGGCCGCCTTCGTCACCGCCGACGGCAAGACCTTCCACGCCCAAGCCGTCCAGGTAGGCACCCGCGCCGGACACCGCGTCGAGATCACCAACGGTCTCAAACCCGGAGACCACATCGCCATCGCCGGTGCCTTCATGCTTAAATCCGAGCTCCTCAAGGGCAGCGTAGGGGAAGAGTGAGGCCTACCCAATGGTGAGGATCAATCAACGGTGAGGAATAAGTAAAGATGAACCGCCTCATGGACTTTCTCCTCAGCAACCGCTGGCTCGTCGCCGCGCTCCTCGTCGTGCTCGTCGTCGGCGGCATCGTCACCATGTTGCACCTCCCCATCGAGGCCTTCCCCGACCTCACCAACAATCAGGTCGTCGTTACCGTCCAATGCCCCGGCATGTCCCCCATCGAGGTCGAGCAGCTCGTCACCTACCCCATCGAGACCTCCATGATGGGCATGCCCAAGCTCCAGACCGTCCGCTCCACCTCCAAGCTCGAGCTCTCGATGGTCACCATGATCTTCGACGACAACATGAACCAATATTTAGTCCGGCAGCTGGTCGCCGAACGCCTCAACCAGGTCGCGAGCCGCATCCCCACCGGCCTCCAGCCGCAGATGAACCCCATGTCGACAGCCTTCGGCGAGGTCTACCAATACACCGTCAACGCTCCGAAGATGTCCCTCATGCAGATCAAGACCCTGCATGACTGGACCGTCCGCTTCGCCCTCCTCACCATCCCCGGCGTCAGCGAGATCAACTCCTGGGGCGGCGAAACCAAGCAATACACCATCGAGGTCGATCCCGATTCGCTCCGCCGCTACAACCTCACCCTCCACCAGGTCGTCTCCGCCGTCACCGCCAACAACGCCAACTTCGGCGGCAGCTACATCGAGCACGCCCAGCAGGAGTACACCGTCCGCGGCATCGGCCGAGCAGAAAACATGGGCGACCTCGGCAACATCGTCGTCTCCTCCACCACCGGCATCCCCGTCCTTCTCAAACAGGTCGCCACCATCGCCCCGCTTCCCCTCATCCGTCACGGTGCCGTGATGAGAGACGCCCAGGGTGAAACCGTCTCCGGCATGGTCATCATCCTTCGTGGAGAAAACGGCCGCAAGATCATCAACCAGATCAAGCAGAAGGTCGCCGACCTCAAGCTCCCCGGCGGCGCCAAAATCATCCCCTTCTACGACCAGTCCGACGTCATCGACGCCACCATCCACACCGTTAAGACGAACCTCATCGAAGCCGCCGTCCTCGTCATCGTCATCCTCCTCATCTTCCTCGGCGACTGGCGCGCCGCCCTCGTCGTCGCCCTCACCATCCCCCTCGCCCTCCTCTTCGCCTTCCTCGGCATGGAGAGCTTTGGCATCTCCGCCAACCTCATGAGCCTCGGCGCCATCGACTTTGGCACCATCGTCGACGGATCCGTCGTCATGGTCGAGAACTGCATGCACCGCCTGGAACGCGATGGCAAAGATCGCGGCGGGGGCGGCAAGCCCCTCTTCGATATCGTCCGCGAGGCCTCCCACGAGGTCGCCCGCCCCATAGTCTTCGGCGTCCTCATCATCATCGCCGTCTACCTCCCCGTCCTCACCCTCCAAAGCCTTGAAGGCCGCATGTTCCGCCCCATGGCCGTCACCGTCGTCTCCGCCCTCACCGGCTCCCTCCTGCTCGCCCTCTTCGCCGTCCCCACCCTCTGCACCATCGCCCTCAAACGCCAGGCCTCCACCGAGAAACGTAACGAATCCAAGCACAAATTCGCTCCCCCTCCCAACCTGTCATCCCGACCGGAGGCTTCGCACAGCGAAGCCGCAGTCGAGGGACCTGCGTCTCCAACCTCAACCGCTGAAGGGCACCCCCACAACCAGGGCTGGTTCAATCGCCTCCGCACCCATTACGGCAACTCCCTCCTTCGCGCCGAAAAGCATCGCCGCCTCATCGTCATCGCCGCCATCGCTCTCATCGTCGTCGCCATCGGCTCGCTCAAGTTCATCGGCACCGAGTTCATGCCCACCCTCGACGAAGGCTCCATGGTCATCACCTCCAAGCGCCTCCCCGGCATCGCCCTCACCGAGTCCGTCGCCATCGGCAAGGAGATCGAGCGCACCATCAAGAGCTTCCCCGAGGTCTCCTCCGTCGTCACCAAGCTCGGCCGCCCCGACCTCGCCACCGAAGCCATGGGCGTCTACGAGTCCGACAGCTACATCTCTTTCACCAAAAAGCAGCAGGGGGCCAGCCCCTCGGACCGGCAGAAGCTCTCCGACAAACTCGAAGCCGCGCTCACCAAAATTCCCGGCGTCACCTACGAGTTCACCCAGCCCATGCAGATGCGCATGGATGAGACCATCACCGGCACCCGCGGTGACGTCGCCCTCAAAATCTTCGGCCAGGATCTCAACACCCTGGAGACCCTAGGCCACCGCGCCCAGGCCATCATCGCCGGCGTCCAGGGAGCCTCCGAGACCCAGATGGAACTCATCTCCGGAGCCGAAGAGATCCAGATCCGCATCGACCGCGCCGCCGCCGCCCGCTACGGCGTCAACGTCTCCGATGTCCAGGAGATCATCGAATCGCTCTACGGCAGCAAACAGGTCTCCGAGATGATCGAGGGCGACCAGCGCTTCCCCATTGCCGTCCGCCTCCCCACGGACACCCGCAACGACCTCGACGCCATCCACACCCTCCAGATCAAGGCTCCCGGCGGCGAACTCATCCGCCTCGACCAGATCGCCGACCTCCACAACGTCCGCGGCCCCATCCTCATCAACCGCGAAAACGCCCACCGCCGCGTCGTCGTGATGTCCAACGTCAGCGGCCGCGACCTCGGCAGCTTCGTCACCGCTTCCGAGCAGGCCGTCAGCCAGGGCCTCAACCTCCCGCCCGGCTATCACCTCGAGTGGGGAGGCCAGTACGAAAATCAGCGCCGCGCCGAGGGGCGCCTCGCCATCGTCCTCCCCGTCTCCATCCTCATCATCTCCGCCCTCCTCTACGCCACCTTCCAGAACATCCGCCAAATGCTCCTCATCCTCTCCATCGTCCCCCTCGCCCTGGTCGGCGGCATCGCCGCCCTCTGGATCCGCGGCATCAACCTCAACCTCTCCGCCTCCGTCGGCTTCATCGCCCTCTTCGGCATCGCCGTCCTCAACGGAATCGTCATGGTCTCCCACATCAACACCCTCCGCAAACAAGGCAAGCCCATGGACGAAGCCGTCCACCAGGGCGCCTCCGACCGCCTCCGACCCGTCCTCATCACCGCCCTCGTCGCCTCCCTCGGCTTCATCCCCATGGCCTTCGCCACCTCCCGCGGCTCCGAGGTCCAGCGCCCCCTCGCCACCGTCGTCATCGGCGGCCTCTTCACCGCCACCCTCCTCACCCTCTACCTCCTCCCTCTCCTTTACCCCAGCTTCAGCAAAAACATCGCCGGAGTCGACACCCAGCAGAAACCCGCTTGACCCAACTTACCCACCTCCCAGGTGTCATTCTGACCCTGAGCTTGCCGAAGGGGAAGAACCCCTGTCTTTGCCGTTGCGGTTGCCTGATCTCTTGCTTGTCATTCAGGAGCGAAGCGGAGGAATCTGCTGTTGTACCCCCACACCCCACGAACCAAACGCCCTGCCCATAGTCTCTTCCCTACCCACCATCTTACCTCTGCTAAGATGTAAGACATGAACACGCAGATCACCACCGTAAGCACCAAAGGTCAGCTAGTCATCCCCGCGGAGATGCGGGCTCTGCTCGGCATCCATCCCGGCTCCCGCATCGCCTTGACTCTGGAGCAGGAACGCATCGTTCTCCAGCCGGTTACCGATCAGCTGGTCGATGACACCGCCGGCATGCTCCGCGGCGGCCCGTCGCTCGCGGACGAACTTCAACAGGAACGCCGCAAAGAAAAATGGTGACGTTCGTCCTCGATGCCAGCGCCGTCCTGCGGTACCTCGACGGAGAAGAAGGTGTCGACCGCGTTCGCGAGATCATCAAGCTCCACATCGCCGCACATGCTCACGTCGTCGTCTCAGCCATTCAATGGGGAGAGATCCATGGCGTTCTCTTCAAGCGGCACAGCCCAGGCACCGCGCAGGCGGCAATCGGCCGGCTCACAGCCTTCGACTTTGAACTCATCCCGGCAACTCCCGAACGCGCCGTACGTGCCGCCGCAATCAAAATCAAAAGAAAGATACCTTATGCCGATGCCTTCGCCGTCGAGCTAGCCGGAGACTCGAAATACCATATCCTCGTCACCGCAGACTTCGATGTCAAACCGGCCAAAACCGACATCGCCATTGAATTCCTCCCGAAAAAACTGTGATCGCAAGTGATGACCGATAGCCGATGAACCACGGCAGAGCACCCATCCCCGCCCCCCTCATCACCCTCGTCGAAGACGAAGCCCACCTCGCCGGGGGCCTCCTCTTCAACCTCGCCGCCGAGGGCTACCGCACACAACACTTCGCCGACGGCGACCTCGCCCTCGCCGCCCTCCTCGCCGCCCCCGCCTCCGGCCCCGACGCCCCCTCCGCCATCCTCCTCGACTGCATGCTCCCGGGCGCCGATGGCTTCACGATAGCCCGCACCCTCCGCGACGCCGGCCGCTTCACCCCCATCCTCATGCTCACCGCCCGCTCCCGCCCCGAGGACATCCTCGAAGGCATCGAGGCCGGCGCCGACGACTACCTCCCCAAGCCCTTCGACCTCAACATCCTCCTCGTCCGCCTCAAATCCCTCCTCCGCCGCATGTCCTGGCAGACCGCAAACCACGCCGCAAACCCAGCCGCGAATCAGACCGCAGCCGCCCCTTCACCCTCCCTTCCCCTCCCCGGCGCGGCCACATCCCACATCCCGTCGGGAGACTCGACCTCCACCCCGCCCCCCCCGCTCCCCGCCCCCACGGACATCCCCGAGTACGCCTTCAACCACCGCACCATCCGCTTCGATCAGCTCGAACTCATCGCCCCCAACCGCATCACCCACCTCACCCTCATGGAGGCCGACCTCCTCCGCTTCCTCACCGATCGCCCCAACCAGATCGTCTCCCGCAAAGAGATCCTCGAACAGGTCTGGCGCGTCCACGAAGACACCGACACCCGAGCCATCGACAACTTCATCGTCCGCCTCCGCCGCTACATCGAAGACGACCCCGCCAACCCCCAACACCTCACAACAGTCCGCGGCATCGGCTACCGCTTCCTCCCCAACCCGTAGGTGAGCTCCTATCGCCGGGTGCCGCCATTCATCGCAGTCCTTCGCGATGGGTGGGGTATTCGCTCCGTCCCGCCGGGGCGCCTCATCTTTCGATGGATGGCTCAGGTATGCAGCTCACCACCAGGCTGGGGGCCCCATTTCTCGCGGTTCCATCGCGAAGGATGGGTCATTCGCGCCAAAGAACGCGAACCGCCCTCCTTATCTCCGCAAAAATTTAAACCGTCTCAATTGCCGCCGCCAACTCCTCATATTCCCAAGCACCCTCATACTGCTCGCCATTGATAAAAAACGTCGGCGTCCCATGCACCCCGGCCCGCTCCCCACCCTCCATATCCCTCTCGATCCTCTCGCCAAAGCTCTGCTCCTCGACCGCCGCGCTTGCCTCCTCGCCGTCAAGCCCCAGCCGCTCCGCCAGCTTGGCCAGCATCGGCTCGCTCAGGCTCCTCTGGTTTTGGAAGATCGCATCGTGCATCTCCCAAAACTTTCCCTTCGCACCCGCAAACTCCGCCGCCTCCGCAGCCGGCTCCGCCATCGGATGGATCTCCATCAGCGGAAAGTTCCGGTACACAAACCGCAGTCGCTCCCCAAAGTGCCTCTGCAACCGCTTCACCACCGCATCCCCAATCAGGCAATGCGGGCACTCGTAATCCCCATACTCCACCAGCGTCACCTTCGCCCCCGCATCGCCCTGGATGTGGTCCTCCGCCGTAACCGCTACCTGCAGCTTCGCCATCGCTTCTCTCCTCAGGTATATCGCTTTCAATCCATCCTTTGACGTGCCCGCCGGCAAGCGCGCCACAAACTTTTCAGCAGCTTCAACCGACAACCCGCAGCATCTAGTTACCGTAAGAGGCGTAGGCTACCGCTCCGCCCCGACCCTTAACATCGAATCGGAGCGAATACCGAGCTTAGCCAAAAGTATGGGATTGGCATCGCTTAGCCGACCACCCGGGGTGCCCATCTTCTGCCCACCTACATCGCGCCTAGGTACGCTGCTCAAACCCCACTTTCACCCCGAGACGGCTGCTCGCTATCCATCACCCCTGCAACCGCCCGACCTCCGCCCCCACCACCCCCCGCCCCGCCCAAACCATCACCCCCGTCGCCATCACTGTCCCCATGCACCACGAGCAAACCCGCCCAAACACCACCACCTGGCGCACCGCATTGAAGCTTGCCGCCCCCCCATCCACCGCCAGCTTCCACCCCAGCAGCATCCGCGCCAAACCCGGCCGCCTCCCCGCCACCATCAGCCCCATCGTCACCCCATAGCTCGCCAGCCCCAGCACACCATCCGGAACCCCGAACGGATGCGCCGTCTTCGACTCCGTGATCCCATCCGAATCAAACACCGCCCCCGGAGGATCCGGCAGGTGCCCCAACACCCCCACCTGATGCAGCACCACCGGCACCAAGGCCGCGATCGCCACCCCGCAAGCCACCATCATCACCCTATCCGGCTCCCGCAAACCCGCCCTCATGCCCTCCTCCGTCCCGCCATCACCGCGCCCGCCGCCACTGCCAGCCCCGCAACCACCCACCCCCGGTGCAGCGACGCCGAAACCTGCAAACTCCGCCGCTTCGACCGCGCATCGAACTTGCCCCGCGCACTGTGCACCCCCGGCACAAACGCATTTAAATTGTCCGGAGCACCCGGATCCTTCGGCTCGTCCATCAACTGCTGCGAGTCATACCCCGTCCTTCCCAGGTACCGGTCCAGCAGCCCCGGCACAACCCTCTGCCCCACAATCGCCGCCACTGTCGGCGCTCCCACCCAGTACTCGCGCCGCGGCTGCCCCGCATACGCCGCCGCCACTACTACCTCCGCCGCCAGCTCCGGCTCGTAGATCGGCGGCACCGGCTGCGTCATTTTCGGCAGCCGGTTCTTCACCCAGTCGAACTGGATCGTGTTCATCGCCGGCATCTGCACCGTCGTCAGCCGCACCTCGCTCCTGTCATGGTGCAGCTCGCACCGCAAAGAATCCGTAAACCCGTTGATCGCATGTTTGCACGCGCAATAAGCCGACTGCAGCGGAATCGACCTGTACGACAGCGCCGACCCGATCTGCACAATCGTCCCCCGACCCTTGCCGCCCTGTCGAGGCAGCATCCGCCGCAGCGCCGCCAGTGTCCCGTGGACAAACCCCAGGTACGTCACCTCCGTCACCCGCCTGTAGTCCGACGCCTCCATCTCCTTGACCGGCGAAAACACGCTCACCATCGCGTTGTTCACCCAAACGTCGATCGGCCCAAACCTCTCTTCCACCTCCGCCGCAGCCCGCTCCACCGCCTCCGCATCCGACACATCCGTCGGGATCGCCACCGCCTCCCCGCCAACCATCCGGCACTCCTTCACCGCCGCATCCAAAGCCTCGGGATTCCTCGCCAGCAGCCCCACCCGGTCGCCCCGCTTCGCAAACGCCTGAGCAACCGCCCGCCCCAAACCAGCCGAAGCCCCCGTCACCACAACCACCTTGTTCGCCATTCCCAAACCTCTCCCCGCACCCACCGCTCAGGCACTCCTACCCTAGGAGCACATCCGTCCACCACAGGATGCTCCACCCCACAGGTCAAAGCTTTCAACCCGCCAAGCCAAAGGCGGGTGCCCCATTCATGGCAGACTCACCGCCATCAGTGGGCCCATCGAGCGAACGCGCCATCGCTCTCTGAACCCAACCCAATCGGTTCGATCAACTCGGGTAGTTTCACCACGCCGACCCCTCTACCCCGCAATCTGGCGCAATCCCTCTCCCATCCCGGTAAACTGAAGAAGATTCACCAATCCATCACCACAGACCCACCCCCGAAGTCCCACCCTAATCCACCGTCCTTCGAATACTTGCACCAGAAACCGGAGGTGGGAGGTATCCCCTCCAAACCACCCCAATCAACAAAAGGATCTCAACCCAAAATGCCCCTGAACTGCGGAATCGTCGGCCTCCCCAACGTCGGAAAATCCACCATCTTCAACGCCCTCACCTCCGCCAAGGCCCAGGCCGCCAACTACCCCTTCTGCACCATCGAGCCCAACACCGGCATCGTACCCGTCCCCGATGAGCGCCTCCAGAAGATCGCCGCCCTCATTAAGCCCAAGTCCCTCGTCCCCACCACCATGGAGTTCATCGACATCGCCGGCCTCGTCGAAGGCGCGTCGAAAGGAGAGGGGTTAGGCAACCAGTTCCTCGGCCACATCCGCGCCACCGACGCCATCTGCCACGTCGTCCGCTGCTTCGACGACCCCGAGGTCGTCCACGTCGCCGGCGGCGTCAACCCCCTCCACGACATCGACATCATCAACACCGAACTCCTCCTCGCCGACCTCGATACCGTCGAAAAGCGCCACACCAAGGTCGAGCGCGCCGCCAAAGCCACCTCCGACGGCAAAATCAAGGCCGAGCACGCCATGCTACAAAAGCTCCTCGGCGTCCTCAACGCCGGCAAGCCCGCCCGCACCGCCGACCTGACCGACGACGAGCGCCTCCTCTCCCGCGAGCTCTTCCTCATCACCGCCAAGCCCCAGCTCTACGTCGCCAACGTCGACGAGGCCGGCCTCGGCGCCGGCAACGCCCACACCGCCGCCGTTCAGCAGCGCGCCGCCGAGGAAGGCGCCCAGATGGTCAGCATCTGCGGTGCCATGGAGTCCGAGATCGCCCAACTCGACCCCTCCGAGCGCGATGAGTTCCTCAAAGACATGGGCCTCCAAGAGCCCGGCCTCGACCGCCTCATCCACTCCGCCTATCGCCTCCTCGACCTCATCACCTACTTCACCGCCGGCGTCCAGGAGGTCCGCGCCTGGACCATCCGCCGCGGCACCAAGGCCCCCGGCGCCGCCGGCGTCATCCACTCCGACTTCGAACGCGGCTTCATCAAAGCCGATGCTTACAGCTCCGACGACCTCTTCCGCCTCGGCTCCGAGCAAGCGGTCAAAGAAGCCGGCCTCCTCCGCTCCGAAGGCAAGGAGTACATCGTCAAAGACGGCGACATCCTCTTCTTCAAATTCAACGTATAAGCCCCGTTCTTTTGCGTGTCATTCAGGAGCGAAGCGAATGAATCTGCTCCGTCCTTTTGCGTGTCATTCAGGAGCGAAGCGAAGGAATCTGCTCCGTTCTTTCGCTTGTCATTCAGGAGCGAAGCGGAAAAATCTGCTGGAGCCGTTGCACTCAAAACCGGCCAGCTACACTAAATCCGCCCGCATGCCGCCAACCCCAACCCCCGACTTCGCCCACATCACCGCCCGCGAAGAAGGCCTCCACCACACCCTCTCCTCCGCCCAGATCTCCATGATCGCCATCGGCGGAGCAATCGGCACCGGCCTCTTCCTAGGCAGCGCCTTCGCCATCGGCTTCGCCGGCCCCTCCGTCCTCATCTCTTACGCCATCGGAGCCCTCATCGCCCTCCTGCTCATGGGCGCGCTCGCCGAGATGACCGTCGCCCACCCCACCTCGGGCTCCTTCGGAGCCTACGCCGAACACTACATCTCCCCGCTCGCCGGATTCCTGGTCCGCTACAGCTACTGGTCAGCCGTCGTCTTTGCCGTCGGCACCGAAGTCACCGCCATCGCCGTCTACATGCGCCTCTGGTACCCAGCCGTCCCCGGCGTCGTCTGGATTTTGGGATTTTCCGCCACCCTCATCGCCGTCAACGCCGCCACCGTAAAAGTCTTCGGCACCGTCGAGTACAGCTTTTCCCTCTTCAAGATCCTCGCCATCGCCGCCTTCATCCTCCTCGGCAGCTATGTCCTCGTGACCGCTCCCGCAAACTCCGGCATCGGCTTGGCCAATTACACCAGGCACGGCGGCTTCTTCCCCCACGGCCTCCGCGGAACCTGGATCGCCGTCATTGTCGCCATCTTCAGCTACTTCTCCATCGAAATGGTCGCCGTCGCCGCCGGCGAGGCCCGCGACCCCCAACGCGCCATCACCCGAGCGTTCCGCCTCACCATCTTCCGCCTCATCTTCATCTACCTCCTCTCGCTCGCCGTCATGCTCGCCATCGTCCCATGGAACGTAACCGGGAATCAGGCCGACAGCAAAGCCGGTGACGGAGCTGGCCTCAGCAGCAGCCCCTTCGTCCGAGTCGCCGCCGCCACCCACCTTCCCTACGCCGCCGGCATCCTCAACCTCGTCGTCCTCATCGCCGCGCTTTCCGCCATGAACAGCCAGCTCTACATCACCACCCGCATGATGTTCTCGCTCTCCCGCGCCGGCTTCGCCCCCCGCCGCTTCGGCGCCCTCAACCGCCGCGGCGTCCCCCTCCCCGCCCTCCTCCTCTCCACCATCGGCATCGCCCTCGCCGCCGTCGTCTACGTCCTCTACCCCGCCGCCGCCTTCACCCTCATGATCTCCATCTCCATCTTCGGAGCCCTCTTCACCTGGCTCATGATCTTCGTCACCCACCTCCGCTTCCGCCGCGCCCACGCCGCCACCCCGTTAGCCTTTCGCATGTGGGGCTTCCCCTACACCACCCTCGCCGGCATCGCCCTCCTCTCCGCCATCCTCCTCACCACCCCCTTCACCCCCGCCTTCCGCCTGACCCTCGTCTATGGCCTCCCCTTCCTCGCCATCCTCACCATCATCTTCCTAAGCCGCCATCGCCCGACCCTCACCGAAGACCTCCAATCCGCATAGCCCCCGTTCCCGTTTTAGGAAAAAATCAACCCGCCGCTACCCCCACATGCAACTTCCGTACTCAACCCTTGCGTTGAGATCCGGAGCCCGTCTGATATAACCCTCTCACTTAGTCATGCGCTCGACTGTTCGACTCTCTGCCGTTCCCAACTTCCTGTTCGCCGCCTTTCTTGCCGCGATCTCGTCCCTTCCATCCGCCACCGCTCAGCAGGGACCCAGCCCAGCACAGGGCGTCTCTCCCGGCATCTACCGCGACGAGCCCATGGTCTTCGAGCACTTCGATACCATCGTCCGCATGAACGCAGACGGCACCGGCGAACGTCTGCGGCGTGTCGTCGTCCGCGTCCAATCCGAGGGTGCCGCACGCCAGTTCAGCGTTCTCTCCGTTAGCTACGCCTCCGCCTACGAGACCGGCGCCTTGGACTTCGTCCGGGTTCGCAAACCCGACGGTTCGGTCATCGAAACCCCAACCTCCGCCGCGATCGAGATGCCCGCGCCCGTCACACGTGAGGCCCCGCTCTACAGCGATCTCAAGGAAAATCAGCTCCCCGTACGTTCGCTCGCCGCCGGCGACACCCTGGAGTACCAGCTTCACACCCGGCGTTCCAAAGCCGAGGCGCCCGGCCAGTTCTGGGGCGCGGAGCACTTCACCGCCACCGGTTCCGTCGTGCTCAGCGAGACCCTCACCCTTGAGGTACCCTCCGCAACCTACGTCAAGGTCTGGAGCCCGAACCACCCCTCTTCCTCCACTGAGCATGAGGGCTGGAAACGCTGGCGCTGGGAATCCTCCCAGACCAGGGCCTCCGGCCCCGATAAGGACGGCAACCCCACAGCAACCCCCGTCGAGGTTCACGATCCGGACCAGGACGCCGACGGCCGCAACCTCCCCTCCGTCGCCTGGACCACCTTCCATAGCTGGGCCGAGGTTGGCGACTGGTACCGCGGCCTCGCGCTCCCTCGCGCGCAGCCCGACAACACCGTCCGTGCCAAGGCCGAAGATCTCACCAGGGATGCCAAATCCCCCGAGGATCAGGTGCGTGCCCTCTACCAGTACGTCTCCACCAGGACCCGCTACGTCGGCATCGATCTCGGCATCGGTCGCTACCAGCCGCACGCCGCCGCGGAAGTGCTCGCCACCCAGTACGGTGATTGCAAGGACAAGGACACCCTGCTCGAGGCGCTCCTGCACGCAAAGGGCTTCACCACCGCGCCCGCCCTCATCGGCGTCAACATCACGCCTGTGCCGGAGCTGCCCTCCCCCGCCGCCTTCAACCACGTCATCACCACCGTCGATCTTCCCAATGGCCGTATCTGGCTCGACGCGACGCCCGAGGTCGAGCCCTTTCGTGTCCTGATTCCTGGTATCCGCGATCAGCAGGCGCTCGTCATCCCGGCCGCCGGCGACGCTCGCCTCGAACGCACCCCAGCCGCCCCGCCCTTCGCTTACTTCGAACGCTTCGACGCCGCCGGCACCCTCGATAGCGAGGGGCTCCTCAAAAGTCACATGACCCTCACCGTACGCTCCGACAGCGAGCCCGGATTCCGCACCCTCGTCCAGCGTTCTGCGCCCTCCGAGTGGGATCAGGCCATGCAGTACGTCTCCGGAGCCATGGGCTTCGGTGGCAAGGTGAGCAACGTCGACCTCCGCCAGCCCGATCCTTCCGCGCCCGTCCACGTGGCTTACGACTACAGTCGGCCCAGCTTCGCCGATTGGGAGAACGGCCGCATCCTTCCCCTCTTTCCCGCCCTCGAGATCGTCATCATCGACAAGGACAAGGCCCCCGAACACGACATCGACCAGGGCGCCCAACGGACCCTCGAGGCCCACACCCATATCCGCCTACCCGGCGGCTACCGCGCTGACCTGCCCGATGGCATTCACGTCAAGCGCAGCTTCGCCACCTTCGACCAGACCTACCACCTCGAGGCCGGTGAACTTCAGGTGGATCGAAAGGTCGTCATCCTCACTAACAAGGTTCCCAAGGCTCAATGGAAGGATTACCTCGCCTTCGTCAAGGCAACCGGTCTCGAAACCGGGGAAAACTACATCCCGCTGATTCCCCCGGCAAAGACCTTGGCCATTGTTCCCGCAAGCAGCAAGAACGCTCCCGTCGCCTCCAAAGCCTCATCGCCTGCGGAGCCTTCGGACCCGGTCCCATCCGAGCCGCACACCCCCGCCGAACTCACCACCCAGCAGTTGGTCGATAAAGCGCGACAGTCCACCGTGGCCGGAGACTTCGGTGCGGCGCGCCAGGCTTTGGAGCAGGCCAGGGCACGCGATCCTCACACACCCTTACTGATGAGCATGCTCGGCTACATCGCTCTTCGCGAAAACAAGACAGATGAGGCAATCGCGGATTTTCAGGCGGAGCTGCGCGATCACCCCGACGCCAACAGCAACATCGTCCTCCTGCTCTCAAACACTTTTGTCTACAACAAGCAACTCCCTGAAGCCGCCTCTCTGCTCAAGAAGTACGCAAGCCGCGACGATGTGCATCTCAGCCTCGCCCTCGCCGACGTGCAGGCAAAGATGCAGAACCACGCCGGCGCAGTCGCAACCCTCCAGTCCGCCGCCACCGCCCATCCCGACGACCGCGTCGTAGCCAGCCTCCTCGCGACCGAACTTGTCCGCGCGCATCGCAACCTCGAAGCAGCGGCTGCGGCAAGGGCAGCCATGGACGGCTCCGACGAGCCCGGCATCCTCAATGACAACAGCTACGTTCTCTCCGAGGTCAAGCTGGATCTGCCCTTCGCCGAGAAAAGCACTCGTCACGCCATCGATCTGCTCGAAGCCTCCTCGGCCCAGCGATCCCTCGCCGAGGCCAACAGCAAGGCCTTTGCCGAGGCGAATCTGCTTACCGCCGCGTGGGACACACTCGGGTGGATCCTCTTCCAGGAAAACAAACCCGCGGAAGCGGAGCCGTTTCTCGTCGCCGCCTGGTTCAACAGCCCCAACGTCACCGTGGGGCATCACCTGGCGAAAATACGCGAAGCCCTCGGCAGATCGTCAGAGGCGCTCACCACCGACGAACTCGCCCTAGCCACCGAACACGCATCCGATTCGACCGATGACTTCGCCGAAGTTAAATCCGACATCGAACGTCTGCGCAAGGCCGGTGCCCACTCCTCTGCGGGAAACACCACGCAGGCCCTGCAGGAGATGCGGATGTTCAAGCTTGCAAAGCCCGCCGGCGTCAAAGGCTGGGGAACCTTTCGCGTCCAGCTCGGCGAAACCGGCATCTTCGATAGCGATCTGGTCACCGGGCCGCCGGCTATACGGCCCATCAATGTCGCGCTAAGAAAACTGACCGTCTCCAAAGCCCTGCCCCCAAACTCGCACGCCCACCTCCTCCGTGACGCCGTCGTCAGCTGCTCTTCGGAGCAGCCCGACTGCCAGGTCGTCTTCATGCCCCACGCCGGGCTCAACGCCGAGGAAGTCCAGTAACCACCCAAACTGTCCTGGTCGAGATTGCTCCCACTCGAGAGATCGTTAACCCTCCGCCCCCACGCACCTCGCCTGTCAACCGGGGCCAAACGGCAAGTCCTTTGAACTCCCCAGCATCGGCGTGGCGCACCCTGTGCCCGCAATGTCTACAATGGATGTAGGGCATTTGGAAAGACGGCGCAGGAAACCAGACTAATCCATTTGTATCGAAGACTTTGCACCTAAGCCCAAGAGCTCCAGTACTTTGCGGTACCAATTTTTGTGTACTGTTGCATCTAATAGACTTAGGAAGTACCCCCCGAGGGGGAGGGCCCTCCAAGAGGCCAATACGATCCGCCGCCATACCTCATGACCAACCCCGATCCCGCGACCATCGCCGACCCGCTCCTCGCCTGGCGCCCCCACTTCCCCATCCTCGACAGCACCACCTACATGGTCAGCCACTCCCTCGGTGCCATGCCCCGGGAGGCCGTCGCCTCCCTCGCCGAATACACCGACACCTGGGCCACCCGCGGCGTCCGCGCCTGGCACGAGGGCTGGTGGGAGATGCCCATCACCGTCGGCAACCTCCTCGCTCCCATCATCGGTGCCGGCAAGGGCGAAGTCGTCATGCACCAGAACGTCTCCGTTTGCCAGAACATCGTCACCTCCTGCTTTGACTGGTCCGGCCCCCGCAACAAGATCGTCACCGACGGCCTCAACTTCCCCTCAAACGACTACATCTACCACGGCCTCGCCCGCCAGGGCGCCCAGGTCGTCTCCGTCCCCTCACCCGACGGCTTCACCGTTCCGCTCGAAGCCATCCTCGCCGCCATCGACGACCAGACCCAGCTCGTCTCCATCTCGCACGTCGCCTTCCGCTCCTCCTTCATCCAGGATCTCGCCGCCATCACCGAACGCGCCCACTCGGTCGGCGCCCTCGTCATCGCCGACCTCTACCAGTCCGCCGGCATCCTCCCCCTGGACGTCCGCAAACTCAATCTCGATTTCGCCACCGGCGGCTCCGTCAAGTGGCTCATCGGCGGCCCCGGCGCCGGATACCTCTACGTCCGCCGTGATCTCTGGCCCACCCTCCACCCCGCCGCCACCGGCTGGCAGGCCCACCGCCACCCCTTTCACTTCGAAGCCGGCGAGATCGACCTCGCCGACGACGCCTTCCGCTTCCTCAACGGCACCCCCAACATCCCCGCCCTCTACGCCGCCAAAGCAGGTTACGAGATCATCAACCAGATCGGCGTCGAAGCCATCCGCGCCAAATCCCAGCGCCAGACCGAGCGCCTCATCCGCCTCGCTGACCAGGCCGGCATCCCCGTCCGCTCCGTCCGTGACCCCAACCAGCGCGGCGGCGTCATCATCCTCGGCGTCCCCGATGGCAAGGCCGTCACCCACGAACTGGGCCGCCGCGAGGTTCTCGTCGATTTCCGCCCCGGCGCCGGCGTTCGCATCGCCCCGCACTTCTACACCACAGACGACGAACTCGCCCACACCATCGACGAGATCCGCTCGGTCACCCATCCCTGATGGTCCCGCGCATCGACCAGGCTCACCGCTGCAGGCACCAAGGCTCCGATCCAGCTCGGCTCACCACCATCTCTGCTCAAGGCCGAAGACGTAGCCGCAAAGCCGCCCGCGCTACACTTCACTCAGCAAACACACCTCCGCACGCAAGCCCCATGCGCATTCTCACCCGCTACATCCTCCGTGAAGTCACCTCCCACGCCCTCCTGGGCGGCGTCCTCTTCACCTTCGTGCTCTTCATGCGCGATCTGGGAAAGATCCTCGAACTTGTGGTCCGCAACTCCGCCTCCCCGGCCGACGCCGCCCGTGTCTTCCTCTACACCCTTCCAAACGCGCTCACGGTCACCATCCCCATGGCCGTGCTTGTCGGGATATTGCTCGGCCTCTCCCGCCTTGCAGCCGATTCCGAGATCACCGCCATGCGCGCGGCGGGCATGGGAGCGCTCGATTTCGTCCGCATCGTCTCCATCATCTCCGCTCTCGCGCTCGGCCTGGGCCTCGTCAACTCCCTTTTCCTCGCCCCACGCTCCGCCGCCGCGTTGCTTTCACTCGAGAGTTCGCTCAAGTCCTCCCAGGCCTCCTTCGAGATCCAGCCCCGGGTCTTCTACGAAGACTTCAAAAACTACGTCCTCTATATCCAGGACGTCCGCCCCGCCGCCGGCGCTGCGATTTGGCACCACGTCTTCCTCGCCGATCTCTCCCAGCCAGGCGACCCGCGCGTCACCACCGCCGAGCAGGCCGTCGTGGTCAACGGCTCCCCCGCTACCGGCGACCCCCAGACCATACGGCTCCATCTCATCAACGGCAGCCAGCACCAGACCTCCGCCAGCGACCCCAACCAATACAACATCTCAACCTTTACCTCAACTGACCTCCCCATCGAGACCGGCGCCCAGGAGGACACCCACGTCGGTCGCTCCGACACCCCCATCCTCGCCCTCTCCCTGCCCGAACTCATCCGCCGCGGCAGTGCCTCCCCCGCCAACAGCCGCAGCAGCAACATCTATCGCATCGAGTTCAACAAACGTTTCTCCTACCCCTTCGCCTGCCTCGTCCTCATGCTCGTCGGCGTTCCCCTCGGTCTCTCCTCTAAACGCGGCGGTAAGTCCACCGGCTTCGTCCTCACCATCCTCCTCGTCTTCGTCTACTACTTCCTGTCGTCCATCGGAGTCGCCTTCGCCAAAACCGGCAAGCTCTCACCTTTCTTCGGGGTCTGGGGAGCCAATCTAATCTTCGCGGCCGCCGGCGCCTTCCTCCTCTACCAACTCTCTCGCGGAGGCATCGCCCTCAGCGTCTTCGCCTCCACCGCGGATTCGCTCAAGCGTCTCTCCGCCCGGTTTCTTCCCGGCCAGGATCCCGATCCAGAACGAAGCTCCAACGTCACCGCCGCAACCCTTCTGCGCCGCCTTCGCTCCGCCCTCGGCCTCCGCTTTCCACTCCTCCTCGACGATTACGTCCTCCGCGAGTTCTCCACCAACCTCGCCCTCGTCCTCTCCACCTTCGCCGTACTCTTCGTCATCTTCACCTTCTTCGAACTCATCGGCGATATCATCCGCAATCGCACACCGCTCGTCACCGTCGGCGACTACCTCCTCAACCTCGTCCCGTACATCCTCTACAACATCACCCCGCTCTGCGCTCTCGTCGCCGTCCTCATCACCTTCGGTGCCCTTAATAGATCTTCCGAGCTCACCGCCATGAAGGCGACTGGCATCAGCCTCTACCGCGTCGTCGTTCCCGTCCTCGTCCTCTGCGCCGCCATCGCAGCCGGCCTCTTCGCCTTCGACGAGCTCTACCTCCCCGCCGCGAATCGCCGTCAGGAGTCCCTCCGGGCCACCATCAAAGGCAAGCCCGCGCAGACCTTCCTTCGACCCGATCGCAAATGGATCTCCGGCCAGAGCAGCAACTCTCCCGCCAGCCAGGCGGATGCCCAGGCGGCATCAGTGGATCCCCACTCCGGCAGCAAGCCCGCTCACTCCGCCGACCCAGCCCGCATCTTCTACTACCAGTTCTTCGACCCAGACAAAAACGTCTTCGCCAATCTCACCGCCTTCGAGTTCGCGCCCGGCACCTTCACCCTGCAACGCCGCATCTTCGCCGCCTCAGCCCACTGGGACGAGCACGACAACCAGTGGATCTTCGAGAACGGCTGGCAGCGCACCTTCGTCGGCGAGACCACAGCCTCCTTCCAGACCTTCTCCCTCTCCACCTTCCCCGAGATTCGCGAACAACCCGTCTACTTCAAAAAGGAGGACCGCCCCTCCCAGGAGATGAGTTACGGAGAGCTCTCCCGCTACATCAACGACCTCTCCCAATCAGGCTTTGACACCATGCGCCTCCGCGTACAGCTCAACCGCAAGCTCGCCTACCCGCTCGTCACCCTTATCATGGCCGTCCTTGCCGTCCCCTTCGCCCTCTCCATGGGCAAGCGCGGAGGCCTCGCCGGCATCGCTACCGCAATTGGCCTCGCAATCGCATACTGGGTTGTCGCCGGCCTCTTTGAAGCCATGGGAAACGTCAACACACTTCCCGCCATGCTCGCCGCCTGGTCGCCCGACCTCCTCTTCGGCATCACCGGCCTCTACCTCCTGCTCCGCACCCCAACCTAATTTCCATAAACTCGCGCCAAGGATCCCGCCACATCCCTAATCCCGTCTCGCCTCGCCCGCGAGGCAGGGTACACACACAGCCCGGAGGCTCCAAACAGCATCGTCCCAAAGAGCAGCAGAGCCACTGGCTCCGGCATCTGCGGACCAAAAGTCGACGTGCGCACGGATCTCGCAGTTCGCCTGCGCACTGGAGAAGCACCTTGTTCGCCGATCGCCCTTCCATTCGACCCCGCGTACTTCTCTTTGTACGAGTGCACGCCGAGCTCCGAAGGAACTACCGCCGTGAGCAACCCCGGCCTCAACTCATGCAGCGGTGAAAACGTCATCCGCGCAGGCTGCCTGGTAAGCAGCGTTCCCTCGGAAGCCTGCTCGGTGTGGATCGTCTTCGCCCCCGCCACGCTGCAACCCATGCCTGCCAAAACAAAAAATACAAGCCGAACTTTGCGCATGGAAACCCTCCCAAGACCTTGCTTTCAACCGGATTGGAACTCCGCTCGGCTGGCTAGCCTTCGCACACCTCATCGGCAGCAGCGCCCGGAACTTTAGCACACCTTCCGCTTCCTGCGCCCGTTAGGCTCAGGGCGATACAGATCAGCAGCCCCAGCCTCATCTATCCCAGCTTTCCCATCGTTACTGCTCGGTGGTTACCAAGCCAATTCGTCCTGGATCAGAGAATAACCACCACCTGATAACTTCTATGCCGTAGACATGGAAAGGCGATACTCTAGATCTTCCAGATCAATATTTCGCCCGCAACGTCTTTCAATGATTTGTTGAGTGAGGCAACTCTGACGTTCAACATACCTTCATACCTTTGTTGCAGGTATAAAGAAGGTTGTGGGAGGAGCATCTGCTCCTTGTAAGCCTTCAGTCCAACAGAACCGCAAAGGATCATTGGCGAACCATTATCTCGGCATCGTAAGAGAATGGTCTAAGGGATGCAGTACATGGTCGAAGCAATCGTGCTTTGGAACGAACCCAATAACCTCTCCCATTGGAACTTCCACCTCGATCCAGAGTGGAAGCGTTTCGCCGAAATGGTCAGGCTTGCCTCCTCCGCTATCCGCTCCGTCAATCCTGATGTCCCCATTATTCTCGGAGGAGTCTCCTCCTGCGACTCCGACTTCCTTCGCCTGATGACCTCGTACGGTGTCATGGAGCATGTCGACGCAGTTGGTGTTCATGGGTTTCCCCTCGATTGGAACCATTGGCAGCTTGCGGAGTGGCCCGATCGCGTCGCCGAGGCCCATGAGGTCACCGGAAAGCCTATCTGGGTTACCGAGGTTGGCATCTCTTCCTTTGGCGCAGAGGAGGTCCAGGCCTTTGGTCTGCAACGCACTCTCGATCTTCTACGCGGCCGGGTCGAGCGAATTCACTGGTATAGCCTCTTCGATCTCCCGCCCAGTTGGCCCGCCGAGACACGCCATAAAGAAGCCGAGGGTTCGTCCTACTACCGCCACTACTACCTCGGCCTCATCAAACCGGATGGAACTCCCAAGCTCGCCGCCAGCATCTTCCCCTCCGACGGCAGTGTTGGCTTCTGCCAGTGGTTCCACTTCGAAGATCCCCGACTGAACCAGGCCGTTGATTGGATGAGCTCTCACCAGGTCGAGTACCTCCGCACGGGGCTCAGCTGGGCAGATTCCTTCCGTCCCAATGCCACCCAGTGGTTTGACCGCCAGATGGAACTGCTTGAACCCTTTCGCGTTTCACTGACCCTGTGCTTCACGCCCGAGCACCTCGGTGTGGAACAGCATCACACCAGTCCTCCGTCGGATCCACAGAGCTTCGCCGACTTTGCCGCCTGGGCGGTCTCTCGCTACGTACCCGCGCTCGCATCGGCCTCCATCTCCTCAGCAACGTCACCAACGCAGCGGGGCAGAGCGCAACTATGAACGAACCAAAGAAACGATCGAAGCAGATCCTGATCACCGGCGGCGCAGGCTTCGTCGGCTCCCACCTCGCCGATGGCCTCCTTCGCGCCGGCCACCGGGTCCGCGTGCTGGACGACCTGACGCCTCAGGTACACACCGAAGGCCCCCCGAGCTACCTGTCTCCTGAAGTCGAGCTGGTGGTAGGAGACGTGCGCGACCCAAACCGTCTGCGTGACGTGCTCTCCGGCACCGAAATCATCTTCCACTTCGCCGCCACGGTAGGCGTCGGCCAATCCATGTACGAGATCAGCCGCTACATGAGCGTCAATACCCAGGGCACCGCTGAACTCCTCCAGGCTCTGCTCGACTCCAAGCACACTCCCGAAAAGCTGATCGTCGCATCGTCCATGTCCATCTATGGCGAAGGCCGGTACGTCTGCTCCAAGTGCGGCAAGCACGCATCGCCCCCAGTCCGGCCCGTGTCGCAGCTGAAGTCCAGCCAGTGGGAGCTCCATTGCAGCTCTTGCACAGGTGTCCTGAAGCCCATGCCGACCGGCGAGGACAAGCCCTCCGAAATTAACTCCGTCTATGCCCTCTCGAAGCGAGACCAGGAAGAGCTCTGCCTCATCTACGGCCGCACCTACGGTATCCCCGTAACGGCGCTCCGCTTCTTCAACATCTACGGAACACGCCAGGCTCTCTCCAATCCATACACCGGTGTCGCCGCCATCTTCGCCGCGCGCCTCATCAACGGGCTCGCCCCGCTGGTCTTTGAAGATGGCGAACAAATGCGTGACTTCGTCAGCATCCACGACATCGTTCGTGCCAATCTTCTGGCCATGGAGCGACCTGAATCCAACGGGGAGGTCATCAACATCGGCTGCGGCAAACCCATCACGATTCGACGCGTCGCCGAGATTCTGGCCTCTTCCCTCGGCCAGAACGTAGACCCCGTCATCACCCAGAAGTACCGCGCCGGGGATATCCGCCACTGCTACGCCGATCTCACCCGGGCCCGCTCGCTCCTCGGGTATGAGCCTCAGGTCACCCACGAGGAGGGCTTTCGTGAACTTGCTGCTTGGCTCGCCCAACAAGAGGCCGAGGACAAGGCCGATACCATGCTTCGGGAACTCAACTCTTACGGACTCACAGCATGAAGCAGACGCAGGCCGGCACTGCGGCAAGAGAGGAACGGAAAACGATGGGGAGTGGTCGAGTTCGTAACGTTCTCATCACGGGCGGAGCAGGTTTCATTGGATCCAACCTTGCGGAACGCCTGCTCTCGCAGCCCGGAACGCACGTGCGTATCTTCGATAACCTGGCCCGCTCCGGTGTAATGCACAATCTCGATTGGTTGCACTCGCTCCCCGGGCAGGCACGCCTCGAATTCGTCAGAGGCGACGTCCGCAATGCCTCCGCCATCGCGGAAGCAGCCCGCGATGTGACCGAGATCTATCACCTCGCCGCCCAGGTTGCCGTGACGACCTCCGTCACCGATCCGCGTTCGGATTTCGCCATCAACGCGCTCGGCACTCTCAACGTCCTCGAAGCCGCTCGACGCTCCGGTCGCCGCCCGTTCCTTCTGTTTACCTCAACCAACAAGGTCTACGGCTCTCTCGAATCCGTTCCCGTCACAATCGAGGACACCCGCTATCGCGCGGTGGACCCCAGCTTCCACGGCGTCACTGAGGCCCAGCTCCTCGACTTCCACTCGCCCTACGGCTGCTCCAAAGGTTCAGCGGATCAGTACGTTCGCGACTACGCCCGCATCTACGACCTGCCCTCCGTCGTCTTTCGCATGTCCTGCATCGCCGGCCCCCGGCAGTTCGGCAACGAAGATCAAGGGTGGGTCGCTCACTTCCTCTACAGCGTTCTCGAGGGCAAACCCATCACCGTCTATGGCAATGGCTTTCAGGTTCGTGATGTGCTCCACGTCTCAGACCTGATCGACGCCATGCAGGCAGCCGCCGAAAACATCTCCCGCACCTCCGGCCAGGTCTTCAACGTTGGGGGCGGCCCAGATAGAGCCGTCTCCGTTCTCGAGATGCTCCGCGCCATCGAGCAGGAGACCGGCATCCAGCCCGACCTCCGGTACAACGAGGTCCGCCCCGGAGATCAGCCGCTCTACATCTCCAACATTACCAAACTCTCTCTTTCCACCAGCTGGCAGCCTCGCCTCTCTCTCGTGCAAACGCTTCATTCCATCCGTAAGTTCTGGGAAGAGAACCGCCAGCTCGTCTCTAGGCAGCGTGCTCCACACGCGGCAGCGGATCTGGTGGCCGAGGAGGTCGCATGAGATACGCTCTCGTCAATCCGCACTGGAGCTTTCAAGGCTCTACCTACTTTGGCTGCGCCGATCCCCACCTCCCCATCGAGCTGCTTTCAGCACGCGAGTTCCTTCGCTCCGCCGGACACGATGTCCTTCTGATTGACGCCAATATAGAGGAGCTCTCGCCAACCGAAACTCTCCACCGCCTCTCCGGCTTCAACGAGGACTTCCTCGTCGTTCCCACTGCCCCCTCCTACCTCTTCTGGCGCTGCCCGCAGCCCGAGCTCCGTGTTCCCGCGCAGTGGATATCAGCTCTTCGAGGCGGCTCCCATAGCTCGTCAAAGACTGTCGCCATCGGTCCGCACGGCTCGGTTACTCCCTTGGCCACACTTGAAAAGACCGGCGCGGACATTGTCCTTCGCGGCGAGCCGGACCAGACTCTTCCGCAGCTCGCCAGCCTTCCTTGGGAGATGATCGCCGGCTGCTGCTGGCGCGATGGAAATGGCGCCTTCCACTCCAGTCCGGGTCTCGGCGCCACCGACATGCGCGCCCTAGGCCCCCTCGATTACACGGACTACCCCGTCGAACGGCACACTCACAAGCACCACATATTTCCGGGCAACGGAGCCGATCACCTCAAGCTTGGCGCCGAGGTTGAGTTCGCCCGCGGCTGCCCGTACTCCTGCACCTTCTGCAATAAAACTCTGTTCCGAAATAAATATCGCGAGCGCGATCTCCCTTCCGTCCTCAACGAAATCGACCAGCTCATCGCCCGTGGTGTCGATTACATCTACTTCATCGATGAAATCTTCGGCGTCGGCAAACAGGTGCGCACCTTGCTCGAAGAGATCGCAATGCGCCCAGTGTCCATCGGCTTCCAGTCCCGCATCGACCTTTGGAACGAAGATTTGCTCGAACTCCTCGGCCGCGCCCACTGCGTCTCCTTCGAGTGTGGTGTTGAATCCATCACCGAGCAGGGCCGCGATGCCATGAACAAGAACTGCCGCCTCTCCACCGACCGCATCAGTGATCTCCTCATCTACGCGCGCAAATACATCCCTTGGGTCCAAGCCAATCTCATCAAGACGCCCGAAGACGATGCCGCACTCGTCGCCTCCTGGCAGACTCGCCTCAAAGCCGCCGGCGTCTGGGTCAGCGAACCCGTGCCCATGTTCCCCTTTCCCGGCAGCCCGGAATATGTAACCACCTTCGGCGCACAACCGGATGAGCAGGCCTGGGAGCGCGCCCATTCCTTCTATCTGCAGCTCTTCGCAGACAAGGGCTACAGTGACATTCAGGAGCAGCAACCGCTCTCGTTGCAGGAGCTCGAATGCGTGTCCTGCTAACCACCGACACAATCGGTGGTGTCTGGACCTATACCAAAGAGCTCGCGCGAGGTCTGCTGCAACGCTCTCATTCTGTCGCCCTCGTCAGCTTCGGCCGCCTCCCGTCCGCCGGTCAAAGCTCCTGGTGCTCGGCGCTTAGCGCTCAATATCCGGATCACTTCCAGTACCTTGCCTCCGCGACTCCGCTCGAGTGGATGGACGAGAACGAGTTCGCCTACTCCGGTGCGGAAGACCTCCTTCTCCACCTCGCGCAAGCCTTCGGCGCCGATGTTTTTCACAGCAGCCAGTTCTGCTTTGGCAAGCTCCCCCTTCGGATCCCGAAGCTTGTGGTCGCCCATAGCGATGTCCTCAGCTGGGCCGCCGCCTGCCGTCCAGATGGCCTCGATTCATCGTCGTGGCTCGACCGCTACAAACAACTCGTACAGACTGGGCTACTTTCAAGCGACGCCGTCGTCGCACCCACTCGCTGGATGCTCAAGGCGTTGGCCGGCCATTTCTCTCTTCCCGGCGAGGCATACGTTATCCCAAACGGCCGGGACTGCCCGCCTTGCTCCGCGCAACTTGTCCCCAAACTGCAGGCCGTCTCGGTCGGCCGGCTCTGGGACGATGCAAAAGGCCTCTCGCTCCTCGCCGAAGTTCGGTCGCCTTTCCCCCTATTCGTCGCCGGCGAGGTCCAGCACGGAACTGCGAGCGCACCGCCGTCACTCGGCCAGGCGAGCCTTCTCGGACCCCTCGAAGAACAGCCCTTGATCGACCTCTTCCGTTGCAGCGCTGTGTATCTGGCGCTTTCCATCTACGAGCCCTTCGGCCTGGCTCCGCTCGAAGCCGCCCTCTGCGGTTGCGCCATCATCGCCAACCAGATTCCATCGCTCCGTGAAGTCTGGGGCAGCAACGCTCTTTATTTCAAGGACGCCCCATCTCTCTCCAGGCTCCTCGCGCAACTTGCATCCGACCCCCGGCTTCTCCAGGAGTTCCAGGCCCGCGCTCTCACTCGTGCCCTGGAAATGAGCCGCACTCGTATGGTCGAGCAGTACCTTGGCCTCTACCGTCATCTCCTCGAACCTGCTCACCAATTTCGACCAGCTCCCATGTCCGCCGAGGTGCCGTCGCGTGCTTCGTAAGCTGCGCATCGCCTACATCGCTCACTCGTTGCGGTCCGACTGGAACAATGGCAACGCTCACTTTCTTCGAGGCCTGCTCCGCGCCCTCCAAGCTCTCGGCCATACGGTTACTGTCATCGAACCCGAAAGGGAGTGGTCGATCGAAAACCTCCGGACCGAGCCTCTCGGACCGCAATCCATCGCAGACTTCTCCAGGACGTACTCCGATCTCAACATCGACACCTACACACCCGATGAGCCCGCCTCCATCTGGCTCAACCGCCTGCGCGAAACTGACGTCGTCATCCTCCACGAGTGGAACCCTCCCGAACTCGCACAGCGCCTGCTCGATCTCCGTGATCAAATCGGCTTCCGCCTGCTCTTCCACGACACCCACCACCGCGCCTCCTCCTCCCCGGAGCAGATGCGCCTCTTTCAACTCGATCGCTTCGACGGCATCCTCGCCTTTGGTATCGCCCTCGAACGCATCTACCGCGAGCATTTCGGTCTTACTCGCGTCTGGACCCTTCACGAAGCCGCCGACATCACCGTCTTTCACCCCCTTCCCCAAGCAGAAAAGCACGACGACATCGTCTGGATCGGCAACTGGGGCGACGGAGAGCGTTCCGCGGAGATCCGCGATTTCCTTATCGACCCAATCGCCAACCTCCCCGGAACCCACGCCACCATCTACGGCGTCCGCTACCCGGAGGACGGTCTTCAGGCACTCGATAGGGCACACATTCACTACGGCGGCTACCTCCCCAACCTGCAGGCGCCCTCAGCCTATGCCTCAGCCAGCCTCACCGTGCACATCCCGCGCCAGCAGTACGCCTCGGCCATGCTCGGCATCCCAACCATTCGCGTCTTTGAAGCACTTGCCTGCGGCATCCCTCTTATTTCAGCACCCTGGCAAGACACCGAGAATCTCTTCCGTGATGGAGATTTCCGCTCCGTCGCAAACGGGGCAGAGATGAAGTCTGCCATATGCGACCTTCTTCGCGACCCCGCTGCCGCTCAAGCTCAGGCAAGCCGCGGCCTCCAAACCGTTCTCAGCCATCACACCTGCCATCACCGTGCCCAGCAACTTACCTTGATCTGTGAGGAGCTGCTCTCGTGAAGATCTTCGCCTTCGGCTCCAGTATCGTCTCGTCTTACTGGAACGGCGCTGCCACCTATTACCGCGGCTGTTACAAATACCTCGAGCGTCTTGGTCACACCATCACCTTCGCCGAGCCAAACGCTTACGGCCGCCAGCAGCACCGGGACTCCGACGACTTCTCCTATGTCGTATCCCTCGTCTACCAGCCCGGCACCGGCCTAGACGACATGCTGGCCCGCGCAGCCTCCGCCGACATCATCGTCAAACACAGCGGCATCGGCGTCGATGACGAGACCCTCGAACGCCGCATTCTCGAACTGCAGGCGCACTCCGCAATCACCTTCTGGGACGTCGACGCCCCCGCTACCATCGCCCGCATGCACGCGGACCCGGGCGACGCCTTCCGCACCTCCATGCCGCAGTACGACGCCGTCCTCACCTACGGCGGAGGCCCCTGGTGTCGCGAGCAGTACCTTGCCCTCGGAGCCCGCGCCTACTTCAGCATGTACAACGGGCTTGACCCGGAGACGCACCACCCCGTTCCGCCCGATCCCTCGCTCGCCTGCGACGTCGCCTTTCTTGGCAACCGCCTCCCGGATCGCGAAGCCCGCGTCGAAGAACTGTTTCTCCACGCAGCCGAGCTCGCTCCCAGTCAGAGCTTCCTGCTCGGCGGAGAGGGCTGGGGCGATAAATCGCTGCCGCCCAACGTTCGCTGGATCGGCCACGTCCCCACCGCCGAGCACAACCGCGTCAACTGCTCCGCTGGCATGGTCATGAACATTAATCGAGCCTCCATGGCGCAGTCCGGCTTCTCGCCTCCGACCCGCGTGTTCGAGGTCGCCGGCGCCGGCGCCTGCCTGCTCTGCGACGACTGGCCCGGCATCGACGACTGCTTCCAACCCGGGGAGGAGATTCTCGTCATCCGCAACGCACAGGATGTCGTCGACGCACTCGCCCGCTACAACGACCACGACCGCAAACAGATCGGCAAGGCCTTTCGCATCCGCGCTCTTCGCGACCATACCTACGCGCAACGCGCCGCCCAGGCCGAACTCGCCTTCGAGCACTGTCTCGCCGTCCGAGCCGCCGGAGCAGCCCAGCGGTGAAAATCGTCCTCTACGGCCTCACCATCACGTCGTCGTGGGGCAACGGTCACGCCACCACCTACCGCTCCCTCTGCAAAGCGCTCGCCCGACGCGGACATCAGATTCACTTCGTCGAGAAAGACGTCGAGTGGTACCGCAGCAATCGCGATCTACCCAAGCCCAGCTTCTGCACCGTGCATCTCTATGAGGACTGGACAGCAAGCGGCTCCTCTCTCCTCCATCTCGCCAAGGACGCTGATGTCGTCGTCATCGGCTCCTACTTCCCCGACGCCGTCGCCGCCGCCCGCGAGCTCATCGAAACGCACCTCTGCCCCATCCTCTTCTACGACATCGACACCCCCATCACCCTCGCGCAGCTACGCGCCAACGGCGGCACAGACTACCTCGACTCGGCCCTCATCCGGCACTTCGCCGCGTACCTCAGCTTTACCGGCGGTCCCGCCATCCAGGAGCTCGAGCAGAGATTCGGCTCACCCCACGCCGTCCCTTTCTTCTGCTCGGTCGACCCCGACCTCTACCACCCAACTCCATCGCGATCGGAGTTCCGCTGCGATCTCAGCTATCTCGGCACCTACGCCGCGGATCGCCAGCCAAAGCTCTCCTCGCTCCTCGATGATGTCGCCGCATCCCTCCCGCAATCGAGCTTCATCGTCGCAGGCCCGCAATACCCCAACACTCTCACGTGGCAGCCCAACGTTCGCCATCTCATCCATGTCTCCCCGCCGGAACACCCGGCCTTCTATTCCTCCTCGCGTTTCACCCTGAACCTGACCCGCGACGACATGGTAGCCGCCGGCTACTCTCCTTCCGTGCGCCTCTTCGAAGCCTCCGCCTGTGGCGCAGCCATCCTGTCCGATTCATGGCCCGGCCTCGACCAGTTCCTCACGCCCGGCTCAGAGATCCTTCTCCCCTCGAACACAGCGGAGGTCACCGCCATCCTTCAGGAGATGTCCGAGGACGAAGCAAAGGCCATAGGCCTGCGAGCCCGCGATCGCATCCTCTCGCAGCACACGGCGGAACACCGCGCCATGCAATTCGAACAGATCGTCTCAACCTGCTCTCGCTGAAACCCGCCCGGTTACAAATCCAGCAGCTCTTGTAACGATCGCAGACACCAGTCCGGCTTCTCCGCGTTAAGCTCCTCGAGACTGTAGATTCCTGTCGCAACAGCGATCACGTCCAGCCTGTTCGCGCGCGCCGCCCGCACATCCTCCGGCGTATCTCCCACCACACAGACCGCCGCATCCGCTCCCGCCAGCGCCCGAGCCTTCGCCAGCGCGCCGGCGAACACATCTCGCCGGTACTCGTATGCGTCGCTGTACCCGCCAAAATCGAAACGCTCCAGCAGGCCGCCGCGCTCCAGCTTCAGCCGGCCGATCCCCTCCAGGTTGCCGGTCGCTACCCCAAGCACCGCTCCCCTCGCTCGCAGGCGCTCCAACACCTCCGGCACAGCCGGAAGCACCGCCGCACACAGATCTCCCTTTCGCTCCTCGACGAAACGGCACATCAAGTCTCGCGTCGCACCGATCTGCGGCCGCCACGCATCCTCTCTTACTCCAGCCAGTCTCAGCGCATCTCGCAAAATGCCCACATCTGTGTTGCCATGTGCCGTCACACCATCCAGATTGAGTGGGCGACCGGCAAGCGATCCCAAAGCTTCGCAAAAAGCGAAGTAATGAACCACGTCCGTGCAATGCAGCAACGTCCCGTCAATATCGAACAGGTACGCCCCATACTCATCCCAACTTCGTCGTGTCGATACCTCATTCGCCAGAGCAGGCATCAGCTCGCAACCTCGCTCACCAAAGCACCGTTCACCATCGCCGCCAGCTCCGTTCGAACCTCCTCCACCACACCACTCCAGTCTCCTTCGCTTGGCTGCCGAAACAACCTCGTGTTCGGATACCACGGGCTGTCGCAGCGGTCGGTCATCCACCGCCAATCCGCCGCATGCTGCAACAGCAGCCACACAGGCTTTCCCATCGCCCCGGCGAGATGCCCCGCCAGGGTATCCACGGTGATCACAAGATCGAGATTCGCGATCACCGCAGCCAGAACCCGCAGCCCATCGCCGCATTCGCCCGCGTCCCGGAGAATGCCCTCGCTCACCAGAGCGGCTGCCTCCCCACAAGCCTCCCCACCCTGCAAACTCCAGAACTCTGCATCTCCACTCCGCGCCAGACGCTCGATAAATTCAAACGGAATCGACCGCGCCACATTCCACTCACCCGCCGCCCACACCAGACCAACCCTGAACCCACGCGCCGGCCCCATCACCCTCGCGGCCTCGTTGAGATCCCCAGTCAACACTCGCAGATACTCCACCGCCACTGGCAGCTCCACCGCCCCCGTCCGGAACAGGTATGGCAGCTCCATTACCTCGATCTGCACGTCCCAGTCTGGTGACGTGGCAGGCGCCATCTCCCCCCACGTCACCACCTCGCCGACACCGTCCAGCAACGGAGCCAGCGAAACCATTCGCGGCGGCACCTCCACAATCACCTGCTTCGCAAGCGCCTGTAGCCGCGGCATGTACCTCAAAAACTGAACGGCATCCCCAAAGCCATGCAGACACCGCACCATCACCCGCGCTCCCCGGACATCCTCACCCATCCAGAATCGATGAGGATCTGCGGTTCCCCGCTGCTGTATCCCGTCGCTCTCCCGCCATGCTGCTTCGAAGTCCCCACAAAGCATCGCCGCCATCCATCGCGCCGCCGAGCAGCCGTTCGCGTCAGCTCCCATCGCTTCGAGCAAATCGAAAGCAGCCACCGCATCCGCAAGCCGTCGCTCCTCCAGCAGCCTCTCCGCAAGCGCAATCTGCTTCCCCAGTTCAACAGTCCGGTCTTCCTCCACCTTCAACCTCGGCCTTCCTTCGCTCTCCCTGCCGGATACACGCAATGAGGTCCGTCCGGGGGAACCTCCACCGGCCGCCATCGGCATACATACACCTCCTCCTCCGGCTGCGCCTCGATCGCGAACCCCGAAGACCGGAGCATCGCCTCAGCGCACGCTCGGTTCGGCACCCACCAATTTGTCTCGTCATGCGCGTACCGATGTTCGATGAAGTGCATCTTCGGATATCCTGGCTCATCGAACGGCGCGGGTGCGTTGAACTCGTAGTCCGCGGAAAGCTCCCCAATCTCGCGGCTCCCCCGCTGCATACTCTGAAACAACAACACGTCTTTCGCAACGTGTTCATGGATCAGATCGAGCGCCAGCAACGGGTGGCGAAGATGGTAGAGCACCCCCATGAAGATCACGAGGTCAAATCTCTCCTCCAGCGACGCAATCTCCCACACCGGCAGACGCTCGAATGCCACATCCATTCCGCTCACCTCCGCGGCAAATCGTGCCTGCCGCAGATAATGCTCGTCCGTGTCGATCCCCAGCACGCGCGATGCTCCTCGGCGCTTCATCTCGAACGAGTAAAATCCCGCATTGCAGCCAATGTCGAGCACGCTCCATCCACTCAGATCCTCGGGCAGCGCATCTCGAAAACGCTCATACTTCACCTGCGGATAATCGCCCAGGAAGTGCTCCGGCGCTGTCTGCACCTCGCCCAATCTCAAATTATGAAACCAGGGACCAAGCTCCGTGATCCGGCTCTCCATCTCCTCGGGGGTCCCCTTCACCGCATTCAGAAACTTCATCCTTGTCGATCCCCTCTCACGTTCAAAACCCCGTCGCTCCCGCGGTCACCCTTCTCCTCCAGCAGCCGGATCGCTGACCGGTACCCATGCAGCGTGCCGACATCGACATACGCCTGCCCAGCCCGCACCCCCATCGCCCGCCCCCCCTCGGCGATCCACGCATTTACCAGCGTCCCCAGGTACTCATCGCCTCGCTCCGGCCTGCACCACAGCGTGTGAAGATCATGAAAGACACTGCCAGGCATCTTGATCGCGCCCCAGATCCAGTTGGATCGTGCACCTTCCTTTTTGACCTCAACCTCCACCACCGATCCATCGGCAGCCGTCACCACAGCATCGAAAAGCTCCGGGTGCTCCACCGGAAACAGCAGAAACGAAAGCACACCCGACGGCAGATTCGTGAATCCATCCTCCGGCGTCCAAAGAGTATCAGGCAATCCGATCAGCACCGTCTCGTCGCGTCGCACCAGCGGAAGCGCACGAAACAAAGCATCGCACAGACCGCCCGCCTTCGGCTGAACCACATAAGCAAGGTCAGCCCCCCATAGGCGCGATCCATAATACGCAAGGATGTCCGTCTTTCCGGGAGAGATCACAAAGCACAACTTGTCCGCGCCGCCGCGGATCATGCGCTCGACCAGGTACTCGCTCACGGCTCGGGGACGCTCGTTCCCCTCCTCCACCCGGCTTCCCACCGGCAACAGCTCCTTCGAAAACGCCAGCGGCTGGATTCGGCTGCCCTCCCCCGCCGCCGGAATAATACCCCACACTCCCCCGTTCTCCGCCACCGTCTACGCCACCACTTTCCGTCCGCTCGCGCCGCGAACCGACTCGCACATCTGCTCCAGTTCAACCACACGCCGCTCCCCAGTATGCTCCGCCAGCGTTCGCTCCCGCGCCGCTTTGGCAACGGCATTCAGTTCGGCATCTGAAAGCGAAAGCGCAGCCACCACCTCCTCCGCGGAGTTGACCGGCAGTATCTCTCGCCCCGGAGTAAAAAAGGCCTCCAATCCCTCCCACACATCTGTCAGCAGCGGAACACCGCACGCTGCTGCCTCAAACAAACGCCCCGAGGGGCAGTACCCGTAAGCCGTCATCGCCCGCCTGGTCACATTCAGAGTCGCTCGGCCCGAGCAGAAGAACGCCGGATGCAGCGACGGCGGTAGATGCCGGACGAAAGCTATATTCTCCGCCCAGGGAAACTCCGCCGGATACTGCGCCCCGCCGATAATAAATCGCTCGCGAGGCAGCAGACACGCCGGTTCCAGCAGCAGCCGGTTTACACCATCCTGCCGGTCCGCCGCATACGTCCCCAAGTACGATAGCGCCGCTCGAAACTCCTCCCTGGCCTCAACCGGAAAATGCGCCTCCGGGTCCACAGACCCGTACAGCGGCTCCACCCTTCGCGCTCCCAGCCGGCTCTTCAGCTCCTCAATAGCCCGCCCGCCTGTGAAACTAAGCACCAGATCGAATTCCGCCAGTCCATTTACCGGCAGGTACTCGACCGCCCTCCCAGACCGCAGACCATCCAGCGTCACCGGCGTGTCCAGATCGTAAAACGCCTTCACCTCCGCTCTGGACTCCAGGATCAACTCGCAAGCCGCCGAACCGTCGGGACAGTAGCTCGTACAGAGCGCCAGATCCCCATCATCGAGATCCCGTTTAGCCTCCGCTCGAATCTCGTCTAAAGACGCGTAGAGACGCAGCCGTCCACCCGGGGGCAGCTCCCAAAGGTCACGCGTGCTTGCGTAGTAGGGGACATCCCGCTCGTAAAAGTTAACGGTGTGCCCGCGCCGCAACATCGCCTTTACCAGAGATCGCCACAACGTCGCGTGCCCGTTTCCCCATGACGACGAGATGCTCAGGCCAAAGATGACGAGATGCATGTCCACTCCTGGCCGGCATATGTCCAGCAGCACCTCGAATAAAGATCTCTCCGTTGAGAGCAGTAGGTCCGCCGTAACAACACGTCGAGCCCACGACATCCTCCCGCATCCAACCTGTCGAACGCAGCCGAGAGGCGGTGCCCCGCTCGGTCACACCGCTTCGCCTGGTCCGTCCGGATTTGAACCTTTGATTTCGCCATGAAGAGAACGGAGCTCATACCCAGGGCAACAGGGGTACAAACAAACATAGGATGGAGCTCTCTGGCTTAGGGTTGGACCAGGAGCCTTCGACGTCATAATCGAACCAATAGCTTCCAGACCGAATAACGATGCTCCATGACGACGCGGAAGCATCCCGAACAAGCATCCGGAGCCTGGGCGCCTTTGACACTGCCTGACGCGAAAACCGAACTTTTGCGCTTGATTACAATTCAGGGAAGTTCTCCGCCCAACCGAGGCGTCGATCGTTTCATCTCCGGAGGTATCGATCTACCATGCCACTTCAGCGATTCGCCGTCCTTCTCCTTGCAGGCTCCCTATCCGGTGTCGCATCGGCACAGACCGCAACGCCTCCGCTCTATGGGAACTCGGCCCTCCCCACCCAGCAGCGTGTGGACGACCTCGTCTCGCGTTTGACTCTGGAGGAAAAGGTCTCGCAGATGATCAATACCTCGCCAGCCATTCCGCGCCTCGGCATCCCCGCTTACGACTGGTGGAACGAGGGCCTGCACGGCGTCGCCCGCTCCGGCTATGCCACCATGTTCCCGCAGGCAATCGGCATGGCCGCCACCTGGGATACGCCTCTGCTCGGCAGCATGGGCACCACCATCTCGACCGAAGCCCGCGCCAAGAACAACCAAGCGCTGCGGCACGACATCCACTCCATCTACTACGGCCTCACCTTCTGGTCGCCCAATATCAACATCTTTCGCGATCCGCGCTGGGGCCGCGGCCAGGAGACCTACGGCGAAGACCCCTTCCTCACCAGTCGGCTCGGCGTCGCCTTCGTCAAAGGCCTCCAGGGAGACGACCCCACCTACTTCAAGGTCATCGCTACCCCGAAGCACTACGCCGTCCACAGCGGTCCTGAGTCCGAGCGCCATCGCTTCAACGTCGACCCGTCCCCGCACGACCTCTGGGACACCTACCTCCCTGCCTTCCGCGCAACCATTACCGAAGCCAAGGCCGACTCCATCATGTGCGCCTACAACGCCATCGACAAGTCCCCCGCCTGCGCCAGCAAAGAGCTCTTGCAAACCATCCTGCGCGGAGATTGGGGCTTCGGAGGCTTCGTCACTTCCGACTGCGGAGCCATCGATGACTTCTTCGAGAAGACCGCCCATCGCACCTCGCCTGATGCCGAGACCGCTTCAGTCGCCGGCATACGCGCCGGCACGGATACCAACTGCGGCACGACCTACCGCGCGCTCACCGGCGCTGTCGCCAAGGGCCTCATCAAAGAGTCCGAAATCGACATCTCTCTCAAGCGGCTTTTCCTCGCCCGTTTCCGCCTCGGCCTGTTCGATCCCGCGGCAAAGGTGCCGTTCGCCAGCATCCCCTTCTCTGAGGTCAACTCGCCGGCTCATCAGGCGCTCGCTCTACGGTCCGCGAACGAGTCCATGGTGCTGCTGAAGAACGATGCGGGAACTCTTCCACTCAAACCCGGGGTCCGCAGCATCGCCGTCGTAGGCCCCAACGCCGCCGCCCTCCCCGCCATTGAGGGCAACTACAATGCCATCCCCCAACATCCCGTCCTCCCGGTCGATGGCGTCGCAGCTGAATTCAAGAATGCAAAAATCCTCTACGCGCAGGGCTCTCCCTATGCCGAAGGTGTTGCGCTTCCCGTTCCTCGCACCATGTTCCACCCCGACATGTCCTCCGCGGCTAACGGTCTCAAAGCCGAATACTTCGCCAGCGATGATTTCAACGGGAAGCCGGTCCTCAACCGCATCGACAAGCAGATCGACTTCGACTGGAACGGCGCCAGCCCTGTACCCGGAGTTCCCGCCGATCACTTCGCGGTTCGCTGGACCGGCACCATCAACGCTCCCGAAGCGGGAGACTACAACTTCGCTATCCGCCTCACACATTGCTACCCTTGCGAGGATCACGAGAAGTTTGCGGTCTACCTTGATGGCAAGCCCGTGGCCGGCTTCGGCACCTCCCCGGACGCCTACTCTCGCTCCAGCCATACCCCAGAGTTCAAGCTGACCTTCGTCGATACCAGTCGGCACCAGTTCTCGATCGAGTATCTTCACAAAGCCAAGCTCTTCGGCGCGGGTATCGCACTCGACTGGAAACCCAAGGCCGGTTATCTCCAGACCGAAGCCGTCGCAGCCGCGCAAAAATCCGACGTCGTCCTCGCCTTCGTCGGCCTCTCCCCCGAGCTCGAAGGCGAGGAGATGCCCATTCACGTCGAAGGCTTCTCCGGCGGAGATCGCACCGACATCAAGCTTCCCGCCCCGCAGCAGCACCTGCTCGAAGCCCTCGCCGCCACCGGCAAGCCGCTCGTAGTCGTCCTCCTCAACGGCAGCGCCCTCTCCGTCACCTGGGCGCAGGAGCACGCCAACGCCATCCTCGAAGCGTGGTACCCGGGCGAGTCCGGCGGCACCGCCATCGCCCAGACCCTCAGTGCAAAGAACAATCCCGCCGGCCGGCTCCCCGTCACCTTCTACGCCTCGCTCGATCAGCTTCCCGCGTTCGAGGACTACGCCATGGCCAACCGGACCTACCGCTACTTCAAAGGCAAGCCCCTCTACGGCTTCGGCTACGGCCTCAGCTACACCACATTCGCCTACTCCGGCTTGAAGCTCTCCACCACGACGTTGCACGCCGGCGATCCCCTCACTGTGGAGGCAGACGTAAAGAACACCGGCAGTCGCGCCGGGGACGAGGTCGCCGAGCTCTACCTCACGCCGCCCCGCACCGGCGTCTCTCCCTCGCTCGCCCTCACCGGCTTCAACCGCATCCACCTTGCCCCAGGCGAGACCAAACACCTTAGCTTCAACCTCGGCGCACGCACCCTCTCCCAAGTCGACGATAAAGGAATTCGCTCCGTGTCGCCCGGCAGCTACCGTCTCGCCCTCGGAGGATCTCAACCTACCGAAACCCAGAGCGCGCAGACCGTAAACTTCACCATCGACGGCACAAAAGAACTCCCACGCTGATCGATATCCCAACGCCGGCATCGGACGCGCCGTAGTCACAAGCACGCTCAGGCCCGAGCTTCTAAACGTCCTGCGCCAGCCGCGCCTGCTCGCCCTTGTCGAAGTACATCTCGATCTCCTCCAGCGTCTTCCCCTTCGTCTCCGGCAGGAAAAACGTCGCAGTCACAAAATAAATCACCGTGCACGCCGCCCAGAAAGCGAACATGGCGTAGTACCCGTAGTTGCCCACCATCGGTAGAAACAGCGCCGCAATCAGCGTCGACACGCCCTGATTCAGCAACAGGGCGATACCCATTCCCGTGGATCGAATACGAGTTGGCATCAGCTCCGAGAGCATCAGCCAAACCACCACCCCCGGCCCAATCGCGAAAAACGAGATGAACAGCCCTAGGCAGATCGTGATCATCCACCCCGTCCTCTCCGTCGGCACCGGCCCGTAAAAAGCGTGCTTGATCCTGATCGGCGCATCCATCAACTTCGCCGGAGGAGCGATCTTCAGCACCGCATCCTTGTCGGAGCTGAGAACCGTTGCAACCTGATCGCCGGCGCCATACGTGTACAGCACCGTCAGAGACATCGGCCGACCCGGCTCACCCGATCCCAACGTCCTCTCGTCGACTGGCAGCATAAGGCTATTTCCGTTGACCGCTGCCTGGACCTTCTCCCGCAGGTCGGTCCGCCTCGATTCAAACGCATGAAACAGAAGAGCTCCCGTAAGCAGGGAAAGAATGATCCCACCGGTCCCAATCCTCAATAGAAATCGGCGACCCTTCTTATCGACCAGCGCCACTGCCATCACCGTCATGACGCAGTTCAGCAGCTTCACCACCACGTCGCCCTGCGTCGCGTGGCTGGCGCTCATCCCGGCCTGCCTGAGGATGATCACCAGAAATCCAAGGATGGAATTTATCCCCGTGGTCTGGTTGCAGGCCAGCACCACACATGCCAGCACAAAGGGAACGACAAACTTCCTCTGCAGTAGCGACCCCCCTCCGCCAGACGCTTCGCTCGGCACGACAACCTTGCGTGTCTCGAGCGCTAACGTCTCCATCTCGCGCATCTGCAGCTCCGCCTCATCCGGCGGCGACAGCCGCAGGAGAGCCGTTCGCGCATCGGCAACCCGTCCCTTGCGAAACAGCCAACGCGGCGTCTCCGTCAACAGAAATGTCCCAAAGAAGAAGACCAGCCCCGGGTAGATCACCGACAGAAACATCCCTCGCCACGCATGATCCTGCGCAGCCCGGATCAGCACCGCATCGCCCGCAGCCGCCGCAATGGCACGCTCCGCCTGTTGCGTATAAAACCACCCGGCCATCGCTGCCACCACAACCCCGACGGTCAGCATCAGTTGAAAGATCGCCGTTCCCTTGCCGCGACTGTTCGCACTCAGACACTCCGCCAGATACAACGGCACGACAACCGCGATCACGCCCCCACTCACACCCTGCAGCAGCCGCCCCAGAAACAGCGTCGTGAAACTCTGCGAAAGCACAATGAGACCGACACTCGCGACGAACAATAGCCCGCTGACGATCATCATCTTCCTGCGTCCAAACCAGTCCGCAAGCACACCAGCCACCAGCGACGACACCATGCCGCCACCCAGCACAGCCGCCACAATCACGGACGTCTGCCCAACCGTCAGGTTAACCGTCTTGCTCAGGTACAGGAGCGCCGCCGCAATAATGCCCACGTCGATCCCATACAGCAGACCGCCGAATCCGGCAACGGCAATCAGAAACTTGCCATAACGAGCGGGGCTCAAACTTGCCTCCATCTTCCATCCATCCTTCATCCGCCCCTTCATCTATCCCAGGGGCGCTCAGTTCGACCTCGGGTGCAGGCTACCTTATACATCACACTCTCCAACAGCGTGTTCGCCGCGATATTATCATCTCGGAAATCCTCCTCCAAGAAAGCGGCCAAGCTGCGTGTCCAATCCCCCCGAGTCACAAGTCGACCCACAAGCTGATCTCCCCTCCAAACCCACCGAGTCTTTCGGAGATCTGCTCTCCGAGTTCGAGCGCAACCACTCCCGGAGATCGCCGCAAAGCCAGCAGATCGATAGCACGGTCGTTGCCGTCTCTGCCGATACCGTCTTCCTCGATATCGGCTTCAAGACTGAGGGCGTCCTGCCCCTGTCGCTCTTCACCGAAGCTGGTCAAACAGTAAGCGTCGGCGATAAACTCCCCGTCTCGGTCAAAGGCCGAAACCCGGAAGGCTACTACGAGCTCTCCCGCATCCGGGTGGAGCAACCCAAGGATTGGGAGGCGATGGAGAGAGCCTTCGCCGATAAATCCGTTATCGTCGGCACCGTCACCGCCGTCGTCAAAGGCGGCCTCACCGTCGACATCGGCCTCCGCGCCTTCATGCCCGCGTCTCGCAGCGGAGCACGAGACGCTGCGGAGATGGAGAACCTCGTCGGCCAGGAGATCCGCTGCCGCATCACCAAACTCGACGTCGCGGACGAAGACGTCGTCGTCGATCGACGCATCGTTACCGAAGCGGAAGACCGCGCCACCAGGGAGCGCCGCTACTCTGAGGTCAACGTCGGAGACACCGTCGGGGGCACCGTCCGCAGTCTCACCGACTTCGGCGCTTTTATCGATCTGGGCGGCGTCGACGGCCTCCTCCACATCGGCGAGATCTCCTGGGCTCGCGTCGGCAAAGCCGAAGAGGTGCTCTCCGTCGGTCAACAGATCGAGGTCAAGGTCCTCAAGATCGAACCCGAGACCCATCGCATCTCGCTCAGCATGAAGCAGCTCCTCCCGCACCCCTGGACTGCCGTTCCCGACCGGTACAAGGTCGGCGATCGCGTGCGCGGCGCCGTCACCCGCCTCACCGATTTCGGCGCCTTCCTTGAGCTCGAACCAGGCATCGAAGGCCTGATCCATATCTCCGAAATCTCTTGGGGTAAAAAGATCAGAAAACCCGGGGACCTGCTCAACGTGGGAGACACCGCCGAAGTCGTGATCCTCGCCATTGACACCGCCAGCCAGCGGCTTTCGCTGGGCCTTAAGCAAGCCCTCGGAGACCCCTGGGTCGACGCTGCCGGCAGCTTCACCGTCGGTTCCGTCGTCGAGGGTGAGGTCGCCAGCTTCACCGCATTCGGCGCCTTCGTCCAACTCTCCTCGGGCATCCAGGCCATGGTTCACATCAGCGAAATCACGCCGGGTAAACGTCTGAATCACCCTTCGGACGAACTCCGCATCGGCCAGCACATCAAGGCCAGGGTCCTCGACGTCGACAAGGAAAAACGTCAGCTGCGCCTCAGCATCAAGCAGATGATCCCAACAGGCCTCGACGACTTCCTCGCGGAGCACAAACAGGGCGACATCGTCACAGGACGCATCCTCTCCGTGCAGGGCGAACAGACCAGCGTCGAACTCGGCGAAGGCATCATCGCTGCGTGCGCCTCGACCCTCCCCGCGGCAAAAGCGGAACAGCCCTCCTCCGCTGCCACCGTCGATCTATCCTCGCTCACGTCCATGCTCAGCACCTGCTGGAAGAGCGGCGCAAGCTCCGCCTCGTCGAAGACAGGCCAGCTTGCTCCCGGTCAGATCCGCAGCTTCCGCATCATTCAACTCGACCCCGCGATAGCAAAAATAGAACTGCAGCTCCTGGAATAGATATCTGCCCGACGACCTCGGAGCCCCGAGCCACCGCTATCGCGATTGCGGGGCACCTGCCGTGAAGATCCCCTTGGGACACATGGCGTGAACCCCCACATTTCCGTCCACCAACTGCGTAATGTCCAGATCGACCGCGACGCTCGACAGCATATACGCGTCGTCCCGGCTAAGATGCTTCTCCTCCATCAGGAAATCGATCATGTCTCGCAGTGCATGCTCCGTCGCCTCCTTCAGATCCTTACTGAAGCCCATCGAGATGTAGTACGTCGGCGTCTCCGCGCGAGGCCAAAGCAGGCTCTTCTTCTTGTGCACCACGAAGCGGAATGTTCCGCTCAGATAAGTCTCCATCGCGGTAATATCCACCTCGCCGTTTCCCTGCCCCGCATGCCCGTCGCCCGCCTCGAACAGCGCTCCCTTTGCCGCGACCGGGATATACAGCGTCGTTCCCGCGACCAGCTCCTTGTTATCCAGGTTGCCCGCATGCACAAACGGCGGCGCGCTATCAATGCGGCCACCGCCAGGCGCGACTCCCATGCTGCCAAAAAAAGGACGCAGCGGGATCTCGATCCCAGGCCCGAAGTGACCGATCATCCTCTCGCGATCCAGCGGAATTATCTTGGATCGGCTGTACGGAAACTCCATCGGCAGAAATCCTCGACCCACGGCGAAGCCGTTACACGCGAAGTTCGCGTCGATCTCTACTTTCAGGATCTGCACCTCCAGCACATCTCCCGGCTCAGCCTCTTCGATCGCCACCGGACCCGTCAGAATATGACCTCCCGGCCCCTTATCCTTCACCTCCTTGTAAATTGGCGCCGTGTAGGGTGGGATATCCTGCACCTTTACACCCTCCGCGATAAGCCGCTCAGGAGGCCCGCACGTCGAGAGCGTCTGCATCCGGACCGTATCGCCCGAGTGCACCGTCAACGCAGGCTTCGCCGAGCTGGAATAGTAGCCCCACGCAACCGTAGAAGGCGTGGCCACCAGCGTGTAATCGCTCGCCCAAATCGGTGCGGCCGAGCTGAGAACAACGCAAGCAAGAACAAGAGCACGTAACATGGACAGCCTTTCTGAACCAGAGCGCAAAGATTTTCTCTTAGAACCTTTTCCCCTTAGAACATCTCCACTAGAACAATGTACGGCACACCCTGTAAGTCAACAGGCACACCAGCTTCGCGCACCTCTCTTCGAGCCGCGTTTGAAGGGCCCTCGCCTCCCTCCCACGAATGATCTAATCTGCAGCAGTCCCACTCTGGAGGATTAGGTGAGCTTTTATCTCGCGGTCGATGCCGGTGGCACGAAGACCGAGTACCTGCTGGCCGATGACACCCGCGAGCTCGCCCGTGTTCGCACCGGCACCATCAAGCGCATGCGAACCGACAACGCGACCGCCACCCGCAATCTCGCGACCGGCCTCGCTCAGCTCAGTTCAACCACCGGCATCTCCATGCAGTCCGTGACCTCCACCTGCGTCGGCGCCGCCGGTTCATCGGTAGCCCTGGTGGGCGACTGGATCCGGGCAGCCTTCGAACGGAATGTAAACGGTTCGCTCTCGCTCGTCGGCGATGTGGAGATCGCGCTCGACGCCGCGTTCTCCGGCGGCCCAGGCGTTGTGGTTATCGCAGGCACCGGATCCAACGTCGCAGGCCGCGGCCTCGATGGCGCCGTCACCACCGTCGGCGGGTGGGGGCCGGCGCTCTCGGACCAGCTCTCCGGACACCGCGTCGGCCTGCAAGGGCTCAGAGCTCTGTTCCTCGCAATCGACGAAGAGCAGCCAACCATCCTTCTCGATGCAGTCCTCGAACGCTGGCAGCTCCCGAGCTCGCAGGCCCTCGTCGAATACGCGAACCGCCTTCCCGCCCCAGACTTCTCCGAACTCGCGCCCGTAGTCGTCGCCTGCGCCAGGCACGGCGACCGCACCGCACTCGCTGTTCTCGAAACGGAAGCCCAGGAGATGGCACACCTCGTGCAGCTCATGATCGCGCGGCTGCGGCGCTCATGCAGCGACTCAGGGTGGCTGCCGGAGATTGCCTTCGCTGGAAGCATGATGGAGCACGTTGCCCTGCTTCGCGACGCTCTTATCGCAGCGCTGCACAAGGACCTACCCCACCTACCCATCCGCCAGGATGTCGTGGATCCGCTGCTTGGCGCTCTTTGGCGAGCAAGACAGCAAGCCGAACCGCGCCTCTGACACATCGCCCCCAACGCGAGCACTTCCGCATGGAGATCGAAGACCGTCGCGCTAGCCTCGCGAGGGCGCCTTCCCCAGCAGCTCCCGCGCAATCACCATTCGCTGGATCTCGCTCGTTCCCTCACCAATCGTGCACAGCTTTACATCGCGATAGAACTTCTCCGCCGGATAGTCCTTGATAAATCCATATCCCCCATGAATCTGCACGCCCTCCTCGCAGATCCGGCACGCCGCCTCGCTCGCGTACAGCTTCGCCATCGACGACTCAAGCGTCACCTTCTTGCCCGCATCCTTCATCTGCGCCGCCCGCATCGTCAGCAGCCACGCCGCGTCCAGCTGCGTCGCCATATCCGCCAGCTTGAACTGAATCGCCTGAAACTCGCTGATGGCCTTTCCAAACTGCCGCCGTTGCTGCGCATACTTCATCGCCGCATCGAGCGCTCCGCGCGCCATGCCCAGGCTCAGCGCAGCAATCGAGATTCGCCCGCCATCCAGCACCCGCATCGCATCCTTGAAGCCCTCGCCTTCCTTGCCCACCAGGTTCTCCGCCGGCAGCTCGACATCCTCGAAGATCAGCTCCGCCGTGTCGCTCGCCCGCAGCCCCAGCTTGTTCTCCTTCTTCCCCGGCCGATACCCCTTCGTCCCCTTCTCGACCAGAAATCCCGAAATCCCTCCGCGCGTTCCCTTCTCCCGATCCGTCACCGCCAGCACCAGCGCACAATCCGCGTACGTCCCATTGGTAATGAAATTCTTGGACCCGTTCAGAATCCACTTGTCGCCGCGGCGCACCGCGGTTGTTCGCATCCCGCCCGCATCGCTTCCGCTGCCCGGCTCCGTCAGCCCCCACGCGCCCAGCCACTGCCCGCTCGCCAGCTTGGTCACCCATCGCTTCCTCTGCTCGTCATCGCCCGCGATCATGATGTGATTCGCGCACAGGGAATTGTGCGACGCCACAATAATCCCCACACTCCCATCCACCCGCGACAGCTCCTCGATCGCCAGCACATACTCCACATAACCCATGCCCGACCCGCCCAGTTCCTCCGGAAAGATCACGCCCATCAAGCCCATCTCACCCAGCTTCTTCACCGTCGCATGGGGAAACTCGCTCTTCTCGTCCCATTCGCTCACGTGCGGCGCCACATCCCTCTCCGCAAACGATCGAACCTCTTTCCGTAGCTGCTCCTGCTCTTCCGTCAACCCAAACATCGCCATCGCGCCCGTCTCCTCTATTCACCGAGCTAATAGATCTATCACATCTCCGAATACTTTGCCTCAGCCATGCGCCTCGGTTGTAAATCCGTATTGTCAATGCCTTGCCATCGCTGTTGCGGTCGCCCTTGCCCTTCTTTCTGTCATTCCCGAAGGGAACCTGCTGTTGTCGTTCCGCTGAGCCAGACAACCGCTGCGGGAACATTTCCTTCCACAAACGGTCTAACCTCACAACACCACCTGGAGTCCCCTTGCGCGATCCGCTGCTCGCCTTCTCTGCCACCCTCCTCGCCGTCTCCTCCTTCGCGCAGTCCCAACCCGCCCGGTCATCACCGGCGACCCCACACCCTGCCCGCACACGCGCAGCGTCTTCTGACACCGCTGCTCAACTCCCGGTCACCCGCGTCTCCCTCTACAAAAATGGCGTCGGCTTCTTCGAGCACTCCGCCGCGTCATCGGAGACGAGGCTGTCGTCATCGACTTCACCAGCGCCCAGCTCAACGACGTCCTGCAGTCGCTCACCGCCATCGACCTCGGCGGCGGACGCATCTCCGGCGCCGGCTACAACTCCACCACACCGCTCGATCAGCAGCTCAAGGTCCTGCCCCTGGCGCTCGGCGAAGCGCCCACCTCCATCGACTTCTATAACGCCATTCGCGGCGCGCGTGTGGAGGTACGCTCCCCCGCCGGAACGCTCGCCGGCCGGCTTCTATCCTTCGAGGTCCGCACCACGCCCGGGCCAACCGACAACGCCCCCTCAACCGAAAAACACTTCGTGACCATCGCCTCGGAATCGGGCGACATCCGCACCTTCGAGCTCACACCCGCAACCACCGTCCGCCTCCTCGACACACCTCTCCGCACCGACCTCACCCGCTACCTCCATCTGCTCGACGGGAACCGCAACCAGGCCCTGCGCCACCTCACGCTTTTCGACAAGGCGCCCTCGGCCAGTCGCTCGGCCCGCGACCTCCGCGTCTCCTACCTCTCCGAAGTTCCCATCTGGAAGTCCACCTACCGCATCCTCTTCACCGACACTCCCAGTGGCTCAACCACCTCGCAAACCGCGGCCCAGACCGCAACCCTCCAGGGCTGGTCGGTGGTTGACAATACCACCGGCACCGACTGGAACAACGTCCAGCTCTCGCTCATCGCCGGCTCCCCGCAGAGCTTCATCCAGCCGCTCTCACAGCCCATCTACACCCGCCGCCCCGAGATCCCCATCGCCCAGGACGCCCAGCTCACACCGCAGACGCATGAGTCGTCAACCACAACAGCGAATGCTCCGCAGGTCGCGGGCGTCGCCGGCATGTCTGGCATGGGAGCGGGCGGCGGCTCGGGAATGGGGGCAGAGCTTGGTGGAGTTCCGGGTGGGGTCATTGGAGGTTTGGGAACGGCTCCTAGCGCAACTGCCATGGCACAACGGTCCATTGGCGGGCCAATGTCAAAGGGCGCTTACATCGCCCCGCCCCAGCCCTACGAGACCTCCGCCGCCAACTCCGTGACCCCCAACACCACCACCGCCGCATTCGACGACTACTTTGCCTACAATCTCACCGACCCGGTCACCATCCGCAAGAACGAGTCCGCCCTCGTCCCCATCCTCCAGACCAAAATCCAATCCGAGCGCGTCACCCTTTGGAACCCTCAGCAGCCGCGTCCACTGCGCGCCCTCTGGATCACCAACACCTCCAACCTCACGCTCGACCGCGGCTCCTTCACCATCGTCGAAGACGGCAACTTCGGCGGCGAAGGCCTGCTCGATCCCATCCACCCCAACGAGCGCCGCCTGCTCTCCTATGCCGCCGACCAGGCCATCCGCGTCTCCACCGACCATGCCAACAACACCCGCCGCGTCGGGAGCATCAGCATCAGCCGGGGCGTCCTCAAGCAGCAGATTTCCGAGGTCGCCGAAATCGAGTACCTCGTCCACAACGCCGCACCCGGTCCCCGCACCGTCATCGTCGAGCAGCCCGTCCGCGCCGGTTGGCAGCTCGACAGCACGCAAGACCCGAAGCCCACCGAGACCACGCCCGCCGTCTACCGCTTCCGAGTCGTCACCCCGCCCGGAGAGACCGTCCGCCTCCACATCGGCGAGCACCACGCCATTGACCAGTTCTTCCGGCTGACCGATTCGACCGAAGCCCAGCTCACCCTCCTTCTCCGCAACGCCAACGCCAGCCGCGCTCTCCTCGCGCAGCTTGAGCCCGTCTTCGCCGCCAAGCGCGCCGTCGCTGCAGCCGACACACAGATCAACGCGAAGCAGTCGGAGATCAATGGAATCGTCGAAGACCAGAAGCGCCTCCGCGACAACCTCGCCGCCCTCAAAGGCGGTGCCGAAGAGCGCACCCTCGCCAAACGCTACACCGCCGAACTCAACCAGCAGGAGGACACCCTCGCCGCGCTCCGCCGCGACCTCGCCACCCTCCAACAACAGCGCCAAACCGCCCAGGCAGACCTCAACAACAGAATCGAATCCCTCAACCTCGACGAAAAGCTTTAACCTACGTGGAGAGCTTCGCACCAGCCCGGTGCCCACCGGACAACCACCAAAACTACCGCGGAGACACCACCAGCCGTCCACAACCTACGGCCGCACACTCCCGTTCGCCATGCCCGCCGCACCCGTATTCGCCTGCGAGTTCACCTTCGGGTAGTACCCCGTGCGCGTCCTCACCTGCAGCCGTCCAAATCCCTTCTCCTTCGCCTCCACGTGAACCTGCCGGTACCCGCCCAGCGCCGGAGATTTGGTCGAGTGATACGAGATCGTGTACTGCGTCCGTATATCCTGGGCCACCTCCGCCGCAATCGAATCGACCTCCTTGATCGACCGCGGGAAGTAAGCCACACCGCCCGTCTGCTCGCTCAATGTCTCAAGCACCCGCCGCGCATGTCTCGCCTCGCGTTTGTCCGTATCCTGCCCAAACAGCAGACCCACGCAGTAGATCGTCGGCCCATCCAGATCCTGGATCCGCCGTATTGCCTGCTCCAGCGATGCGCTCGACGCATTATCCTCGCCATCCGTAATCAGCAGCAGCACCTGCTTCGGCCGCTTTGCATTCTTTGAGAGGTAGTCCGCGCTCGCCACCAAAGCGTCGTACATCGCCGTCCCTCCGCTCGACTTGATATACCCCAGACCCTGCTGCAGCTTGTTGATATCGTTCGTGAAATCCTGATCGATGAACGCCTCCCACGAGAAGTCCACCACAAAAGCCTCATCCTCTTTGTTCGAGAGCTTCACCAGGTCGAGCGACGCCTGGTCCACCGCCGCTCGCTTGTCGTACATCGATCCCGAGCTGTCGATCAGGATCCCCAGCGAGACCGGCAGATCCTCATGCCGGAACGACGAGATCGTCTGCGGCACTCCGTCCTCATACACATGAAACGCATCCTTCTCGAGCGTCTGGACCGATCGCCCGCTGCCGTCGATCGCCGTCGCGTTCAGCCGCACCTCGTATGCATCCTGCCGCAGGGTGTACCGCCCGTTCTCACGCTCGATCGTCCCCACGGGCGCTGTCGATTGCGCCCCCGCGGCTGGCGCCGGTCCATCCGGATCGGGGGACGCTACCGGATCGCGGTCCACCGTCAGCGGTCCCGCCGCCGTGCTCTTCTGTGCATCGGCCCCCTTCTGCGCCTCCGCCCCCTGCTGCGCGCCTGCCTGTCCGCACGCAGCAGATAGCAACAACAGCAAAATCCATCGTGGCCCCAAAACCCTACTCCGAAGGTGCATAGTACCCCTGGCGATTGTGCACCGTCAGCAGTGGAAGCCCGGGCGGCGGCACCAATCGCACCTTCAATTTACGCCAGTTGCCGTCATGCTTCATATTCTCCGGCCGGTAGCCCACCACATACTCATTGCGCAGCTCCGCGCTGATCCGTGACGCAATATCGCTTAACTCCGAGACATCGTTCACCCGGAACAGACGGCCTCCCGTCATCTCGCAGATGTCCGTCAGCAACAGCGGCCCCAGCTGCTCCTCGGTCGTCGGCGCGTACTGATCGAAGATGCCGATCGAGTAGATCTGCACATCGCTCTCCCGAACCGCCCGCCGCAGCTCCCCTTCCGTATACCGGCTCCGGTTGTCCCCCCCGTCCGAGATGATCAGCAGCGCCTTCCGGTCGTACTTGCCTTGCTTCAGTTTGTCCACCCCCAGATAAATCGCGTCGATCAGCGCCGTCCGGTTCTGCGGCTTCAACATCACCATCCTCGCCTCGACGTCATCCACCTCGCTCGTGAAGTCGACGATCACCGCCGGCCGGTCGTTGAATCCCACCACAAAGAACTCGTCCTGCGGGTTCGAGGTACGCAGAAACTCGCTCAGCGCCTTTCGCGCCCGCACAAACTTCGACGACATACTCCCGCTCAGATCGAACACAATCCCGATCGTCACCGGAGCGTCCTGGGTCGAGAAGCTCTTGATCACCTGCCCCTGGTTGTTCTCGAAGATCTGGAAGTTCTCCTTGTCCAGCCCAGTGACCAGGCGATTCATCGAGTCCGTCACCGTCATCGGCACCAGCACCAGGTTCACATTCACCCGGATCTTCGCGTCCCTTCGCGAGCCCGCGTTCGCCGCCCCTTCCGCCCCCGGCTTCGACTCCCCCGCCTTTCCCTCCGCCGCCTTACCCTCCGCCGCCTTTCCGTCCCCCGCCTTTCCGTCCCCCGCCTTTCCGTCCTCAGTCGTCTTCGGCGGTGGGGGCGGCGTCGCCGTATGGACGTTGCTGAGCGGGTTCTCCTGGGCCGCCAGGCGACCTCCCGAAATTCCGCACAAAATCACCAGCGCCACCAGCCAGCCAATCGATCTGGCCCCGCTCGTCCGTTTTCTTTGCTCACCCGTATATCGCATAATGACCCTGTGCCAGCGCCGCAATCTGCCCCCAAACAACCGGAAACCTTGCAGCCGGTCCCGGAAGCGCTCGCTTTCACTCGCTCTCCCGCCGACCCTCGCCCGCAGACTACACCCTCCCCGTCGGTTTCCGCCCGTTTACTGAGGCACGGGGCCCATCCCATCAAAACCCTGGAGATCCTTGTCGTGGCCGCAGCTGCCATGGCGGCCCTGCTCTCCCTGCTTCCAGCCGCCGGGCACGACCAGCTCTGGTTCCTTCTCATGGGCCAGCGCTGGCTTCACGGTGCCGCCGTCTACGGCCCTACCCTCTTTGACTCCAATCCCCCCCTCATCGTTTGGCTCTCCGCCATCCCCGTTCTCATTGCCGAACACCTCCACCTCTCACCCTCCGCCGTCGGCAAGCTTCTCGTCCTCCTCGCCGAAGCCGCCAGTGCCTCTCTCGCGCTCCACCTTCTCCGCCGTCTCTCCCCGGGCATCACCCGGATGCAGACCACCTGGCTAGCCTTCGCTTATATCTGCATCTTCGCCGTCGCCCCCGCCCGCGACTTCGGCCAGCGCGACCACCTCACCGCCATCCTCTGCCTTCCCTACATCCTGGCCGCGGCTCTGGACGACCACAGCACCAGCAGCGCCGGGCGCGTAACCCATCACCGCCAGGACCTCCTCCTCCGCACCATCTCCGCGTTCCTCGCCGCCATCGGCATCTGCCTCAAACCCCACCAGGCCCTCATCCCCATAGCCGTCGAACTCACCCGCCTCTTCTTCCTTAAATCTCACCCCGCCCTCTCGACCGCAGCCCACCCGCCAAACGCCGTCATCTTCACCGAACCCCGAGAGAGCGTAGCGAACCGAGGGGGCAATGGAGAGACCCCTCTATTGAACTCCATCCACCCCTCCATACTCAGCCTTCTCCGCCCCGAGCCCGTGATTCTCCTCCTCTCCGGCCTCGCCTTTCTTCTGCTCATCCGCCGCTTCACCCCCGCCTACTTCACCCTCGCCCTGCCCACCCTGCGCGACACCTACTGGGCCATCGGACACCTCACCCCATTCCAGCTCCTCGCCCAGGCTCCCCAGCTCCATCTGCTCGCCGCCCTCACCCTCATCCTCTTTGCGCTCAGACGCACCTCCGCCCGGCCCTCCCCCTTCCGCCCTGCATCGACTCTCCTGCTCGCCGCCGCCATCGCCGCCACGGCCGCTTACTACCTCCAGGGAACCGGCTGGTACTACCAGCAGATCCCCGCGATCAGCCTCTTCGGCTCCGCCCTCGCCGTCGAGCTTCTAGACCTCCCAGCCCTCCCCGGCCTGCTCAAAAGCCCTCCGATCCTCACCCTCGCCAACTCCCCCTGGCTCCCGCGCACAGCCTTCATCACCGCCATCCTCGCCGTCGCCCTTACTCTCCACTTCAGCGGCTATTCCCTTAGCTCACCCTTGCACGCGGACCGCTCCACCACCATCACCTCACCCGACCCAGCCTTTTTCCCGGACCTGCCCCCCGGCACACCCGTCGCCATCCTCACCACCTCCGTCGAGGACACCATGATGCCCATCGACCATTACCACCTCCTCTGGGCCCAGCGCACCAACAATCTCTGGACCCTGCCCGCCATCCTTCGCAGCGAAGATCCCGGGCGCATCCCCCCAAAGCACACCATCTCGCCCCAGCGGCTCGCCGCTCTCGATCGCCAGCAGCACGCCTGGATGCTCGAAGACCTCAACCGCTGGCAGCCGCGGCTCATCCTGATTGCCCGCTGCCAGTCCCCGGAGGTCCACTGCCAGCAGCTCGAAGATCGTCACGACAACCTCCTCGCCTGGTTCCTGCGCGATCCCTCCTTCACACAACTCTGGCAGCACTTCCGCTATCTGCGCAGCTCCGGCGACTACGACGCCTACACCCGGGCCAACTGACCTGATGTTCCAAACACGATCAGTCCACCATCGCCCGTACAATTAAGCCGAACCGTCGCATCGCCGAACCGGTCACACCAACGGAACCAACCGCCCAGGAGCCCAACCCGCAATGGCCCGCATCTATCCCTTCCGCGCCCTCCGCTACGACACCAGCCGCGTCCGCATGGAAGACGTCGTCACCCAGCCCTACGACAAGATCACCCCCGAAATGCAGCAGCGCTACTACGAGGCCAGCCCCTACAACCTCGTCCGGGTCATCCTCGGCAAGCAAGAGCCCGGCGACTCCGACCACGAAGTCAACGGAAAAACGGACAACGTCTACACCCGCGCCGCCGGGTACCTCCGCGACTGGCGCCGGGAACACATCCTCGTCGAAGAGTCCGAACCCGCCCTCTACGGCTACTCCCAAACCTACAAGGTCCCCGGCACGGGCGCAGCTGGAGGTGCTCCCGAGATCCGCGAGCGTCGCGGCTTCATCGCCCTCGGCCACCTCTACGACTACGCCGACAAGATCGTCTACCGCCACGAGCAAACCTTTCCCAAGCACAAGTCCGACCGCCTCGCCCTCTTCAAAGCCACCCGCGCCTTCTGCGAGCAGATCTACATGCTCTACTCCGACCCCGCCTTCACCGCCGAGAGACTCATCTTCGGAGCGCCCGGCAGCCCGGTTGCCGGCGCCGCAAACAACGCCATCACCGGCACCGCCTCCAACCCGCCAGACCTTTCCATCACCGACGAGTACGGTGTCATTCACCGCGTCTGGAAGCTCACCGATCCAACCCTCATCAACCTCATCGTCACCGCCATGGCCGACAAGAAACTCATCATCGCCGACGGCCACCATCGCTACGAGACCTCCGTCGCCTACGCCCGTGAGCGCTCCGCCCAGCTCAACCTCCCCTTCAACCGCCGCGACCCGCACGACGACGAGTCCCCCTCCGCCCTCGCCGACGACACCGGCCACCCCCAGCTCCCCTCACCCCGCTACCCCGAGGCCGCCATGATGATGACCTTCGTCAACATGGACGCGCCCGGCATCACCATCCTCCCCACCCATCGCGTCGTCTTCGGCCTCGAAGGCTTCTCCTCCCCCGACTTCATGATCAAGGCCTCAGCCTTTTTCAAAGTCACCGAATTACCCTCTTCGGAGCGCGATGCCCTCTCCGCCCTCGATCGCACCCATGGCGTCGCCTTCCTCGCCGCAACCATCGTCGGCAACTTCCTCCTCGAACCGAAATCCGACATCATCGCAAACGAGCTCCGGCGCCTCTCCCCCCGCCAGCGCCAGCTCGACGTCGTCCAGCTCCACTCCATCCTGCTCGGAAAGCTGCTCGACCTCGACCCCGACTCCATCCGCGATCTCAAAAACCTTCGCTACCTCCGCGACCCCTCCGAAGCTGTCGCCCAGGTAAAGAACGGGGAGGCCAACATCGCCTTCCTCACCAAACCCGTTACCCTCGACCAGCTCAAGGACATCTCCTTCTCCGGCGAGGTCATGCCCCAGAAGTCCACCGACTTCTACCCCAAGCTCCTCAGCGGCCTCGCCATCTACGCCCTCGACTAAATCACCGTGCCCCATCGCCAATAACGATGACTCGTCATTCCACTTGCCTGCCTCGTCAGCCCTCTTGCTCGACTGCCAGCCCTCTTGCCAAACTCGTCATCCCTCTTACCATTCACATGTCATCCTGAACGCAGCGAGGGACCCGCTTTTCTCCCCGCAGATCCGCCACCCAAGTGACCCATCCGCTCGCACCGCCAAGCAAAAGGCGGGTGCCCCATTCATGGGCCTCCCCTCGTCTGCTGCGCTCCACGACCACCTGAATCCTTTGCGGAACTGGATGAATGGCCGCTTATCTGTACTCATCTGAAATGACCGTTTCAGTGAATACAAGATGCGCCAGCGTCCCAGAAGCCCGTTTTACGGACGGGTGATGTTTGCAGTGTTCGACATGGCTTCAGCTCTCAAGAAGCTCCATTTCATTTGATTGATTACAACGTCGGATAGTAGGCCGTAACGAGTCTCAAGCTTGTAAGCTGCTGGGAATTCCCCCATGGTCTCCCCTGCCGCGTCCTCGATGTATGCTTTGTCTTCATCAGCAGGCTCGTGGAAGAAATACGCGGAGATTACGACGATCTTGTCCTCACAATGGGCCTCAAGAGCCGCAAGGTTGGCCGAGACATTTCCAAGCAATGCCCTCTGAATCGACCAACGGATGTCAGGAACCGCTCCAGAATCATTCGAGTAAGTCATTCGGCTTAGTGTAGCCGTCAAGGCCCTGCGTGGACGCGTGCAGGTCACTTGGACGTGAACCCTCAGACTTGTAAGAGGGAAGCATCGAACCAGATGTCAAGGTAATCAGCGGCTAGCAAGAAGCGGTATCCTGGGGGCAAACCCCGGCAGGAACACCTCCCGCCCGACCGCCCTCACCGGTACCCAGGATCACCTATGCAGCAAACCCTCCCCGCCGGCGCCCCCGTTCCCAACGCTCCCAGCTTCTATTTAACCCGCACCCAGCCCATCCGCCCCGAAGCCATCCTGCTCGCCACCGTGGCCGCCATCTTCGCCCTCTCCTTCGTCGTCTACGCCCTGGGCCACAACGGCCGGCAACACCCCGGCGCCGGCACCCCCGGAACAGCCCGCTCCGCCTCTGGACCCACCGCCACCCCGCCCGCCGACAATAAAGACGATAAAGACGAAGTCGACACCATCGTCCTCGGCGACCCCGCCGACGCCCCCACCCCCGCCCGCACCGGAGACCACGTCAGCGACGTCCACCCCTTCGTCATCGTTCACCTGCCCCGCTTCGGCGAGCAGGCCGGCCTCATCCCCGACACCCCCGCCGGCCGCCTCCTCTACGGCTGGCTCGCCGCCTTCAACCACGGGAGCTACCCCGCGCTCAGCAGCGCTCTTCCCACCGTCGCGCTCGCCCCCGCTGCCGCTGCGCAGATCGAGCTTCGCCAGCAGACCGGCGGCTTCGCCCTCCTCTCTGCCAAAGAGGTCCAGCCCGGCGTCCTCGTCTTCCGTCTCCGCGACCAGACCACCGAGACCGAGGCCCTCGGCACCCTGGAGCTACGTCCAGACTCGAGCCCCCCGGCCATCGCGAGCTTCAGCCTCCGCGCCGTCGCCAAGCCAGGCCACCACGCCTGACGAGTCGCCCCACAAGCCCTCCAGACGAGCAGCCACACGACCCGCCCGGCCAGCGGCCCGCACAGGATCTCGCATCGCGCCATCATGTTCCGCGAACAGCAGAGAAAAAACCCGGCCCACGAAGAGAAACCTGAAAGCGAACACAAGCCGGGAACACTGTCTCGATCGCCGGATAGAATTGACCAGCAAACCTTAAGCTCTGTGACTGTCCCCTCCCGCCAAGCCGTCGCCTCGCTCCTGCTCGCCGCCACAACCGCCGCCTTCGCCCAGACACCCACGCCCACCGCACCCACCGCCACCGCACCCAGGCCCAAGACGCCCACACAGAAGCCCCCCGCAGTCCCCGCCGCCAGACCCGCCCCTCCCTACGTCAACCACAATCTCATCTTCCTCGACCCGGCCCACGGCGGCTCCGACCCCGGCGCCCACCTGCCCAACAACCTCGTCGAGAAGGACATCACCCTCGCCCTCGCCAGCCGCATCCGCACCCTGCTCGCAGGCAACAACCTCTCCATCCTCCTCTCCCGCGAAGCCGACGCACCCCCCGCACCAGCGGACGAAGCCGATCAGCCTCCCGCCCCCACCCCCATCGTGACCCCCACTCCAGACGCCCGCGCCGGCGCCGCGAACCACGTTCACCCCGTGGCCTGCATCCTCCTCCACGCGACCGCCTCCGGCAACGGTGTCCACATCGTCACCTCCGCCCTCGCACCTCCGCCCGATACCTCCCTCGACTTTCCCCCATCGCCCTCCCGCCCCATCCCATGGGAGTCCGCCCAGACCGACAGCATCCCCAAAAGCCTCCGTCTGGCGAACGAGATCGGCGCCGCCGTCGCCCGCGCCAACCTCCCCGTCCACCTCTCCCGCGCCTCCGTCAAGCCCATCGATTCGCTTACCTGCGCCGCCGTCGCCATCGAGATCGCACCCCTCCTCCCCCCAGCGCACGCCTCCAGCCCCACTCCCGTCTCCGATCCCGCCTACCAGCAACGCGTCGCCCAGGCCGTCGCCACCGCGCTCCTCTTCTGGCGCGGCCATGCCGACCCACCTCCCCCACCAACCCTCAGCCCCACCAGCGGCAGCTCCAGCCCAGGCAGCTCAACCCCCGGATCTCAGCGATGATCCACCGCCACCAGCGCATCCTCTTCTGGTCGCTCAACCTCGGCATCCTGCTCGTCGCCCTGGTCCTCATCCGTGGTTGCAAACAGGCCCACGACCGTCTCGCCGCGCCCGTCGACGAGACCCCCATCGCCGCTCCCAACTCCGCCTCCGAGGAGCCCGTCTCCCTCTATCTCGCCAGCGACTCCGATGCCTCCATCCTCGTCGCAAACCGTAGCCTCGCTCTTCCTGAAGAGCCCACCACCCGCGCCCGCATCCTCCTCACCCGCCTGCTCGCCGAGTACGCCATCCCCGGCTCTCCCCACCCGCTTCCGTCCGGGCCCTCCGTCGACGATGTCTTCCTCTTGCAGTTACCCATCACCGGCTCGAGCTTCGCCCCCGGCCGGCCCGACGCCCTCCCCGCCTACCCCGCCCTCAGCAGCGGCCAGCTTGCCGTCGTCAACCTCCACGGCTCCTTCGCCGACACCCACCCGTCCGGCGTGGAGACCGAAAACCTCACCCTCCTCTCCATCATCGGAACCCTGCACGCTTCCCTTCCCAACCTCACCGAGGTCCGCTTCCTCGTCGACGGTCAGCCCCGCGACACTCTCGCCGGTCACGCCGACCTCGCCCGCACCTATCCCGCGTCCGACACCACCACCACCGCCACCGTGCCCGCCGGAAATCAGCCCTGACCCCACCCTCGGGGTCTTCGACTCCGGCTTCGGCGGACTTCACCCGTCTTCCGCGCTCCCGGCGGCTAAACTGTCCCAGTCCTGCCCCAGTTCGCTACCCTGTTTTGTTCCTTGTTCCCCGCCTTCATCCATTGTTCTCTGTCTTTGTTCCTTGTCTCTACTTTGTCCACTGTTTCCTGTCTCTTATTCCCTATTCCCCTACCCTGTCAGAGAGCCCCATGCCCTATCTCCTCAAATCCGAACCCGAAAAGTACTCCTTCGACGACCTCCTCCGTGACGGCGAGACCACCTGGGACGGCATCAAGAATCCCCAGGCCCTCGCCAGCCTCCGCGCCATGAAAAAGGGCGAAAAGCTCATCCTCTACCACTCCAACACCGGCAAAGCCGCCGTCGGCACCGCCACCGTCGTCTCCAACTCCGCCGATCCCTCCGACCCCAAAAACCCCATGGTCCGCATCCAGGCGGGTAAACGCCTCAAACGCGAGAAGACTCTCGCCGAGATGCGCGATGCTTCCGTCTTCGAAGGCTCCCTCCTCTTCCGCCAGTTCCGCCTCTCCGTCGTCCCCCTCACCGACGAGCAATACGACTGGCTCCTCGCTTAGGCCCGCATCTCACATAGCAGGACTCACCACCAACCCGGCTGCCCCACAAATCCGGGTATCGAGCCGAAGGCTCGACCGCTCCCGCCCAATCCCAAGGCATCTCATCCAACCATGAGCCCCACCCCCGCAACGACGCAACCCGCCCACACCTTCAGCCTCGGCAACGACCTCCCCGTCCACCGCCTCGGCTTCGGAACCATGCGCCTGGTCGGCGAAGGCGCCTGGGGCGAGCCACCCTACGGCCGCCCCGAAGCCATCAAACTCCTCAAGCGAGCCGTCGACCTCGGCATCGACCTCATCGACACCGCCGACGCCTACGGCCCGCACATCGCCGAAGAGCTCATCGCCGAAGCCCTCCATCCTTACCCCGCCGGCCTCGTCATCGCCACCAAAGGCGGCCTCACCCGCACCGGCCCCGCCAAATCCAAGCCGTTAGGCCGGCCAGATTACTTGACGCAAAGTGTCGAACTCTCCCTCCGCCGCCTCAAACTCGACCGCATCGATCTTTACCAGCTCCATCGCATCGACCCCACCATCCCGGTCGAGGAGACCCTCGGCGCTCTCCGCGATCTCCAGCAAGCCGGCAAGATCCGCCACATCGGCCTCTCCGAGGTCACCCCCGACGAGATCCGGCGCGCCCAGGCCGTCGTCCCCATCGTCAGCGTCCAGAACAAGTTCAACCTCACCGAGCGCAAAAGCGAACCCACCCTCGCCTTCTGCACCGAACAACACATCGCCTTCATCCCCTGGTACCCCCTCAACGCCGGCAAGGACAAGGCCAGGCTCGACGCCCCCGGCCACGCCGTCGGCGACTTCGCCCGCGAGCACTCGCTCACCCTCAACGGGCTCTCCCTCGCCTGGCTCCTCCACCGCTCGCCCGTCATCCTCCCCATCCCCGGCACCAGCTCCATCCCCCACCTCGAGGAAAACTGGAGCGCATCCTCGATCAGTCTCCCCGACGACACCTGGGACGACTTCGACCTCATCCTCGACACACAGGCCAGCTAACCTCCGTGCATGGACGTGTCATCCTGAGGCGAAGTGCAGCGAAGTCGAAGGACTTGCGGTTGCCTATGCCACCGTTAAGCCGGGTGCCCTCTCAAGCCTTTGCGAAAGGGTAGGTATCGTACGCAGCACGACCGCCCCCGCCCATGCCCCCCACCACCGCAACCTTGCTATCCTTACCCTCGACCAACTTACACACGGAGCGGACCAGCAATGATCGACATGAAGGGCAAAGTCGCCGTCGTCTTCGGCCTCGCCAACAAGCGCAGCATCGCCTACGCCATCGCCCAGAAACTCGCCGAAGCCGGCGCCACCCTCGTCCTCGGCTACCAGTCCGAGCGCTTGAAAAAGGAAGCAGAAGATCTCCTGGAATCTCTCGGCCAGACCGGCGCCGGTGGAGCCTTTCCCTGCGACGTCTCGAAAGACGAAGACATCGACGCCATCTTCGCGGAGATCAAAAAGCAGTTCGGCAAGATCGACACCCTGGTCCACTCCGTCGCCTTCGCCCCCGCCGACGCCATCAAAAACGACTTCCTCCTCACCGCCCGCGAAGACTTCCGCATCGCCCACGACGTCTCCGTCTACTCGCTCATCGCCCTCGCCCGCGGCGCCGCCCCCCTCATGTCCGAAGGCTCCTCCATCCTCACCCTCACCTACTACGGCTCCACCAAGACCTTCCCCAACTACAACGTCATGGGCGTCGCCAAGGCCGCCCTTGAAGCCACCGTCCGCTATCTCGCGGCCTCTCTTGGCCCCCGCCGAATCCGCGTGAATGCCATCTCCGCCGGCCCCATCAAAACCCTCGCCGCCCGTGGCATCGGAGACTTCTCCAAAATCCTCGACGCCGTCACCGACCGCGCCCCCCTCCACCGCAACGTCGAGCAGAACGAAGTCGGCAACACCGCCCTCTTCCTCTCCAGCCCCCTCGCCTCCGGCATCACCGGCGAGATCACCTTCGTCGACTGCGGCTTCAACATCACCGGCCTCTAGCCGCCTGATCCAACAAGACCTCGGTAGCCTCTCTGAAAACGCATACTCACCTCAAAGGAGCACACCATGACCACCTCTGCCATCCTCCTCCAGGACTTCGACACCGAAATCTCCAACACCCGTCGCACCCTCGAGCGAGTCCCCGAAGACAAACCCGACTGGACCCCCCACCCCAAGTCCATGCCCCTCGGCAAGCTCGCCATGCACTGCGCCACCCTGCCCCTCTTCGGCCTCTACATCATGGAGGACGACAGCATGGACCTCGCCGCTCCCAACCACCCCCACGTCCCGCTCATCCTCAGCTCCCGCGAAGCCTGCCTCCAGCAGCTCGACGAGGCCGCCGCCAAGTGCCGCGCCGCCATCGCCTCCGCAACCGACGAAGCCCTCTCCACTCCGTGGCGCTTCTCCTGGGGCGAGCAGCTCATCTCCGACAACCCGCGCTCCCTCTCCTTCCGCCAGATGTGCTTCAACCACCTCGTCCACCACACCGCCCAGCTCGGCGTCTACCTCCGCCTCAACGACATCCCCGTCCCCGCGCTCTATGGCCCCTCCGCCGACGAGCAATGGTCGCCCGCGAAGTAGCCCCACGGCAGTCAGAGGTTATGCTGGTGCGATCAGTTTTCATCCGGTGACGCACCTCATGCAGCGCAACAGATCTCTCCAAGCCACCAGCATCCTCTCACTCCTTGCTCTCTTCACCGCAACAGCCCTCGCTCAGGCTCCGTCGCAACTCGGCGCCTTCACCCGACCCGTCTCCGCCCCCGTCATCACCCCCAGCAAGCTTTCCACCTTCACCGACCCCATCACCCAAGCCCCCGTCCACTGGGAGGCCCTCCACACCTTCAACCCTGCCGCCATCGTCCGCGACGCCAGAATCTACGTCCTCTATCGCGCCGAAGACGATTCGGGCGCCATGAAGATCGGCGGCCACACCTCCCGCCTCGGCCTCGCCTCCAGCACCGACGGCCTCACCTTCACCCGCCAGCCGGAGCCCGTCTTCTTCCCCGCCGATGACGCCCAGAAATCCCGCGAGTGGCCCGGCGGCGTCGAAGACCCCCGCCTCGTCCAGTCGCCCGATGACAGCAGCCAGCCCGGCATCTACGTCCTTACCTACACCCAGTACAACCACGTCACCTACGACATCGGCATCGCCACCTCGCCCGACCTCCTCCACTGGACCAAGCACGGCCCTGCCCTCCTCGGTGCCGCCGACGGCAGATACGACCACCTCCAGTACAAGTCCGGAGGCATCGTCACCCGCCTCGCTCCCACGCCCTCGAACCCCGACCGCATCGTCGCCGCAAAGATCCACGGCCTCTACTGGATGTACTGGGGCGAGATCATCGTCCGCCTCGCCACCTCCCCCGACCTGATTCACTGGACCCCCGTCGAAGACCCCGTCACCCACCAACCCATCGAGGTCCTCACCAAACGCCCCGGCCACTTCGACTCCGGCTTCCCCGAGGTCGGCCCACCACCCCTCCTCACCCCCGCCGGCATCGTCGTCCTCTACAACGGCAAGAACGATCCCACATCTGGCGACAAGACACTCGGCCCCAACGCCTACGCTGCCGGCCAGGCCATCTTCTCGCCCGACAACCCCGCCCACCTCCTCAGCCGCACCGAAGCCCCCATCCTCAAACCCGAGCAGCCCTTCGAAAAGACCGGCCAGTACGCCGCCGGAACCACCTTCGCCGAAGGTCTCGTCCACTTCGGCTCCCGCTGGTTCCTTTACTACGGCTGCGCCGACTCCGCCGTAGGCGTAGCCACCACTCCACCCACCCACTGACCACTCCCCTCCGGCCGCCCTACCCGCCTCAACCATATGCCGCCGCGTGGCGCAATCACTCTCCCAACCCGCTATCCTTGAATAAGGAGACCACTTTCTAAAGTGAGGAGAGCCATTCCTTGCACCCATCCTCCCTATAAGACCAATGATGGACTTTACGCATAACCAGAATAGATTGAATACTTTAGCGAAGGCCATCCTCCAAACCAAGCAGATTGAAGACTTTGCAAGAAGTAGGGGAGGGGGACCCATACTGCTACCCTAAAACCTGACCCATGACCCCCAACCCAACCTCCGCCACCACCCCCGAAACCCGCGTCCGCATCGCCCCCTCCCCCACCGGCGATCCCCACGTCGGCACCGCCTACATCGGCCTGCTCAACTACATCTTCGCCCGCCAGCGCGCTGGCAAGTTTGTCCTCCGCATCGAGGACACCGACCGCGCCCGCTTCGTCGCCACCTCCGAGCAGATGATCTTCGACGCCCTCCACTGGCTCGGCCTCACCTGGGACGAAGGCCCCGACTGCGGCGGTCCGTACGGCCCCTACCGCCAGTCCGAACGCACCGAGATCTACCGCCAACACGCCGAACTCCTCCTCGCCAACGGCGCCGCCTACCGCGCCTTCGAGACCCCCGAAGAGCTCGAAGCCGAGCGCAAATCCCAGATGGCCGCGAGACAGCCGCCCCGCTACAACGGCCGCTCCCGCAACCTCTCCCCCGCCGAGATCGAAGCCGAACTAGCAACCGGCAAACCGTACACCATCCGCCTCCGAGTCCCCACCGAGGGCTCCACCACCTTTACCGAATTCAAGGATGAGCTCCGCGGCGATATCCGCTTCGAGCACACCAACGTCGACGACCAGATCCTGCTCAAGTCCGACGGCTTCCCCACCTACCACCTCGCCAACGTCGTCGACGACCACCTCATGCGCATCACCGACGTCATCCGCGCCGAAGAGTGGATCTCCTCCACCCCCAAGCACGTCCTCCTCTACCAGGCCTTCGGCTGGCCGGCCCCCCGCTTCTGGCACATGCCGCTGCTCCGCAACATCGACAAATCCAAAATTTCCAAGCGCAAAAATCCCGTCTCCCTCGTCTACTACCGCGAGGCCGGCTTCCTCCCCGAAGCCATCATCAACTTCCTCGGCCTCATGGGCGGAGGCATGCCCTCCTCCGACGGCAAAGGCACCGATATCTTCACCCTCCCCACAATGGTCGAGAACTTCTCCTTCTCGAAGATCTCCCTCGGCGGCCCCGTCTTCGACCTCACCAAGCTCAAGTGGTTAAACGGCGAATACCTCCGCGCCCTCTCCCCCGAAGCCTTCTTCCAGGCCCTGCGCTCCACGCCCTTCTCCGACACCTACCTCCGGGAGATCGCCACCCTCATGCAGACCCGCATCGAGATCCTCGGGGAGATCGGCGACACCACCGCCTTCTTCTTCGCCGACAACGTCATGCCCACCCCCGAGGTCTTCCTCCCTAAAAAACGCACCCTCGACGAGACCCTCGCCTTCACAGCCGATCTCCTTCCCACCCTCGAAGCCGCCGACTGGACCGTCGAGCCCGGCAGCGGTCCAGTCGCCCTCGATGAAGCCCTCCGCACCCTCGGCGAAGCCAACACCTGGTCCGTCAAAGAGACCTTCATGCTCCTCCGCGCCATCCTCACCGGCTCGACCACCTCGCCCCCCCTCCTCGAAAGCCTCACCATCTTCGGCAAAGCCCGCTCTATCGACCGCGTCCGCCGCTTCCTCGACACCCAGAAGAAACTCTCTCTCATAAAGAAGTAGCTGCCTTTCTAGTATCTTGGCCGTTGCTTGTCCTTTTCGTCAGTAGTCTGTGTCTGGTGTCTTGTCCTTTTGCTTGTCCGCTTCCTTGTGCCTTTCGTCACCAGTCTGTTTCGTGGCCTTTTGCTTGTCCCGTTCGTCATCAGTCTGTGTCTTCTGTCTTGGCCGTTGCTTGTCCCTTGCTTGTCATTCAGGAGCGCAGCGGAGGAATCTGCTTCTCTACCCCAACCGCCAACCGCATCATCCCAACTACTTCGCCGTAAACAAAACCTGCACCGGCAAAGTCTTCGGCGGATAACAAGCCGCTCGGTCGCAAGCCTGGTAGCGCAGCACCCCATGCAGCGTATGCTCCCCCGCCCTCGCCTCCACCGGCAGCGTCACGCTGAACGCCCCCGTATACACATCCAGCGCCTCTCCCGGCTCCGTCGGAAAGCGGTACGCCGTCCCTGCCGGATATTCCATCTTCCCCGCACTCACCCCCGCCTCCGGCTCCAGCTTCAAATCCGTCGGAATCAGCAGCTCCGACTTCGGCGTATGCGAGTTCACGTGGTACCCCGGAGCCACCCGGAAGTGCAGCTCCAGCACGCTGCGCTTTCCTGCTGCAACACTCTGAGGCTCCGCCGTATAACTCAGATATCCCTTCGCCTTCGCCGGCGAGTCGAACTCACCGGGAACCTGCGCCCACATCGCCGTCATCAGCGCGACGCAAGCCACCGAGACCTCAAGCGCCCGCCTCATTGCCCACCCGCAACCTTCTGCGCCGGAGCGGCAACGATCTTCCGGATATTCGCCTCAATCTCATCCTTCGACCCCAGCCCCGCCGTCTGCTCCACCACCACCCCGTCACGACCCACGTAAAACGACATTGGCAGGTAGTCGATCCCGCCATACTTCGGCGCCACCTTCCCGTCGGTCAGCAAAATCGGATAGGTCACCCCCGTCTTCTTCACCGCCTTCGCAATCTCATCCTTGCCCGCGTCATCCTCCGCAATCCCCAGAATCTCCAGCCCCTGCGCCGCATACTGACCATGGAACTGCTCAAACCACGGCATCTCCAGCTTGCAAGGAGCACACCACGTCGCCCAGAAGTTCACCAGCACCGGCCGCCCCTTGTAGTCGCTCAGCGACACCTTCTTGCCCTCCAGCGTCGTCAACGAAAACGCCGGAGCCGCCTTCCCCCGAAGCTGCAGCCGGCTCGCCTCCTCCGAAGCCTGCGTCCCGCCGCCCGGAGCCGGGGTCAGCGTCACCCGGTTCTCCTGCGCCCGCTGCATCGCCAGCCGGCGCTCCCGCAGATTGTGCCACCCCGCCCACAGCATGATCGAGATGCCAAGGATCATCAGTCCCAACACAAACGCATACCGCTTCACAAAGGCCGTCCTCTCGAGGCGCATCCGGCACACCTCACCGCACATCCCAGTTTATCGCGTCGTCGTTTATCGCGTCGTCGTTCGGTTTGTCGCGGAAGTCAATCGGAGCGCTCCCCTCCCCGCGCAACGCCCGCTCCGCTCTGCTAGCATCACCAGCGATGGCCACCGCAGCGCGACCTTCGCCGACCGGACAACACCCCTCACCCCATCGCCCCTCCGAGCTCGTCCGCATCGAAGCCATCGCCCTCCACGACCTCGCCGATCGCCTCGACACCACCTCCGCCCAACCGTTCGCCGAAGCCGTCGATCTCCTCGTCCACACCGCCTCCACCGGTCACCGCGCCCTCCTCACCGGCATCGGCAAAAGCGGCATCATCGCCCGCAAAATCGCCGCCACCCTCCGCTCCACCGGCACCCCCGCCCACTTCCTCCATCCCTCCGAAGCCCTCCACGGCGACCTCGGCATGCTCACCCCCGGCGACATCGTCCTCGCCCTCTCCTCCTCCGGCGAAACCGAGGAGCTCCTCGCCCTTCTCCCTCTTCTCCAGCGCCTCCAATCCCCTCTCGTCGCCATCTGCGGCTGCCTCACGTCCACCCTCGCCACCGCCGCCCGCGTCACCCTCGACGTCAGCATCTCCGGCGAGGCCTGCCCCCACAATCTCGCCCCCACCGCCTCCACCACCGTCATGCTCGCCCTGGGCGACGCCCTCGCCCTCTCCGTCAGCCACCGCCGCGGCTTCCAACCCGAAGACTTCGCCGGCCTCCACCCCGGCGGCCGCCTCGGCAAACGCCTCACCCGCGTCCGCGACCTCATGCACACCGGCGAGGCTATCCCCACCGTCGCCCCCGGCACCCTCCTCCCCGACATCATCTACGAAATGTCCCGCAAAAAACTCGGCATCACCACCGTCCTCGACCTCGCTTCCGCTTCCGGCTCCGATGCCGAGCCCGACACCAAAACCGGCCGCCTCCTCGGCCTGATCAGCGACGGCGACCTCCGCCGCCTCCTCGGCCGCGACGGCGCCCTCGCCCTCAGCCGCACCGCCGCCGAAATCATGAACCCGCACCCCCTCACCATCCCGCCCGACACCTACGCCGCCGCCGCCCTCGCCCTCATGGAAGAGCGCAAGATCACCACCCTCCTCGTCGTAGACCCATTCGCCTTATCGGCCATTCAGGGCGTCGTCCACCTCCACGACCTCTGGGCACTCCAACTCCCCTAGACATCTCTCCGACTCCCGAGACAGTCGTCTCGCCAATCAACATTTCACCGCCGTTGCCTGCCCTTTTGCTTGTCATTCAGGAGCGAAGCGGAGGAATATGCTTCCGCCGTTGCCGTTCCCCTTTGCTTGTCACCCCGGCCCAAGCCGAGAGCTCTGCATCTCAAACGTCCCACCACCCTGCGCTCACCGCAGATTGATAGAATGTCCTCAGTACCCACAAAGATCGCCGCAAGCAAAGCGCCCGCACGTCAAGCGAGCGAGAAGGCCCCGAACGAACATGCACCGCTGGTCCCAGCTCTTCATCCCCACCCTCCGCGAAGCCCCCACCGATGCCGAGGTCGCCAGCCACCAGCTCCTCCTCCGCGCCGGCTACATCCGCCAGCTCGGCGCCGGCATCTACAGCTACCTCTTCCTCGCCACCCGCTCCATCGGCAAAATCAGCACCATCATCCGCGAAGAGATGGACACCATCGGCCAGGAGTTCCTCCTCCCCGCCCTCCTCCCCGCCGACCTCTGGATCGAGTCCGGCCGCTGGTCCGCCATGGGCGACAACATGTTCCGCCTCAAGGACCGCAAAGGCGCCGACCTCTGCCTCGGCATGACCCACGAAGAGGTCATGACCTCCATCGCCCGCAACGAGCTCCGCTCCTACAAGCAGCTCCCCCAGATCTGGTACCAGATCCAGACCAAGTTCCGCGACGAGCCCCGCCCCAAGTCCGGCCTCCTCCGCGTCCGCCAGTTCCTCATGAAGGACAGCTACTCCTTCGACATCGACGAGACCAGTCTCGATGAGAGCTACCTCAAGCACGACCGCGTCTACCGCCGCATCTTCGACCGCTGCGGCCTCCAATACGTCGCCGTCGACGCCGACTCCGGCGCCATGGGCGGCTCCCAATCCCAGGAGTTCATGGTCTACACCGAAGCCGGCGAAGACCTCATCGTCTCCTGCGAGGGCGGGTACGCCGCCAATATGGAGAAGGCCACCTCGCAGCTCTCGCCCGTCACCGACCTCGAATCGACTGGCAACGGTGATCCGGAGGAGGTCTACACACCTAGCAAGGCCTCCATCGCCGACGTGACTGCCTTCTTCGGCATTCACGCATCGCAGGACATAAAGTGCGTCGCATTTATGGGCCAGAACACCGACGCGGTCGGTAAGCTTTATGAAAAACCCGTCATCGCTTTTCTCCGCGGAGATCACCAAGTCAACGAAACAAAGCTCATCGGAACGCTCAACGAAACCAAAATCTTCGGACAGAACGATGTAACTGCGCTCCGCCCGATGAATCCCGAGGAGCTTCAACTTTACTTCAAGGGTCCTGCCGGATTCCTAGGTCCCTTGTACCTCGATCAGGTGATCGGACCCGATGTCTACAAACAGCTCAAGACCGCACACCAGACACACAAGGGCGAGAACGCGTCGAGAGATAACCCCGCCGAAGGTCTAAAGACTATTGTCGTCATGGATCTCGGTCTCGAAGGCCGCAAGAACCTCGTTGCGGGAGCCAACAAACTGGATTACCACGTCCGCAATGTCACACCTGGCCGCAATTTCCATCCAACTCTGACCGCAGACATCCGCAACGTCAACGAAGGCGACCTCTGCGCCCACTGCGGCAAGCCCCTCCGCATCGGCAAGGCCGTCGAAATCGGCCACATCTTCAAGCTCGGCGACAGATACACCAAAACCCTCCGCGCCTCCGTTCTCAACAAGGAAGGCAAAGAGACCACGCCCATCATGGGCTGCTACGGCATCGGCGTAGAACGCATCCTCACCGCCGCCATCGAGTCCAGCGCCGCCCAACGCGCCAGCCTTCCGGCACAAGGTAAGGGCGACCAGACCTCCTACGCCCTCCCGCCCTCCATCGCTCCCTTCGAGGTCGTCGTCACCGTCACCAACATCAACGAACCCGCGCTCCTCGCCGCAGGGGAGCAGATCGCCGCCGCCCTCAACCGCGCCGGCATCGATGTTCTCCTCGACGATCGCGACGAGCGCGCCGGCGTCAAGTTCAAGGACGCCGACCTCATCGGCATCCCCTTCCGCATCAACGTCGGTAAAAAGCTCGCCGAAGGCAAGGTCGAGCTCGTCGACCGCCTCCGCAACCAGACCGAAGACCTGGCCCTCGACGACGTCCCCTCGGCTCTCTCCAAACGCCTGACTCAACCCAATAACCTCCCCGCAACCGTCGCTTAAGCGTCCAAAGAAAGATCACCTTGGCCGTCAAACTCAAATACCGCACCGGCGTCTCGCAACGGCACGGCCTCCTCGGAAGCCCCATCGTCCGCGCCCTCGCCATCCTCGTCCTCGCCGGCTTCCTCCTCTTCGCCGCCGTCTTCGCCTTCTACTACCACAAGTACCAGCAGGTGGTGAACGAGCGGCTCGCCTCTGGCCCGCTCTTTGCCCCCGTCGCCCAGATCTACGCCGCCCCCCGTGAGGTCCGCAACGGCCAGCACCTCACCGCCGAGGAGATCGCCCGCGACCTTCGTCAGGCCGGGTACAACGGCAACCGCCAGCTCGGCACCTATCAGCTCGACGGCGAAACCATCCAGATCAAGCCCGGCCCGCAGTCCTTCCACTCCACCGACGGCGCCACCATTGATACCTCCGGCGGCAATGTCCAGAGCATCACCGCGGACAACGGCGCCGCCCTCCGCGCTTACCAGCTCGAGCCTCAGCTCATCACCGCCCTCTCCGAAGACAAGAACCGCACCAAGCGCCGACTCGTCAGCTACGACGAGATCCCTCCGCGCATGGTGGAGGCCGTCACCTCCATCGAGGATCGCCGCTTCTTCGAGCACGGCGGCGTCGACTATCACTCCATGCTCGGCTGGGTCTACCACGACCTCCGCGGCGATCGCCGCTACACCGGCGGCGGCTCCACCCTCACCATGCAGCTCGCGCGTGGCATCTTCCTCTCGCCCGTCCGCCACATCAAGCGCAAGCTCATCGAAATCCTCATCACCTTTCAGCTCGAGTCGCGCTTCACCAAGCAGCAGATCTTTGAGATGTACGCCAACCAGATCAACCTCGGCCAGCGCGGCTCCTTCGCCGTCAACGGCTTCGGAGAGGCGGCCCAGGCCTACTTTGGCAAAGACCTCCGCCAGCTTGATACCGCCCAGTGCGCCCTGCTCGCCGGCATGATCCAGAGCCCCAACCGCCTCAACCCCTATCGCCATCCGGAGCGCTCCCTGGATCGCCGCAACCTCGTCCTCGATGCCATGGTCGAGACCCGCGCCATCACCCCGTCTGAAGGCGCTCGCGCCAAGGCCGAGCCCATCCGCCTCGCTCCCGTCAACGTCGACGCCAGCGAAGCCCCCTTCTTCATCGACCTCGTCCACGAGCAGCTCAGCCAGCGCCTCGGCGAGCAGCAACTCGGTCAGGAGACCCTCCGCATCTACACCTCCCTCGACCCCGACCTCCAGCGCGCCGCCTCCGCCGCCGTCGAGGTTGGCATGCGCAACGTCGACGAGCTCGTCCGCAAAGCCCATCGCACCCCTAAAGGAGCCCCCGAGACCCCCATCACCTACCCGCAAGTCTCGCTGGTTGCTCTCAACCCCCACACCGGACAGGTCCTTGCCCTCGTCGGCGGTCGCAACTACGGCGCCTCCCAGCTCAATCACGCCACCTCCAAGCGTCCCACCGGATCCATCTTCAAGCCCTTCGTCTACGCCGCCGCCTATAACTCCTCGCTCAACGGCCTCTCGCTCGGTGACGGCGGCGTCTTCACCGCCGTCACTGTCCTCCATGACGAAGCCACCACCTTCAGCTTCGACAACGGCCGCCAGACTTACAACCCGCGCAACAAACTGAGCGGCTACCGCGGCGACGTCACCGCCGCCTACGCCCTCGCCCACTCGCTCAACAGTGCAACCGTCTCCCTCGGCCAGCAGGTCGGCTTTGAGAACGTCGCAACCCTCGCCCGTGCCTCCGGCATCACCGGCGCCCGCGGTACCCCCTCGGTCGCTCTCGGAGCCTACGACGCGACTCCACTCGACATGGCCGGGGCCTACACCGTCTTCGCCAACGGGGGCGTCCACCTCAACCCCTGGATGCTCGCCAGCGTCCGCAATGCCAACGGCGACATCGTCTCCGACTTCGCCCCGGAGGCCCGTCAGGTCATGGACCCCCGCGCCGCCTACCTCACCCAGTCCCTCCTCGAAGGCGTCATGAACTACGGCACCGGCGCCGGCGTCCGCTCCCGCGGCTTCACCGCTCCCGCCGCCGGCAAGACCGGCACCTCCCACGACGTCTGGTTTGCCGCCTACAGCTCCAACCTCCTATGCGTCGTCTGGATCGGTAACGACGACTACTCCGATATGGGTAAGATCCAGGGCGCCACCGCCGCCGCGCCTATCTGGGCCGAGTTCATGAAGCGCGCCATCAAGCTCCCGCAGTACTCCGACATGAAGGGCTTCTCCGCCCCTGAAGGCGTCACCATCGCCCGACTCGACAAAATCACCAACCTCCTCGCCGACCCCACCTGCCCCGACGACTACACTGCCGCCTTTCTCGACGGCACCGCCCCCCAGAACACCTGCACCCAGATGAGCGAAAGCCCCCAGTCTGTCATGCAGAAGATCCTCGGCATCGGCAGCAGCAACCCCCAACCACAATTACCCGACCTCCCCGACTCCGATGAAAACCCCGTCGACATCCCCCAACCCAAAAAGAAGGGCTTCTTCCGCAAACTCTTCGGCGGAGGCGACAAGAATAAACAGCAGCCCCAGCAACCCCCACAGCCCGCACCCCAACCCCAGTAACGCAGTCCTTCATGCGTAATTCTCAACGCCCTACGCCGTCATTCTGAGCGAAGCGAAGAACCCCTGTATTTGCCTTTGGCTTGCCCCAGCCGTCGCATCACCCCGAGCCAGCCAAGAACCCCCGGCTCTTACCCGCGCCCTCAGCAACCTCAACCACACACTCAGCACCCCGCCTTCCCTCGCCGCGACCCCACGCTCCCACCCACCGGCGCACTCCCCTCCCCCACCCACGGCTGGCACTCCGGACACCAGTACGTCGACCGCGCCTCCACCCCCTGTTTCCGCATCATCACCGTCGTCCCGCATCTCCGGCACTCCTTCCCCTGCCGCCCATACACCCACAGCCGTTCCTCCCGATCCATCCGCCCCGTCGTCCGCCGGTTACCCGTATACGTCACAATTCCATCGCCACCGATTGTGGAAGAAGCCCCATCCAGCACATTGGCCTTCATGTACCGCTGCGAAACCTCCACCATCACCTCCATCTCTCGAGCCGTAATCGTCCCCATCGCCCGAAACGGATTCACCCCCACCGCAAACGCCACCTCGCTCTTATACACATTGCCTAAACCCGCCAGCACCCGCTGGTTCAGCAGCACCACCGCCACCTCCGCCTCCGGATGCTCGTCCCCATACCCCCGCAGCCGAGCCACACCGCCCTCCACCGTGAACTCCTCCGAAAGCAGGTCCGGCCCCAGCTTCGGCACCTGGCTCGACCGCTCCAGCGTCCGCGCCGTATGGAATTCCACCACCGGCACATTGAACCCCACCGCCTCCCACGATCCCTCCCCTTCTCCAGCCCGGATCGCCACCCGCATCCGCTCCCGTCCCATCCACCACCTCTCGCCCGTCCGATACAGATGCCACGACCCACTCATCAACATGTGCGTCACGAGAATCAGATCGCCCGAGAAATAAACCAGGCACCACTTCCCCCGAGACTCCACCTTTTCAATCGTCCGCCCCACCACCGGCGTGTCATCATTCACCCGAGCAATCTTGGCCAGCCCCGTCTCAAACCCAGTGACTATCTTCCCACCAATCGTCCGGTGCATAGCCCGCGCAGCCCGATAGATCGTGTCCCCTTCCGGCATTCAGCCACTCCTCACTTCTACTTCGGTTTGGGTTGAGCCTCTGAGCGATTAGGCTCCAGCAGCATTCCGTCACTTTTGTAGCCGACCATCGTATATTGGCCTTTCGGGCTTTTGACTTCGAGACCCCAAATTCCTCTCTCCTTGGCCTTCTCTCTTTCCTTTTCCTCGCCCTCCCAGACGTCGTCGCCCTTCCCAAGATATCCGAGAGCGACGGCGCCTTCATTCCAGTGATCACTGCTGAAAGCTAGGGTTCCAAACCCTTGCCGGCTAACTCCCATCATGATTGCCTCACGCCCATCTGCGTCGCTCATCACGAGCCCGGGGACAACGTCACCCTCCTGGGTCGGCGTCAACTGGAAAGCACCACGTATACGCCCTGACGCATCGATGAGCTCGACCCTCTTGGCTCTTACAACGTCGGGTAGTACAGGCTCGCGTTGCCGGTCTAGCCAGAGGTTTGCGGAGACGGAGGCAACAAGGCTCAGAAAACACACTTGCGGCAACGATTGACAGACCCTGTTTTCTGAACATTCAATCTCCACAAACATATCGGCGGATAGCTCACACAGGATGCTACCGATGAGACCCCTTTGCAAGGTTTGACTCAAGCATTCGTCCTTACCCCACCCCCACTCCCCGGCAAAGCCGGCAAATTCCGCCGCACATTGAACCCCATAGCCCCCGCCTGAAACCCCGCATCCAGCAAATACCGAGCCAGCGGCGACTCCGCCACCGCCACCCCATTCACACTCGCAATCAGCATCCCCGCCCGCCCCGAACCATCGTCATCACCGTCCCGCACCATCCGCACCCGCCCCACCAGAAACTCCGCCAGCGCACGCCCCACCTGCCCCCGCGCCGGCTCCTCCTCCGGCAGCCACACCTGCAGATTCGGATTCCCGCGCCGCAAATATGCCGCCAACGCCCCATCGCACAAAATTACCTTCGCCCCCACACTCCGCGTGAGAGTGGAACCTTCATCCGGCGGCGCCGGCCACCGCATCAACGCCCCATACGGATTTGCCGGATCCGTCGCGGCCAACTGCACCATCTCCGCCGCCTCGCCATCCCGCTCCACCCGCAGCGATCGCAATAAATCCACCGCCGCCGGCATCGCAAACTGCGTCGCCCCCAGCTCCGCCGCAAAGAACCCCCGCCGGATCCGCCCACTCTCCTCCATCGCCTTCAACACGTCGTACACCGCCGAAAACCCGCCCGGCAGCCCCTCCGCCTGCGCTGTCTCCCGAAACACCACGCCATACCGCGTCAACAGCTGCTGCGCGATCGCATGGCTCCACGCCGTCCCCCGCGAACCTGGCCCACTCGCTCCCGCACCACCACCCGCATCCGCAAACGCCGCCCCGTTCAAAGCCCATCGCCCCTGCGCCGTCGGCGGAGTCGTCCGCCGGCTCCGAAAGCCCGCCGCCTGGCTATGCACCCGCCGCGCCGGCTTCCCTCCACGCCCACTCACCGCCGGACGCTGGCAGTACGCCCTCAGCGCCGCCAGCCCATCGTTCGTAATCAACCCCTTCCACACCAGGCTCCAAAGAGCCTCCAGCGTCTCCCCCGGATACCCGCCCCCCACCCCTTCATGCAGCTCCTGAAAAAAAGAAGCCCCCCGCGCGCGCAAATACGCAACCACTTCCGTTTCCCTCTCCGTCAGCCCTTCACCCGCCCCCGCCCCGCCATCCCGCTTGACGCCGTCATCCTGAGCGAAGCGAAGGACCCCTGTATCTGGCGCCACCGGCGGCCAAAGCACCCCCAACCTCTCCGCCAGATACAAGCCCACCCGCCCATCCCTCTCCCCGATCGGCTCCATCCCCACCCACACCACCTCCCCCGCCGCAACCAGCATGTCCAGGTCCGAGCTCTTGTACCCCATCACCCGCGCCGGCAGGATCTCCGTCTCTAAAATCGACGCCGCCAGCGGAGCCCCCTGCAGGTTTTCAATCACATCCAGCAGCGCATCCAGCCCCCGCCGCGGCTGCACCACCCCCTGCCACCGCGTAAACAGCCGCGCCAGCACCCTCTGCTCGACCGGCTCCACCTCCTTGCGCAGCCGCGCCAGGCTCTTCCGCCGGATCTGCCGCAGCACCTCCACCTCGATCCACTCGCGATGCACCCCGCCCGGCCGGAACCCGCCCTCCTGCACCCGCCCCACCTGCACTAGCCGCTGCAGCACCGCCTCCACACTCACGCCAGGCAGGCCGAATCGCGAAGCGCATTCGGCCGTAGTGAAAGGCCCATGGGTCCGCGCATACCGCCGCACCACGTCCAGCAGCGCATCCGGCGCCACCGTCAAAAACGCAGTCGGCAACCCCGGCGGCAGCGGCACCCCAATCGCATCCCGGTAGCGCGCCGAGTCCTCTACCGCAATCACCCGCCTCTCCCCCGCAATCTGCACCTCGATCGCCCGCCGAGCCTTCATCAGCCGATCCACACTCTCCGCCACCTCCGCACTCACGCAGCGTATTCGTAACTCATCCCGTGACAGATCTCCCAGCCGCAGCAGCAGGTCGTGCACCCCATCCATCGACCGCCCCCGCCAGCTCTCCGTCAAACACTGCAGCTGCTCCTCCGTCTCCTCGATCGCATGCACGTCCAGCAGCTCCCGCAAGTCCGCATCGCCCATCAGCTCCCGCAGCTGGTCCTGGTCGATCGACAGCGCCTGCGCCCGCCGCTCGGCCAGCGGCGCATCCCCGTCGTAGATGTAGTTCGCCACATAGCTGAACAGCAGCGCACTCGCAAACGGGCTCGGCGTCCGCGAATCCACCGTATGCACCCGGATCGACCGGTTCCCCACCGCCCGCAGCACCTCCATCAGCGCCGGCATGTCGAACACATCGCGGAGGCACTCCCGGTACGCCTCCAGCAGGATCGGAAACGAGGGGTACCGGCTCGCCACGCCCAGCAGGTCGTATGACCGCTTCCTCTGCTGCCACAGCGGCGTCCGCCCGTCCGCCCGCCGTCTCGGCAACAGCAGCGCCCGCGCCGCGCTCTCGCGAAACTTCGCCGCAAACAGCGCCGTCGACCCCAGCTGCCGCAGCACCAGCTCCGCCGCCTCCTCCGGCTCCAGCAGCAAAGCGTCCACCTCCGGCGGCTGCTCGCTCTCCGGAAAGCGCAGGCAAAAACCATCCTCCGACCACATCGTCTCCACCTCGGGACCACCGTTTGCCCGCAGCTTTGCCGTCACCGCCATCGCCCACGGCGCATGGATCCGGCTCCCCAGCGGCGTCAGGCAGCACATCCGCCAATCCCCCAGCTCATCCCGCACCCGTTCCACCACGATGTTTCGGTCGTCAGGAACATGCACGCTCGCCAGCTCCTGGTCCGTCAGGTATCGCAGCACGTTCTCGGCCGCGCTCTGCTCCAGGTCGTGATCCCCCATAAGTCTCGTGATCGCCACACTTCGAGGGGCCTCGCGAAGCTCCCGCACCAGCGCCCCAATTCTCCGCCCAAACTCGATCGGCCGCCCCGCCTGGTCCCCATGCCAGAACGGCATCTTGCCCGCCTCGCCCGCCGCCGGAGTCACCAGCACCCGGTCATGCGTAATCTCCTCCACCCTCCACGTCGACGCCCCCAGAATGAACGTGTCCCCCGTCCTCTGCTCAAACACCATCTCCTCATCCAGCTCCCCCACCCGCACCGGCTTCGCATGAGTCCCTGCAAGGAAAACGCCATACGTCCCGCGATCGGGAATCGTGCCCCCATTTAAGACGGCAATCTTCTTGACACCTTGCCGCGGCGTAATCCAGTTCCGCGTCCGGTCCCACGTCACCCGCGGTCGCAGCTCCGCAAACTCATCCGACGGATACCGCCCCGCCAGCATATCCAGCACGCCGTCAAACACCGCCTGGCTCATCCCCGCATACGGCGCCGCACTCCGCACCAGCCCCAGCAGCCCGTCATAGCTGATCCCCGGGCTCGCCTCTTCCTCCGTCTTCCCCTTCGACCTCCGCTCCGCATCCGCAACCCCCAGCGGAGGATGCGCCACTACCGCCACCATCTGCTGCGCCAGCACATCGATCGGGTTCCGCAAAAACCGCGTTGACTCCACGTGCCCCTCGTGCATCGCTTTTGTAACCGCCGCACAAGCAATCAGATCCGCCCGATACTTCGGAAAGATGATTCCGGTGGAGGGCGCCCCCACCTGGTGCCCCGCCCGCCCAATCCGCTGCATTCCGCTCGCAACGCTCGGCGGAGCCTCAATCTGGATCACCAGATCGACAGCACCCATATCGATCCCCAGCTCCAGCGAGCTCGTCGCTACCAGCGCCTTGATCTTGCCCGCCTTTAGCAACTCCTCAATCTCGCTCCTCTGCGCCGCGGCCAGCGACCCATGGTGCGCCCGCGCCACCTGCTCCCCTGCCAGCTCGTTGATTGCCCCCGCCAGCCGCTCCGCCACCCGCCGCGCATTCACAAAGATCAGCGTCGACGTCCGCCCTCGAATAATCTCCAAAAGCCGCGGATGAATCGACTGCCAGATCGACGTCCGCTTCGGCCCCTGGCTCGCCGGCCCGCTTGGCTGTGCGTCAATCTCGCCCAACCGCGCCATATCTTCAACCGGCACCTCCACCTTCAACTCCAGCACCTTGCGCGCACCCGCGTTCACCACCGTCACTGGCCGGTACCGCACCCCCTGCGCCACCTCCGCCGCATCCTCCTGCGCATCGTCCGCAACCCGCAACAACGTCGCGTCTGCGTTACCGTCGCTGTGATCGCTGTTGCCTGTTCCTTCGCCTGTCATCCCGGAGGGATCTGCTGTTGCCTCCTCCGCCCCGCGAAGGACCCGCTCCTCTACCGAAATGACAGCATCTCCACTTGGGCCGGGTGCCCCATCCTCTCCGGTAGCCTCATCACCGGAAAGCGGGGTCCCCGCCAGCTCCGCTGGTGGGGTGCAAAGAGTGGGGTCTACTGCGCCGCCACGTCCACTGGTCAGCGCGGAGATCTTCCCTACGCTTCCAACCCCTCCCTCCGCCCCACCCAGAAACCGAGCCACCTCCTCCAGCGGCCGCTGCGTCGCACTCAACCCGATCCGCTGCAACCGTCGTCCCCCACTCTGAGCGACGAGCGCCTCCAGCCGCTCCAGGCTCAACGCCATATGCGCCCCACGCTTCGACGGCACCAACGCATGGATCTCATCCACGATCACGGTCTCCACCGTCCGCAGCGACTCCCCCGCCTCGCTCGTCAGCAGCAGATACAGGCTCTCCGGCGTCGTGATCAGGATGTCACCAGGATGCTTACGAAATCGCGCCCGCTCCTTCTGCGGCGTGTCCCCCGTCCGCACGCTGATCTCCGGCATCCGCACCGCGACGCCCTCCTTCTGCGCCATATTTGCCATACCCATCAAAGGCGATCGCAGGTTCCGCTCCACATCCGCCGCCAGCGCTTTCAGCGGCGAAAGATACAGCACTCGGCAACCCTTCTCCGCTCCGGCCCCCTCCCCGGATCCAGTCCGCAACATCAGCTTGTCCAGGCACCACAGAAACGCCGTCAGCGTCTTTCCCGTCCCCGTCGGCGCCAGGATCAACGTCGACTCCCCCCGCGCAATCGCCGGCCATCCCTCCACCTGCGGCGCCGTCGGAGCATCGAACACCGCCCGAAACCACCTCGCCGTCACCGGATGAAACAGCGATAGTACATCCGTTTCGTTCGCTGCCACCGCCGCTTCCCCCCCACCCATGGCAGCCGGGATCACCGCTCCCTCACCCTCAGCCTTGTTCGACGGCCGAGCCTTTGGAGACGTACCGCCCAGCTTGCGTTCACGTTTTCCCATCGGATCCCAACCTGCTTAGACGCACGAATGCGAAAGATCATCCGATGTCCGATCCTCCCCTTTTCACAGAAACACCAACGCCGCTACCCTTCCCTGCCCCGCCACCGCGACCGCAACAGCCACCGTCACCGCCGTCCGTTGCTGTTGTCTGTCCCTTTGCTTGTCATTCTGGAGCGAAGCGCAGCAACCTGCTGTACCTCCCGCCGCCACTTGCGGCTCCGCCCCCAACCCAAGTAGCCTCCACTCAGCATGTCCACCCCCGCACCGTCACAGCTCCACCAGCTCCTCGAAGCCGCACACTCCGTAGCCCAAAACGCCTACGCCCCCTACAGCCGCTTCCGCGTCGGAGCCGCCCTCCTCCTCGCCGATCCCCACACCCGCACCATCGTGACCGGCTGCAACGTCGAAAACGCCTCCTTCCGCCTCACCACCTGCGCCGAACAGTCCGCCATCGCCGCCGCCGTCGCCCAGCACGGCCCCGAGATCCGCATCCTCGCCGTCGCCGTCGCCAACCTCAATGGCGCTCCCTGTCAGCCTTGCGGCGCCTGCCGCCAGACCATCCTCGAGTTCAGCCTCCCCGAAACCCTTATCCTCTTCCCCGGCGAAAACCGTACGCCCGAGCAGCGCCTCCTCTCCGGCCTCCTCCCCGCCAGCTTCACGCTCGACCCCGCCTGACGGACCTCTATGCCCGAAACCTTCCACCCCCTCGACACCATCCGCCGCAAACGCGACGGCCTCACCCTCACCTCCGCCGAGATCCACAGCCTCATCCGCGCTGTCGTCGACCGCCAGATCTCCGAAAGCCAGATCGCCGCCTTCCTCATGGCCACGTTTCTCCGCGGCCTCACCCCCGCGGAGCTCCACGCCCTCACCGAAGCCATGCGCTTCTCCGGCGAAACCTTCGATGCCTCGCCCCTCCAGACCTTTACCGTCGACAAGCACTCCACCGGCGGCGTCGGCGACAAAACCTCCCTCCTCATCGCCCCCATCCTCGCCGCCGCCGGTCTCGCCTCCCCCACACCCGCCGGCGCTCCCGGCATCTGCGTCCCCATGATCAGTGGTCGCAGCCTCGGACACACAGGAGGAACTCTCGACAAGCTCGAAACCATCCCCGGCTTCAATACCCAGCTCAGCCTCCCCGAGCTCCTGGAGGTCCTCCGCACCTGCGGCGCCGCGCTCATCGGTCAGACCCCCACCCTCGTCCCCGCCGACCGCATCCTCTACGCCCTTCGCGACCACACCTCCACCGTCGAGTCCCCCTTCCTCATCACCGCCAGCATCATGAGCAAGAAACTCGCCGAATCGCTCAACGCCCTCGTCCTTGACGTCAAGACCGGCAGCGGAGCCTTCCTGCCCAGCTATGACGACGCAAAGTTCCTCGCCCAGCTCATGGTGAAGACCGGCGAAGCCGCCGGTACCCGCACCGTCGCCCTCCTCACGTCAATGGACCAACCCCTCGGCCGCTTCGCCGGCAACTGGCTCGAAGTCCGGGAGTGCGTCGACATCCTCCAGGGGGATCGCCATCCCCTCTCCGCCGATCTCCTCGCACTCACCAACATCCTCTCCGGCTGGATGCTCCACCTCGCCGGACACGCCGCCACCCCGGAGGCCGGGGCCATCCTCTCCGGCAGCCTTCTTAGCTCCGGCGCCGCTTATCAAGCCTGGTTACAAATCGTCGCGGCCCAGGGCGGCGACATCTCCGTCTTCCAAGCCATCGCCAACCCCGCCGCCCACCACCAGCCCGCCGCCTCCCGCACCCTCACCGCCCCGACCTCCGGCTTCCTCTCCGGCATGGACTGCACGGAGGTCGGCTGGGCCGTCCAACGCCTCGGAGCCGGCCGCCTCAAACCCGGCGACCCCGTCTCCGCTCACGCCGGCATCGAAATGCACGCCAAACTCGGCGACCGCATCGAAGCCGGCCAGCCGCTCGTTACCCTCTTCGCCGAACACCCCACCCTCCTTGACGAACCCGAACAGATGCTCCGCGACACCCTTCTGCTCGGCCCTCAGGCTCCACCCCACATTCCGCTTATCGGCGAGGTCCTCACCCGCGATACCCTCACCTGATACGCATGATCGATCGACGCACAACCCTCGCCTTCACTCTCCTCTTCACCGCACCCGCCCTGGCTCAAACTCCCACCCCACCCGTCTCCGCCGCCGCCCGCGATAGCCCTGTTGGCCACTGGATCGCCGAACACCCCAAAGGCGACGCTCTCGAGCTCTGGTGGAACTTCCGCGCTGACGGAACCCTAACCGCCACCGCGGGCAGCATCGCCAGGACCCGCTATAAGCTCGACGGCAACATCCTCACCATCTCTCCCTCAGCCTCCGGCTCCCCAGCAGGCGCCTTCGACATCCACTTCCGCAACGGCAAGCTCTACAGCACCGCCCTTGCCGATCACGCGCCCACCATGGAGTTCACCCGCATCGGCGAGCCCACCAGCTCCGAGACCGCACTCGTCGGCATCTGGCGCGTCAGCAACGCTCCCCACGCCAGCGATCCCGATGAGGAAGCTCTGCGCAAGCGCATGTTGAACCTCACCACCGTCTACCGCGCTGACGGCACCTCCGAGACTCGCATGCCTCTCGACACCATCGAAGGCCACTGGGACGTCGTCACCCACACCTACACTCTCAAGGATCACCCGCCCCTCCGCTTTTCCCGCAGCCCCGCTGGCCTCACCCTCGTCCTCCCTCCCGACGGCAAGGACATCCACCTCTACCACCCCGACAACTTCCCCACACCCTAGCTTTCCATCGCGCGCAACAAACCTCCCATCTCCGCACCATCCTTCCGTTACACTCAGACCCAACCCGCGACACCCCGCCCCACCGCAGGAGCGTAGCCCTTGCCCCGATTCACCGGCCTCCTCGGCCTCCTCACCTTCCTCGCGCTCGCCTTCGCCTTCTCCACCGACCGCCGCGCCATCCGCTGGCGCACCGTCGCCTGGGGACTCGGTCTCCAGATCGTCTTCGCCTTCCTCGTCATCAAGTGGAGCTACGGCCAGCGCATCCTCCACGCCGCCAGCCAGTTCATCACCTCGCTCCTCGCCCACTCCGTCGACGGCTCCTCCGTCGTCTTCGGCCCCCTCGGCATACCCGGCAACCCCCTCGCCGTCCTCGCCTTCGCCGTCCTCCCCACCATCATCTTCGTCTCCGCCTTCTTCGCCGTCCTCTACCACATCGGCTTCATGCAGAAGGTCATCCGCGTCGTCGCCTGGGTCATGCAGCGGACCATGGGCACCTCCGGAGCCGAGTCAACCAACGTCGCCGCCAGCATCTTCATGGGACAGACCGAAGCCCCGCTCACCATCCGTCCCTTCCTCGCCGGCGCCACCAACTCCGAGCTCATGACCATCATGACTTCCGGCATGGCCCACGTCTCCGGCGGCATCATGGCCGCCTACATCAGCTTCGGCATCAACGCCCAGGACCTCCTCTCGGCCGTCATCATGACCGCCCCCGGAACCATCCTGGTTGCAAAAATGCTGGTGCCTGAAACCGAAATCCCCGCCACCGCCGGCATCGTCCACATGCCCCCCGGCGAAGAGCACAAGGATGAAAACCTCCTCTCCTCCATCGCCCGCGGCACAATCGATGGCGGCCAGCTCGCCTTCAACGTCGCCATCATGCTCATCAGCTTCCTCGCCCTCGTCGGCCTCGTCAACGGCGTCATGCTCGCCATCTCAAACGTGGCCTGGGGTTTGCACTTTCCTGGCCAGCCCCACGGTCACATCCCCTTCCCCCACTCCCTCAACGCCGTACTCGGCGTCGTCGGCGCTCCCATCGCCTGGCTCATCGGCATCCCCTGGCACGAGGCCCCCGTCATCGGCAACCTGCTCGGCACCCGCACCGTCCTCAATGAGTTCATTGCCTTCACCGACCTCGGACGCATCAAGGCCACCCTCTCCTCCCGCACCTTCTCGATAGCCACCTTCGCCCTCTGCGGCTTCGCCAACCTGGGCTCCATCGGCATGCAGATCGGAGGCATCGGCGCCCTCGTCCCCAACCGCCGCAACGACCTCGCCCGCCTCGGCCTCCGCGCCATGCTCGCCGGAACCATGGCCAATCTCATGTCCGCGAGCATCGTCTCCATGCTGCTCAGATAATCTCCTTTTACCTGCAAAGTTCTGCACAGCTTTTCTCGACGCACGAAAGTAACGACAACAATCCCCATTAGTTCCACCTCTGCCAGCTTGGACCTTAAAGTGCTTTCATCCGGCAGATACCCTCAATCTCTTCCTTCCACCGTCCCACGAACTCAGGAGAAGTACCCATGGCGTCTGTCTCTCTGTCCCTCCGCAAGCTCGTCGCAAAGGCACTCAGGCTCTGGGGACCTCTTGCGATCCTGCTCTTTTCGGCGTCGCTCGCCGTACCCTCCTTCGCCCAAATCAGTCCCTCCGCCAACCAGCAGATCGCCGAGATCCTGGCCTTCAAGCGGTCCTTCACCCCCGCCGAACAGAAGATGTCTTCCAACCTCGTGCTCGCCTCGCGCCAGGCACGCCACATCCCCCTCGGCAACCTCGCACGCTTTCTCGATACCGGCAAGATCGCGGACCGGCAGGGAAGACTCCTCGTCGACATCGGGGCCGACCTCTCGCCGTCCCTGATGTCCAGCAGCGTCATGTCCGGCATCGTCCAGGAGAACGGCCAGGTCCCGCAGCACGCCTTCGCCGCCGGCCACATGCGCGCCCGCGTCCATCCCATGCAGCTTCTCGAACTCGCCGGCCATCCCGACGTCAAGTCCCTCCGTGAGGCCGATCAGGCCATCACCAACGTCGGCTCCGTCACCTCCCAGGGCTACGTCACCCACACCGCTAACAAGGTCGTCTCAATGGGTGTCACCGGTGCCGGCGTCACCGTCGGCGTCCTCTCCGTCAGCGCCACCCCCGCGCGCGTTGCGGCCCTGATCGCCAGCGGAGACCTCCCCGCCAACACCCTCGTCGTCCCCGGCCAGGCCGGCGCCGGCGACGATGAAGGCACCGCCATGATGGAGATCGTCCACGACATCGCCCCCGGCGCAAACCTCGTCTTCGCCACCGCCTTCAACGGCCAGGCAAGCTTCGCCGAGAACATCCGCACCCTCCGCTTCAACTACCACTGCGACATCATCGTCGACGATGTCACCTACTTCAGCGAGGGCGTCTTTCAGGATGGTCCGATCGCCCGGGCCGTCAACGACGTCTCCGCCGACGGCGCACTCTACTTCTCCTCTGCCGCCAACTCGGGCAACCTGACCTTCGGCACCTCCGGCACCTGGGAAGGCGACTTCCTCAGCGGCGGCGCTGTCGGCGGTCCCCTCGGCGCTGCCGGTGAGACCGGTCTGGTGCACAACTTCGGCGCCACCGGATCGCCCCAGCTCTACGATGTCCTGACCAGCGTTGGCGCCGTTGTCAGCCTCAAGTGGTCCGATCCCCTCGGCGGCTCCAATAACGACTACGATCTCTTTGCCCTTAACTCCACCGGAACCACCGTCAAAGGCTTCTCTGCTGCCTCGCAGACCGGAACTCAGGATCCCTTTGAGATCATCGGCGGCTCCAACTGCGGAACTGCGACCGCAACCGGATACTGCGGCGCGCCCGGCGATCGCATCGTGGTCGTCCTCTACAGCGGCGATCCTCGCGCCCTGCATCTGGATACCGAGCGCGGAACCCTCTCCATCGCCACCTCCGGCGCTACCTTCGGCCACAACGCCGGTCTCAACACCGTCTCCACCGCCGCCACCTACTGGAACAGCGCTCGTACCGGCACCCGGCCCTTCACCGGTCCCGCCAATCCCATCGAGGTCTTCAGCTCGGATGGTCCACGCAAGATCTTCTTCAACCCCGACGGGTCGCAGATTACCCCCGGCAACCTGCTCTTCGGCACCGAGGGCGGAACCACGCTGCAGAAGCCGGATGTCACCGCCGCGGATGGCATCAATACCGCTACCCCCGGCTTCCTTCCATTCTTCGGTACCTCCGCCGCCGCGCCCCATGCCGCCGGGATCGCCGCTCTCGTCAAGTCAGCCAAACCCAGCCTGACCAACGTGCAGCTCAAGCAGATCCTGATCACCACCACCGTCGACGACATGGCCCCCGGCGTCGACCGCGACTCGGGTTACGGAATTCTCATGGCGCTCCCAGCCGTTCAGAAGGCCCAGCAGCTCAAGTAGGGCGTAAAAAAGCAACGCGACACCACTCTTCCAGGAGACTCTATGAAACTTCGTTCCGTTCTGCTTACTGCTGCCTGTCTGGCGGGGACTCTGTCTTCGCCAGGCAACGCCTTCGCCCTTCCCATCGACATGTTCACCTCCACCGTCGGAGCCGGCTCCCCGACCCAGATGGGCCGGCTCAACCGCAACGGCGTCATCTCGGATTGGTCGACCGCCAAGCCGTTCCCAGGCACCATCAACCCCGCGACCACCTACCACTACACCACCTACACCTATACCTATACCTCTGCGAGCCTTCTGTTTGCCCCCTACATCCAGATCGACTTCGACAGCGTCTCCCCCAACACCTTCATCTCGGCCTACCTGAACAGCTATAACCCGGCGAACGAGGCCACGGGCTATCTCGGCGACGAGGGGTCCAGCGGCAACTTCTTTGGAACCGATCCACGGTTCTTCCAGGTCGTGCTTCCCGGCAGCGGCAACCTGGTGCTGGTGGTAAACACCACGGCCGGCGGTCTGACCGGCACCGCCGATCCGTTCACCCTCACCGTCGAGGCCTTCTCGGATACCAACTTCGACGACCCAACCCCCACGTCCGTCCCCGAGCCCTCCACCCTCGTCCTTCTCGGCACGGGTCTGGCCGGGATGGCAGGCACGATCCGCCGCAAACTCATCGTGGCCTGAATTACCTGATCGGACCTGTGACCGGCCACAGTCGCAAAAGCCCGACCGGCCCGGCGCCTTACCCAACTGCCCTGATCCTGCGGACACCCACTCGCCAGATCAGGGCAGTCTTGCGTGAACGGTCACACTCTTAAAGCCAAAGCCAGAAGACACCCGCCGACCGCGCATGGCTCAGCGTGGCCGATTGACCTTTATTACCGCCGCACGAGCCTGCGGTTCGCTGCCGCCCGGCCTGGACCCCGTGTCCCCCATGTTGGTCTGCAGCTGCAGGCGCTTGCGTAACGCATCGATGCGAGCGGCATCGCGCTTCTTCGCATAAGCGGTGAATACTTCGGGCGGAATCAGGCGGCGGCTATCCATGACTCGAAGAGTAGCGGCTTTCCCTCCGAGCTTCTGTAGCACTTGGGTGGGAGCCGATCGTCAGCTAGGTCCCCGCGAGCCCGACTCGCTACACTGGATTCTGGACTTCAAAGGGTGGTGGATCAACCACTCCAGACATCCCCGGCTCGAAAGGCGGAGGCATGACAGAGCTCTTCGATCGCGCACAATCCGCATGTCGCTTCCTCCGCGGCAGATCTGACCTGGCGCCGGCCATCGGCATCATCCTTGGCTCCGGCCTCGGCAACTTCGCCTCCCAGGTAGAAAACCCAACCACCATTCCCTACGCCGACATCCCCCACTTCCCCCGCTCCACCGTGGTCGGACACTCCGGAAACCTCATCCTCGGCACCGTCGCCGGCGTCCCCGTAGCTGTTATGCAGGGCCGTGTCCACGCCTATGAAGGCTACCCCCTCGATGAGGTCACCTTTCCCACCCGCGTTCTCGGTCTCCTCGGCTGCCGCACCCTCGTCGTCACCAACGCCGCTGGCGGCATCAACCCCAGCTTCGCCGCCGGTTCGCTCGTCCTCCTCTCCGATCACATCAACCTCACCGGAATCAACGCCGCCACCGGCCCCAACGAGCCCCGCTTCGCCCTCACCCCGGGCGCCGGCCAGCGCTTCTTCGACATGAGCGCCGCCTACTCGCCCACTCTTCGCCAACTTGCTCGCCTCGAAGCCGGCAAGCAGGGCATCTCGCTCGGCGAAGGGGTCTACCTCGCCGTCCTCGGCCCCAGCTTCGAGACCCCCGCCGAGATCCGCGCCTTCCGCACCCTCGGCGCGGACCTCGTCGGCATGTCCACCGTCCACGAGGTCATCATCGCCCGCCACATGGGCATGGAGGTCCTCGGCATCTCGCTCGTCACCAACATGGCCGCCGGCCTCTCCCCCGAAGTCATCGATCACGGGGACGTCATGGAAACCGGCCGCCGGATCGAAGCACGCTTTACCCGCCTCCTCACCGCCCTGATCCCCCGGATCGCAACTCCAGCCGCCCTCACACGCCCGCCCAGCAAGAGCCCCCCTCGCAAACCCGGCCCGTGAGAGCCACCATCGCTCCCCCCCGTGAGAGCCATTATCAAAACGCCGTCATCTCGACCGGAGCGGAAAGACCCCTGTATTCCGGCCGCCACAATGCACCAACGCCCGTCCACCGTTATCCCACCCGCTCCAGCGAGTCCGCCTTCGCCAGGCGCCCTTCGCGCAGCAGGCACACCGCCCGCCGCGCCTCCGCCGCAACCAGCTTGCGCGTCCCCGCCGTAAACCGGATCGGAACGCTCGCAATCGTCACCTCGGCCACCACTCCACGCAGCGCCAGAAACCGGAAGATATGCGGCAGCATCGGCCGCTCTCCCCAATACGCCACATCGTCCTCGGCCGTACGCCGGCCGTTCTCTTCCGTCAGTGAATACTGCAGGTAGGCCGCGGTGACCGGCTGCTCATCCGCCAGCGCCTCCATTAGAAGGGCCGGTGTGAAACTTCAGAATTCCCTCTCCATTCGAGGTCGTCCCCTCAGGAAAAAACACGACCGGCAGATCCGCTTTCGCAGCCGCCTGCATCCCGCCGCCCGCCTGGCTCGCGCTCCCGCGCCTTCCCCGCTCCACGTAAACCGTTCCCGCCATCGTCGTCATCCACCCCAGCAGCGGCCACGACCTGATCTCCGCCTTCGACACAAAGACGCAAGGCCCCAGCGAGGCAAACACCACGATATCCAGATAGCTCAGGTGGTTCGAGACCAGCACGCCACGTTGCGGAAACCAGCCCGAACTCCGGACCTCCACGCCGAAGATCTTGACCGCCCGGCGGCAGAGCCGGTGCAGCCATAGCGCCCGCGCCTGACGCGTCGATGGCCGCCTCACAACCAGCTGCGCGGATGCGTGCAGAAGCACCCATGCCAGCCGCGCCATTCGCCCTATCGACCGCATCAAGCGCAACAGCCTTCCCCCCGGCACCGGACATCCATCTTCTCGCGCAGTCTATCCTGTCAAGCCCTGCCAATCCGAGCTAGGCGGGCCCGCGAAACTCCGGCACCGGATCCGCGCTCCGCACCCACGCCGTGTAGATCATGTCCCGCAGCTCGATCGCCCCCGCCGCCAGACGCTCTTCGGTAAAACTCTTTGCCTCCGGCGACCCCGCGTCCGTGAAGCCGCCCGCCTTCTCAATCGCATACGTCCTGTCCACCAGGGTGCCCGTGTGCCGCAGGTACGCCACATAGCTGTCGAACACGTCGCCTTGCACAGCCTTTGCCGGCCCAGCAGCCTTCACCAGGGGCGCCACGTCGGCCTGCCGGATATTCGCCCCGACATACACGCTCTCAAACTGTGAATGGATCCTGTGCTCGGCCGTGTACCCCTTCGGGTTAGTTCCAGTCCATCCGTTGAACTGGATGGACACATGCAGCGGCTGCGATCCATCCGCGACGTAGTGCCCCAGCCATCCCGCGTAAAAGACGATGGCCGTCTCCACCGGCCTCGTATCCGCGTTCGCCGCCGCCAGCCTGCGATACTCGCGCATCGCCGCCTTCAGCCGCTCCCACACCTCATCCACCGCATACGGCTGCATTCCCACCTTCTCGGCCGTCAAGGGGAGGTCCGGGTGCTGCGCCTGCGCCTTCTCCAACGCGCGCACGAAATCGTACCGGTGGTGAGGCAGCGGCCCAGCCAGATCCGCCCATTCGAGATCGATATAGTGGTCCGGAGACGACTCCGTCGCCAACTCCTCCTCCGCCCTGCTCTTCCACCGGTCGGGCTCAGGTCCCAGGTACTCTATCGTGTCCAGCGCCTCGCCATTATGCAGAAACGCCGGAACATCGTTCGGCAGGTTCATGGCGGCCAGCCGGTTGATCATCCGGTGCCCCTCCGAACCCCACGCCAGGCCCTGCTCCGTCAACAGCAGAGGCACCAGCGCCAGCGCCAGCCCAAACCGTACCGCACGCCACACACTCATCATCCCGGCAGTATATCGACGCTCCGTGAACTCCCGGGCTTCAGCCCGTACATATGCCTCTCTTCCCGTACATATGCCTCTCTTAACGATGGTGGCTTCGCCACTATTCAGAGATTCGCTGTCGCGGCTCCGCTCGGGGATCTACGATAAGGAAGCCATGATCGACCTTCAGCCCACCGACGCCCTCCTCGTCATCGACATGCAGCCGGACTTCCTTCCCGGAGGCCCGCTCGCCGTAGCCGGAGGCGACCAGATCATCCCCGGCCTCAACGCCCTCGCCGCAACCTTTGACCACGTCATCCTCACCCAGGACTGGCACCCCGCCCGCCACATCTCCTTCGCCTCCACCCACGGCAGGCAGCCATTCCCCGATGGAATCCAGGCCACCATCGAAGCCCCCTACGGCACCCAGCACCTCTGGCCCGATCACTGCGTCCAGGGCACCCCCGGCGCCGATCTTCACCCCGATCTCCACATCCCCCACGCCGAGCTCATCCTCCGCAAAGGCTTTCGCAAGGACATCGACAGCTACTCCGCCTTTACCGAAAACGACGGCGCCACCCCCACCGGCCTCGCCGGTTACCTTCGCGAGCGCAACCTCACCCGCCTCTTCTTCACTGGCCTCGCCTACGACTTCTGCGTCGGCTTCTCCGCCATCGCCGCCGCCCGGCTAGGCTTCGAAACCATCGTCCTCGAAGACCTCACCCGCGCCGTAGGCCTCCCCGGTACGGCTCAACGGACCAACCAGCACTTTGCCGAGACAGGCGTGCGGCGAATGCAAGCGGCTATTTCGCAACATCGTGGTCATAACTGATCACTCGCGTTATCTGCCATCTCCCGTCCTTCAGCCGCCACAGGTGAATGAACTTCGCTTCGCCAATCACATCCCGGTCCTGCGTGCCAACGTGGTGGAACCGATGCACACCGATCTCCACCGCACCGAAGCCTTGGATGGGATAGACCTCGAGCGTACCCGGGACAAGCTCCCGGCTGATATTGCCGCAAAGATTCTTCCTGATCGCATCCACCACCACCTTGCGGCCGTACTCAGGGTCCGCCCGGTCGTGGTAAAACTCGACGTCTTCGGCAAACATGCTTCTACCTTCGCCATGTCACAGCTGTTCACTGCACCGAAGAGAGCTGTGTCTTGCGCGGAGATAGTCTGCAGGAGTGCTGCGCGGGAGTCCGGAGACGCGCTCTGGGCGAAGCTCGGAAAGGGGCTCAACCAGCAGATCCCCATCAGTACCAACGGGCGGGCTAACCTGCACCGAATCGTCATGGGGGGTAGTAACGAGTGCGGCCGGACAGAAGTTCCCTTCGCTCGTCTCAGCCCGCCAGCCCCAGCTCACCCGCCCGCCCCTGCATCGCCACCAGGCAAATCCCCACATGCTCCTCCAGCGGCACCCCCAGCATCTCCGCCCCGGCTATCATGTCCTCGCGCTTCACCGCCCGCGCAAACGCCTTGTCCTTCATCTTCTTCTTCACCCCCGCAACCTCCACGTCCGCGATCGACCTGGTCGGCTTCACCAGCGCGCACGCCGTCAAAAACCCCGCCAGCTCATCACATGCGAATAGCGCCCGGTCCAGATGCGTCTCCGGCCTCACTCCGGAGTAGTCCGCATGCGCCAGAATCGCGTGCAGCACCTCCTCCGGCCATCCAAGCTCGCGCAGCGCCTTCACTGCGACAAACGGATGCTCCTCCACCGACGGATGCCGCTCATAGTCCATGTCGTGCAGCAGCCCCGCGCTCCGGTACCGGTCCGCAAAGCTCTCCAGATCGTCGCCGGAGAGTTCCAGTCGCAACCCCTCCAGGCGCCCGTAAGCCTCCGTGCACGCCGCCACCGCGAGCGCATGCTTCCGCAGACTCTCGCCCTCCGTCCACTCCTCCAGCAACCCCCTCGCCTGCCCGCTCGTGTACCGCCCTGTCTCACTCATGGCATCAATTCTCGCATCACCTCGCCCCGCCAGACCCTCAGGCCAGTTTCAAGCGTCCTATCTCCCTACTCCCTGTTAACTCCTTGGGTTCCTCTTCCGCGTTTCTTCGGGCTTCTCCGGTCTTCTTCCGGTTATTCCCCTTGACGACCGGGATACCCGGTGTCACTCTAGGCACATCGCATCGCTCCGTTATCGGACGTGTGCTGCGGTCCTTGCTCTGGGTCCGCCCGCTACACACAACTTATGGCAACCATGATGGCTTCCGTCGAGCAGCGAGAGGTAATTCGCTGCGATCACTGCAAGCTCGTTCAGTTCCGCACCCCCAGCACGTCTTGCCGCCGCTGCAAGACGTCCCTTGAGGTCGAAGCGCCTGAGCCCGCACCGGCTCCCCTCGCTCTCGTCCCTTCTCTGCCACCCTCTGACGGCAAGCTCCAGGTGGCAACCGCCGTCCGTGATCTGCGCCATGTTCGCAATCTCTCCCAGCGACAGCTCGCCGGCCGCATGAACGTCCCCCGCACCTACATCTCCAAGATCGAGAACGGCAAGGCCATGCCTACGCTCTCCTCGCTCTCCCGTCTGGCAAACGCGCTCCAGGTCGATATCTCCGTCCTTCTTCGCGACTCCAGCAACCGCCACAAGGATGAGACCGCCGTCCTCATGAACGATCCCTTCCTCGCCGAGATCGCGCACTTTGCCTCGCAGCTCGACGCCCTGCAGCGGTCGATCTTCCTGAACCACGTCCGCGAGCTGGCCGGCGGACGGAAACGCACCGCCTGACGCTCTTCCCGCCTCCGCCGCAAGCGGATCGATCTCTACCCGGAGCATCGATCCGCTTGCGGCCTCTCCTCCCGAACTCCTCCCCCTCTCCGTTCATTGCGCCGCCTACATCCGTGTGCTAGCGTCTTCCTTTGCGAGGTTGTCTTGCGCGCATCGACCCCCAGCCGAGTCCCCACACGCCTGCACGAGCTCTCCCCCGAGGAGCAGATCGTCTTCGGCCAACTCGATCCCACCCGTATCCCCCAGCACGTCGCCATCATCATGGACGGCAACGGCCGCTGGGCCGGAAAGCGCGCCCTCAAGCGCTTCCTAGGCCACCAGCAGGGTGCCGAAAGCGTCCAGTTCGTCGTCGAAACCGCCTCCCGCATCGACCTCCCCTTCCTCACCCTCTACGCCTTCTCGCTCGAAAACAACCTCCGCCGCCCCAAGTCCGAGGTCAGCTTCCTCATGAAGCTGCTCAAGTCTTACCTCATCGGCAACGTCAAGCGCATGAACGACAACAACGTCCGTATGAACTACATCGGCCGCACGCACGAGCTCCCCGCCGAGGTGCAGGAAACCATGCAGTGGGCCATGGAATCCACCGCCGGCAACACCGGTACCACCCTCACTCTCGCGCTCAACTACGGCGCCCGCACCGAGATCGTCGACGCCGTCCGCAAGATCCTCGCCGACCTCACCGCCGAGGCCCACACCAACGGCTGCTCACTCGAAGACCTCCTCGGCGCCGGCGCCCTCGACCGCCTCGACGAGCCCGACATCTCCCGCGCCCTCTACACTGCGCGCATGCCCGACCCCGACCTCGTCATCCGCACCTCCGGCGAGCAGCGCATCTCCAACTTCCTCCTCTGGCAGATCGCCTACGCCGAGATCCTCATCACCGACCGCCTCTGGCCCGACTTCCGCGGCATCCACCTCCTCGAAGCCATCCAGGACTACCAGCGCCGCGAACGCCGCTATGGCGGCCTAGGCGAAAACCAGACCGACGAAAACGTCTCCACCCTGGAACCCGCCGACCAGGTAGCCGACGAAATCAAACAAGAACTAGACCCCCAATCCCACCCCGCCCTAACCCGCCGCTGATTCCTCAGCTTCCCTTCGCAACAGCAAACGCAGCCGAAAACCACGGCCCGAAGTGACACGCGATAACAGACCTCGGCACATTCCGAGATATAGCAGCATGTACGACTGAGGGAACAGAGGAGAGCTCGGCGTGCCGATACACACCGCGATCTGGAAGGTAGGAACAAGCCCGGAAGCCTTGACGGAGTCGTCGCTTGCGAAGGAACAGACCCTTGAAGATATGATTGTCGCGGCTCCACGACTTCTGTCCGAGGAGTGGATGCTTGTTGGGCGGCAGGAAGACACGGGACTCGGCGGCCGCATCGACCTCCTAGCGATCGCGCCGGACGGCGCGCTGGTGCTGATTGAGTTAAAGCGGGAAAAGACGCCGCGCGATGTCATCGCTCAGGCGCTCGACTACGCAAGCTGGGTGGGAAAGCTCAGGGCAGAAGAGGTCGCGAAAATATACGGTCGCTTCGCACCTGGCCGTAGCCTTGAGAGCGACTTCCATCAACGCTTCGGTCTCAATCTCGACGAAGACATGCTGAATCAGAGCCACGAAATCGTAATCGTCGCATCCGCCCTCGATGAGAGCAGCGAGCGCATAGTGAACTATCTAAGCGAGCGGAACATCTCGATCAACATTCTCTGCTTCCAGGTGTTTTCCCTTCGCGGGGAGCAGCTTCTCAGCAGATCCTGGCTTTTCAATCCTGTGCGTTCACCCGTCAGTAGCGCGGGCACTTCGGATATTGACGCCGAGCCTTGGAACGGTGAGGTCTATTGCTCCTTCGGGGAAGGCGAATCCCGCTCTTGGGAAGATGCCGTGCAGTATGGGTTCGTCTGCGGAGGCGGAGGTGTCTGGTACAGCAGAACCCTGGGGCTCCTGAGGCCGGGAGACCGGATATGGGTGAAGGTGCCCAACATGGGCTTTGTCGGCGTAGGACGTGTCACCGGGCAGATGACATCCGCCCTGGACTTTACGGTCAAGGGCCGGGACGAAGCGGATCTGTCGATTTTTGACATCGCCAAGCGCGGCACCTACCATCGGGAGTTCGCCGACGACGTCGAAAAGTGCGAATACTTTGTTGCCGTCGAGTGGCTTCAAACGTTTCCATCGCGCGAAGCGATCCGCGAGATAGGTCTATTCGGGAATCAGAACACGGTTTGCAAGCCCACGACTCCCAAGTGGCGCTTCACTGTGGATCGGCTCAAGCAGAAGTTCCCAAGTTCGACGATGCCGTGGAAGTCAGAAAGCCCGTTCTCTTTTAGGCATCGGCATGATGGGTGAACACCGGCGCGCCAAGTCCACACTCGATAAGCGTGAATTCATACCTTCCTCGGGCAGCCGACTTTAGCAATGAGCGCTCGAAGCTCGCCCATGTATCCTTGCCACTGACCCCGCAATGAAACGCATCCTCACCGCCCTCATCCTCATCGCCGCCGTCCTAGCACTCTTCTTCTTCGGCCAGCTCTGGATGATCACCCTCTTCGCCGCCCTCGTCGCCGAGCTCGCCGCCTACGAGTTCCTCCAGCTCGCCGCCGTCGGCGCCCGCGCTCACGGCGCCACCCTCCGCATCCCGCTCTGGTGGATGAGCCTCGCCACCGCCCTCGCCTTCGTCGTCACCCTCCCCAACTTCCCCGTCGAGGCCCAGCTCCCCGTTCTCAGCGCCCTCACCCTCGGGCTCTTCGCCTGGAACGGCTTCCGCTCCCCCCTCCACCAGGTCCTCCCCGACACCGCGCAAGGCCTCTTCGGATTGTTGTGGATCGCCTACCCCCTCACCCTCATCCCCCTCCTCTGGAAGGGCGAGGACGGCATCGCCCTCGTCCTCCTCCTCATGCTCTCCGTCTGGGCGGGCGACACCGCCGCCCTCTACGTCGGCCGCGCCTTTGGCCGCCACAAGCTCGCCCCCCGCCTCTCCCCCGGCAAAACTTGGGAGGGCTCCTTCGCCTCCACCCTCGGCTCACTCGCCGCCGCCGCCCTCCTCATCGTCATCTCAGACCGGCTCTCCGCGCGCGGCAACACCCTCATCCACATCTCCGAACCCATCTGGCAGACCCTCACCCTCGCCGCCATCCTCAACATCGCCGCCCAGCTCGGCGACCTCCTTGAGTCCGCCGTCAAACGCGGCGCCGGCGTCAAAGATTCGGGCACTATGCTCCCCGGTCACGGCGGCATCCTCGACCGCATCGACGCCCTCCTCCTCGCCGCCCCTGTCCTCTGGTTCGCCCTCACCCTCAAGGACTACCTCGGCCTGGGCCGTTTCTAGCGATGGCTTAACCCAAAGAGGACAACCAACTTCGTCGATAGTGGATAATGGTGCACGCAAGTGACCTGTCAGCTCCCTGGGAATGCAATGAGCGACCTCGCCTCAACTTTGGACGAAATCGGCTTAGAGGTCCTCGACATCGAAACGGATGCCGCGTTCGCCTCTCTCAGACTGCATCACCGTGACGCGGCTCTGCAGATGGAGGGTATGCAGCGGGCTCACGTACGCCTTCGTCACCAGCCCTGAAACCATCCTGCAAGTGCTGGTCCATGCCGCGGTCCAGCTGTGCGGAGCGGACACCGCCGGAATCAGCATCGAGAGAGATGATCCGACAGACGAGATATTCTACGAGTGGATCGCGACCGCGGGGCTACTCAGGATTTCTGAATGCTATGCTTCCGCGAACTCCAAGTGCCTGCGGCCTCTGCCTGGAGCGGCAACGACCCGAGCTCTTTTCGCGTTTCGCAGCGCTTCTTTGACATCCTGGGAGTAGAAGCGCCGCTGGTGACAGCTGGGATCCTGCTTCCGTGGAAAGTCGATGGCAAGCGCGGCACAATCTTCATCATGGCCCATACCAGGCTAGAGGCGTTCGACGCGGAAGACTGCCGAACGATGCAGACCCTCTCGGAGTTCGCAGCGATGGCCATCAGGCACCAACGGCAGCAACGCCTGCTCGTCGAGCAGGCAAGTGCCACGGCCGTCGCCATCATGGTCAACAATCTCGCGCATCAGATCAACAACCCCCTTCAAAGCCTCACAAACACCCTCTACATCGCCGCGGAGGGGACGGGCAGCACCGACGTTCAGTCGTTAGCCAGGGATATGTCCGACGATCTCCAGCGGTTGTCGGCTCTGGTCAAGAGGTTGCTTGATCTTCCGGTCGCTTCCCGTCGCACACAAGCACGGCAGCAAACGTGAGGTGGAAGTAGGCCGGTCCTCCCTCTCGCAAGTCTCTCCATCTGCGAAAATAGCCTTGTGAAGAAACTCGCAATCCTAGGATCCACCGGCTCCATCGGCGCCTCCACCCTCTCCATCTGCGAGTCCTTCCCCGACCGTTATCTCCCCATCGCCCTCGCCGCCGGCCACAACCTCGACACCGCCTTCGCGCAGTGCCTCCGTTGGCGCCCACGCGTCATCTCCGTCGCCACTGAATCCCTGGCCGCCACCCTTCGCAGCCGCCTTGCAGCCGCCGGGCTGCGCCAGACCGAAGTCCTCCACGGCGCCCCCGGCACGGTCGCAGTCGCCACCCTCCCCGAGGTCGATTTCGTGGTCTCCGCCATCGTCGGCGTCGCCGGCCTCGAAGCCACCTTCGCCGCCGTCCTCGCCGGCAAGACCATCGGCCTCGCCAACAAGGAGTGCCTCGTCGCCGCCGGCGGCCTCATCATGGCCGCCGCCCGCCAGCACAACGTCGCCCTCCTCCCCATCGACTCCGAGCACAATGCCATCCACCAGTGCCTGCGCGGCGGCAAGCCCTCCGAGGTCAAGCAGATCTGGCTCACCGCCTCCGGTGGCCCCTTTCGCAACACCCCCTTGGCCGACTTCGCCCATATCACCCCCCAACAGGCCCTCAAACACCCCACCTGGGTCATGGGACAGCGCATCACCGTCGACTCCGCAACCATGATGAACAAGGGCTTCGAGGTCATCGAGGCCTGCCAGCTCTTCTCCCTACCCCCCGGGGAGGTCCGCGTCACCGTCCACCCCCAAAGCACGGTCCATTCGCTGGTGGAATTCCAGGACGGCAGCATCCTCGCCCAGATCTCCGTCACCGACATGCGCCTCCCCATTCTGTATGCGCTCGCCTTCCCCGACCGTCCCCCCGCACCTCCCGTCACCGCCACCGCTCCGTCCCTCACCTTTGACCTCGCCCAGCTCTCCCACCTCGACTTCTCCCCGCCCGATCTGGCCCGCTTCCCCTGCCTCCGCCTCGCCTACGACGCCGCCGCCGCCGGTCCCTCCGCCTGCATCGCCCTCAATGCCGCGGATGAGATGGCCGTGGCCGCCTTCCTCGACGGTCGCCTTACCTTCCTCGGCATCCCGCGTACAATCGACGAGGTGTTGAGCCAAACCCCTTTCGCCGCGCCTTCGTCTATTGAGGAGGTGCTTCTGGCCGACCAGGTCGCCCGCACCCGCGCCGCCGAGATCATCGCGCAATCCACCTTCAGCGCCGCCTGACGGCCGCTCCCCCGAATCCCGAGGTTCCTTCTCCCGCATGTCCACCATCCTTGAACTGCTCGTCGTCCTCGGCATCATGGTTCTCGTCCATGAGTTCGGCCACTTCGCCGTCGCTAAACTCTGCGGCATCCGCGTCGAGGTTTTCTCCATCGGCTTCGGCAGACGCCTCCTTGGCTTCCGACGCGGCGACACCGACTACCGCCTCTCCGTCCTCCCCCTCGGCGGCTACGTCAAGATGGCCGGCGATAACCCCGGCGAAGCCCCGTCCGGCGATCCCGGCGAGTTCAACGCCCATCCCCGCTGGCAGCGCATCCTCGTCGCCCTCGCCGGCCCCGTCGCCAATTTCATCCTCGCCTTCGCCCTCATGACCGGCGTCTCCATGCTCCACAACGAGGTGCAGGAGTACCTCTCCAGCCCAGCCCACACCGACTACATCACCCGCAACTCGCCCGTCGCCCGCACCGGCATCCAGGCCGGCGACACCATCGTCCACTACGACACAGTAGAGAACCCCACCTGGGAACAGGTCGGCGTTCGATCGCTCCTGAATCTTAATCAGAAGATTCCCTTCTCATACCTCCACGATGGAAAACGCACCGAGACCAGCTTCACCGTCGAAAACAAGGGCGACCCGGAAAGCTTCTCGCTCGATAAGCTCGGCTTCATCCCCTCCATGCAGACCACACCGGTGCAGGTCAAGAGCCTCGCCGGCGAAGAGAACCTTCCCGCCGCCCGCGCCGGCATGCAGCCCGGAGACCAGATCGAGTCCATCGACGGCCTCCATCTGCACTCCGTCGCCGCCCTCCTCGCCTATCTCCAGGACACCGCCGGCAAGCCCGTCTCGCTCGTCGTCCTCCGTAACGGCGGTCCCATTCCCATCCACCTCACACCGGTGCTCGGAGACGCCGGCGACGGGACCAGGTACTTCCAACTCGGCTTCAAGCCCCTGCAGCCCCCCGCCAAGGTCGAGCGCCTTCCCTTCAACCAGGCCGTCGTCGCCTCCTGGAAGTTCAACAAAAAGGCCGCCCTGCTCATCGGCGAAGTCCTCCATCGCATGTTCACCCGCCAGGTCTCCGTCCGCTCCCTCTCCGGCCCCATCGGCATCGGCAGCCAGATCCACGAGGCCGTCGGGATGCCCGGGTGGATGCCCCTCATCGGCATGATGGCCTACATCTCGCTTAATCTCGGTATCTTCAACCTCCTGCCCATCCCCATCCTCGACGGCGGCATGATCCTCTTCCTCCTCATCGAGTCCGTCATGCGCCGCGACGTCAACCAGCAGGTCAAGGAACGCGTCTACCAGGTCGCCTTCGTCTGCCTCGTCGTCTTCGCCGCCTTCGTCATCTTCAACGACATCACCAAGCTCAGCTTCTTCACCAAGCTGAAGTCCTAGACTCTTACGCCGTCATCTCGACCGGAGCGCAGCGGAGTGGAGAGACCCCTGTATTTCGTCGCTTGTCCTTGACCCACCCCGGGAGTCCTGTCTTGCGGCGTAAGCGTTGTGCTGCAGCAGGGCCAACCCCGAGAGAGATCTCCACTCAAGCCGATCGCTCGCTCCGCCCCGGCCCCCGAACCCGCACCAGCGTCACCCGGATCACCCCCCCAGCCAGCCCCAGCACCACCAGCACCAGCACACTGCCCTCCGGCCCCGTCAGCCCGCCCGACAGGATCGGCCGGCCAACCGGGTGCGACGCGAACAGATGGTGCTGCATCATGATCCCGCTGTCCGCCACCCCATAAAGAAAAGACTGCGCCCAGTCCCACGCCGCATGGAACCCGATCGCCCACCACAGCGACCCCGTCCTCCACAGGCTGAAGGCAAACACCAGCCCCGCCGCACCCGCCGTCAGCAGTCCGATCGACGACTCGCCAGGGTTCGACCCGTGCCCCAGCCCGAACACAAAAGAGAGCAGAACCGCTGCCGTCCAGAAGCCCACAGCATCTCGGTGAGAGCTCTTCGAAATCACCCCATACACCCCGGAAAAGCCCCGGGCCAGCGTGAACTGCAGATACCCCCGCAAAAAATACTCCTCGAACAGCCCCACCAGCAGAAATCCCCCCGCCCACTCCGCCCCGAACCGCACCACCGACTCGCCCGAAAGGAGACGCCCGTCAAAGACCAGCAGATGCCCCGCCCTCAGCACGCCAACCAGCAGGCAAAGAAAGATGAGCCCCCACAGTAGCCCGGCAACAAACTGCCGCACCCCGCCTCGCGTAGCCCCAAGTCCGTAAGCAGCCAGCGGCCGCCGCTCAATCCGCGACATCGCGAACGAGCTGATCCCGACGATCAGGAACAAAACCCCATCGCCCCGGACAGCCGCTGTCACACTCTGCTCCGGTCGCTGCACCGCGACGCCGGACGTCGCCCGTTGGTTTCGCCCGTGCCTCAGCAAGCCCTGCGCGGAGAGGAAGAGTCCCGCCACCATCAGCAGAAACAGCAGCAGGCTCCATCCGGCACGCAAACCGTCCGCACCGAAGAAGACAAACCGAACGGTGCGTTGCGAGTTAGAAGGCTCCGGTCCGTCCCGTTCCATCTCATCGCTGGTGGCTGAACTCGGATCGCTTGCGGTCAGGTCGTCTTCAGGCAAAGGGGGGAACTCCGTTCATTGCGCAGTTCTCCGAATAGTACCTGTCCCTTGCGTGTGCGGTCGCTCGGCAGCATGTCGAAGCGAAGTATCCTGAATCAAACGCTCGGCTGCGATTGGCTGAGTTTCGGAGGACAAGCTTGCGGGTCTTTTACCACGATCACTGTTTCGATGGAGCATGCTCCGCCTCACTCTTCACTCGCTTCCACCGCGAGTGCATCGGCAACGCCTCCCGGTACGAATACCGCGGCCTCGTTCACCGCGCCGGCTCCCTCTTCGACGAGTCGGAGTTCGCCCCCGACGATGAGAACGCCATCGTCGACTTCAAATTCTCCGCCTCTCCCCGCGTCACCTGGTGGTTCGACCATCACCTCAGCGCCTTCCTCTCTCCGCAGGACCAGGCCGCCTTCGAGCGTGCCCAGGCCGACGGCTCGCAACCCCCGCGCAAGTTCTTCGACCCCAGCTACATCTCCTGCACCGGCTTCATCGCTCACGTCGCCAGCACCCGCTTCGGCATGAATATCAGCCCCCTCGACGACCTCATCTACTGGGCAAACATCGTCGACGGAGCAAAGTACACCAGCGCGAAAGCTGCGGTCGAAATGCGCGATCCGGCGATGAAGCTCACCCTGATCATCGAAAGCTCGACCGACGACGATCTCGTCAAGCGCATCATCCCCCTGCTGACCGAAATGTCCCTCGGGCAGGTGCTCGATCAGCCCTTCGTCCAACATCTGTTCGGGCCTTTGATGGAGCGGCACCGCGCCGCCATCGATCTCATCCGCTCCCGATCGGTGCTCGACTCCGGCGTCATCACCTTCGACATCACCGACCAGCCCACCGAGGGCTACAACAAGTTCATCCCCTACTACCTGCATCCCCTAGGCACCTACAACGTCGGCCTCAGCCGGTCCAGTTTCCGCACCAAGGTCTCCGTCGGAACCAACCCCTGGACCACGCTCCCCACCACCCACCTGGTCAACCTGGCTGCCATCTGCGAGCGCTACGGGGGCGGCGGACACGCTCGCGTCGGCGCCATCAGCTTTCCCCCCGATCGCGAAGACGGGGCACGCAAAGCAGCCGGAGAGATCGTCGCCGAACTCAAACGGAGCCTCCCTCTCCCTCGAACCGAAGTCTAAACTGGGATTAATCGCATGTCTTCGCAGCACCCACTCCCCCCGCACCCTCTGGCCCCGCATCCCCTGGCCCACGACCCGCTGGCCTTCACCCGAAAGCTCCGAGGCGATGAGGTTGCTCCAGCCTCTGAGCCCCCATCCAATCCGGAGCCTCGCCGCCGCCGCTGGCCCCGCTTCGCCGCTGCAGCCGCACTCTTTCTCTCCCTGCTTCTGATCGCCTGCCTCGTTGCGGGCCGCCTCTGGATGAGCCGCGCCATGAACGCCGCTCTTCCCCAACTGGATGGCGCCCTCTCCGTCCCTGGCCTCCGCGCTCCAGTCACCGTCGCGCGCGACGGGCACGGTGTCCCGACCCTGCGCGCCGGCTCCCTCGACGATCTGATCTTCGCCCAGGGGTACGTCACGGCACAGGACCGCCTGTTTCAAATGGACACCCTGCGCCGTCACGCATCGGGAGAGCTCGCCGAGATCCTTGGATCGCGGCTCGTACAGCACGACCGGATGCAGCGCATCCTGCAGATCCGCGCCGCCGCCGATCGCGCCGTCAGCCAGCTCCCGCCCGACCAGCTTCACTGGCTCGAAATCTACGCTGCGGGCGTCAACGCCGCAGCGGAAGCCATGCAGGACCATCTGCCCGTCGAGTTCCGCATCCTCAACTACAGGCCGAAACCCTGGCTCCCGCGAGACAGTCTCCTCGTCTCGCTCGCAATGTTTGAAGACCTCACCAACGGCTTTCCCGAGAAGCTCAACCGCGAGGCCCTTTCCGCTCGCCTGGCAACTGACGCGCCCCCTGAGCTGCGCACCCAGCTGCTGTCCGATCTCTTCCCGGTCGGATCATGGCGCGATCACCCCCCCAGCCAGCCAGTTCCAGATCTGACCGCGCCCGTCGACGAGGTTCCGCCGATTCCACTCGACGACTCGCAAGTCAAACTCGGAGCACCCCCTCGCGCATCCGGTTCGGAGGTCGGAGACCTCCTCGCTCTCACCCAATCGCTTGCTCCCTCCCTCTGCCCCGATTGCCGTGCCGGATCGAACAACTGGGTCGTCTCCGGGGCGCGCACCGCCTCCGGCCAGCCTCTGCTGTCGAACGACATGCACCTCGGCCTGGGCGTTCCCGGTATCTGGTACGCCCTGAATCTCGAGGCCGCCTCCGCCACCTTGGGCGAACCATTTCACGTCGCCGGCGTCACTCTTCCCGGCACCCCCTTCGTCATTGTCGGCCACAACCAGCACGTCGCCTGGGGCTTCACCAATCTCGGCGCCGACGTCCAGGATCTCTACATCGAGCACCTCCGCGGCTCCGGCGACAGCCAGGAGTTCGAGAGTGCCGACGAAACCTGGCGCCCCGTTCTGCATGGGCGTGAGGTCATCCGTGTCCGAGGGAGCGCCGATCAAACGCTTGACGTCATCGCAACCGTGCATGGCTCCACGCCCACGCCGGTCATCTCGCCCATGATCGCCTCCGAGCGCCGCGCCATCTCTCTCCACTGGGTGGTCTACGATCCCGGCATCCTCACCAGCCCCTTCCTCGAGATCGACTCAGCCGCCGACGCCGCCTCGCTCGCAAAAGCCTTCGCTGCCTTTGGCGGCCCCGCCCAGAATCTCGTCTACGCCGACGACCGCGGTCACATCGGCTACCACGCCACTGGCCGCATACCCCTCCGCGGTCCCCTGCTTCTGCCATCCGCGCTCAGCTCGGTGCCGACCGACGCCGTGGCCGCCGACGCGTCCTCTCACGAGTGGACGAGTTACATCCCCTACGACCAGCTCCCGCAGGTGCTCGATCCCCCCGGTGGCATCCTTGCCACGGCGAACGCCCGCATCACACCCGACGCCTATCCCTTCCCGATCACCGACAACTGGTCCGACCCCTATCGCAACGAGCGCATCTGGAAGCTGCTCGCCGGCCGCCAACACCTGTCGCCGGCTGACATGCTGGCCATCCAGGGCGACGTCTACTCCGATCCAGATCGCGTCATCGCACAGCGTCTGGCCTACGCCCTCGATCATGCTGGCTCACGCGGTAATCAGAAGCGCCTGCACCAGGCAGCGGATCTGCTCCGCGCCTGGAACGGCGTGGTCGGCGCCGACTCCCCCGCGGCAGCCATCGTCGACGCAGCGCGAGCCGCCCTTTGGCCCCTCCTGCTCACACCCAGGCTCCCATCCGGAGCCGTCAGCGTGACCCCTTCCAAGCCGGCCTCGGAGCCGTGGCAGCTCTACACCTGGGGCGAGCGCGCCTTCGCCGAAGAGCAGCTGATCGTACACACGCCAGCCCGCTGGCTCCCGCCCTCCTATCCAACCTGGGATGACCTCTTCGCAGCCGCCGTCGACAAGGCGCTCACCGACTCCCACGCCCCCGCCAACCTCGCCGCCTGGCGCTTCGGCAGAGCTCACCCGCTCGAGATCCAGCATCCGCTCTTCGCGCAGTCCGCCCTTCTCAACCGGGTCGTCGGCGCCGCCACCGGTGTCAGGTCCCAGTCGCAAAGTGGCGACGGCACCACCGTCAAGCAGGTCGGCCACAGCTTCGGGCCGTCCGAGCGATTCACCGCCGACCTCGCCAACCCCGACGCCAGCACCCTGAATCTCGTGCTTGGGGAATCGGGCAATCCCGCCAGCCCCTACTTCCTCGATCAATTCCCGGCATGGCTCCACGTCTCCACCTTTCCGCTTCCATTCCACAACGCCGCACCGAGCCCGGCCGCAACTCACTCCCTCACGCTCAACCCACGCTGATGCGGGCCGAAGTCGTCGCCGTGAGCCTCAGCCCTGCTCACACTTTCAGCAAGCACCCGCAACCAGAGATCGAACTCCTCGCCGGCTTGGGCGTGCACGGAGACGCTCACTGCGGCTCCACCGTCCAGCACCGGTACCACCGGCGGCAGGACCCGCGCCAACCCAACCTCACCCAGGTTCATCTCCTGCAGTCCGCCTTCTTCGCAGACCTCCGCCCCCTCGGTTTCCATCTCCAGCCCGGCGACCTCGGCGAGAACATCACCACCTCTGGCATCGATCTTCTGAGCCTGCCCACCTCCACCCGTCTCCACCTCGGCGCAACCGCGGTCGTCGAGCTGACCGGCCTGCGCACCCCCTGCACTCAGATGGACCGCCTCCATCCGGGCCTGATGGCCGCTGCGTTCACCCCAGACTCCGAACGCGGAAAGATCCCGCGCGCCGGTGTCATGGCCATCGTCCTCCGTGGCGGCAAAGTCGCACCCGGTTGCCCGATCCTGGCAGAGCTCCCTCCCTCTCCGCGTCTCCCCCTCCGATGCGTCTAGCCTTTCGCTCGGGAGCTCGGCCGTTACGCTACTCTCAACGATGATGCGCAGCCGCCTCCATCTCCTCGTCGTTCCGATCGCGGCGCTCATCGCCATACTCCCGCTGCTCATCGACGGCTGCTCCTGCGGACACGACCTTGACTTCCATCTCATCAGCTGGCTCGAGGCCGCCAGGCAGATCTCCGGCGGAGACCTCCATCCCCACTGGGCATACACTCCCGCCTTTGGCGCCGGAGAACCTCGCTTCGTCTTCTACCCGCCCCTCTCCTGGACCATCGGCGCCCTCCTCACCCTGGCCCTTCAGCATCTCCCCTCCGTCACGTCCGGCCAGGCCTTCGCCTACGTCCCCATCCTCTACACCTGGGTCGCCCTCTGCTCCGCCGGCCTGGCCGTGCACACCCTCCTCCGCCGCTACACCACCGCCAACGCAGCTGTTCTTGCCGCAGCCCTCTACGTCGCCAACCCCTACACTCTCTTCACCGCGTACGAGCGTTCCGCCTACGCGGAACTCCTCGCCGCTACCTGGCTCCCACTCCTGCTTCTCGCCATCCTCCCTTCTCTCGATCCACCGCCCCTCAAACCCTCCCCGCCAACCCACACTCTCGACACGCCCCAGCCCGATCCGAACACTTCCCTCTCGCAGCCCGTCCCCCATCCCGCCGCACGGATCTCTGTCCCTCTCCTCGCGCTCACCGTTGCTCTGCTCTGGCTTACCAACGCGCCCGCCGCCGTCATGGGCTGCTACGCCCTGGCCCTGCTCGCCGCCGTTCGCCTTCCCCTCCTCTATCGCGAGAGCCGCAGCCTCCGCCCACCTCTCCAGCTCGCCGCGCAGTATCTGGCCGGCGCCTCCCTCGGCCTCGCCCTCGCCGCCTTCTACATCGTCCCCGCCGCCTATCAGCGCCGCTGGGTACAGATCTCCATGGCTGTCATCCCGAGCCTGCGCATCGTCGACAACACGCTCTTCCACCACACCGGTGACCCCTTTCACGATGCCGTCCTCCACACCGCCAGCGTCATCGCCCTCCTCCTCCTTGTCCTCACAGCAGCCGCCCTCCTCGCTGCATGGATCGCTGCTTGGGCCGCTGCACGGCTCGCCACAACCCGTCGCTCCAGCCCGAACCTCACACCAGCCGCACCGCCACAACTCATTCCCCCAAACCAGCTCGCTCCCGCAACCAAGCCAGACCCCGCCCGTCACAGCTCGCCTCCCGACCCGAGAACCCTGACTCTGCTAAGCCTGCTCGCAATCCTCACCGGAGTCATCGCCCTCCTTCTCACGCCATTCGCCCTCCCCGTCTGGCAGCACGCTCCCGAGCTCGCCTTCCTCCAGTTCCCCTGGCGCCTCCTCGCCATCCTCGTGCCCGCTCTCGCCCTGGCCCTCGCTCTCGCCCTGCGGTCCGTAAACCTTCGCTCCCCATTCGTTCTCATCGCCTCCCTCGTTTTCTCCGCGGCCCTCACCTTCGGCGCCTATCGATCCTTCCGCCAGGTCTGCGACTATAACGAGACGCCGCAGGCGCAGCTCGCCCTCTTTCACTCCGGCGCCGGAACCGAACCCACCGATGAGTACACCCCCATCACCGCCGACAACGATGCCTTGAAGCCCGGCAACCCTCCCATCCGCCTGCTCTCGGACGGCCAGATCCCCAACGTCCCCAACCCACCCAGTCCACCACTCACCCACTTCGACCTCGACCTCCGCGACCCTGCGCAGCTTGTCTTGGACCTCCGCGACTACCCTGCCTGGAGCGTCCGGCGAAACGGCATCCTCATCGTCGATCGTCTCCCGCGCGACGACGGCCTGATCGCCTTCAACCTTCCCCCGGGCCCCTCTCACCTCAGCATCGCCTACACCGCCACACGGGACCAGATCGCCGGCGACGCGATCTCGATCGTCGCTCTCTGCATCTTCGTCCCGCTCGCCTTCCGCTCAGCTCTGCGCCGCGGGCGAGCCCCCGCCCTCCTCACGCCACCCACCCTCTGATTTATCATCGACCCTTCATGGACCTCTCGGTAAAAGACCTGATTCACCTCGGCGCGGAGCGTACCGACCGTGCCCTGGAGCGTCTTCTGCCGCCTCCCGATGCCGCTCCCCATTCCATCCATCGCGCCATGCGCCACAGCGTCTTCGCCGGCGGCAAACGCCTTCGCCCCATCCTCTGTTTCGAGGCCTGGAGGATGCTCAGCCCGCACGGCCCCCATCCGAGCCACGGGGAGCAGGCCGCCGTCGAGCTCGGCGCCGCCATCGAAATGCTCCACACCTACTCGCTCATCCACGACGACCTCCCCGCCCTCGACAACGACGACCTCCGCCGCGGCCAGCCCACCTGCCACAAGCTCTTCGGCGAGGCCATCGCCATCCTCGCCGGAGACGCCCTCCAGACCCTCGCCTTCCATACCATCGCCAGCCTGGACTGCCCCCCTCTCACCGCCATCGCGATCCTCAAAGAGGTGGCCAGCGCCGTCGGCACGGGCGTGGGCCCAACCCCGGCCGAGACCGATCGGGAGCTCCCGCCGGGCCCAGCACTTGGCCAAGCGCCGGGCCAGACGTCAGGAATGATCGGTGGCCAGGTCCTCGACCTCGAGTCCGAGGGTCAGCAGCCCACCGCCGATCTCGTCGAGCAGATCCATCGCGCCAAAACCGGAGCCCTCATCACCGTCTCCATCGTCGCCGGTGGCCACATCGCCGGGGCTCCCCCCGCCACCATCGACCGCCTCCGCACTTTCGGCCAAAACGCCGGCCTCGCCTTCCAGATCGTCGACGACATCCTCGACATCACCCAGGAGTCTCAGCAGCTCGGCAAGACCGCCGGCAAAGATACCGCCTCCACCAAGGCCACCTGGCCGGCCGTCTTCGGGGTCGAGCGCTCACTCGCCGACGCCCAGGACCTCATCCAAAACGCCTTCATCGCGCTCGATACCTTCGGCGCAGCCGCCGATCCCCTCAAGAGCCTCGCGCAATTCCTCGTCGATCGAAAGAACTGACCCAGTGCCCTCGCCTGCACCTTCGCCTCTCAGACTCAAACCAATGCTCACCGAATCCCAGCTTCGAGACGCCCTCCGCGACTGCTACGATCCCGATCTGCCGTGCAACATCGTCGACCTCGGCCTCGTCCTCTCCATCGCCGTCGCGTCCGACCCCGATGCACCCGGCGCCGGCATCCCCGGTGTGCCCCAACGCTCCCGCGTCTCGGTCGAACTCATCCTCTCCAACCCATCCGAGGATGCCGCAGCCCACGTCACCGGGCAGATCAAAAATCGTCTCGCCGGTCTCGAGGCAGTAAGCGAGAGCTCCATCCGCATCCTGCCCGGACCGCCCTGGAGCCCGCAGCGCATCTCCCCGGTAGGCCGCCGAATCCTCGGTCTCGACGGCAACCCGCACCTCGTGCAGATCCGCTAACCGGCCATGTCCCCAAGCCGATCGCCAAACCGGCTGCCCCGCCAGCCGCAACTCGTCAAACCCATCCACGGTCCATCCCATCTCCCGCACCCCTTCGATACCGCCCATGGCACCGAGACCGGCGATCTGATCCCCGCCGCGAAACTCCTCACCGGACATCCCAGCGACCAGCACGTCACCGCCTACTACGGCGTCGCTCCCTCCATACTTCGCTCGCTTGTAGACCTTTGGCTCGATCGCACCGCTCCGCCCTTCCCCATCGATCGCTACACCTTTCTCGATATCGGCTCCGGCAAGGGACGAGCCATGCTCGTCGCCGCCGGATCCCCATTCCTAGAGGTCGCCGGTATCGAACTCAACCCCGCCCTCGCTGAGGTGGCGCGGTCCAACATCGCCGTCGCCCTGGCTCGCGACCGCGAAGCGCAACATCTTCTCGCACCCATCCGCCTTCTGGAAGGCGACGCCCTCACCCTCGCCTTCCCCGAAAGTCCGACGCTCGCCTTCCTCTTCCATCCCTTCGAAGCGCCGGTCCTGCGTAAACTTCTTCGCCGGATCGAGACGCAGTTCGCCAGCCGCCCCGGGCACCTCGACCTCCTCTACGTCAACGCGGAACACGCGTCCGTCCTGGATCGCCACCCTGCCTTCCGCCAGCTTTGGCAAGGCCCCGTCCCCATGTCCACCGAAGACCATCTCGCCGACCTCCGCGAAATCGCCGAGCAGCTGGAGTACGGCTCCACCGGAGACGAATTCTGCGCCATCTACCGCTACATCGGCCGGTCCACCGGCAGCTCCTGAGAACCTTGCCGCTGCTCTCTATTCGTCATGCTGAACCTTGCCTCTTTTGTTGTCATTCCGAGCGAAGTCGAGGAACCCGCTTCTCTGTCACACGGCTCAGTCCACCTCCGCCGGCTACTTGATGAAGTACCCCGCCAGCCGCCAGCCCCCGTCCTTCTCCCGCGTCGAGATCACCGTCTCCACCGCTTCCTTTTTATGCTCGAAGCTCGTCTGGTACTGGATCACGACGTACTCCCCGTCCGGCGCCCCCGGCAGCGTCTTCGTGTAGGTGGCCTTCATCAGTTTGCGCGTCTCCACCTTGCCCAGAGGCGTCCGCACCGCCTCGATCGTCTTGTCCCAGCTCTCCTCCGTTACCGCCGATCGGAACATCGCGGAAGCGCTCTGCCAGCTCTCCGGATACTTCGACGCATCCACCCTCTCGAGCCACGCCTCATCCGACCGCTGCGCCATCTGCTCCGGCTTCTCCTGGGCAAGGAGACCCCCACCCACCGCAAGCCAGCCCACGACCACCGCTCGAATAAGCCTCTGTGCGCTCATAAAGGATCTCCGGCCCACATCCTACACCCGCCCCCAAAGCCATCATGGGATCACTCAAGTCCACCGCACCACCAGCAGCCGCTCGTCCTCCGCCTCACCCTGACCCATCGCAATCTCCGCCGTCGCCGCGCTCGCCACGCTCTCAAACCGCTCCCCCCATTCCACCAGCACCAGCGCATTCGCCTGCGAACTCATCTCCTCGAGCCCCAGCACCGCGATCTGCTCCTCCGTCTCCAACCGGTACAGGTCCAGATGAAACAGATGGACCTTCGGCCCGGCATACTCATGCACCAGCGTAAAGGTAGGGCTGGTCACCTCTTCGTCCGTAGCCGCCCCTAACGCCTCCGCGATCCCCTTCACCAGCGTCGTCTTCCCCGCTCCCACCTCTCCCCGCAGAACGGCCATCCGCGGCGTGGGCATCAGGATCTCCGCAATCGTCTGCCCCAACGCGATCGTCCCCTCCACACTCCGCGTCCGAAACCGCTTCTCTCGTGAAAACGCCCTCATCGCGGCCGCCCGCCCGCATGCACACCGCATATCCAGGTGAACCCGTCCCTATCCTGCACCCCGTACCGGAACGCACTCGAGAGGTGCGCGACAGTATCGGTCGCCAGCAGCGTATGCTCGTCCATTCCCAGCTCGCCTCCCAAGCCGCCTGCCAGGCCGCCACCAACCCCATGAACCGCGATGTCCGCCGCCAGCCCGTGCAGATACACCGCCGCCTCCACCGCCTCCGCCACCCGCTCCGGAAACTGCGCCAGCATCGCCGCCACGATGCCCGTCAGGATGTCCCCGCTGCCCCCCTTTGCCAGCCCCGGGTTTCCCGTCGTGTTCACCGCCACCCGTCCGTCCGGATGCGCCACCAGCGTCCGCCATCCTTTCAGCACCAGCGTCACCCCATGCCCCGTCGCAAACCTCCGCGCCAGCCCCACCCGGTCCGCCTCCACCTCCTTCACCGTCATCCCCGTTAGCCTCGCCATCTCCCCCGGATGCGGCGTCAGCACCACCGTCCGCCGCCGCTCCTCTCCCATCCCCAGCCCGGACGCCGCCTTCAAAAACTCGCTCTTCCCCGCATACGCATTCAGCCCATCCGCATCGATCACCACCGGAACCGTCGTCTTCCCCACCAGCCCCCGCGCAAACTCGCTGGCCTCGCCCTCCGTCGATAACCCCGGCCCAATCGCCAGAACGCTGATCCCCTTCATCAGCTTCGCCAGCCTCGCCTCCTCGAGGTTCGCCATCGAAGCCGCCCCCTCCGGGCCCTCCCTCAGCGGCATTACCATCAGCTCCGGCGTAATCGACGCCACCGTGTTCAGAACGCCCTCCGGCACTGCCGCCGTCACCAGACCCGCCCCAGCCCGCAGCCCCGCCAGCGACGACATCGACGGCGCACCCGCCTTCCCGTAGCTCCCCCCCACCACCAGCACATGGCCAAACTTCCCCTTGTTGGAGTTCACATTCCGCGGCTCCGCCACCATCTGCTTCGAACTGCCCGTCCACGTTAGCCTCTGGGCCGACTGAATCGCCTCTTCCGGGGACCCGATCCCCGCTACCGCCACCGGTCCAAACGTCCGACCCGGCGTAAGGTGGCCAAACACATGAGCCGGCTTGGGAGCCGTAAACGTCAGCACCGCATCCGCCCGAAAAGCCGCATCATCCCCAGCATCCCCGTCACTCCCGACACCCCCGTCACTCTCGCCCGTCTGCCCTCCCCCAGAGTGCTGCGTCCTCCGATCCGCATCCCATCCGCTCGGCAGATCGACCGCCACCACCGGCGTGGCAACTGCATTCAAATTCTCCCGCACCGCCACCGCCGGCCCTCGCAGCGGCGGCTTGAACCCCGTGCCCACCACCGCATCGACCACCAGCTCGGCCCACCCCAGCCAATCGCGCATCTGCTCCCCCTCCGCCCCCGCCCGCAGCTCCTCGAGTGCCACCTCCGAGCTCTCCTGCTTCAGCCGTTCCAACGCCCGCTCCGCTTCACCTTTAAACGCTCCAGCCCCGCCCACCAGCACCACCCTGACCGACACCCCGCCCGCCCGCAGGTAGCGCGCCGCCACCAGCCCGTCCCCCCCATTGTTGCCCGCCCCGCAGAGCACCAGCACCCGGTTCGCCGCCGGATACAGCTCCCGGCAAAAACAGGACACCGCCTCCCCCGCCCGCTCCATCAACACCTCAAGCGGCACACCGAACTCCGCCGCCGTCCGCCGGTCAGCCGCACCCATCTCTTCGCTGGTCAGGACCTTCATCGTTCCCCTCCCTTCCCTTCGATGCAGACCTCGCCGAAGGAAGAGGAAGGAGTCCGGAACCGATCGCGGCTCGCGGACTTCGCCCGTTGCCTAGAAGCTCCCACCCGATCCAGTGTCTTCTTCACCCGTCGCCGCCGGAGCTGGAACCGGCGGCGCCAGCGGCTTCAACGGCACACCCCTCGGCTGGAAATAACTCCGCTCGTACATCGCCCGGTAGAACTGTCCGGTCAACTCAGCCGCCTTCGGCCCAAACGTCGGCCGTCCGCCCTCCAGGAAAATCACCGTCACAATGCGTCCCGTAGGCGTATCCGCAAAGCTCCCAAACCACCCGAACCGCGTCCCGTTGTTCGAGCACGTGCCCGTCTTCCCCATCACCGGAAACGCGTTGAAATTCGCCTTCAAGCTACGCGCCGTCCCGTACGAGGCCGCCACCGCCCCCTGCATTCCCGGCATCATCTCCGGCAGAATCGGGGCAATGTTGAGGATGCGCTTCACCTTGGGATTGAAGTTCTTCGCCTGTTCCTGCGTCTCCGGATGCTGCAGGTAATACAGCGTTCCGCCGTTCGCAATCGCACTCACAATGGCCCCAAGCTGCAGCGGCGTCATCGATATGCTCTCGCCAAACGAACACATCCGCCCCACCCCGCCCATCTTCGCCGGCAGCTCCGTGTCCGGGTACACCCCCAGCTGCTCCCCCTGGATCTGATACCCCGCCAGCTCGCCCAGCCCGAACTCATTCGCGTAGTGCTTCACCCGCTCGAACCCCATGGTCCGCCCCAACACCTCGAAGTACGGGTTCACCGACTTCGCCAGCGCATACGTCAGGTCGACCTTGTACCCGCCGCCCAGGTTCACCGGCGTATCCCGCTTCACCAGCCCCTCTTCCAAAGCCGCCAGCGCCACCGTCAGCTTGATCGTCGAACACGGCTCCGCCCCGCTTGAAAGAGCCAGCTTCTGATTCACCATCGCCAGAATACGGCCGCTCGACGGGTCGATCGCAAGCGCCGTTCCATTCATGTTGCCAAGCGCCTCGATCGCCGCCGCCCTCACCACCGGATCCTCACCCGCCGTCACATCGCCGAGCGTCAGATTGTCCGCGAACGAGCTGGCCGTAAAGTGTTCCGTGTACCGTGTCCTTCGCACCGCCAGGACCGATCGCCCGCCGCGCCCGCGCCGGCCTCGCACGCGCACCATCACCTGCGAGCTCCCGTGTCCCGCCCTTGCCTTCGAACCCCCAGAACCCCGAGACCCTTTAGCAGCCGTCCTGCGCCCAACTCCGGAGCTCCTCCGGCCCGCGTGAACAGCTGCCGCCACCCTGCGCTTCGACGCCATTCTCGTCGTTGGCTTGGCCAGGCACACGCCCGCCATGCTCAGACTTACCCACATCGCAAAGATCGCCCGGATCAACTTGGTCATTCGCAGAAAGAGCTCCTCAACAGTAGCAATGGTTCAAAAAATTGGCCGGCTGCCTCATTCCAATCTAACGGCCCACCTGCCACCTGATCTCTGCGACTTTAGCGTTAGGCTTCCGGCAACGCCGCCATCTCAGTTTCCCCGCCGCAGAAAGGCGGGAATATCCAGCTCATCCGGCTCGGCCCGAGAGGTATCCGCACCTGCAAACTCAGTCGTTCGGACACTCGGCTCAGGGACGCGCACATGGAAGACCTCGGCCCGCATATCTTCCTCTTGGACTCGACCTGGGCCGGAATAGTCATGCTGCTCCCACCCTCGCGCCTCTCCCGAGTCCACGCTCACGCGACGCTCTGTAGGCCACTCTGTCGACCGCTCCTCCAACCTCGGCCTCGGGGGGTTCGTATCCGATCGGAAAAAGTCGTCGTCGAAGGTCGACGCCGGCACCGGAAGCAGCTCGGTCGGGGCGGCCGCACGCGCACTCTCCCGCGGACGGTCTTCCACCGGGAAGGCACGGTCCGCGAAGCCACGATCCCCAGACCCACGGTCTGAGGGAGCACGATCTGCAGCCGCTGGTGCCCCCATCTCCGGCTGATCTCGCCTTGCCACCGGCGGCGGCGGCTCCGCTGCCACCGGCCTCAATGCCCCGTCGTTCGCACTCGCTGCCGGTGTCGCAGCGGAGCTCCCGGAGGCCTGCTCCGCCCGCGGTTCGCTCCGCCTCACCGGCACGGGGGGTTCGCTCCGGCTCACCGGAACGCGCTGGGTCTGCATCCTCGGCTGCACCGGGACGTCATACCGGATCCCGGGCAGCGTCGCCTCCGCCAGCATCCGCTCCCGCCGCTCCGGCATCTCCTGCTGTTTAAATCCCGTGGCAATCACCGTGATCTTTACGTCGTCGCCCATCGACTCGTCCAGCACCGCGCCAAAAATAATGTTCGCGTCCTCATGCGCCGCGTTCTGGATCAGGCTTGAAGCCTCATTCACCTCGCTCAACTTCAGGCTGCTCGACCCCGTGATATTGATCAGGATCCCCCGCGCCCCGTCGATAGCCCCAGCCTCAAGCAGGGGAGACGCCATCGCCGCCATCGCCGCCTCCGTCGCCCGGTTTCCCCCCGACCGCATCGCCGTCCCCATCACCGCGTATCCCATACCCGCCATGGTGGTTCTCACGTCGGCGAAGTCGCGGTTGATCACCCCCGGAATCGTGATAATGTCCGAGATCCCCTGCACCCCCTGGCGAAGCACATCGTCCGCGATCCGGAAGCTCTCGAAAAAGCCCGCATCCTTCGCCACCGCCAGCAGCTTCTCGTTCGGAATCACAATTACCGTATCGACCGACTCCAGCAGCTCCTGCATCCCGCGCTCGGCCTGCATCATCCGGCGCTTTCCCTCAAACGCAAACGGCCGCGTCACCACCGCCACCGTCAACGCTCCCATCTCGCTCGCCAGCGAGGCAATCACCGGTGCCGCCCCAGTCCCCGTCCCGCCCCCGAGACCCGCCGTCACAAACACCATGTCCGCGCCTTCCAGCGCCTCGATGATCTTGTCCGAATCCTCGAGCGCGGCGCGCCGGCCCACATCCGGATTCGCACCCGCCCCCAGACCGCTCGTCAGCTTCACCCCCAGCTGCAGCTTCACCGCCGCATCCGAGACCGCCAGCGCCTGCACATCCGTGTTCGCCGCGATAAACTCGACCCCCTCCACCCGCGCCGCAATCATGCGGTTGACCGCGTTGTTCCCTCCACCGCCCACCCCGATCACCTTGATCCGCGCTCCTCGCGGCATCTCCTCTTGGTAGTAAATGCGAAGGTCGTCGGCAGGGTAGTTCGGCATGGGGAAAGATCTCCTGTGGTTCCCGAGGCGGTGCATACCTAGGGTGGTTTGATTCTCCCATCAAGCACGCCCAACCGCAGGGAAGCTTTTCCACCGCGCGTACCACCGCTGGTTCAACACTCCAAGGCGTTGTGCTGTTGCGGTTCCTGTCTCCTGTCTTCTGTTTCTGTCCTCTGCTTTCTGTCCTCTGCTTTCTGTCCTCTGTCTTCTGCTTTCTGTTCCTGTTTCTGCTGGGGTTGCCCTATTTCCCGCTGTCATTCTGAGCGAAGTGCAGCATTCCCGTATTTGCTCTTGCACTTGCCTGTTTCAGGCCCTCATCTGACCTTGAGCTTGCCAAAGGGAAGTCGCTCCCCCGCATCGGCCGCCACTACAATTTCACTCCTGGGCACGCCTTCACCGCTTTGTCCGGACCCCGTCCTTCCGGAGCGAAGCGTGGCGCAATCACCACCCCAACTAGCTATACTGGAGTAGAGCAAGACCCGGAGTCTTGGGATCCGCAACATCCGCGGTCCGAGCCTAACTTACCTGAATCGAAGACTTTGACACCAAAGTACGGGGGGGGCGCCTAAGCCAGTCAGAAGCTCCCGGCAAAGATTGACTTCAGCTTCGCTCGCAGACCCTGCTCCTCGCTGGCCTTTCGCACCTGCGTCCGGTGGGTGTACAGCAGCATCCCGATGGCTGCCGAGAACTCCGGCCCCGCCAGCTCCGTTGGCATCCTGCTGAGAGGCACCGGATGCCCCACCCGCGCGGGCACTCGTAGCAGGCTCTCCGCGTTGTCCAGCAGCCCAGACATCAAGGCCCCGCCGCCCGTCAGCACGCATCCCGCGCCCAGCGCCTCCAGCACCCCCCCGTGCCGCAGGTTGTCCCGCAGCATCGTAAACAGCTCGCGCGCACGCGGTTCAAGGATCTCGGCCAGAAATCGCTGCCTCACCAGGCGCGCTGGCTGACCCCCAGAGATCAGCAGGTTGCCCCCCACCTCGATCTCATTCATCTGCGGAATCGCGGTGACCACGCAGTGCCCGTACAGCTTCTTCAGGTGCTCCGCCTCCTCCACCGTCACATGCAGCCCAACCGCCAGGTCGTTCGTAAAGTGATCGCCGCCGATCGGAAGCACCGCCGTATGCGCGACCGAGCCCTCGAAGAACACCGCCAGCTCCGTCGTGCTCGCCCCGATATCCGCCACGCACACGCCGAGCTCGCGCTCGTCGGCGCTCAGCACCGCCTCCGCTGCCGCGATGCCTTCATACACCGTGTCCTGCACCTCCAGGCCCGCCCTGTTGGCGCACGTAATCACGCTCTGTGCAACGCCTCCCGAACAGGTGGAGATGTGCAAGTTGACCTCCAGCTTGTTGCCGACCATGCCGATCGGGTCATGAATCCCGGCCTGATCGTCCAGGATGAACTCCTGCGGCAGCAGATGCAGCACCTCGCGGTCCGGTGGCAGCGCAACCGATCGAGCCCGATCGACCGTCGCCCTCACCTCTTCCCGCGTGATCTCGCGCATCCTGCTTCCCATGCTGATGCCGCCGCGGGAGTTGACCCCGCGCACATGGGTGCCACCGATCCCGACCACCGCCGTCTCGATTCCCGCTCGCGCTATTCGCTCTGCCGTCAACGCTGCGCGGTTGATGGCATCCGCCGCCGGGCCCAGCTCCGCAATAAGCCCCTTACGCATCCCCTTCGACGGCTCGATGCCATGTCCGCGATACCGCAGCACGCCTTCGTACAGCTCGGCAACCAGCACACAGCTCTTCTGGCTCCCAGCGTCCACCACGGTGATCAGGTTCTCCGGCTTCTGCGTCATAGGTGGCCTGCCTTCCTCGCACGCCGGGGCAGCACCCGTGTCCGCGCCTTCGCTCTCGACCTACCCTGCCCTGCGATCAGGTCCTTCGGTGACGCGTGGAGCTTTGCTGTGCCGGACCGCTGGATCGCGGCGCTGCCCGCCCCGGATGCTTCCGTCTGCTCCGCCACTGGACCCATCGTCGGAACCGACGTCCCCGGCTGCATCTCCAGAACAACCTGGCGCTCGTACCGCATATCCACCGAAGCCAGCTTGGGGTATTGGGCCCGCCACTCCCCCAGGTGAGCCTGATACTTCCTGTACCGATCGAGATAGTCACGATCGCCGAAGTGCACCAGGACATCCGTACCGTCATCGGGGATGAGAGCCTTCACATCTTCCGGGTTGGATAGATCCACCTCGCTGAGCTTGGGTGAGATCTTCTCCCCGCCGTTATCCAGATCGTTCGTAAAATCCGCAAAGATCTTCATGCGAGCAGCACGCACGGAGAGAGGATCAGACGACATAAGACCGGTCACGACCGGAAAGGAATAACCCGAGTTCCGGCTGCTGTTAGAACCCATGTCCAACAGAACCCCATCAGCATCGACCAGGCCTATGTGTCCAGACTGACGGACGAACGCCACGGGAGTCCTCTCCTCGACCGCGACCCTGATGTGGTCCGGCAACAACCGGATCACAGTGGCATGCCTCACCCAGGGTATCTGTTCCAGTTCAGCCTTTCGGTCGCTGAGCGAAACTCGAAGGACGTTTCGCTCGATGTCGCCGCCGAAGACCTCGAGCAACTGCGCGCGGGAGAGATGGCGATTGCCTTCGGTGATGATCGCGGAGCCACTAGATAGCACGAACCTCTCGTCGTGCAGGATCAAGCGTCGTGCCATCTCTGCCGCAGCCCATCCGACGACCAAAATGGCAAGAAGCACAATGCCCGCCGCCACCCTGCCACGAACGCTCTGCGGGAAACCACCATGGAAGGTGAGACGCAGACCGGTACGCCTGCGACCGGTGTTGTACCCGCCGTCCTCTTCCCCCTCAGCGAAGTCTTCGACCAGATCGTGGCGCGAGGCTGGTTCGGACCCGCGTCGCCGCGGGGTACGCTCCCGAGCGTACGTGTCGTCAGGCGCGGTCAGCACCGTTGCCTCATGTAATAACTCCATCCCACAAAACGCACGAGCCAGAGCAAGGCCGCGCGAGAATCGCCGTCCTGACTATAACGCGGCTTCCGCTATGGACTGACTCTGATCCGCAGCATGTACCCTTTCAGGAACTCACGTTGCTCGTCTCAAGGGCGCAGAGCAAGCTGCGCGCGAATTGTGAGATACTCCCAGCACCCATGGTCAGGATCGCATCGCCTTCCCTAGCGTCGCTTACCAGTCTTCCAATCGCCTCTTCCGCGGTTCGGGCATGCACGATTTTGGGCGAGCCCGCCGCCCGGATTGCCGCAGCCAACGTCGCTCCGGTAATGCCCTCGATGGGATCTTCACTAGCGGCATAGATCTCCATAACCTCTACTGAATCGGCATCGACAAACGCTCGCGAGAACTCACCGATGAGATCGCGGGTTCTGGTAAAGCGATGCGGCTGAAACAGCACGTGAACTCGTCCATAGCCGCACTCTCGAGCCGCCCGCAACGTGGCAAGTATCTCTGTTGGATGGTGACCGTAATCGTCGATGACTGTCACCCCACGCACGATTCCCTTGATCTGAAAGCGCCTTTCTACACCGCGGAAATTATCGAGCCCCACCGCGATCTGCTCCGGAGCGATGCCAAGCTGAATGCCTATCGCGACGGCGGCTGTCGCGTTCAGGACATTGTGTCGTCCCGGGACGTGCAGGTGGAAGGCGCCCAGCTCGGATCCGCCAAAAGACACTGAGAAGCTCGATAGGCCTACCGAGTTCTTCGACAGCAGGCGCATGCGAAAGTCCGCCTCCCCAAGCTCTCCATAGGTGTAGAGCTTGCGCTTCACACGAGGAAGGACGGAGCGCAGGAGAGCGTCATCGATGCAGGCTGTTGTGGCTCCGTAGAACGGCACCCGGTCCATAAACTCCACGAACGCTGCCTCGATATCTGCCATATCGTGATAGCAGTCCATGTGCTCACGGTCCAGATTGGTGACCACGCCGAGCACTGGCGAGAGCTTGAGGAACGACCGGTCGCTTTCGTCAGCTTCCACCACGAGGTACTGCGAGTTGCCGAGGCGGGCGTTTGACCCGAGTGCGTCGACACGGCCACCGACGACGACGGTGGGATCGAGACCGCCTCCTGCGAGGACGGCGGCGATCATGCTGGTGGTTGTTGTTTTTCCATGCATTCCAGCCACAGCAATGCCGTACTTCAGGCGCATCAGTTCGGCGAGCATCTCCGCTCGCTGGATGACCGGGATCTTGCGGGTCCTGGCTTCGAGTACCTCGGGATTGGAAGAATTCACGGCAGAGCTGGTGACGACGACGTCGCAGGCTGTGGCGTTCGAGGCGGCGTGCCCCTCAAAGACGCGGGCGCCGAGGCCGACGAGGCGATCGGTGATTGGGCTGCGGCGGAGGTCGGAGCCGGAGACGGTGTAGCCCATCGTGAGCAGGATCTCCGCGATGCCGCTCATGCCGATGCCACCGATGCCGATAAAGTGGATGCGCTGGGTGGGGGCGAAGAGGAAGTGGCCGGGGAGGAACATAGGGCCAGTCTAGACGCCCTTCTTCATGGGCTCCCAGATGAACTTGTGGATCTGGAGGGAGAGGCGGGCGGGGAGGCCGTCGGCGAGCATCCAGTCGACCAGCAGGCGAGGATCGAGGGCCATGTTATCGGCGGTGCGGAGGGGTAACGGTGTCTTGGTAAAGGCGGGGCTGAGGAGGACGTGGCCGACCTTCTGCTCAAGGGCGTGGGTGCGGATGAAGTCGCGGGCGAATTCGTAATCCTCGCGGTGGCTGAGGACGAACTTGACCTCATCGTTGGTCGTGAGAGCGTCGAGGTTCTGCATGCGGAAGCTGTTGGCGGCTGCGCCTGCTCCGGGGCACTTGACGTCGACGATCTTGTGGACGGCCTTGGGTACATCCGCGAGCGGTCGCTCGCCGGAGGTCTCGATCATGAGGGTGTAGCTGCGGGCCAGGAGTTGGTCCATCAAGGGGAGGAGGTCGCGGGCCTGGAGCATGGGTTCGCCGCCGGTGAACTCGACCAGGGTGCATGGGGTGAGGGCTTCGATTCCGGCGATGATCTGGTCGTTGGTGAAGGGCTTTCCGCCGGTAAAGGTGTATTCGGAGTCGCACCAGGCGCAGCGGAGGTTGCAGCCGGCGAGGCGGACGAAGATGCAGGAGAGGCCGGCGAGGCTCGATTCGCCCTGGACGGATTTGTAGAGCTCTATGAGGTGCATTTGCGGTTCGCTATTCGTAGTAGCGGGCGAAGCTGGTGTCGGTTTCGTAGAGGGTGCAGTCTTTGACGCGGACCCGGCCGCTGGTCATGTCGCGGAGTTGGGTGGCGGTCTCCTGGTAGAAGTAGCGGGCGAGGTTTTCGGCGGAGGGGTTGAGCTCTTCCCTGAAGGGATCGAGGTCGTTGATCATCTGATGGTCGAGGCGGTCGACGACGGGGCGCATGACTTGCTTGAGGAGTTTGAAGTCGAGGAGCAGGCCGGCCTCGTCGAGGTCCTGGCCGATGAGCGTGACGAAGACCTTGTAGTTGTGGCCGTGCGGGTTCTCGCATTTGCCACGGTAGTTGCGAAGGTAGTGACCGGAGGAGAAGCCGGCTTCCACGGTGACTTCAAACATGTGCTGATACTTCCCTTCCCTGCCTTGGGTTCGATGGTTTGGGGTGAGGCTTCTATTCTATCGGTTCCTTTCCTTTCGCCTGGCGCGGCGGGCCTCCTCGGAGCGGCGCTCGGCCTGTTCGAAGAGCGAGGAGAGGATGCCGGCCAGGGCGACGACCAGGGCGACGAGGAAAAGGGCGAGGCCGGTCGTCCGCCAGAGTGCGACGTCGCCGGGGGAGCCGGGCTGCTCCGCGATGTTGGTGTAGGAGAGGACGATCGACACTGCGGCCAGGAGAGTGAGGGTCGCGGCGAGGATGTAGAGATTGCGGCCCACTGAGGATCTCCTTTTGCCGGGGTACCCCTCCCCCCTGGTACTTCGGGTGCAAAGTCTTCGATCGACATGGTTTAAGTCTGGACCTCGGTACCAGTCAGTCCCGGACTTCCGGCATCCCGAGAGACCGGGACGGCAATGGGAGCCGGTGCCCCCTGAGCTCCTTCTTCTATTTTACGGGCACGGGCGTCCTCACTGCGCCACCGACGCGGCGGGCGCCAAAAAGAAAGGACCGGAGCCCCGGTCCTCCCAATCGGTCCCGATGAGGGACCAGGGGTACGAGTTAGAAGGAGAACCTTGCACCGAACTCACCGGTGAAGGAGCGGGGGACGACCGTGCTGCTGGGGTTGACGAAGCCGAGCGGTTTGAGGAAGCTGGAGCTGAAGTTGTTGACGTTGCCGTCAAAGTTGTTGCCGTAGTTGGCGCGGTTGGTGAGGTTGAAGCCCTGGAAGAAGAGGTTGAGGTTATAGCGGTCGTGGAGGGAGATGGTCTTTCCGACGCGGGCGTCGAACTGGATGACGGGATCGCCGTGGTACGAGTTGTAAGAGACCTCGCGGCAAGTTCCGGTGGCGAGACAGTTTTTATAGAAGTTGGCCAGGGTTGTCTTTTTGGTTGTGTCGGCGGCGACGGCGGCCTTTGCGGCAGTGATGTAGGCGACGTAGGATGCGGGCGACTCGTTGGAGCCGGTGAGGATGACGGCGTGGGGGCTGCCGCGACCGGAGCCTATGCTCCAGAGATCGCTGGTGCTCTCGACGATGTCGAGCGGCCTGGAGGAGCCGGCGGAGAGGATGGGGGAGATCTCGATCCGGAAGGGGAGAGTGAGGGTGCCGGCCGCGGTGATGTGGTGTTTCTCATCGTTGGGAGCGCGGCCGAAGTCGGGGTGGCGGAAAAGGCCGAGGAAGGGGTTGGTGGCGGTGTTGCGGAAGCTCGCAGGATTGCCTTCAAAGGCAAGCGCCTTGCCGTAGGTGTAGTTGATCACGGCACTGAAGTGCTTGTAGACCGTCTGGCGGTAGCTGACGTTGAGGGCGTCGTAGTAGGAGCGGCCGATGGAACGCTCTTCACCGAAGCGGCCGAGGACGGGCACTCCGGCGGCGGCGAAGGCCGCGGAGAAGGGACGGATACCGCCGTTGAAGTACTGGGTGGGGTTGATGTTGACGGTCTTGTTCTCATGGATGCCGCGCGCCTGGACGTACTCGATCTCGATCACTGAGCGAGTCGTAAGAGCGTACTGGAGGCCGGCGTTGATCTGCTGGCTGTATGGGTTCCTATAGTTGGGATCCATGAGGCGGCCGGTCGAGCCGGGAGCGAGATTGTGGGCCGCCGGAGGGATGACCGGAAGCGGATCGACGCCATAGCGATAGTTGCTGAGCAGGATACTGGTGCCGGGAACTGTATTGGCTGAGGAGCAGGTCTTATCCGTCGGTCCTGCGCAGTTGATGCTATAGGTGTTGGCGAAGACGAGGTCGTTGGACTGCTGGATCATGAACAGGGGAATGTTTTCGAAGGACTGGCCGAAGTAGAGGCCGTAGCCGCCGCGAAGGACGAACCTGCCATTTCCGGAGACGTCGTAGGAGAAGCCGATGCGGGGACTGATGTCGAGGTTATCGTTCTTGGGAAGGCCGGTGTAGGCGCCCCCGAGGTAGGAGAGGCTGGGGGTGTAGCCGAAGCCGTACTGCGTGGGCGGACCGACGGCCGGGAGTGTCGCGACGTTGGTGGCAGCGGCGGCGACGAGCTCCTGGTGAGTGCGGCTGTTAGCCTGCTTGGCGATGCCATAGGTGTCGATATCGCGGTCGTAGCGGAGGCCGATGTTGAGCAGAAGGCGGGAGGTGGCGCGCCAGTCGTCTTCGAGGTAGACGCCGAACATCTTGGGGGAGAGGTTGAAGCTGGGGTCGCCGGAGGTGCCGGTGGATGCCTGAATGGCTCCCGGCGAGGAGAAGCCGTTGGGGTAGAGGGTCTTATTGGCGAGGATGTTGGCGGCGGTATCAAAGAAGTCGAACTCGGGGGTGGGGTTGTTCCCGAAATATCCGCCGACCTGGGGCTCGTAGATGTAGTCGACGCCGGCGCGGACCGTGTGCTTGCCGTGGGTGTAGGAGAAGTCGTCGCGGAACTGGAACTTGTGCTGGCTGGACTTCTGGGGGACGTTGAGGTTGGTGCCGAAGCTGGCGCCGTCGGGGAAGGTGAAGTAGGTGCGCGCGTCTTCGAGTCGATGAGGTTGTTCCAGTACTGGAAACCGGCGGTGAAGTTGTTGATCATGGTGCTGGTCAGGATGGAGCTCAACGTGACGTTGGTGAGGATGAGGTCGTTGATGGTGAAGTTGCCCTCGGAGAGATCGACCTGACCGGTGGATTGGTCGTTGTTGCTTTTGTTGTCCTGGGCGGAGTAGCTGATGTAAGCCCTTTCACGCTCGTTGAAGACGTGATCGATGCGTCCGTTGTAGCGCTTCTCGTCGAAGGGGGTGGGGATCGTATGGGACGGCTGCGCACCGAGGGGGACGGCGAGCGTGAGCTCCTGGAAGGAGGGACCGGTGACAGAGAGGCTGGAGCGCTCGCGGAGTCCTTCGTAGGCGCCGAAGCCGAAGTCCTTGTCGCGGCGGATGCGGCCGCCAAAGGAACCCCCATACTGCTGCCGACTGTAGTCGGGCTTGGGGTTGCCGGCGTCCTTATCGATCTGGTTGATGGTCTGGATGGCCTGGCTGCGAAAGAAACCGTACAGGCTGCCGTGGAAGTCGTTGCCGCCGGCCTTGGTGACGACGTTGAGGGCGGCGCCTTCGCTGCGGCCGTTCTCGGCGGAGAAACGGTTGGTGGATATCTTGAACTCCTGGACGGCCTCGAGGGGAAGCTGCATGACGGCGCCGCCGACGGTGTTGTCTTTGTTGTCGATGCCGTTGACGGTGGTGTTGGTGTTGCGTCCGCTTGACCCGTTGACGGCGTAGATGGCGTAGCGATTCTTGGTGGGGTCGTAGCTGTCGACGAGCTTGACGCCGGGGGCAAGGATGGCGAGGTTGGCGAAGTCGCGGCCGTTGAGGGGGAGATCGGTGATCTGCTGCGGCGTGACGGCGGTGGAGCTGTCGGTCTTTTCGGTATCGACGAGCTGGTTGCCGGTGGTGACCTCGACGGTGGTGTTGATGCCGCCGGCGATGACGGGGATGTTGGCGGTGAGGGTGGTGCCGACGAGCAGCTGGAGGTCGGAGGTTTTGGCGGTGCTGAAGCCGGAGGCCTGGACTGAGATGGCGTAGGTGCCGATGGGGAGGAGGTCGAAGCGGTACTCTCCGGCTCGGGTGGTGGTGACGACTCGCTGGGCGTTGGAGGTCTTGTCGGTTGCGGTGACGGTGGCATTGGGGACGGCGGCGCCGGTGGAGTCGGAGACGATGCCGACGATGTTGCCGCTGGCGGTGGCCTGGGCGAAGAGTTGCCGGCAACCTCCGAGCACAAGGAACACGAGCAGGAGAAAGCGAGATGTCGTACGCATTAGGCCTCCGAAGCGGAAAGATGTCGCCAGAGCTGTGGGAGCACGTAGAGGAAGCTCCCCTCAGGGATCTGGTCTGTTGTTGTTGTTATGCCGGAGATTTTATGCCTGGATGACGCAGAAGTACACCGATAGGGGACGAGCCGCGAAATTTCAAGCTGAGGCGTCTTTAAATGCAGAGCGCACCGGACGGGAGATCAGCTAGCGAAGAAGCGTTCGACGTCGGTGATGTCTTCGCTGCGGCGGTAGGGAGGGAGGGAGTCGAGGAAGATCTTGCCGTAGCGGGAGCGCTGGATGCGGGGGTCGAGGAGCATGAGGACGCCGCGGTCGGAGAGGGAGCGGATGAGGCGGCCGAAGCCCTGTTTGAGGGTGATGACGGCCTGGGGGACCTGGAGGTCGAAGAAGGGTTTGCCGCCGGCGGCCTCGATGGCCTTCATGCGGGCTTCGATGACGGGGTCGGAGGGGACGGCGAAGGGGAGGCGGTCGATGATGACGGCGGAGAGCTGGTCGCCCTGGACGTCGACGCCCTGCCAGAAGGAGGAGGTGCCGAAGAGGACGGCGTTGGGGGTGTCTCTGAATTGCTGCAGAAGGACATGGCGGGGAGCTGTGCCGTGGAGGAGGAGGGGGTAGGGGAGTTCGGCGAGGAGGCGGTCGTGCGCGAGACGCATCTGGGCGTAGGAGGTGAAGAGGCAGAAGGCGCGGCCTTCGGTGATCTCGAGGACGCGGCGGATGCGTTCCGTCGAACGCAGAGCGAAGGTTGAGTCGCGGGGGTCGGGCATGCCCTGGGGGAGGTAGAGGAGGGCTTGGCGGGCGTAGTCGAAGTGGGAGGGGACGACGAGCTCGCGGGCGAAGTTGAGGCCGAGGCGTTTGGAGATGTGCTTGAAGCCGGGGGCGCCGCCAGGGCCGGCGACGGTGAGGGTGGCGGAGGTGAGGATGACGGACGGGTACGACTCGAAGAGGGTCTGGGAGAGGAGCTCGGAGACGTCGATAGGGGTGGCCTGGAGATGGGTGTGGAAGGCACCCACGTTGCGGGCGAGATTGCGGACGCCGGTCGTGGGGCGGCGGTCGATCCAGAAGACGGTGTTGGGGTCGTCGGACTCGAGGAGGAACTTGAGGTGGGTACGGATATCGGTGGCGCGCTTGCGAAGGCCCGGAGCTTCTTCGACGTTTTTGAGACGGTCGAGTTCGCCCTCGATGCGGGTGAGGGCGTTGAGGACGGAGAGGTAAAGGTCGCCGGAGGCTTCGAGGAAGTCCGGACGGGCGAGGAAGGGCATGCGGCCGATTTGGGGTTGGCACTGGGGTTGGGCGGGGGAGCCGGCAGGTCCTTCGACTGCGCGCTGCGCGCTGCGCTCAGGATGACAGTCTGCGGAGGGGGAGGCCGGGAGGGCGGCGAAGAAGAGGCGGGCGCGATCGCGGAGGGTGGCTAGGGCGGACTCGATCGAAGAGGAGGTGGCCTGTTTGGCGCGGAGGAGGATTTCGGTGTCGCGGGCGAGCTCGTCGAAGCGGGCGTTGGAGAGGCCGATGCCGAAGTAGTTGGAGGCGATGTCTTCGAGCTCGTGAGCCTCGTCGAAGATGACGGCGCAGGCGTCGGGGAGGATGCCGGCGTCGGGGGCTCCGGCGGCCTGCTGCTTGATGGAGAGGTCGGCGAAGAAGAGGTGGTGGTTGACAATGATGAGGTCGGATTCGAGCGCTTTGCGGCGCATGGAGGTGATGAAGCAGCGCTCCCAATCTGGGCAGGTCTGGCCGAGGCAGGCTTCGGTGCGGGCGTCGAGCTTGTGCCAGAGGGGGGAGTGCTCGGGCAGCTGGTCGATCTCGGCGCGGTCGCCGGTCTCAGTGGTGCGCTCCCAATTGGAGATGTGGGCGAATTGGGAGATCTCGTCGAGGCCGTTGAGGAGGGGGGAGTCGCGGAGGGCGTAGAGCTTGTGGCGGCAGAGGTAGTTGGCGCGGCCCTTCATGTAACAGACTTTTAGGGGGCCGGATTGTTGGAGGACGGACTCCAGAAAAGGGAGGTCCTTGAAGAAAAGCTGTTCCTGGAGGTTTTTGGTGCCGGTGGAGATGATGACGCGCTGGCCGCGCTCGCGGGCGAGACGGAGAGCGGGGAGGAGATAGGCGAGGGTCTTGCCGGTGCCGGTGCCGGCTTCGACGATGAGATGGCGGTTGTCCGTGAGGGCGGACTCGACGGCTTTGGCCATCTCGTACTGGCCGGGGCGGTGTTCGAAGGCGAGCGAGGATTGGGAGAGGAGGCCGCCGGGGGAGAAGAAGGCGTGGAGGGTGGGGAGGTTGCGGGTTTGGGGGTGCTCGTCGTCGTCTTCGGAGTCGGGACGAGCGGGGGCGATTTGGATGGGGGAGGACACGGGCTGTGTGTTGATGATAGAGCGGCGGGAGAACTTTAGATTTGGGACCTCCGTTGCTGGAGGTCTTCAAAGGTGACGAGTTCAAAGGTGACGAGCTGTGCACGATTGAGAGCCGCAAGGATGGCGGGGGCATTCTCGTTGAGAACGCTCCATCGATTCGTCTGGAGGACGACCAGCGCCATTTTCCGGGCTGCGAGGTTCTGTTGATACGAGAGAGTTTTGTCGCATGTCACCATGACCGCGAAGCCGGCGTCTTCGGCAGCTTTCAGCAGTTCTCCGTTTTCGAGCTCGGCCCAGCTCATCTCATCGGCTGTCTTTATTTCGCGACCGGTAAGCGATGGGCGCAGCTTGTGAGGGACGTTGTGATCGAAGAGCACCCTCACAGCTAACGCTGTTTTTGGCTGGCTGCGAACGTCAGCAGCGCGCGGATCGTCGTCTCAGGGATCGCGAAGTTCGTCAGAGATCTCCTCGATTGGCGAGCCGTCCTCGTAGTTTTCGACGATGGCGTCTGCCTGTACACGGGTTCCCTTGAGAATAGGGACGCCGCTTACCTTGCGCGGATTGACTTCGACCAGCGGACAGCCGGTCCAGTCCACAGCGACGATAGTCCTTTAGTTCAGCCATACACAAGAGTAGACCTGTTCGAGAGGGCTGGAGAGTTCATGCGAAGGCGTGGTATCTTACAGTCGTTGTTTGGTAGCTGGGGAACTCCGGAATACACGGGATGTGTACGCCGGATCAGCGAACCGGAGGCTGAAGCTGCGGGAGGCAGCAGGCCCTTTTTTCTCAAAGGGGTTTGCGCTATGACGCACTTCAACTTTAGCCCGTTTACGTCAAATGTTCTCGCCGGTCTGTCTTCCATTGCGCTCTGGGAGCTTGGAAAAGCCGCGTGCATATGGCTTAGCAACCACGTTGAGATCGTGTACGGCCCTAGCCTCGCGTTTGACTCAAATCCCACTCCAAGATTGTTCGGATTGAACCTTTCAGCTCACTGGTTGAGTCGGACAGAGTCAACTAGGGCGATTACGCATCGACATGACAAGAGGAAGCTGACGGGCATCGTCTCGCTCTAGAGATGTGGGCCGATGGTGCGGTTGAGGAAGTCGGCGAAGGTGTGCCAGGCGGAGGTCATGCCGATGGGGACGGCGAAGGCTCCGACGATGAAGGTGAGGGGGGCGGCCCAGAGGGTGGAGCGGTGGATGCGGTGGAGGGCGAAGAGGTCGTAGAGGACGACGAGGAGGACCAGGATGCCGAGTCCGGTGACGGCGCCGGCGGCGGGGGAGAAGCCCATGCGGTCCCAGGGGAAGCGGCCGAGGGCGGCGTCGACGAGGCCGATGGTGGCGAGGAGGATGAGGCGCTTGTGGGCGTCGGGACGGCGGCGGGTGCGCCATGAAGCGAAGATCAGGACGGCGAACCAGGTGATGCCGAGGAGGGGGATGGAGAGGGAGACGGCGGGGTCGAGGGGACCGATGGAGACGCGGCGGTGGAGGGCGTCGATGGCCGCGATGTAGCCGAGGACGACCATGAGGGGCGGAAGGCAGAAGGCGACGATGCCGAGGGAGCGATGCCAGTGGACGCGGCGGGCGGAGATGAGGGACGTCTGGATGAGGAAGAGAGCCATCCAGAGGGTGAAGACGGCTCCGTGGACGTGGAGGATGGGGCTGGGGAGCGGGGCGCGCATCATACCGGCGCGGAAGTAGGTCGGCGAGAAGCCGATAAAGACGACCACGCAGAGCAGGATGGAGGTGAAGCCGAAGAAGATGCGTTCGGCGGTGCGGTTAACCGGCCGGCGGGGCAGGGATATCGGCGTAAGCAGCGCCTCTGTTGCCATAACACTCTCCAGATGATCTTTCGGGGAGGAGCTTGTGGTTCAGGGCCCTGCCGGGGTGACTTCCCGGGGTGAACTGGTTGGGGCGACGATACCATGCGGATGCTGCGCCTACCAACAGGTTTTCGCGTAATGCGACTGGTTTCCGATCCCTCTCAAGCCGGTCAGTGCCCGTAATTCGGCGATGGCGGGCGAAGGCATGGGTTCCGCAGAGATTCGTAACGGACTCACCGGGCAGCAGGTTTGGGCAGGTTTGTGTCGGGCAGGACTGAAGAGCTTCCCTGGCGCGGGTGACGTGTTCTGAGGTCGAGTAAAGATAGTCTTACAGGTGAGCCTTTCCGCGGGCGTTTGGTGTAGCGGGAGAGAGTTGGACTGGCGATGGCACCGAAGCGTGAAGAGAAGAAGCGGATGGGGAAGAAGCACCGGCAGGCGAGTACGCGGCCGAAGAAGGGGAAGGCTCCGCGGGCTGCTGGGGGGCGGGGGGCGGTGACGGGGGCGGTGGCTCCCAAGGCTCGGAAGAAGATTGCGACGAAGAAGGCGGAGGCGGAGCGGAAGGCCAAGACGCCGCGGCGGTCTCCGGAGTTTGAGGGGAAGCGGACGATTGCCGCGGATGGGATTGGGGAGCAGCGGAAGAGTGTGGGGAGAATTGGGCGTGGGGAGAAGCAGGTCCCTCCACTTCGCTCCGCTTCGGTCGGGATGACAGGCAATAGGGGCGGGGCTGGGCGGAGAACTGCTAAAGATTCGCAGAAGCCTGCCGATATGGATGAGCAGCAGTGGCGGGAGGCGGAGCGGATTGGGGAGGAGTTGTCGGTCGAGTTGGGGCGGGGTGGATCTGGGCATGGCGCTTCGCAACAGGGAGTGGCGGGACAGGGTGCGTATGGGCGGGGCGCTTACGGAGACGGCCTGAAGCGGGAGGGTGGGCCGCTGGGGGTGGATCCGGAGCTGGCGCGGGATACGACGCTGCCGCTGGTGGCGATCTGTGGGCGGCCGAATGTGGGGAAGTCAACGCTATTCAACCGGCTAACAGGGTCGCGGCGATCGATTGTGGGGGACGAGCCGGGGATTACGCGGGACCGGATCTATGGGGAGGTGGAGTGGAGCGGGCGGGATGTGCGGATTGTGGATACGGGCGGTGTGGTGCCGGATGACGAGGCGCTGATTCCGAGCGAGATCTTCCGGCAGGCGCAGGTGGCGCTCGACGAGGCGGATGCGATTGTGATGGTGGTGGACGGGCGGACGGAGCTGGCCTCGCCGGATTTGGAACTGGCCCGGTTACTTTTACGTGGGGGCAAGCCGTGCTTTCTGGCGGTGAACAAGATGGATACGCCGGAGATGGGGGTGCAGGCGGAGAACTTCCGGCGGCTGGGGTTCCGGAACGTGATGGCGATTTCGGCGGAGCATGGGTCGGGGATCGGGGATCTGCTGGACGAGGTGTTTGCGGTGCTGCCGGCGGCGGTGGAGGTGGAGCCGGAGCGGATGGAGGGGATTGAGGAGGAGGCTGAGGAGGACATGGATGGGGGCTTTCTCCAGGTGGGGAATGCTCCGGTGCGGGAGGAAGACGAGGGCGAAATACAGGGGTCTCTCCGCTCCGGCCTGCGGCCTCCGGTCGAGATGACGGCGGATAGAAGCGGCGCTCCGGTCGAGGTGACGAACACAGGTAGTGAGGCGAGCGAACAGCAGGTCCATCCACTGCGGCGGGGAAGTACGCCGCCTCCGGTCGGGATGACAGGACGTGAGGGTGATAGCGAGGGGGAGCGGCCGCGGAAGCTGCGGACGCATGGGGAGTTCGATCAGAAGGAGACGAAGATTGCGATCATCGGGCGGCCGAATGTGGGCAAGTCGACGCTGCTGAATGCGCTGACGGGGACGGACCGGGCGATTGTTTCGCCGATTGCGGGTACGACGCGGGATGCGGTGGATGAGGTGGTGGAGCGGGGCGGGCACAGCTTCCGGTTTGTGGATACGGCGGGGATCCGAAGAAAGGGAAAGACGAAGCTGATGGCGGAGAAGCTGTCGGTGATTATGGCGCGGAAGCATCTGGAGGCGGCGGATGTGAGCCTGCTAATTATCGATGCGGTAGAGGGGGTGACGGCGAACGACGCGAACATCGGCGGGTATGCGCATGAGAGCGGGCGGTCGGTGATTATTGTGGTGAACAAGTGGGACCTGATGACGAGGGCGGGGGCGGATGGGTTGCGGGTGTTTGATGGGAAGCCGGTGGTCGATCCGAAGGTGTACGAGGAGCAGGTTCGTCATGCGTTGAAGTACCTGGACTATGCGCCGCTGCTGTTTATCTCGGCGTCGGAGGGGATCAATGTGAACCAGGTGTTCAAGAAGGTGGAACTGGTGGCGCGGGAGCGGCGGAAGCGGGTATCAACGGGGCAGATGAACCGCTTTCTGGATCGGGTGGACTTCCAGAGGGCATCGGTGCCGATGAACAAGCGGGTGAAGATCTATTACATGACGCAGGCCGCCGTAGCTCCGCCGACCTTTGTGCTGTTTACGGATAAGGATGTGAAGCTGCACTTCAGCTTTGAGCGGTTTTTGGGGAACCAGATCCGGGTGGCGTTCGGGTTTATCGGGAGTCCGATCTGGTTCAAGGTGAAGGCGCGGAATAAGAAGAACGCGGGGTAGGCGCGAGGGAGGTACCTCCCCCCTCCCCCTACTTCGTGCTCAAAGTATTCAAAGCAGGGCGGATAGGTCGGGGGTACCACCCCACTTTGGACGCAAAGTCTCGAAAGCACGAGAGATAGGTAGGGAGTACTCCCTACTTCGAACGCAAGTCTTCAAGGCAGGGAAGATAGGTCCGAGCTAATGATTCTGCTTCCCTTCTCGCCCCGGTTTCCTTTGAGAACGACAAGCGCCCGACGGATGCCGGGCGCCCATGTCCTACTCTTTAAGTTTAGCTGATGGTGGGGGGTGGTTACGCCACGCTTCGGTCCCCATCCGGATCTTTCTATTACGCAGGGCAGCCTTCCTAGCGCACGGGCGGAAGTTGCAAACCGAGAGCTTCGAGATATCCGGGGTTGACGGTTGTGTGCTCGAGTGCGATGGCGTCGAGCAGAGCGGTGAAGGCTTTTTCGATGAGTGCCTGGTCGGGGCGAGCCTTGAGGCGTTCTTCCGCGGCGCCGGTTCCGCGCGGGAGTTTGGCGAAGGCGACGATCTGGTCCCAGCCTTCTGGAGGTTTGACGGTGACGAAGGCGGAGTTCTTGGCGAACTTCTTGTAAGGCCAGAAGGTCCAGCCGATGTCGTCCTTGTCGAGCAGGGTGCGGAACTTTGCGATCCAGTCGTCGGTGTTTTCGCCGGATTCGCCGAGCCAGAGGGGGACGTTATATTTTGCTCCGAAATCGACGAACTTCTGGATGGTGGGCGGTTCGGGCGGGGCCCAGTAGGTGTGAAAGGTGTAGGCGGTGTTGGGGTCGAAGGGCGGGCCGAAGACGGTGAAGTTGGTATCCCACTGGGCTCCGCCGAGGAAGAGGATGTGGTTGGGGTCGATGGGGCGGATTGCCAGCGTGAGCTTCTTGTAGATGGGCTCGAGATCGCTGTTGTAGACCTGGAGCTTCGCGGAGTGCGGGATGGGCTCGTTGAGCAGGTCGTAGCCGATCACTGTGCGGTTGTCCTTGTAGTGACGTGCGAGCCGCTGCCAGATGGCGACGAGATGGGCCTGCGACTGCGGGCTCTTGTAGAGCCACGGGTAGCCGGCGCTGTCGTCGATGTTGGCGCCGGTCTGTCCGCCGGGCGCGGCGTGGAGGTCGAGGATGACGTCGATGCCCTCGGTGCGGCACCAGCCAATCACCTGGTCGACGAGGCGAAAGCCTTCCGCGTCGTCGGTCTCGAAGAAGCTGTAGTGGAGCGGGATGCGCAGGGTGTTGACGCCGGTTTGATGGAGCAGGTGGATGTCTGCGGCGGTGACCCAACGGGATCGGTACTGCTGCCAGAACTCCGTCGAGCGCTCGGGCCCGAGGAGCTCGGCGACCAGGGCCTCGATCTCGGATTTGGACTGCGGGCCGTTCTCGAAGCCGAACATGTAGCCCTCGGTGACGAGCCAGTTGCCGAGCGAGGTTCCGCGCATGTGAAGGGGCTTGCCCGCGGGATCGATGATCTGGCGGCCTGCGGTGTGGGCGAAGCCGGGGGCGGGCGACACGGGCCGGGGCGAGCTTTGGGCGGTGGCAGCAACGGTGAGAATGGAGAGCAGGGTGATGGATTGCAGGGAGGGTGGTTTGAGGCGCATCAGGAGTCTCCGTTGGCGAGCACGTTCATGATGGCATGCTGACCTGCTATGCGGCTTCGATTGGGACAGGCGGGGAACAAGAAGAACCTGCAGAAAAGGATTGACATGGATGCTGCTGTTTGCTAGTTTGGTCGGCGTCTTCCCCTCAGCTGCCGGGTCATGTTCTCCAATCCCTCCCCAGGACTGCGAGCCTCCTGATGCGACTGATGCCGCGACTTAGCCGAGTGACAGCTCTTCTTCTTGCGCTGACCTTTGCCAGTGAGCGCCTGGCGTTTGCGACAGCGACCCCTGACGCGGTGAGTGCGAAGCAGCAGATTGCGCTGCGGGGCGTGGGTAAGGGGGTAAAGGTGCATCAGGCAGACGGCACGGTTCTGCGGGGAAAGATCGTGTCGATGGGTGAGGATTCCTTCGGGATGCAGGTGGGTTCGAAGCCAGTGGTCGAGGTTCCGTTCGCGAACGTGCGCGAGGTGCAGGGGCCGGGCTTGTCGAAGGGAGCGAAGATCGCAATCTGGACAGGCGTGGGGGTTTTAGTGCTGATAATCGCGGTTGGCGCCTCATATGCGCATGCGATCAACGGGATTCTTGCGTCTGGGTGAGGAGCCGGATCTCGAGAGGCGCGACGACTCGTCTGGATCTCAAAGGGAATCTATTTGGGATCAGAAGGCGATCACGTCCAAACCGGGAATCAGGCGGAAGTGGCGTTCGTTCGCGGTGAGGACGGAGAAGCCAAGGGAGATGGCGGTGGCCCCGATGAGGAGGTCGGGAAAGTGTATGGGATTGCCTCTCGCCGTTTGCTCGCCGTCTATCCTGCCAGCGATCTCAGCTATCTCTTGCGTATAGGCGTAGACCTGCAGTTCCGCGACGATGGCGGCGAGAAAGTTCCGACGCCTTTGTCGGCGCACGTCGGAATCTCCTCGATACAGACCATGAACTAACTCCGTATAGCCGATTGCAGACAGGGCAACCCGTTGCTCTCCTGCGAGCGACGACATGTCGTACAGAAAAGCGGATGCAGTGACGCCAGTCCGTTCGGCTTTGATGACGGCGCTGGTATCGAGGATTATGCCCACGGATTGGTGCGCTGCTCAAGGCGGTGCAAACGCATTCCGTCCTCTACGTCGTCAGCGAAGCCATCGTCCAAGCCGGCCTCTTCGGCGTGCCTTCTGATCGAAGCGAGGACATCGGTCAGCTTGCGTGGCTGGTCATTGCTCGTCCAAGTGAGAGCATAGGTCTCCGATCCGCTGTCTATGCGAATCTCTTCTCCGGCGCGTACTTTTGCAAGAAGGCTGGGAAGGTTCCGGGCGGCTTCGGCTTCCGAGATGTGGATGACGGCCATGGGTGGATGATAGTCCGGGTGGGGTGTTTTCTCCAGGGTAGTTTGAGCTAGGTGGACGAGGCTTCGGATGCATCTAGGGACCGGTGAGCCAGCACCATAGGAATCGCAAAGTCAGGGCCAGCTTACGGGTCGCTTGAAATCTGCATGGGTTATGAGCTCATGGGCCGGTTTGAAATTGGGAAGTTTCGCGAGAACGATCTGTAGGCCTGACTTCCTTCCGAACTTCATGGCAGGTACGCAGTCGGTGTCAATAGAGATGAGCATTATCCGGTCCGCGAGCCGCCCCGTAGAGTATGCCGCTATATCCAAGCCGATCCGCATATCAACACCCTTCTGCTCGAAGTCAGGCTTGAAATCTGCATCCGAGAGGGGCTGCCCGTGGCTAACGGGAGTTCGTTTGGGCTTGTAACCTCTGAACTTCAGGACACCTCGCCGTGCGGCGAAGAGGTCCAAGCTCGCGAGGTCATCAAGCCACTGTCCTGAGGCGGCGAAGGTGTAAGGAGTGCCTGAGACGGGCACGTGCACGGTCCTGAGTAGGGCGCGCAATCGTAGTAGAGGATGCGAAGGATGTCTTCGTCGGCCTCTCTGCAAGCGAGGGCGAACTTCTCGATGATGATGGGTTGTACAGCTTCTTGGCTATCTTCGCTCGTACACGCAGGAATCCGCCGTCAATGAGGATGATGATCTTTTCTGCATGCTTCGTAAGCTTAAACGAAGAAGACCCCCAGGTGGGGGCCTTCAGAATACGTGCTCGCCTACGAGCGTAACGGATATGACTCCAATGTACATATGTCGTCTTTTGATGTCTAGTGGTGTCTCTTGATGTCTAGTGGTGTTCCCAGCCACTGCTGCCAAGCGTGGAGGGCTTGGTTGCATTGGAGGCGGTGGCGTTCTTTTTTGTCGCGGATCTTTCGGCGGAGCTCTTCTTCGAGGGGTGGGAGGAGGTCGAAGGTGATATTGGCGGGTTGGAACTTTTTGTGGTCGGCGTGAGTGATGTAGTGGGTGAGGGAGCCGTTGGCGGAGAGGCGCGGGGCGGGTTGAGGCGTGTGGCCGTGCGCCAGTTGCGCGGCGTAGCGGCCGGCTAGGAGGCCGGAGGCGATGGACTCGGTGTAGCCCTCGACGCCGGAGAGCTGGCCGGCGATGAGGATGCTGGGGTGGGCGCGGAGCTGGAGGGTTTCGGTGAGGAGCGAGGGGGCGTGGATGTAAGTGTTGCGGTGGATCTGACCGAAGCGGAGGAAGGTGGCGCGCTCGAGGCCGGGGATGAGGCGGAGGACGCGGGCCTGCTCGCCGAATTTGAGGTGGTTCTGGAAGCCGACGAGGTTGTAGGAGTCGGCGCGGAGGTTTTCCTGGCGGAGCTGGACGGCGGCGTAGGGCCAGCGGCCGGTCTTTGGGTTGGTGAGGCCGGCGGGCTTCATGGGGCCGAAGCGGAGGGTGTCTCGACCGCGGCGGGCGGTCTCTTCGATGGGGAGGCAGCCTTCGAAGTACTGGAGTGTGCTCGCCGCACGGGCGGGGGCTTCGCGTGGCTCTCCAGAGGGGGCGCCGGAAGAACCCACCGATGACGGTGGGGCTGTCATGGATGGGGCACCCGCTTCGCCCTCAGGGCTGACGGCGGCCGCGACGGCTGTGAGGTGGGTGGGGTTGTTGTCTGGGGGGAGTTGCTCCCAGGGTCTTTGTTCGATCTTTTCGGCGGTGGTGAGGGCGTCGAGAAAGGTGTCGTATTCCTCTTTGGTGAAGGGGCAGTTGATGTAGTCGGCGGTGCCCTTGTCCCAGCGAGCGGCGAAGTAGACCTTTTCCATGTCGATGGTGGAGGCGTCGACGATGGGAGAGATGGAGTCGTAAAAGGCCAGGTGGCCGGAGCCGGTAAGGCGGGTGAGTTCGGCGGTGAGAGCGGGGCTGGTGAGGGGGCCGGAGGCGAGGACCGTGATGGTGTCGGGCGAGTTCTCGTCGAGGTGCGTGACCTCTTCGCGGTGGATGGTGATGTTGGGATGTTGCTCGAGGCGTTCGCGGACGCGTTGGGAGAAGAGTTCGCGGTCTACGGCGAGGGCGTGTCCGGCGGGGACGGCGGTGGCGTCGGCGGCCTGGAGGAGGAAGGAGTTGGCCTGGCGCATCTCCTGTTTGAGGAGCCAGGGGGCGGAGTTTTCGGACTCGGACTTGAGGGAGTTGGAGCAGACGAGTTCGGCGAAGTCGGAGGTTTGGTGGGCCTCGGTGGAGCGGACGGGGCGCATTTCGTAGAGGTCGACTTTGCAGCCGAGGGATGCGGCCTGGAGGGCGGCTTCCGGGCCGGCGAGGCCTCCGCCGATGACTCTGAATTTTTTCATGCTGGTTTGAGGATAGTGGGTCTGGGACGGAAACGCAGGTTGCTTCGGCTTCGCTCAAGATGATGTCATTTGAGGTGCGAAGCGAGGCTAGTCGCAGCGTTCGGAGAGGGCACAGAGTTGATCGCCGGTGACGCGCATGATGCGCCAGTCGGTGGACATCTGGGCGCCCATCCCGTAGTAGAAGTCGATGGCGTCCTTGTTCCAGTCGAGTACGTTCCACTCGAGGCGGGGGCAGCCTTCGACGACGGCGACGCCGGCGACCTTGGCAAGGAGGGCTTTGCCGATGCCTTTGCCGCGAAAGGCTGGGTCGACGAAGAGGTCTTCGAGGTGGATGCCATGATGGCCCTGCCAGGTGGAGTAGTTGTGGAAGTAGAGGGCGAAGCCGGCGGGCTGTCCGAGCCAGTCGGCGAGGAAGACGTGGAAGCGGGGGACGGGGCCGAAGCCGTCGCGGTGGAGGTCGGTGGCGGTGGCGAAGACGGATTCGGGCTCACGCTCGTAGACGGCGAGCTGGTGAATGAAGCCGAGGATGGCGGGGACGTCGCGGGCGGTGGCGAGGCGGATCTGGAGGGGAGGAGCGGGCATGGTGGGGCTAGTGTAGCGGGGTGAGACGCGGAGTGCGGGTGACTGCGGTGAATTCGTTTGGGCAAGAACAATAGCAGGTTCCTCCCGCTTCGCTGCTCAAGGACGTGGGGAGGGCGGGGAAGGCAGGAAGGGCAGGGCGGAGCAGAGACCCATACAGAGGTCTCTCCGCTGCGGCCTGCGGCCTTCGGTCGAGATGACGGCGTTTGGTGCGGTCGGCTGTGGTTGAGATGACGGTGTTTAGGGCGTCCGCAGTGGGCTGGCTCAGTGAAGGGCGGCGGCGGGCCGGTGGGTTAGCGGGGTGGAGGGAGGGTGTCTGGGGCGTTGGCCGAGGTGGTGGACTTCTGCGGAACCTTGGGCGCGTCCTTTGGCTGGACTTCGAGCCATTTGTCGAAGGGGATGGAGAAGGCGAAGAGCTGCTGCTTGCTGTCGAGGGAGTGGATCATTTTGAGGTAGAGCTCGGCGTGGCGGAGGGGTGGGTCGTCGAGCTCGCGGACGTCGTAGAAGAGGTATCCGGCGGCGGTGGAGTGGGGGTTGACGGTGGTGGACTGGAAGCCGAAGTCGGTGTCGTCCTCGGTGACCTTTTTGTCGACGGGGGTGTGGTGGATGGTGAGAGGGATGAGCGGGACCTTGGTGCCCATGGCGGAGCGGGTGGAGAAGAGGCGGCGGTTGATGTCTTCGAGGGTGGCGGCGGGGATGACGTCGTGGTTGGCGGAGATGAACTGGATGCGGACGTCGTGGAGGGTGAGGGCGTGGTCGGAGTCGTTGGAGATGATGACGCGGACGGGGATGAAGCCGTGCTGGAGGTAGGGTAGGCGGAAGAAGTCGCAGAGTTTGGGGTCGGTGCAGGGGTCGGCGGCGACGGTGACGTGCTCGTTCGCGTGGGTGTCGGAGGCGAGGTACTGGGCCGCGGGTTTGGTGGGGGGCGCCTGCTTTCGCTTGTCGGCGGCGTGGACGGCGACGGTGCAGAGGGTGAGGGCGACGAAGAGGGCGCGGAGACGGGGGCGGGATCGGAAGGACATGCTAATGGAGAGACGCGGCAGCGCCGGGAAGGGGAGAGAGGACGGCTTTGATTATGATCGTCGCTGGCGTGTGCGGTAAAGGCGGGACACGGGAGAGAACGCGGTTGGAGACGGGATTGATGCTGGTTTACAGCTCGCTGCTGCTGCTGGTGTTGGTGCTGGGTTCGCCCTTCTGGCTGCTGCGGATGGGGGTGAGTGGGCGGTACAGGGCCGGCCTGAGCGGACGTCTGGGGAGGGTGCCGGCCGATCTGAGGGAGGCGGTGCGCGGGCGCGAGGTGGTGTGGCTGCACGCGGTGAGCGTGGGCGAGGTGATGGCGGCGGTCGAGGTGGTGAAGGGCTTGGCGAAGCTGCGGCCGGGGCTGGTGGTGGCGGTTTCGACGACGACCCAGACGGGGCAGGAGCTGGCGAAGAAGAGGCTGGCGGGGACGCCGGTTTTTTATCTGCCGCTGGACTTCCGGTATGCGGTGCGGCGGTACCTGAAGGTGCTGCGACCCCGGCTGATGGTGTTGATGGAGAGCGAGCTGTGGCCGAACCTGCTGCGGGAGTGCGGGCGTGCGGGGGTGCCGATAGCGGTCGGGAATGCGCGGGTCTCGGACCGATCTTATCCGAGGTACATGCGGTTGCGGCGGATGTGGCGGCCGCTGCTGGCGCGGGTCTCCATGTTTCTGGCGCAGGGGGAGGAGACGGCGGAGCGGCTGCTGGCGATCGGCGTGGACGGGGAGCGGGTGCGGGTGGTGGGGAACCTGAAGTACGACGTGCGGGCGGTGGCCGAGGGGGAGATGGCCGGGCGTTTGCGAGCACGGCTGCCGGACGGGGCAAAGGTGGTGGTGTGCGGGAGCACGCTGGAGGGGGAGGAGGAGCTGCTGCTGGCAGCGTGGCGGGCGGTTCTGGCGGCGGCGCCGGAGGCGTTGATGGTGCTGGCGCCGCGGCACCCGGAGCGGTTTGGACGGGTGGTGGAGATGGTGCGGGGGACGGGTTTGGGCGGGCTGCGGGCGAGCGCGATGGGGGAGATCCAGCGGCTCGAACCGGGGTGCGTGGTGGTGCTGGACACGATTGGGGACCTCCCGGCGGTGTATTCGCTGGCGGCGGTGGCGTTTGTGGGCGGGAGCCTGGTCCCGGCAGGGGGACACAATCCACTGGAGCCGGCGCGGTTCGGGGTACCGGTGGTGATAGGGTCGAACTTCAATAATTTTCGCGAGGTGGTGGAGCGGATGCGGGCGATGGATGGGATTCGCGTGGTCAGCCCTGAGCAGATGTCGGCGATGCTGCGGGATCTACTGCGCGACGGGGCGGGGGCGGCGGCGCTGGGAGAGCGTGGACGGGCGGTGTTCGCGGAGCAGGCGGGAGCGACGGAGCGGACAGTCCAGGAGTTGGCGAGGATGCTTGGGAACGCGGGGGCAGAGCTGCGGCAATGACGATGACCATGGCGATGAGGATGCGCCGAACCCTGCTGCTGCCGCTGGCGCCGATCTATGCCGCGATGGTGTGGGGGAAGAGACGCCTCCGAAAGGGGGGGTGGCTGAAGACGAAGACGCTGGGCGATGCGGTGATCAGCATTGGGAGCGTGTCGGCGGGCGGCGCGGGAAAGACGCCGTTTGTGCTGCTGATGGCGGAGATCCTGCGACGGCGGGAGTATGCGGTTCGGATCTTGACGCGGGGGTACGGCCGCCGATCGAAGGAGGTGGAGCGGATCGATCCTGCCGGGGACCCGGGACGGTATGGGGATGAGCCGGTGCTGCTGGCGCAGAGATCGGGGGCGGCGGTGTATGTGGGGGCGGACCGTTACCGGGCGGGGCGGATGGCGGGGGGTGGAGCGGCGGGGGGGCGCATGGCGGTGCACCTGCTTGATGACGGGTTCCAGCATCGGCGGCTGGCGCGGGACCTGGATGTGGTTCTTCTGACGCGGGAGGACGTCGAGGATGTGATGCTGCCGGCGGGGAATCTGCGGGAGCCGCTGAGCACGTTGAGGGAGGCGGATGTGATTGTGGTGCGTGAGGAGGAGGCTGCATGGCTGCAGCCCTTTCTCTCGGGGATGAGGGGTGCGAGGGGTCCGCAGCCGGTGTGGCAGATACGGCGGCGGCTGGATTTCAGGAACTACAGGGATTTCGGGAGCTTTGGGATTGCAGGGGATGCGAGGCTGCCGAAGCGCCTGCTGGCATTCTGCGGAATTGCGCGGCCGAAGAGTTTTTTCGAGATGTTGGAAGCCCAGGGTTGCCGGCCGGCAGCGACGGTGGCGTTCGGGGATCACCACAGGTACGGCAAGGGGGAGATCGCGCGGCTGCTGGAGAGGGCGAGGGAGCGCGGGGCTGACGGCTTCATCACGACGGAGAAGGATGCGGTGAAGCTGACGGAGGCGATGAGAGGCCGGCTGGAGGCGGCGGGAGCAGTGGTGGTCGCTGCGTTGCATGTGGCGCTGGTGGATGAGCGGGCTGCGATGGAACAGATGATCGCGATGACGCCGAGGCTGGACCGGCGAAGGAACCGATGACGGCTTCGCGGGTGAGAGAGACAGCCCCGGCGCGGGTTCTGGTGGTGCGGATCGGGGCGATGGGGGATGTGCTGCATGCGCTGCCGGCAGTGGCGGCGCTGCGGCGGTTAAAGCCGCACTGGGAGATTGGGTGGGTGGTGGACCGGAGATGGGCGGCGCTGCTGGAGAGCGACGAGGGAGCCCCGGTGGTGGATGCGGTACACCGGGTGCCGACGAGGGACTGGTCGGCGAGGCCGGTCTCGGTACGGACGGGTCGGCAGATTGGCGAGCTGCGGGGAGAGCTGCAATCGGTGGACTACGACGTGTGCGTGGATATGCAAGGGACGGTCCGGTCGGGGGTGATTGGACGGATGGCGGGGGCCAAGGAGTTTGCCGGGTATAACGATCCGAAAGAGGCGCCGGCGGGGTGGATGTACGACCGACGGGTGGAGCGGCGGGGGGTGCATGTGGTGGAGCAGGGGTGTGCGCTGCTGGGGGAGGCGATCGGGGTAGAGCTGGCGCCGGGGGCGGTGGAGCTGCCAGCGGACGCAGAGGCCGAGGCCTGGTGCGAGGATCTGTTGGCGGGTTTGGGGTCTTTCTGCCTGGTCGCGCCGACGGCTGGATGGGGGGCGAAGATGTGGCCGGCGGAGCGCTATGCGGCCGTAGCGCGGGAGCTGGCCCTGGCGGGGTATTGGGTGGTGGTGAATGCGGCGGGTGCGAAGGACGCGGTTGCTGCGGCGGTGGCGCGGGGCAGCGATGGAGGGGGGGTGGCGGTGGCTTCGACGGTGGCGCAGATGGTGGGGCTGGTGCGGAGGTCGCGGCTGGTGATTGCGGGGGACACGGGGCCGCTGCACCTGGGGGCGGCTCTGGGGCGGCCGGTGGTAGGGTTGTTTGGGCCGACCGATCCGGCGCGGAATGGACCGTGGGGAAGCCGTGCGCGGGTGCTGCGGCACCCTTCGAGCGCGACGGATCATCACCGGACGGGCGCGACGGAGGCTGGGCTTCTGCAGATCGGGGTTGACGAGGTGGTGGCTGCGGCGATGGATCTGCTGGAGGGGCCTGGGGAGTGAAGGAACGGACGAGATTGCAGAGTGTTGCCCGGCGGATTCGGGTGCCGCTCGGGTTTGTGTTTGCGGCGGTGTTCCTGTGGCTGGCGCGGCCGACCTGGATGAGTGTGGCGTGGAGTCTGCTGCCGGTGGCGCTTGGCCTATGGATGCGAGGGTATGCGGCGGGATATGTGAAGAAGAACGAGGAGCTGACGAGGACCGGGCCGTATGCGTATACGCGGAATCCGCTGTACCTGGGATCGATGTTGATGGCGTTCGGATTTGCGGGGGCGGCGCGAAGCTGGGTGCTGCTGCTGGTGCTGGCGGGGTTGTTTGCGGCGATCTACTGGCCGACGATCCGGTCAGAGGAGGCTTTTTTGCGAGGACGGTTTCCGGATTTCGACGAGTATGCGCGGGCGGTGCCGAGGCTTCTGCCGCGGTGGACGGCAGCACCGACCACGGCGAGTGCGGGCGTGTTCTCGCGGGCGCGATACCTCCATCACCGCGAGTACAATTCTGCTATGGGTGCCCTGGCAATCTATGCCGCTCTGCTGGTGCGGCTGGTGAGGCTGAGGCACGGATGAACCACGAATCCGATAGGTTTGCGAGCGAGCCACTGAATACGTTTTTACGGAAAGCTTTTCTGGTTGCCGGAGCGATGGCCCTGGCGAGCCCGGTGTGTCCGGCGCAGCTGCTTGGACCGCGACCGGCGGCGCAGCCGGTGGTGATCCCCACGTTGAAGGCTCCGGCTCCGGGGTTTCCGTTTCCTGCCCGACAGACCCTGACGTTTACGGTGGATTGGCGGGTGTTTACGGCGGGAACGGCGGTCTTTCACCTGGAGCAGCAGGGGACGGAGCAGAAGGTTACAGCAACGGCGGACACAGTGGGTGGGGTGACGATGCTGTTTCCGGTGGTGGACCGGTTTCAGTCGGCGTTCGACATGAAGACGGGCTGCTCGGCGGGATTTTCGAAGCAGATTCAGGAGGGGCGGCGGAAGGTATCGAGCGACCTGACGTTCGACTATGGGCAGGGAAAGCAGCACCTGCTGGACAAGAACCTGGTGAAGGGGACGCAGAAGGAGCAGACGGCGTCGATCCCGGCGTGTGTGACGGATGCGCTTTCGGGGATCTTCTATGCGGCGACGCAGCCGATGACGGTGGGGCAGAGCTTCGGGTTTCCGCTGGCGGATGCGATGCGCACGGTGACGGTGGTGATGAAGGTGGAGGGCAAGGAAGAGATCAAGACACCGGCGGGGACATTTCAGACGGTGCGGGTGCAGCCGACGGCGGAGGAGGGGGTGGTGCGGAACCGGGGGACGATTCACATCTGGTATACGGACGACCCGCGGCATATGCCGGTGCAGATGCAGGCGCGGCTGTTCTGGGGGACGATTACGTTTCACCTGCAGAGCTATGAGGCGAAGTGATGGACGAGCGAGGGACGGCGTTGGCGCCGAAGAACGATGACAGAAACGACAGATTGGTGATGGTTGCGCGGTTTTTGCAGCCGATCCGGGTGCAGATCGCGAAGGGTGCGCTGGAATCGGCCGGGATCGAGTGCTTTGTTCAGGGGGAGAACGCGAATGCGATGCTGTCGTTTGCGTTTCGGGCGCGGCTGATGGTTCGGGCGGAGGATGAGGCGGCGGCGCGGGAGGTCCTGAGTGGGGCGGGTGAGGATCTGACGCCGGAGGATTGGGCGGATGACGGGGAGTAAAGGTGAGGGCGTGGCGGCAGCGGGGAGAAGCGGGATCGTCGCTCCGCTGAGAATGGCAACAAGAAAACAGAATGACAATAAGAAATCAAAATGACAAGAAAACAGAATGACAACAAGAAAAGCGAGGGTCGGGAACCCGGGGAGGGCCGGGAGCCGGGCCAGGAATCGGAGGTACAGGCCACGGCGGGAGCTAGACCGAGGGCGGTGCTGTGCCTTTCGGGGGGAATGGACTCCTGTGTGTGCGCGGCGTTGGCGGCCAGGGAGTGCGAGGTGTATGCGCTGCACTTCAGCTATGGGCAGAGGACGGAAGCTCGTGAGCTGAGGTCGGCCGAGGCGGTGGCGCGACTGACAGGGGTGCGTGAGTTTCTGCCGTTGAAGATGGATCTGTTTCGGAGGATTGGCGGGTCGGCACTGACGGATCGCACGATCGCAGTGCCGGACGCGCCGGCGGAGGAGAGCGCGATTGGGGCGGGGGAGACGCCGGTGACGTATGTGCCGTTCCGGAATGCGCACTTTCTGGCAGCGGCGGTGAGCTGGGCGGAGGTGATCGGGGCGAAGCGGGTGGTGATTGGGGCGGTGGAGCAGGACAGCTCGGGGTATCCGGACTGCCGGCCGGCGTATTACGAGGCGTTCAACCGGCTGATTGCGGAAGGGACCAAGGACGGGCAGATCCGGGTGGAGACGCCGTTGATCGGGCTGCGCAAGAGTGAGATTGTGCGCATGGGAGTTGAACTGGGCGCTCCGTTCCATGTAAGTTGGTCATGCTATTCGAGCGAGACGGATGCCTGCGGCATATGCGAGAGCTGTGTACTGCGCTTACGGGCATTTCGGGACGCCGGGGCGACCGATCCGGTGAGCTATGCCGAGCGATATGGGACCGCTGGACGGGGACAGACGACAAAGGATGCCTGAGCGGCATCGAATCAATTGCGGCATCCGGCCGAGTTTGCCGGGAAAGAGAGACACGACATGGAACGTTTCGGATGGAAGATGAGCAGCGGTCTCGCGGCCGGGATGTTGGCGGCGGCGATGTTGAGCCCGGTGAACTTGATGGCGCAGGGGACGGCGACCATCCACGGGCATGTGCAGAATGCTGCCGGCCAGCCGGTGATCAAAGGCGACGTGAAGCTGACGACGGACAAGACGTCGGAGCCGGCGAAGCGGAAGTATCAGTACGACTTTCCGCTGGACGCAAGCGGCGACTACAAGGGCGCGGATATTGCGCCCGGGAATTATGTGGCGATCGTCTTCCAGGACGACAAGAGCCTGGACTTCAACGATAGCCTGGAGCTGAAGGCGAGCGACGACAAGGTTGTGAACTTCGACATGACGCGTCCGGAGTACCTGAGCAAGATGACTCCGGAGGAGAAGAAGGCGCTGGAGGAGTTCAAGAAGAAGAACGCCGAAGCGGTAAATGCGAACTCCAAGATTGCGAATCTCAATACGACGTTGACGCAGGCGCGCACGGACACGAAGGCGGGCAACTTCGACGCGGCGATCACCTCGATGCAGAATGCGACGCAGCAGAAGCCGGATGAGGCGATTCTGTGGGTTGCGCTGGGGGATGCTCAGCTGGGCAAGGGCGATGCGGCGGCGAAGACGAACAAGACGGATCCGGCGGCGCAGCAGAACTTCAAGGACGCCGTGGACTCGTACAAGAAGGCGATCGACGCGAACGCTGCCTCGAAGAAGCCGAACCCGGAGACCGCGGCGGCAGCCCAGAACCAGATGGGCCAGGCGCTGGCGAAGAGCGGCGATGCGAAGGGCGCGTCGGATGCGTACGATGCGGCGGCGAAGACCGAGCCAGCAAAGGCGGGCATGTACCTCTTCAACGAGGCTGCGACGCTCTTTAACGCGGGAAAGACGGAAGACGCGGCGATGGCGGCGGACAAGGCGATTGCCGCCGATCCGAAGCGGGCAGACGCTTACTACATCAAGGGTCAGGCGCTGATTTCGAAGGCGTCCGTGGACCCAAAGACGCAGAAGATCACGGCGCCTCCGGGATGTGTTGAGGCGTATCAGCAGTACCTGGAGCTGGCTCCGACGGGAGCACGTGCGGAAGAGGTGAAAGCGATTCTGACGGGCATTGGAGCGCAGGTGAAGTCGAGCTACAGGGCTGGGAAGAAGTCGTAAACAGAGATGGAAGGAGAGGCCCCGGGCAATAGCGCCTGGGGCTTTTCTTTTTAGGCGAGGCGAAGCGTGGCGGGTGTGCTGGGTTTTGATGATGCGATGGAGGTGGTGCGGACGCGGGCACTTGATGCCGGATTACGCGCCCGTGCGGTGCGGGGGCAGGCTCCCACGGAGGAGGTGAAGTTGCTGGATGCGCGGGGCCGTGTGCTGGCGGAGGCGGTGAGTGCGGATCGGGATCAGCCCGCGTTTGACCGGGCGACGCGAGACGGATTCGCGGTGAGGGCGGAGGGGGTGACGGGGGAGGGGGTGACGGGGGAGGCAGGATTTCGGGTGATCGGGGAGGTTCGCGCGGGCGAGCGGTGGGGTGGACCGGAGATTGGGGCTGGCGAGGCGGTGGCGATCATGACGGGCGCACCGATGCCGTGGGGAGCGGATGCGGTGATGATGGTGGAACACGTGCGGGAGGCGGACGGGTGGGTTCGGGTGGAGGGTGGACGCACGCCCCGAGCGGGGGAGAATGTGGTGCCGCGGGGGGCGGAGGCGCGGGCGGGGGAGGCGGTGCTGGCGGCTGGGACGCCGATGGACGCGGCAGAGGTGGCGCTGGCGGCGAGTTGCGGGAGGTCGATGCTGCCGGTATATGCGCGGCCGATGGTGGCGATTGTGGCAACCGGGGATGAGTTGGTGGAGGTGGATGCGGCGCCGGAGGAGTGGCAGATCCGGAACTCGAACAGCTACGGGCTGGCGGCGCTGGTTGCGGGGACGGGAGGGTGGCCGGGGAGGCTTGAGCGGGCGCGGGATCTTCGGGAGGAGGTGTGGGAGCGGGTTGCGCAGGGGCGGATGTGGGATCTGCTGCTGTTTTCGGGCGGGGTGTCGATGGGCAAATACGACCTGGTCGAGGAGGTGCTGGCGGAGTTTGGGGCGGAGTTCTTCTTTACGGGAGTAAAGATGCAGCCGGGCAAGCCGGTGGTGTTTGGGCGGTTGCCGGCTCGGGAGGGAGATGGCGGCGGGCGGGAGTGCCTGTTTTTTGGGCTGCCGGGCAATCCGGTGTCGACGGAGGTGACGTTTCACTGCTTTGTGAAGCCGCTGTTGCGGGTGCTGGCGGGCGCGGGGTGGGAGGAGCCGCGGTTTGTGCAGGCGACGCTGGCTGAAGATGCGGCGGGCAAGGCCGGGTTGATGCGGCTGCTGCCGGCGCGGTTGACCTACGACCGGGCGCGGCCGGAGGTGCGGCTGGTGGGGTGGAAGGGATCGGGGGACCTCCATGCAAATGCGCGGGCGAACTGCTATGCGGCGCTGCCGGGGGATGTTGAGGAGTTCCGCGCGGGAGACGTGATCTCGGTGTTGCTGCGGTAGGCTTCTGGGATGGATGAGAAGCAGGCGGGACCGGGCGAGGGGCTTTCACACTACGACGAGAGCGGGCAGGCGCACATGGTGGACGTGGGCGCGAAGCGGGAGACGCGGCGAGAGGCGGTGGCGGGGGCGTTTGTGGAGCTGTCGGAGGAGGTGCTGCGGGCGCTGCCGCGGAATCCGAAGGGGGATGCGCTGGAGGTGGCGCGATTTGCGGGGATCCAGGCGGCGAAGCGGACCTCGGACTTGATTCCGATGTGTCACCCGCTGATGCTGAGCTTTGTGGATGTGAGCGCGCGGGTGGTCGAGGGCGGGGTGGCGATCGAGGCGACCGCGGCGACGGTGGCGGGGACCGGGGTGGAGATGGAGGCGATGGTGGCGGCTGCGGTGGCGGCGCTTACGGTGTATGACATGACCAAGGCCCTAGATAAGGGCATACGGATTCGCGAGGTGGTATTGCTGCGGAAAAGCGGGGGCAAGAGCGGGGAGTACCGGCGTGGGTAGATCAATCCAGACCTGAACGACCGCGCAACCGCAGCCCTAGGCATCGTTTCGGTCACTGCCGGGATTAGGCCATGGCTCATCCGGCATGATGCCTGGCCTATATTTGTCGTCACGATCCGAGGCCGGTGGGTGGTGTGGATCGGGTTGCCATGACGGAGATGGCGGTGGGTCGTGAGGACGTGGTTGAGCGGGGGTGGGTTTCGGTTCGACCTCTGGGTCGCGGGCGACGATTGACATGGCTGCTCCTATGGCTGCTTCTATTTGCTGCTTCTATGGCATCCAGAGACTACTGGGCGGAAGCTGTGCGTTGACTCGTCGTTGAAATTCTTTCTTCCTGGCTGATGATGGGTTCGAGTCGTCCTTAGCAGTGAGCTCCCCCATTCTCTTTACCGCGGCTTTGTAAAGCTCCAGGTTGATTTGACTTAGATCGCGACTGGCCAGGACATCCTGCGTGATCGCGCGAAGATCGAAGAAGAGCAAGGTGTACCCGGTCTTCAACTCCGAGGCGCTTTTTACCCGATCAGTCAGTTTGAGCAAGGGTGCAATGATGGCGATGATTGCACCGAAGCCAGCCAGGGCGGCCCAGAGATTGATGTAGCTCCCATGCTTCCAGACCGCCCAACCGGCGACGGGAGAGGTGGTGGCAAGCAGCGCTATGGTGATGTCGAAGGCGAGCCTCCACCGGTCCAGCATCTCGACCCGCTCTGAGTAATAGAGTTCATTGAAGAGGGCGGTTCGGTAGTCGTCATAGATGGATTTCAGCTGGATTGCGAGTCTTGCTTTGCCATCTTCCGGTACCGCGGACTGGCGGAGGGGAAGGTTCACCACAGCACCCGAGTTGCCTCCGACCTGAACAGAATCTGACATATATCTTTCAATAACGGATATCGCAGATAAATTACGACATTTCACGAGATATGTACACCGTGACTTGGAAGGTTTGCGATCTTTAGGCAGGGCTGGACGAAAGTCATTCGAGCAGACCGGGAACAGGTGATGGCAAACGGCGCGGGGGGACCGCGTGATCTGACGGGTGAGTATCAGCGGCGACGGGAGACTATGGGAGGGAGTTAGTGGTCGATGGTGAGGCGGCCGGAGATCTGGTTGTAGACGTCTTTGGGGAGGATCTTCTTCTTGCGGAGCTCGTTGGGATCGGAATAGGGAAGGTTATCGATAATGGCGCGAGCCATGGGCGGGGTTACGCCGGGAAGGCTCTGGACGAGTGGCGGTGTTGATGTTGACGCCCTTGTTGGCGGCGTTTCGCGTGAGGCCATCACGGACGCCGAGAACGGCGGACTTGGCGCTGCTGGCGATGGCGGCGGTGGCGTTGGCAGTGCGCTCGCGGACGCGCTCCTGACTGCGTGGACTGGAAGAGCAGCCGAGGGAGAGGAGCAATGCGAGCGGAGCGACTGCCGATTGGATCTTCATGCGTGATTCAGATGCGGGTTGGGGTGATAATGTGGCCGCGAGGGCGGTCAGGCGGCGGTGGCCAGGGTTACGGCGAAGAGGGCCTGGGGGTCTTGCCAGGTGCGGATCGGGGCGAAGCCGGCTGGGTTCAGGAGGGCGGCGACCGAGGCTTCGGTGAATTTGTAACTGTTCTCGGTGTGGATGGTCTCTCCGGGCTGGAGAGCGAAGGTGATGGCGGGGCCGGCGGAGTTGGCGGGGATGTGGACCTGCTGATTCGTGAGTGATTCGAGGTGCATCTCGATGCGGGAGTGGTCGGCGTTCCAGAGGGCGCGATGGGCGAAGCAGGCGGGGTTGAAGTCGGCGCCGAGGTCGCGATTGAGTCGGTGGAGGATGTTGCGGTTGAAGGCGGCGGTGACTCCCGCGGCGTCATCGTAGGCGGAGAGGAGGGTTGCGACGGATTTGTGGAGGCCGGGGGCGAGGTCGACGCCGAGGAGGAGGCAATCTCCGGCGCGGAGTTGGGCGCGGAGATTGGACAGGAGGCTCACGGCATCGGACGGGGCGAAGTTGCCGATACTGGAGCCGATGTAGAGGGCGAGAACCCGGGCGTCTGCTGGGGCAGTGGCGTCGCGCGGGCGCGAGATCGTCAAGGGCTCGGCGGTGTAGTTGGCGACCTGCGGGCGAACGGTGACGCCCGGGATGCTGGCTTCGATGTTGGCGGTGGCTTCGGCGAGGGCGCTGGGGGAGACGTCGACGGGTTGATAGAGAACACCCCCCTGGCGGCGAACGGCGGCGGAGAGGAGGATGCCGGTCTTTGCGGCGGTGCCGGCGCCGAGCTCGAGCAGGGTGAGGGTTTGGCCGGCGGCGGCTAGGTCGAGGATATCGCCGGCGTTGGCGGCGAAGATGGAGCGCTCGGTGCGGGTGAGGAAGTACTCGGGGAGAGCGGTGATCTGCTCAAAGAGCTCGGAGCCGCGCTGGTCGTAGAAGAGCCAGGCGGAGAGGGTGCGGGGATGCGCGAGGAGACCGGAACGGGCTTCGGCGGCAACGGCCGGCTGAACGGTGGAGAGAGCTGCTGCCGGGGGGGAGGCGGTCGAGACTGAGGTCACAGGGCGTCCTGGGCATGTTGGGCGTTTTGGGAGGACGACTGAACCGGGTTGGAGGTGCCGGGGGTGATGTCCCTGGCGAGCCGGAGGCCGGAGAACTGCCAGCGTGTGGAGGGGGAGAAGAAGTTCCGGTAGGTGGGGCGGATGTGGGTGGCGGGGGTGACGCAGGAGCCGCCGCGGAGGATGATCTGCGAGCTCATGAATTTGCCGTTGTACTCGCCCAATGCGCCGGGGAGGGGGCGGTAGCCGGGGTAGCCGGTGTAGGGGGAGGAGGTCCACTCCCAGACATCGCCCAAGAGCTGTTGGAGACCGGGGGTGGATGGGGCTGGGGTGGGATGGAGGTTGCCGGATTCGAGCAGGTTGGAGGTTGGGGGATGGAGATGCAGGTCCTTCGGCTCCGCTGCTCTGCGCTCAGGATGACAGCTTTGTGGCGGATCAGGATGACAGGTTGTCAGAGGTGAGGTGGCGGCGGCGTGCTCCCATTCGAACTCGGTTGGGAGGCGGTGGCCGGACCAGCGGGCAAAGGCATCGGCTTCAAAGAAGCTGAGGTGGCAGACGGGAGTTTCGGAGAGATCGTCGAGCGAGCGGAAGCCGTGCAGGGTGTAGATGCGCCAGCCGGACTGGATGCTGGTGGACGGGGTGGCGCTGTCGCGATGCCAGTAGAGGGGGGCCTCCCAGCCCTGTTCGCGGAGGGTGGTCCAGCCTTCGGAGAGCCAGAGCTCCGGGCGGTTGTAGGCGTTGTCGTCGAGGAAGGCGAGGTACTCGGCGCAGGTGACGAGGCGGCTCGCCAGGGCGAAGGGGGCGAGGTAGACGGGGTGACGCGGGGTCTCGTTGTCAAAGGCGAAGGCGGTCGGATCCGAGGCGGCGGGATCGGGGGTGACGCCGATGTCGACCAGGCCGGGGGCGAAGGGGATCCAGCCGAGGGGCGGAGCGATGCCGGCGCCGGGCTGCCAGGCGTCGACGTGGAGGGGCGGATGCAGGGGGTTGGTGTAGAAGGCGTGCTTGATGTCGGTGGCGATCAGTTCGAGGTGCTGCTGTTCGTGTTCCAAGCCGAGCGCGATGCGGCGGACGGCTTCCTCGGGGATCTGCGGGATGCCGGCGGCTTGATTAAGGAGAGACCCGACGGCCCCGTCCACATGGGCGCGATAGGCGAGGATCTGATCGAGGGGCGGACGGGAGAAGGAGGAGCGCAGCTTCTTTTCCGGCATATCGCCGAGCGAGTTGTAGTAGCTGTTGAAGAGCCACTGGAAGTCTGGGTGGAAGGGCTTGTAGCCGGGCAGGAAGTCACGGAGAACAAAGGTTTCGAAGAACCAGGAGGAATGGGCGAGGTGCCATTTGACCGGGCTGGCTTCGGGACAGGACTGCACCATCATGTCTTCGGGGGAGAGCGGGGCGCAGAGGCTGGTGGTGGCCTCGCGAACGGCTCGGAAGCGAGCAAGGAGGGCGGCCGTGGAGACGGCGGCTGCCGGCGTGGTCGCGGAGGTCTCGTGGATGGCGGGCATGGATGTCTCCTTCGGGCGGCAGAACGATTGGATGCAAGGGCTTGCGGGTGCAGTGCACAAAGTTTTTGGCGTTTGCGGCCCGGAGGTCACACCTGTGTAAGGGTACCAAGTCCGGGGGTTAGGTCGGACGCTGGCGAGATCGTTTCGGGAGTTGCCGAGGGCGAGGAGTGAAGGGCAACGACTCTTCGCGTGGGTGCGATGGAGCGGGCGGAGGGGGGCTCAGCCGTGCCGGGCGTTGAGGGCATGCGCGATGAGGTAAGCGACGGCTGCAGCGGCGCCGCCGATGCTGACGGTCTGGAGTGCGCTGCGGAGGGTTCCACTGCCGAGAAGTCTTCCTTTGAGGGCGCCGAAGAGAGCGAGGGCCACCAGGGTGATGATGACCGAGATGCGGAGGGCGGCGACGTTATCCTGAACGAGCATGTAGGGGACCAGCGGGATGAAGCCGCCGGCGATGTAGGACAGGGCGATGGTAAGGGCCGACCGGTGGGCCTGGTTGGCGGCGGGCTCCTCGAGGCCGAGTTCGAAGCGCATCATGAAGTCGACCCAGGCTGCGGGGTTCTGCTTGAGCGCGGCGAGGACGGGCTCGGCGCTGGGGCGGGGGACGTGATACTGCTCGAAGATCTCGTAGATCTCCTCTTCCTCATCGTGGGTGCGTTCGACCACTTCGCGCTCTTCGCGGAGGCGCTCGGAGGTGTAGTGCTCGGCGTCTCCGCGTGCGGCGAGGTATCCGCCGAGGCCCATGGCGATGGAGCCGGCGGCGACCTCCGCGAGACCTGCGAGGACGACGAGGTGCGAGGAGGAGACTGCTCCTGAAAGGCCGGCGGCGAGGGCGAAGGGGACGGTGAGGCCGTCGGCCAGGCCGATGACCATGTCGCGAACGACCTGGCTGGACTCGAAGTGATGCTCATGGTGGTGGTGCAGGACGCCGGGAGGATGTGAGTGAGCAGGATGGGCCATCCCCGCTAGTTTAGAGCAGAGATCGGGCGGGCACGAGGCCGGCTGGAACGGGGTATTTGTTGGCGGGCGAAGCGTCTTTCGCGGCGGGAGTCCGTCTGTATCAGCAACGGTGGACGGGCGTGTTCGAGAGCAGGTGTTTGCGTGCGGCGAATGGGCAAGAGATGGGCGATCTGCATGGCAGGCGCGGCGATGTGCGCGGCGATGTGGATGGAGGCCTCGACGCTGCGGATGCAGGAGGACGGAGGGGGGCAGAGCGACCGGCCGGGGATGCCGGCGGGCGCCCAGATGGTACGCGGGACGGTGACTGCGCCCGGCGCGCAGGCGATAGCGGTGAAGACGGAGCGGGGTGAGATCTACAAGGTTACGGTGACGCCGAATACGCGTTTGGTGAAGGGACGGCAGCCGGTGAAGCTGGCGGAGGTCAAGGCCGGCGACGGTGTGGGAGCGATGGGGGTGATGGACGCCGCGACGAAGACCCTGCACGCGCTGTTCGTGACGGTGATGGATGCGGAGCAGCTCAAGCGGGCGCAGGCTGAGCTGGGCAAGACGTACATCGTGGGAGAGGTGACGGCGATGGACGAGTTGAAGCTGACGATCCGGCGCGGAGATGGTGTGAGTCAGACGATTGCGGTGGACGAGGGGACGTCGTTCCGCAGGGGCGGGCGGGGCATGAGGATGATAATGGGCCCGAGCGGGGGAGAGGCTGAGGTGGGAGCGAACGCGGGGCAGACGCAGCGTGCGCCGGGGCAGGGCGAGGGCGGCGGGGAGAGCATCACGCTGGCGGATATCAAGGTGGGGGATGCGGTGGTTGGGCGGGGGGCGCTGAAGGGCGGTGTGTTCGTTCCGACGGAGCTGCGGGTGACGACGGGGCGACAGGGGCGGCGGGGCGGAGCGAGCGGGTCGCCGGACGGGGCGCATGGCGGGGCGACTGCGCCCGTTCCTCCGGGTGGAGTGCAGCGATGAGGCTGGCTGGTTGCGGCTGGGGTCGGGGGCGGGGCGGTCGTCCCCGCTGGGTTGGAGCTGGCCTGCTGGTGATGTATCTGGCGATATGTCTCCAGAGCGGATGGACGCAGATGCCACGAGCTGGAGCACGGGAGGGGGCTGCTGGTGGTGGTGCTGGTGCGGCGAGGCCGCAGGGGGGAACGACCCCGGAACCGGTCTGGGAACCGTCTCAGGAACTGCCTCAGCAACCGCCCCCTGCAGCGCCAGCGGGAGTGGGTGCTGCGCAGGCTTCGTCCCCAGAAGCGACGAGCGGAGGTGTGATTCGCGGCACGGTCAAGGCCGGGGCAGTGCCGCTGCCGGGGGTGGCGGTGACGGCGACGAATACGCTGACGGGCAAACGGTATGCGACGGCGACGGATATCGCGGGCACGTTTGTGATGGCGATTCCGCGGAACGGGCGATATGTGGTGAGGACGGAGCTGGCGGCGTTTGCGAGTGAGACCAGGGAGGTGCTGCTGAATGCCGCCGGGGAGAACGGGGGCAAGCCGGAGCAGGTGGCCGAGTTCGGGATGCAGCTGGCCTCGCGGGTGGCGGAGCAGGATGCGGCGCAGGTGGCAACCGCGAGTGTGGCGAGGACAGGCGCGCGGGGGAGCGGGATGCAGGCGTTGAGCGTGCTGGGCGGAGGTGGAGACGCTGCGGATGCCAGTGCCGGCGGCGGCAATGCGGGGGCGCAGATGCCGTCGCTGGGGGGACTCGATGCAGGGGCGGCGCAGGACTCGATCGCGGTCAGCGGGCAGGTGGGGCAGACGAACGGGATGGCGAACTTCAACGAGGATGAGATCCGGCAAAGGGTGGAGGATGCGATTGCGCAGGCGCGGCGGCAGGGCGGCGCGACGGGCGATATGGCGAATGCGGTGGCGGGGATGCTGGGCGGGATGATGGGGCCGGGCGGGTTTGGGGGCGGACCGGGCGGTGGAGGACGTGGCGGAAGAGGTGGGGGCGGGCGAGGCGGGTTTGGGGCGTTCAACCCGACACAGCCGCATGGAGGGATCTTCTATGCCGGGGGGTTCGGTGCGCTGAATGCAACGAACTATTCGCTGACGGGCGCGCCGGTGACGAAGCCCTCCAACAACAACAATCGGTTTGGGGTGACCTTTACGGGGTCGCCGTACCTGCCGGGGCTGACGAAGCCGAGCACGAAGCAGTTTGTGTTCCTGAACGTGACGGGGATGAGGAACATCAATCCGCTGAACCTGTATGCGGCGGTGCCGACACTGGCGGAGCGGAGTGGGGACTTCAGCGGGTTGACGCAGACGGTGAACGGGCAGATGGCGCAGACGCCGATCTACGACCCGGCTACGGGGCAGCAGATCAGCTGCAATGGGGTGCTGAATGTGATCTGCGGGGGGCGGCAATCGCCCCAGGCGGTGGCGCTGCTGAAGTTCTACCCGGCTCCGAATGTCGCGTTTGGGAGTTCGAGTACGCAGCGGTTGAACTACCAGACGATTACGACTGCGGGGCAGAACTCGACGCAGGCATCACTGCGGTTTGTCCGGAACTTCGGGCAGGCCACGGGGCTGGGCGGGTTTGGTGGAGGGCGCGGAGGACGGCAGGCGGCGAGCGGGCCGAAGACGCTGCGGCAGAACATCAACTTCAATGGCAGCTACTCGCATTCCGCGAGCGATGCGCCGAATGTGTTTCTGCCGCTGGGCGGGGCGAGCCAGACGGACGGGTACGGGATCTCGGCCGGGTACACGGTGGGGTACGGGCGACTGACAAACAATGCCTCGGTGAACTGGAACCGGTCGCATGCGACGGCGCGGAACTACTTTACGAACACGAGTTCCAATCCGGCGGGAGATGCGGGGATCGCGGTGCCGAGCCAGGGTGGGGCAGGGGCGCATCCGGCCTTCTACAACGGTCTGCCGGGGGTGACGATCACGAACTTCAGTTCGCTGAACGATGCGGCCCCGAGGGACTCGATCAATCAGACGATCTCGATCTCGGATTTTGTGAGCTGGAGCCACAAGAAGCACAACCTGCGGTTCGGGGTGGATGTGCGGCGGGTGCATGCGGATGTGCTGGGGGGAGGAGGGACGGGGGGCAATCCGCTGGGGACGTTTGTGTTCTCGGACTATGCGACGCTGAGCCCGGCGGATCGGGATGCGGTGAATACGGGAAGCACGGTGCAGCCGCACTCGGGGGCGGGGTTCGCGGATTTTCTGCTGGGGCTGCCGCAGCAGACGAAGATCCAAGCGGGGCTGAACAAGGTGTATCTGCGAGCCAATGTGTATGACTGGTATGCGCAGGACGACTGGCGTTTGATGCCTGGGCTGACGCTGAACTTAGGTCTAAGGTACGAGTATTTTTCGCCGTACGTCGAGAAGAGCAACCGGTTGGTGAACCTGGATCACAATGCGGATTTTACGCAGGTGGATCCAGTGCAGCCGGGGGCGGCGGGTCAGTTTGGGGGGCGGTATCCGCGATCCCTGGTGAACCCGGACCGGACGCTGTATTCGCCGCGGCTGGGGCTGGCTTGGCGGCCGAGGTGGGCGTTTGCGAAGAGCACGGTGGTGCGGGCGGGGTACGGGATCAACTACAACACGGGACAGTTTGCGACGTTTGCGCAGTCGCTGGCGTTTCAGCCGCCGTTCGCGGTGACGCAGACGAATGTGCTGACGACGCTTAAGAATCAGACTGGATGCACGCTCGGGAACATGACGCTGGCGAACGGGTTTGGATGTTCGACGAAGGCGATCCAGAACAACTATTCGGTGAACAAGGATTACCGGCTGGGGCGGGTGCAGGTCTGGAACCTGGATATTCAGCGGTCGCTGCCGATGGGGGTGGTGCTGAATGTTGGGTACAACGGATCGCTGGGCGGCAATCTGGACATTGTGCGGGCGCCGAACCACACGGCAACGACGGTGACGACGGCGAATGCGCAGGCGTTTACGTTTGAGGACTCGATTGCGTATTCCCGGTTCAACACGCTGGTGGTGAATGCGCGGAAGCGGATGCAGAAGGGGATCTCGCTGCAGGCGACGTACCGGTATGGGCACTCGATCGACAACGCGTCGTCGATTGGAGGATCGGGCGCGACGATTGCGCAGAACGATCAGCGGCTGGATCTGGAGGAGGGGAACTCGGCGTTTGACCGGCGGCATGAGGTGACGGGGAACTGGGTGTTTGAGCTGCCGTTCGGGCCAAACCGGGCGTTCTTCAGCAAGGGTGGCCGGCTGTCGAAGGCGCTGGATGGATTTTCGGCGAGCGGCGACTTCGACTTTGCGACGGGACTGTATTTCACGCCGCAGTATGACTCGACCGCGGCGCAGATTGCGGCGGGCGGCAACTATACGCTGCGGCCGGACCGGGTGCCTGGAGTGCCGATTCGGGGGAGCGGGTCGGTGTTCAACTGGTTCAACAAGGCGGCCTTTGCGTCTCCGGCGAACGGGTTTGGAACGGCCTCGCGGAACTCGATCGAGGGGCCGGGGACGGTGGGGATCAACGCTTCCCTATCGAAGACGGTGGCACCGGGCGAGACGAGATCGTTTGAGGCGCGGGTGACAGCGAATAATGTGTTCAACACGGTGCAGTACTCGCGGATCGACACGGCGTTGAACTCGGCTACGTTTGGGCAGGTGACCGGGACGGCGGGGCAGAGGGCGCTGAGCTTCACGGCGCGGTACAGGTTTTGAGCTGGGGTATGAGGTATGAGTCTTGAGCGATGAGCAGGAAGAGCGACGGCAGGCGATCGGCGGAGCCAAGCCGCGGGTGAGTTGCCGTGCGAGGCGGCTCGCCTTGCTGCTGGCTTTGGCGACGGCTGGGAGAGGAGATCTGCCGGCGCAGGATACGCAGCAGAGGAATGACCAGGGCACGTTCACGCTGAAGGTGCAGAGCGATATCGTGCTGACCAATGTGGTGGTGCGCGACAAGAAGACGGGCGCGGTGGTGAAGGGGTTGAAGGCCAGCGACTTCACGGTGCTCGAGAATGGGAAGCCGCAGAAGATCGCGAGCTTCGACTACCAGAGCGTGGACGAGGCGGCGGTGCTGGTGGAGAAGGACACTGTAACCGGAAAGGCTACAGATCTGAAAACGATTGGGGACCTGCTGAACCGCAACCTGGCCGCTGACCCCAGTGGGCTGCGGGATCATCGGCTGATCGTAATGTTCTTCGACCTGAGCAGCATGCAGCCGGAAGATATCGACCGGGGGGTGGAGGCGGCACAGGACTACATCAAGAACAAGATGCAGCCGGCGGACCTGGTGGCTTCGGTGAGCATGGCGACCTCGCTGCACATGGACCAGGACTTTACGTCGGACAAGGCGGCTCTGCTGAGGGCTGTGGGGCGGTACAACGGAAGTGAGGGAACGGGGTTCGCGAATGGAAGCGCCAGCGGATCGACCAATGGGACGGCTGACGATGCGTCGAGCTTTTCCGCGGACGACAGTGAGTACAACAGCCTGAACACGGATCGCGAGTTGTACGCCATACAGACGATTGCGAAGAGCCTGGAGAGGGTGGACCAGAGGAAGAGCCTGCTGTATTTTTCGGGTGGGCTGACGCGGAACGGGATTGAAAACCAGGCGAGCCTGAGGGCCGCGACGAACGCAGCGGTGCGGGCGAACATGGCGATCTACAGCGTGGACTCGCGGGGGCTGGAGGCGTTGCCGCCGGTGGGGAACGCGTCGAAGGGCAGCCTGCGCGGCGTGTCGGCGTATAACGGAGGAGCGGTGCAGAGCCAGCTGGACGCGAACTTCGGGTCGCAGGAGGTGCTGGGCACGCTGGCGACGGACACGGGGGGCAGGTTCTTCTCGGATTCGAACGACTTCGGGCCGGTGTTTCAGCAGGTGCAGCACGATACGGAGGCGTACTACATCCTTGGGTTCCACTCGACGGACCAGGCGAAGAATGGAAGCTACCGGCGGCTGACGGTGAAGCTGAACCGGAGCGATGCCAAGCTGGACTATCGGCCGGGGTATTATGCGGCGGCGGACTTCCAGCACCAGAAGACGGAGGACCGCGAGCAGGTGTTGAATGAGCAGCTGCGGAGCGATCTGCCGGCGACCGACGTGGCGATTTATCTGCAGGCGCTGTATTTCCGGCTGGACGAGAATCGGTTCTTTGTGCCGGTATCGCTGCTTGTTCCGGGGTCGCAGATTCCCTTTCTGAAGAATGGCGACCGGGACAAGGCAAACCTGGACATACTCGGGCAGGTGAAGAATGCTCAGGGGATCGTGGTCGGGAACATTCGCGACAACGTGAAGCTGGCTCTGGATGCGGCGCAGCAGGTGCAGCGGAAGAACATTCAGTACTCGACGGGCTTCCCGCTGGCTCCGGGACGGTACCATCTGAAGTTTGTCGTGCGGGAGAACCAGACCGGCAACATGGGCAGCTTTGAGACAGATATCCAGGTTCCGGATCTGAAGAAGAGCTCTTTGAAGTTGAGCTCGATCGTGCTGGTAAGCCAACGGACGCCGAACCCGGCGAAGAACGTGATGAATCCGCTGGTGCGGGATGGGGTGGAGTGGATTCCAAACGTAGCGCATGTGTTCCGGCAGGATCAGCACCTGTATTTTCTGTATGAGGTATACGACCCGTCGCGGAAGGCAGAGGGCCAGACTGCGGCGAGTGCGCCGGGGCTGGGCCGGAGGCCGAACGGGGCGATGCGGGTGCTGACGAGCATCGAGTTCCTGATTGGAGGAACAAAGGTTTATGAGACGCCACTGGTGGAGGCGGCTAGCCTGACGGTACCGGGCAGGAACGCGGTCGCGTTCGAGTTTGACGTGCCTCTGGCGCAGCTGAAGCCGGGCACCTATGTGTGCCAGGTGAACGTGGTCGACGACGCCGGGGGCAGCTTCGGCTTCCCGAGGATGGCGCTGCGGGTGACGGGGTCTGGGGCGGCGGCGGCGGCTCCCGCGACGGTCAGCGCAGCCGAACCAACCGGACGGTAAACGGCTCTTGACAGCGAATGGCGCAGAGGATGAGGATAGTGGCCTCCAGACGGAGGTGCTTCATGTCTTTCCCGTCGATCAGACCATATCTTCGCTCTTCCCCGGCAGCGGTGCTGTTGGTGGTGTGCCTTGCGGGCGCGGCAACGGCGCAGGTGCGGCAGCAGCCCTCGAACGCGAGACTCGACCGTGCGCTCCGTCACAGTGATGTGCAGTGGATCGCGGTGGCCGGACATCTTCCGGATCCGGCGACCGGCTCTCCCGCGGCGCTGGAGCAGGCGGCCGATGTGCTGCGCGCGCGGCGATTGCCGGAGGACGCGCTGGAATACTACGGGTACGCGCAGGCTCGCGGCGGAGATGCCCCGCGGCTAACGTTGAAACGAGGCGTCACCGAGCTGGAGCTGCAGAATGTGGGGCTGGCGCGCACCCTGTTTCATCAGGCGGTGAAGCTGGATCCGCGGAATCCGGAGGCGTGGAACAACCTGGCGGCGACGGAGTATCTGGAGCACGATATCTCGCATTCCATCTCCGACTACAAACGGGCGTTGAAGCTGAACCAGAAGGTGGCGACGTTTCACTCGAACCTGGGGACGGCGTTGTTCGAGGACAAGAGCTACAAGCGGGCGGTCGAGCAGTTTGCGATTGCGCTGCAACTGGATCCCGAGGTGTTTGAGAAGCATAGCGGGAGTGGGGTGACGGCGCACATGCTTTCGCCAGCCGACCGGGGGCGCTTCTGCTACGAGCTCGCCAAGCTTGCGCTGAGCCGAGGGGATGAGCCAGAGATGCTGCACTGGCTGGCCAAGGCAAGCGAGAGCGGATTCGATCTGCGGTCGGGGATGGCAGGCGATGCGCAGATGGCAAAGTATCGCGCGGACCCGCGAGTAACGGTGCTGACGCAGAGTACGAAGGCGCTGCGAACGACGCAGGTGGTTTCGCTGGCGGCTATCCCGGATTTGCAGCCAGAGGCGGACAAGAAGCAGTGAGCTCGATCGGCGCGAGTCAGCGGTAGGGGCAGTGGCGGCAGTTCGAGTTGCAACAGTAGCCGCGCTTGAGGTGATAGGCGGCGGTGAAGACCATGTAGGGACCTTCAAAGTAGAAGTCCTCAGGCTTGAGCTCGTTGGAGGCGAGCTCGCTGGAGGCGTGCGCCGGTGAGGACGGCTTTTTCTGGTCGAGTTGCGTGGGGTCGGGCGGCATTTGCGGCTCCATCAAGTTTAGAGGAAGCCGAGGCTGCCGGTGAGCGGGATCGGCGGCAGGGGGATCTCCGGCGCCGCTGGCCGGGCGTGGAGAGAGCGTCTGGTGGGTGCTTGCGTGGGGGCGACTGGATGCTGGACCGCGGTCTTATCGGTTGCATTCAGGATCTGGACGGTTCCATCCGGGAGCTGGACGCCAAGGAGCTGAATACGGCGCCCGGGTGTGGAGGGCACGCGATCGCCGGGGAGGACGATCCCGACCAGGTTGGTGGGATCGGCGGCGGCGACTTCGATGGGGGCTGAGTTGTGGAGCGGGTCGGGCTTGTGGGCGCGAAGGGAGTCGGCGGCTTCGGGCAGGGCGTACTGCTCGCCGGAGACGCCGGTGATGAAGCGACCGCCGCGGATCTCGCCGCGGGCTTCCAGGCGGCGGAGGATGGGCGTGAGGTCGCGCCATTTGGGGGCGTTGGACTCGCGGGTGAGGAGGTCGCGGAAGAGGACGCCGTAGCGGGCGAGGAGCATGCGGGCGGCGGACTCCATGGCGGTGTCGTGGAGGTGGGCGCGGGCGATGCGGGCTTCGGGGGTGTTGGCGTCGGGCGAGACGGCAGCGTCGGCGCAGAGGAGCGACCAGCGGCCGGCTGTGGTGCGGGCGGCGGTGCGGCGTCTCGTGGAGTTCGCGGCGGGTTCGACGGCGGCGGATTTGCGTTTGGGATCCATAAGGGCACGAAGCTGGTCGAAACCGTCGGCGGCGGCGAGGCCGGCTGTGGCTAACTCCCAGAGTGCGTGCTGCGTTTGTTGTTTGCTGAGGGCGAGGTTGCGCTGGAGGTCGGCGGTGAAGCAGGCACCACGGCGGTCGAGTTCGGTGCGGACGCGGAGGGCTTCGGGACTCAATGCGTGCGCGAGGTTTTTCTCTTCGACGCAGGATTCGGCGAGGGCGTGGGGGAGCCAATCGGCGGAGTCGCGGAGAAAGAAGGTGATGGGCGCGGCATTGGTGGGGATGACGCGGCGCGGGGCGCTTCCCTCCCCTGTGGACCAGGCCGGGTGAGGGGAGATGCGGCCCCAGCCGATTGCGCCGGAGAGGCAGAGGTTATCGAGCCAGGCGGGGGTGTAATTAGCGATGCGGGCCGGAAGGAGGGTGCGCTCCCACTCGACCGCGGGGGCTTCGAAGCCTTCGAGCTGCGAGAGGGCGTGGAGGAGGCCGTCTTCGCCGGTGAGTTGGGTGTTGGGGGCGAGGTGCTGCCAGCCGAGTAGCCAGCGCATGTAGGCGGCGGGCGGGACGGGCTCGATGCGCTTGCGCAGGGTGGAGAGGGTGAGGCGGTGGATGCGCTGGAGGAGGCGTCGGTCGCACCACTCGATGTCGTGGACTTCGGAAGCGGCGGGGGCAGGGGCCTCGAAGGTTCCGCGCATGACGAGGCCCTGCATTTCGCCGGCGAGGAAGGCGGCGTAGATGGTTGCGGGGTCGAGGTGGATGAGCTTGGCGAGGGCAGCGGTGGTGGTGGGGCCGAGAATTTGTAACCAGCCTTGAACTAGCTGGGCGGCGGCGGATTGTTTTGTGACCGGATTGGTTTCGTTTTGTGCCACCTTAGCTTCTGTGCTGGAAGACGCGAACCGCAGGTCCTTCGACTCCGCTGCGCTGCGCTCAGGATGACAGGTTCGGGAGGCGGGCCAGAGGACGGCGGCATGGGGGAGTCGTTCGGTTGCTATCCAGGCTGGCTTGCCATTGCGGTCGGCGACCTGGACGCGGCCGGTTTGGGTGAGGCGCTCGTAGAAGGCGGGCCAGTGGCGGGCTTCGGGGCGGTTGTCGAGGAAGTGCAGGGGAAGGACGACGAGGGAGAGGAGGAGGTCGTGGAGTTCGTGCTCGTCGCGGAGGTCGGGCCAGCACTGGGCGCGGACGGTGGCGATGGCCGCGGGGTCGAGTTTGCCGGCGTCATCGGCGACACTGGATGGGAGGCTGCGCCGGAGGGTGACGGCGCGGGCGCGGCGCTCTTCGGCTCCGGCGTCGTCGAGAAACGCGTAGGGCATGGCGTTGATGAGTTCGTGCGCGAACTGCGAGGGGACGGGGGTGTCCACAGCCAGGCAGCGGATGGCTCCGGAGGCGATGCCGCGGAGGATCTCGTTGAGGCCGTCGATGTCCATGGCCTCGGAGAGGGTGTCGCGCATGACTTCGCGGACGAGTGGGTGGTCGGGGATCTGGATGTCGCCGACGATGGTTTCGAAGCAGGCAGCGGCCTGGGGGAAGACGTTAGCGAGGAGGTCGTCACTGCGGGTTCTTTGAATTTGCGGGGCGACGCGCTTGCCTTTTTGCATGCGCAGGAGTTGGAGGGAGCGGCCGGCGGCCCAGCGCCAGCGGTTCTTGAAGATGGGCGAGGGGATGGCGGCCTGTTCGAGGAGATCGCGCGCGGTATTTTCGGTGAGGAACTGGAAGACATCGGAGAGCGGGAAGCTGTGCTGCTCGGCGAGCGAGATGTTGATGCCGTTGTCGGTGGCGGCGGCCTGGAGCTCGAAGTTGAAGCCGCGGCAGAAGCGTTTGCGGAGGGCGAGGCCCCAGGCCTTGTTGACGCGGCCACCGAAGGGGGCGTGGAGGATGAGTTGCTGGCCGCCGCCCTCGTCGAAGAACCGCTCGGCGATGACGGTGGTTTTGCTGGGGACGGCTCCGAGAACGGCGCGGCCCGCGACGATGTAGCTGATGAGCTGCATGGCTCCGGAGGGGCAGAGGCAGCACTCCTCCTGGAGCCACTGCGTGCAAGCGGCGACCTCGGGGTGGGTGGGGGAGAGGGTCTGGGGCGAGACGGTGGATGTGCGGGCGGAGATCTGTTCGCGGAGGTCGCCGACGCCCGAGGAGAGGACTGCGGTGCGCTGCGGGGCTTCGCCCTCCCAGAAGGGGATGCTGGGCGGGGCGCCGTGCGCGTCTTCGACGAAGACCTTGCCGGCGGGCTCGACGCGCTGGATGCGCCAGGAGGTGTTGCCGAGGAGAACGACGTCGCCGGGGGAGGAGTCGGCGGCGAAGTGCTCGTCGAGGGTGGCGATTTGTACGCCTTCCGGTTGCAAGATGACGGAGAAGAGCGAGGTGTCGGGAATGGCGCCGCCGTTCGAGATGGCGATCATGCGGGCACCGCGGCGGGGATGGAGGTGTCCCTGGACCGTGTCGCGAAGGAGGTAGGCGCCGAAGCGGCCGCGGCTGGACTCGAGCCCCTGGTGGAGGAGGTTCACGACCTCGTCGAAGTGCACGCGGGTGAGCGCGCGGTAGGAATAGGAGCGACGAAGGACGGTGTAGAGGCAGTCTTCGTCCCAGCTTTCGGCACCGCAGGCCGCGGTGATCTGCTGCATGAGGATGTCGATGGGAGCTTCGGGAATTTCGAGCTGATCGAGCTCGCCGGCGCGCATTTTGCGGAGGAGGGCAGCCTGCTCGAGGAGGTCGTCGCGGGTAGTGGCGAAGAGGCGGCCTTTGGGAATGGCGCCGCGCCAGTGACCGGAGCGGCCGACGCGCTGCATGGCGACGCCGATGTTGCGGGTGGTGGCGATCTGGCAGACGAGGTCGATGTCGCCGATGTCGATGCCGAGTTCGAGCGAGCCGGTGGCGACGAGGATCTTGATGGTGCCGGCTTTAAGTTTTTGCTCGGCGTCGAGGCGGAGGGAGCGGGAGAGCGAGCCGTGGTGGGCGGCGACGTTTTCGGGGCCGAGGCGCTCGGCGAGTTCGAAGGAGATCTTTTCGACGAGGCGGCGGGTATTGACGAAGACCAATGTCGACCGGTGATGCTCGGTGTAGGCGGCGAGCTTGTCGAAGATCTCCTGCCACATGGAGGTGGAGGTGAGGGAGCCGAGCTCCTCGGAGGGAACTTCAATGCCGAGATCGAGGTGGCGGCGCTGGCCTACCTGGATGACGGTTGCGGGAGGGCGGGAGGGGTGCGAACCGGTGAGGAAGTCGGCGACGAGCGAGATGGGGTTTTGGGTGGCGGAGAGGCCGATGCGCTGTGGCGGGTGGGGCAGGCCGGTGAGGAAGGCACCTGCGGATAAGGGGTTTTCTCCGCAGACGAGCGCTTCGAGACGCTCGAGCGAGAGGGAGAGGTGGGTGCCGCGCTTGTTGCCGGCGACGGCGTGGATCTCGTCGACGATGACGGTCTGGACGCGGCGGAGGAGATCGCGGGGTTTGGCCGCGGTAAGGAGGATGTAGAGGGATTCGGGGGTGGTGACGAGGATGTGCGGCGGGTGCCGGAGCATGGCCGCGCGGTCCTTGGCGAGGGTGTCGCCGGTGCGGACGGCGGTGCGAATCTGCGGGCTGAGGTATCCGCGTTCAAGGGCTAGTTTCTGGATCTCGCGGAGGGGTTCTTCGAGGTTCTTTTGGATGTCATTGGAGAGGGCTTTGAGGGGCGAGATGTAGACGACCTGCGTATGCGCGAGGAGGCGGCCTTCGATGGACTGGCGGAGGAGATGGTCGATGGCGACGAGGAAGGCGGCGAGGGTTTTGCCGGAGCCGGTGGGGGCGGAGATGAGGGTGGAGCGGCCGGCGACGATGGCGGGCCAGCCGGCCTCCTGCGGTTCGGTGGGGGAGCCGAACTTGTTGAGGAACCACTCGGCGGTGACGGGGTGGGCCCAGGCGAGGGCGGCGGGAATTTCGAGTTCGGGGAGGGCCGCGGGCATGAGGTATTCTAGCGCGGCTGTTCGCCTTGGATTCGCCTGGTCATTTGAAGGTGGTGGTAGAAAGCGGGTCCTTCGCTGCGCTCAGGATGACGACCAAAGAAGCTGCGTGTTCGCGGGAGTCGGCTACATGTTGCCGGAGCCGACGTCGGCGGTGGCGGCGGCGGGATTTTCGGTGTTGAGGTATTGCTCGATGACTTTGTCGAGGGTGCCCTGGGCGGTGAGGATGAAGTCGACAGCGTCGCGGCCGGCACCCTGACCGCCGGGGTGGGGAGTGATGTAGTGGGCTATGGATTTGACCTGGGGGCGGGCGTTGGCGGTGGCGATGGCGAGGCCGCAGAGGCGCATGACGGGCAGGTCGACGATGTCGTCGCCGACGTAGGCCATCTGCTCGAGGGTGACGGCAGCTTTGGCGGCGATCTCCTGAGCGGCGGCGAGTTTGTGGGACTGGCCCTGGTAGACGAACTCCAGGTGGAGATCGCGGGCCCGGATGGCGACGGTCTGGGACTGACGCTTGGTGATGATGCCGACGCGGAGGCCACCGAGGCGGGCGAGGGTGATGCCGAGGCCGTCGTGGGCGGAGAAGCCTTTGATCTCGCTGCCCTTGCCGATGGGGTCCTCGGATGTGCGGGAGGAGGGGTCGGGGGCGACGATGATCTGACCGTCGGTGAGGACGCCATCGACGTCGAAGATGAGGACCTTGATGTTGCGTGCGCGGGACTCAGCGGAGAGAGGCATGCGGTGATGATACGTACGCTTTTGGCGGAGGTATGGCGGTGACGGCTCCGCGGTAGCTGCATTCGATCTGAAATGTTTTGTGGGACAGCAAATCTTTCGACAGCGGGGGACGCGGGAAGGCTAAGCGGAATCAGAGTATCTGGAGCTGGTCTCCGAAAGGATAACTACATGGCAAAGCAGGCGCACGAAGAAGCAGCGAAGCACCATACGGAAGCGGCGGCAAAGCACACTTCGGCAGCGGAGAAGCACGGCAAGGAAGACCACGCCACGGCCAACAAAGCGTCGGAAGAGGCGCATGAGCACTCGACGAAGGCACATGGCAAGTCGGCGGATGCGCAGGCCAAATCGAAGTCGAAGAGCGGCAGCAAATAAGTTGGCGGACTGAAAAGAGAGAAGGGCCGCGGCAGATGCCGCGGCCCTTCTGTTGTTTCTAAGCTTGTGAAAGTTTAGACGGGCTGAATGTTGGCGGCTTGCTTGCCTTTCGGGCCCTTGGTGACGTCGAAGGAGACGCGCTGCCCTTCCTGGAGGGATTTGAATCCCGAGGAGTTGATAGCTGAGTAGTGGGCGAAGAGATCCTCGCTGCCATCCTCAGGGGTGATGAAGCCGAAGCCTTTCGAGTCGTTGAACCACTTTACTGTTCCGTTTGGCATGATGCTCGCTTTCGCGCGATGATGTGTCGCGTGGTACATCAATGGTAACAGGTTTGGATGGGCGCCAACCCTTTCTACCGGGTGACTTCTTTGCTGGGTTCTGGATTACTTCATGTTGGGACCGTTGCTCCTCGTGTGCTGATGGCGTGCCGTCGCCTCAGGAGGTCGAGCCGGGGTACCCCCTCTCCCGGGGTTACCCCGGTTGAATTGGCTTTGTTTTGAGTCAGATCGCAAAGCGTCCCAAACATAACTGTTCAAACCCTATGACTCAGGCCAAATTTTTCCAATTGTTGGCGTTAGCTGCTCGTTTTAGGCAGTGTGGGAGTGTTTGTGGCCGCTGGCGGGGATGAACTCCTTAGTAAAAGGGCGTTTGTAGGTTGGAACGGCAAGGGCTTTGCGGACGCGGCGAGCGGAGAGCTCCCGGGTGGGGAGCGTGTGGGTGACCTCTGGGTGGTGGATCTGGATGTGTTTTTTCGTGGTCACTGTTGGTTCCTTTCCGGTTCTTTGCTGGTTGGGGTGCAGTTAAATGCGAAAGGCTGCGAGCGAGTTCGACGGTTGGTCGAGTGGCTGGCAGCCTGTGGGTCTACTAATTCAGTTTACCTGGGTGCGTTGAGCGATTGCGCCACGGTCGACGGTTTCCAGGAAAGCGAGTCCGTTCGCTGCGCTGAAGGATGACAACCAGACAGGCAAGGGGTCTGGTGAGATAGTGCGGTATGCGGGTTTTGCTGAGTTGGAGTGGGGGGAAGGATAGTGCGTGGGCGCTGCAGGTGCTGCGGGTTGCCGGGGAGCATGAGGTGGTGGGGCTGGTGACTTCGGTGAACGAGGTGTTTGGGCGGGTGGCGATCCATGGATTTCGGGAGGAGTTGCTGTTGAAGCAGGCGGCGGCGGCAGGGCTTCCGGTGTGGCGGGTGCCGCTTCCCTTCCCGTGTACGAATGCGGTGTATGAGGAGCGGATGGGGGAGGTTTGGGCGCGGGCGCGAGGCGAGGGGGTGGAGGGGGTGGCGTTTGGGGACCTGTTTCTGGAGGAGGTGCGGGCTTACCGGGAGCGGACGATGGAGGGGGCGGGGCTCCAGCCCATCTTTCCGCTGTGGGGGATGCCGACAGATGCGCTGGCGGAGGAGATGATGGCGGCTGGGGTTCGGGCGCGGCTGACGTGTGTGGATCCGCGGGTTGTGCCCAAGGAATTTGCGGGGAGGGAGTGGGATCGGTCGCTGCTGGCGGAGATGCGGGAGGACGTGGACCCATGCGGGGAACGGGGGGAGTTCCACACGTTCTGCTGGGCGGGGCCTATGTTTTCGGGGGAGATTGCCGTGAGGTGCGGAGAGCGGTTGGAGCGGGATGGGTTCTGGTATGCGGAGATGGTGGGGGTGAATGAGGGGAGAGGGCCAGGTACTCCCCCCTCCCCCTACTTTGTGATCAAAGTCCTCGATTCAGGCCGCTTAGCTTTGGACTTCGGGTCCGTCTCGCTCCCGTCACTGGACGTTTGAGGGGTGGATGCCCGGGTGGTTGACGGTGCGGCGGCCAGTGCGCGCGGGCTCGAGCGGGCCGTGGGGCACGGCGAGTGGAGCGGTGAAGACCTTGCGCTGGCGGCGGGCGTTGAGTTCCTCCGGTGCGAGGGTGCGGGTGGGGGCGGTCTCGTGGATCTTGAGGTGCTTTTTCGTGCTCATGTGCTGGTCCTTGTGTTGATTGCTGATGATGATGCGTTAAATGCGAAAGGCTGCGGCGGGCTCTGGTGAGCCCGCTGCAGCCTTGTGGATGTGCTAGTTCCAGTTTACGTGACAGAGAGGGGTAGATGCGCCACGCGTGAGGGGATTAGGCGATTAGGCGACGGCGGAGGCTCGTGAGGAGGCCGAGGGCGCCAGTGGCGAGGAGGGTGAGGGTGGCGGGCTCGGGCGTGGTGGAGGTAGGGGCTTCGGGGGTGATGGTGAGGGTGTAGGGGCCGTCCTTCGCGACTATCAGGTTCGGGTTGAAGGAGTAGGGGTCGTCGACGTACTGAAAAGTTCCGGTCAGAAAAGGCGTGCTGTATCCCTGCAGGTCCGGTCCCCGCATCTGGTAGGTGCCTATGCCGGGGACGGTGAAGTCAATCCCACTTCCGCAGCAGTTGTAGAAGTAGCCGCCCAGGGTATAACCAGCAACTCCGTCGATGGTCCCGGGTCCGAACTCGGGAAAGTTGACGAAGAAGTGACCAAAGGTGGGGCCGGTGTAGTAGGGGGTTGTGAGGGAGAAGGTGTAGGTGTGGTGGGCGCTGGTGAGGACGAAATCGTCGATCTGGGTTGCGTGGGCGGCGGCAGGGAGGGCCAGGGCAGAGAGAAGGAACAGGCTTCGCAGGAGTTGACGCATGACGGGCATTCCTCATTGGTGTGGCGTGAGGACACGGTGCGCTTCGCTCTCGACGAGTGTCAAGGGAATCCTGAGGCGTACGAGATGCCGCTGAAGCACTCCCGTTCTCGTCACTTTTTAGCTGACGGTGATGGGGGGCCGAGGAGCTCCATGCCGAAGGCGTGCATCCTGGCGGCCTCGAAGACGTAGGTATTGCGGCCACCGGTGGTGTGATCACGGGAGTTGAAGAACTCTTCCATCTTTCCGGCGGGGGCATAGGTGATGAGGAGACGGCCGGAGGTGGCGCCGATGTAGGCAAAGGCGTGGGAGACGCCGCGGGGGCCGAGGATGGAGTCTCCGGCCTTGAGGGTGTGGAGTTGGCCGCCGACTTCGACGAGGTACTCGCCCTCCAGGACGTAAAACCATTCGTCCTCGTTGTGGTGGAGGTGGCGCGGTGGGCCTCCCTTGGCGGTGTGGTGGTGCTCCATGGCGAAGAAGTCGTTGCGGCAGTCTTTGGAGGAGACTTTGAAGGTGGTGGTGCCGTTGGGGAGGATGCGCTTGAAGGCGTAGCGGTCTTGGGCGTTGGGGACGGGGGCGGGAGGTGGGGCGGTCGGGGCCGTGGTAGCTGGCGTGGAGGTCTGGGCGGTTTGGGCGAAGAGGCGGGCGGTGAGGGCTGGGAGGGCGGTGGCGGCCAGGTGGAGAAAGGAGCGGCGTTTGAGGATGGTCATGCTGGGGCACCTCTTGGGGGAGGGCATCAGTATAGGGGCGAATCTGGGGTTAGCGAGAGGTTCGCGCGTGGCGCGAATGATCCACCTTAGCGACGGAGAGGCTGTGGCGAAGATGGGGCACCCGGGCCTGTGTTGTGGTGGGGCGATGGGTGGCGTATTTTGGCTCTGCGGTTTCTGGGAGGCTGGCATGAGGGTTCGAAAGAGTGGGCTGGAGTTGCTAGTTGGATTGCTGCTGCTGGTGTGCTTGCCGGGGCTGGGGCAGCAGGCGGCTGGGGGACAGCAGGCTCAGGCGGGAGGGCAGGCGGGGTCGCAGACGGCTGTTGGGCAGCAGGCGCCGGTGAAGGTGGAGCCGCTGACGGACGTGCAGATGAAGCAAATGTCCGCGATCAAGAAGGGCGTTGAGCAGAAGGCGGGTGAGGCGGCGGCTCGGGTGGCCGATGTCACGAAACGGATCTACGACAACATGCTGGCGGATAGGCCGGATGAGGCGCTGCGGGCGAAGCTGAGCGGGGAGATGCGGGAGGCGGTGTGGGCGCTGCTGGAGATCAAGGGGCAGTCGATCCACGATGCGGTGGCGGTGCTGACGCCGGTGCAGCGGATGCAGTTGAGGGTGGAGATGGCGAAGCCGGGGGCTCCGGGGGATTTGTCGGGGTTAATTGGGAAGATGTTTATGCCGCCGGAGGTGGGGGCGGGGCGGTGAGGTGCGGTTCCTCGTAGCGCGTAGAAACTGGAGTGGACACGCAGCTATGCGGAGATGGTGGAAAGCGGGGCTGAGGTGTACGGGTAGGCTTCGGCGGTCTGTGAGAGGTGGGCGCGTACAGGGTTTTGGTGGATGTAGTTGCGGCGGGTTTCGAAATCCTGTGCGTCCCGGATGCGGTGGTCGGTGAAGCCGCGCTGCCAGACGGGAAGGCGGGAGGCGAGGCGGTGGGAGAAGCCGCCTTTGATGTGGCGGATGGCGCGGGGGAGGTCTTCGGTGGTGAGGAGGAGGTGGACGTGGTCGGGCATGACGACGAAGGCGTGAAGTTTGTAGAGGCCTTCGCGGCGGTAGTGTTGGAGGGTTTGGAGGAGGAGATCGGCGTTTTCGGCGACCTGGAAGAGGCGGCGGCGGTTATGGGTGACGGCGGTGATGAAGAAGGTTCCGGCGGTGGCGGATCTTGGGGGCTTGGCCATTGGCGTTTGTGGTGGGTTGGGCTTTAAGGGCGGCCTTCGGCAGAGCGGAAGGCCTTCGGCCCGGCTCTTTTGGCCCGGCTTAAGCCGGGCCCTTCCGAGTGGTGGGCGTGGGTTGGAGTGGGTCGCGCTTGGCGCGAGATCCCACCTATCGATGGAACCGATGGATGCTAGTTGCCTGAAGCTCTGCGTTGCATTTCAAAGTGCCGGACAGCTTCGGCGAGATCTTTGTAGCGCTTTGGATCTGGGCAGAGCTTTTGCAGTGACTTCAGGGTGATGGAATGCTGGCTTCTCGTTCTTTCGTTTAGAAGGCTCGTTGAAACCGGATAGAAGTGCCACTGGTCAAGGTCCAACGGATCGAGCGTCTGTTTGCTTGTGCTGTGGGATAGCAGAGCGAAGATATAGAGGTCGGCCTGTCGCTTCGCTTCCTTCTCCATGACGCCGGTGCCTGCGTCCCAAGACCGGGTCTTAGGTGTGGAGAAGACGATCGGGGAGAGTCTCGTCTGCTTCCAGCTCTGAAGGTAGGCGCAAGACTTGACCTCGATCCGCAGACCCGAAGGCATGAGCAGATCGAAGGCATCCCACTCACTTCTGACTCCACTTCCAAGTCCCAGCGCGCTGGCGATGATGTATTCCGCGAGACGGCCTCTAGTGGCGTTGCTGATCAGATCCGAGGCCGACCATTGCGAGAACTCGCGCAGAGCCAGACCGACGGATCGTCCATCGAGATGGAAGGCTTCCTCTCCGGTCTTGCGGTTAGGTGGATGGTGCGCGAGATGGGCATCGAGAGTTGACACCGGCTGATTGTAAAGGCTCGGGATCGCGCTGACTCGCGATGCGCCTTTGGCTTGGTGGTTGGAAAGCGTTACCCAGCGTAGATCGTCTATCTTTTCCGAATCTGCCCTGAGAAGTTTTAGTGGGCCTAGTACCTGGTCCGCGACAGGAACTTCTAAACTTTTCTCCGACTCTCGGACGGCGTCACGGTTAGCTGCAGCCTGAGGTGTTGCCGCAGGACATGCAGCGGTAGCAGGAGCCGGAGCGGGTCATGATGGCTCCGCAGGTAGCGCAGGAGGGTGCGTCGCCCATGTCGTAGAGGCTCTTCATGGCGTCGGAGGCGTGGTAGAGGCCTCGGTCTTCGGTCTGGAGGGTGAATGCAGGATTGAGGCCGCTGCGGGCGGCTAGGTCTGGGGCTATGGTTGCGTTGCGCTCGGGGGATGTGGTCGCGTTGCGCTCTGGGGCTATGCCTCGGGCGGGTGGGGTTCGGTCGGCGTTGTTGAAGGGGTCTTCGAGGCCGCTGCCTTCGAGTAGCGAGGGAGGTTCGGGGGTTTGGATGGTGGTTGGGTGCTGCGGCGCTGCGGGCGGAATACGGGGATTCCTCGCTTCGCTCGGAATGACAGGACTGGCGATGGTGCCGAGGTTTCCGGCGTTGGGGAGGACGCGGTTGCCGGCTCCCACGGTTCCGGTGACGGGGATGGCGGGGCCGCCGGCGTTGGCGTTCAGGTTGGCGAAGAGGTCGAGTTGGTGGCCGTTGAGGAAGCGGATCTGCATCCATCGGAAGAGGTAGTCCATGATGGATTTGGCGTAGCCGATCTGCTCGTTGCCGGTCCAGCCGGAGGGTTCGAAGCGGGTGTGGGCGAACTTGTCGGCGAGGACGCGGAGGGGGACGCCGTGCTGGAGGGCGAGGGAGATGGCGGTGGCGAAGGAGTCCATGAGGCCGGAGACGGTGGAGCCTTCCTTGGCCATGCGGATGAAGATTTCGCCGGGGCAGCTGTTGGGGTAGAGGCCGACGGTGATGTAGCCTTCGTGGCCGGCGATGGAGAACTTGTGGGTGACGGAGGCGCGTTCGGAGGGGAGGCGGTGGCGGACGGCGCGCGGGGGCTCCTGGGCGTCGAAGGCATCGGCGTTCTGGGTGGCGGCGGCCTGGAGGGTGTGGAGCTGGGTTTCGAGCTGGGATATGCGGTGGATCTGGGTTTCGAGGATGGTGGCGTGGTCGGCGTGGACCTCGGCGAGTTCGCGCTCACTGGCGGTGATGCCGGCGGCGAGTTTTTCGGCTAGGACGGCTTCCCGGACCTCGATGGTTCCGGCGGCGATGGGGGTGTGGGTGAGGGACTCGTCGGTCTGGGCGGGGGTGGGCAGGCCGGTGGCGGTGACAGGGGACTTCTTCTTTGCTTCGGAATCGGTTTGGGCGGAGACGTTGAGGGGCTGGGTGCCTTTGGAGCCGTCGCGGTAGATGGCTACGGCCTTGATGCCCTGACGCCAGGCTTCCATGTAGGCCTCGGCGACGTCGGCGACGGAGCAGTCGTGGGGGAGGTTGACGGTTTTGGAGATGGCGCCGGAGAGGAAGGGCTGGGTGGCGGCCATCATCTGGATGTGGCCCATGTAGTGGATGGAGCGGGTGCCCTTGGCGGGTTTGAAGGAGCAATCGAAGACGGCGAGGTGCTGAGGCTGGATGTGGGGTGCGCCCTCGATGGTGCCGGTGGCGTCGATGTAGGAGACAATGGCGTGCATTTCGGTGTCGGTGTAGCCGAGCTTGCTGAGGGCGGAGGGGACGGTCCCGTTGACGATTTTGATCATGCCGCCGCCGACGAGCTTTTTGTATTTGACGAGGGCGAGGTCGGGCTCGACGCCAGTGGTGTCGCAGTCCATCATGAAGCCGATGGTGCCGGTGGGGGCGAGGACGGTTACCTGGGAGTTGCGGTAGCCGTGGCGTTCGCCGTGGGCGAGGGCTCCGTCCCAGGCGTGCTTGCTGGCGGCGATGAGCTCGGGGAATTGGGGGACGGCGAAGGGTTCACGCGTGTCGGCCGCATCGGATCCCACCCGTGACGATGAAGCCGTCATGGATGGGGCACCCGAGCCTTTGTTGCCGGCTTTGAGGGTGGCGGAGCCGATCTTGTTGACCTCAGCGCGGTGCATGCGGATGACGTCGAGGAAGGGCTCGCGGTTGACGTAGAAGCCGGGGCACGCTCCACCCGTTGCCTGGGCCTGCTGGGTGAGGGGGGTGGCGGCACCGAGGGCGGGGCAGGTTTCGGCGATGCGGGAGGACTGCCAATAGGCGTCGCCGCAGAGGATGGCGGTGAGGGCGGCGGCGAAGTCGCGGCCGGCGTCGGAGTCGTAGGGGAGGCCGAAGGACATCAGCAGCGCGCCGAGGTTGGCATAACCCAGACCCAAGGGGCGGTAGTCGTGGGAGTTCTTGGCGATCATCTCCGTCGGGTAGCCGGCGGAGTCGACGATGATCTCCATGGCGGTGGTGACGATGCCGATGGCGTGGCGGTAGGCGGGGATATCGAACTTGCCCGCGGGGGTGACGAACTTCAGCAGGTTGAAGCTGGCGAGGTTGCAGGCGGAGTCGTCGAGGAACATGTACTCGGAGCAGGGGTTGGAGGCGTTGATGCGGGCGGTGTTTTTGGAGGTGTGCCAGCGGTTGATGGTGGTGTCGTACTGCATGCCGGGGTCGCCGCACTGCCAGGTGGCTTCGGCGATGGCGTGCATGAGGTCGCGGGCGCGGAACTTCTTGACCGGGGTGCGGGTTTTGACGGCGCGGGTGGTGAAGGAGAGGTCCTGCTCGACGGCGTGCATGAACTCGTCGTTGACGCGGACGGAGTTATTGGCGTTCTGGAAGAAGATGGAGGTGAAGGCTTCGGAGTCAGGGCCGGAGCCGTCGTAGCCGGCCTGGACGAGGGTCCAGGCCTTCTTCTCTTCGACGACCTTGCACTGGATGAAGTCTTCGATGTCGGGGTGGTCGACGTTGAGGATGACCATCTTGGCGGCACGGCGAGTTTTGCCGCCGGATTTGATGACGCCGGCGAAGGCGTCGAAGCCGCGCATGAAGGAGAGGGGGCCACTGGCGGTGCCGCCGCCGGAGAGGGTCTCCATGCTGCCTCTTATTGCCGACAGGTTGGAGCCTGCGCCGCTGCCCCACTTGAAGAGCATGCCCTCGGTCTTGGCGAGGGTGAGGATGGAGTCGAGCGAATCCTGGACGGAGTTGATGAAGCAGGCGGAGCACTGGGGCTTGGTGTAGCCGGTGACGGAGAACTCAATTTGCCCGGAGGTTTTGTTCCAGTGCCAGTTCTGGGCGTCGGAGTTGGGTTCGAGGCGGTCGCAGCCGACGTTGAACCAGACGGGCGAGTTGAAGGCGACCTTCTGGTTGAGGAGGAGGTCACAGAGTTCATCGAAGAAGACTTCGGCGTCGGCGGGGGTGGCGAAGAAGCCATCGCGGATGCCCCAGTCGCGGATGGACTCGGCGACCCGGGAGATGAGGGCGCGGACGCCGTCTTCGCGTTGATCGGTGCCGTTGAGGCCGTGGAGGTATTTGGACGCGACAATGTTGGTCGCGGTGACGGACCAGTCGGAGGGGACTTCGACGGCCTTCTGCTCGAAGATGATCCGGCCTTTGAAGTCCTGGATGATGGCGTCGCGGCGCTCCCAGGCGATCTCGTCGAAGGGGCTGATGCCGGCCTCGGTGAAGAGGCGGCTGAAGGCGAGGCCGGGGGCGGAGCGACGGCCTTGTGAACTGGAGGAGTTCTGCGAAGGGGCGGGCTGACCAGAGGCGGGGGTGGAGGTGGTGGTATGGAACGGATTGTGCGTGGTCGACATCGGCGTGCTCCTTCGAATGGGTGCTGCGAAATGTGGGGCGGCGTGGCTTTTGGCGACGCCAGGGCGAGTCTGAAGGTGGTGCTGCGAGCCGGCGCGGCGTTCCGCTGCAGGCTGGCTGTGGAGGGAGTTCCGCCACTGGGAATGTGAGCCTGGACCAGGGGTCCGGGTGAGCGTTTACGAGGTCAGCGTGATATGGATCGCTCCTGGTGAGCGCGATGTAATCGCGATCGCAGTGGTGAGAGTACCGCCCCCTGTGGGGTGTGTCAAGTATAAAGCACAAGATGTTGTGTTTACGTCGAGGATGCTAGCGTTTATGCGGTGTTTCGATGATGAGCTTGTCGTTTGCGGTCGTTTCGCTGTGGAGATCTGCTGGCGGCTGCTTGATTCCGGGTGATTCACGGGTGGGAGAATCGGTCTATTAGAGGGTAGGCCGCGAGGCGAGGCGGGGCAAGCGGTGGGCTCTGTGAAGATCGAGTACGGGGGTGGAAATCCGGGAGGTTTGTGGAAGGGCGGATCGGGTTATGCGTGAGCGGGCGGAAGCTCTCCGGTGAAGGTGGAGTTTTGGCGGGGGCGCGGGCGCTTTCGCGCGATATCCCACCGATCGCATGGGGCGCGATGAATGGGGCACCCGGCACCCGGCCTTTGCTTGGCGGGTGAGCGGGGGCGGATGAATGGGCGCGAGCGGGGGGAGGGGGACAGGTGAAATTCATGCGAAAGAAGGTGTATCGTATCTTGCACTGGGACCAGCCAGGTATTGGGAGTGAGACACCCCAGTTCCTGGACTAGACCAGCCAATTCTGGACTGAGACCAGCCAGTTCTGGACTGAGACCAGCCAGTTCTTGCACGTGAGATCGGCCAAGGGGATTACCGATGCAGAGGCGAGACTTTCTTCGACGGACGGCGGGGTATATGGGGGCTGCGTGGATGACGCAGCGTGTGGGGCGCGCGGCGCCCTGGATGGGCGAGCAGCCGGCGCTGGGGCAGAGATTCAACGCCAACGACGAGGTGACGCTGGGAAAGACCGGGATACGGACGAGCCGGCTGGCGATGGGGACGGGAACGATCGGGGGCGGCCGGCAATCAAACCAGACGAAGCTGGGGACGAATCCGTTTGTGCGGCTGCTGGCGGACGGATATCACGACAAGGGGCTGCGGTTCTTCGACTCGGCGGACTCGTATGGGAGTCACCCGTATGTGGCGGAGGCGCTGAAGGGGATTCCGCGGGACAAGGTGACGGTGCTGACGAAGACGGATACGAGGAACCCGGCGGGGGTGAAGGCGGATCTGGACCGGTTCCGGCGGGAGCTGGGGGTGGACTACATCGACGTGGTGCTGATCCACTGCGTGACGGAGGCGGACTGGACGACGCGCTACCGGGGCGTGATGGATGTGCTGTCGGAGGCCAAGGAGAAGGGCGTGATCCGGGCGCATGGGGTCTCGTGCCACAGCCTGGAGGCGTTGAAGGCGGCGGCGGCCTCGCCGTGGGTGGAGGTGGATCTGGTGCGGCTGAATCCGATTGGATCGCATATGGACGCGGATCCGGAGACGGTGATTGGGGTGATCAAGCAGATGCGGGCGCAGGGCAAGGGGATTGTAGGGATGAAGATCCTCGGGCAGGGCGATCTGCGGGACAAGCCGCAGGAGGCGATCCGGTATGCGCTGGCGTCGGGAGTGCTGGACGCGTTCACGATCGGAGCGGAGTCGGCGCGGGAGCAGAACGATCTAGTGCAGAGGGTTGCGGCGGCGGCCTAGGGTTTGCCTAGCTGGCTACTCTGCTTGGAGGGGTGGGTTGCTGTCTGCGGGTCGAGTTGCGTATCGGGCCTGCCGACCGCTCCACCAGCGGGTGGCGAGTGCGGAGGCGGTCAGGAGGAGGATGGCGGCGGCGATGGCCTGGGACCACAGACAGTAGATACACCACTTCTGGATGACGTACGCTTCGAGGTAGGTGAGCAGCGCGGCGAAGAAGAAGCCGACCTCGGCGAGGACAAGGAGCAGGCCCATGCGGCCGAGGAGGGCGGCGGCGGCCATGAGAGCGTAACCGACAATTCCGAGGGTAGCGACGGGGATGTGGAGTTTGCCGCTGCTGGGCTGCTCGCCGAAGGACCTGGGGGGGAATACGGCGAAGCGCGAGTGGTTGACGGCGCCGCAATCGAATTTTTCCGTGACGGCGCAGGGAGGGGCCTGGCTGGGGTCCTGGTTATGGACGCGCAGGGCCAGGATGCTGACGAAGATGCCGGCGATCGCGAGCAGGGCGATGAGGTACTTCATAGGCTCATTCTACGGCCCTGCCGCTGCGCTTACAGCTCTTCCTCTCCGCCGGCTGTTGCGATCCACGGAGCCAATCTGGAATTCATGAGTTTGACCGCGTCCATGCTCTGGTCGACCAAGATGAAGCTTCGGCCGTGGCGGGCGGCGGCCTCGCCGGTGGTGCCGCTGCCGGCGAAGAAGTCGAGGACGAGGTCGCCGGGGTCGGAGTGGACCTTTATGATGCGTTCGAGGATGCCGAGGGGCTTCTGGGTGGCGTAGCCGGTCTTCTCCTTTCCGGTGGGGCTGACGATGGTGTGCCACCAGACGTCGGTGGGGGTTTTGCCGCGCAGGGCCTTTTCTTCGCCGACGAGGCCGGGAGCCATGTAGGGGATGCGGTCGCAGACGTCGAGGTGGAAGGTGTAGAGCTGGGGATCGCGGGTGTACCAGAGGATGTTGTCGTGCTTGGCGGGCCAGCGTTTTTTCGAACGTGCGCCGTAGTCGTAGGCCCAGATGATCTCGTTCTGGAAGCAGGCGCGGCCGAAGATCTGATCGAGCATGACCTTGCAGTAGTGGACCTCGCGGGGGTCGATGTGGAAGAAGAGGCTGCCGGCGGGGGAGAGCACGCGGCGGGCTTCGATCATACGGGGGCGGAGGAACTCGACGAGGTCGTCGAAACGGTCCTCGTAGCCGGCGGGTTCGCCCGGGTCGCCGAGAAGGACGGGGACGGTGCGGTAGCGGTGGCCGCCGAAGCCGGTTCGGTCGCCGTTGAGGTCGCGCACGGATCGCATCCGCAGGCGCTGCTGGCGGTGGCCGGTGTTGAAGGGCGGATCGATGTAGATGAGGTGGACGCTTCCGGTCGGCATGGACTGGAGGATGGGGAGGTTATCGCCATGCAGGATGCGGTTCAACACACGTCCAGGACCAAGTTCGCGATGTGGGTGTACCCCATTCGTTGCCTTTGCCTCCTGCATCCCACGATATAGAGTTTTGTTGCGATCCCTTTGCCAGCTATCAAACTTATCCACGCGCTTGCCACGGATCGCGGACGCGTCCGCAGCCGGAATGAAGATGCGGCCGCGGCCGCCCCGGGTTTGGGCGCGTACCTGGTGTGCGACGGGATGGGTGGAGCGGCAGGAGGCGAGGTTGCGAGCCGGCTGGCGATCGAAACGCTGCTTGAGCATCTGGCGGCCAGCGCACCGCCGAGTGCGGCTGCGGTGGAGAATGGGCGGGGAGCCGCGCGCGCGTACGGCGTAGAGGCGAAGGCGCAGACCCGGCTGCATACGGCATTGTATGCGGCGAACCAGGCGGTGTTCCGGAAGGCAGCCGAGCGGACGCAGCTCTCGGGTATGGGAACGACGCTGGTGGCGCTGCTGCATGTGCCGGGTCCGGAGAAGGATCGGCGGCTCACGCCGCGCAGCCCCGAACAGCAGTTTGTGACTCCGCCCACGCTGTTTCTGGCCAATGTCGGGGACAGCCGATGCTACCGGCGGAGGGGAGGGGAGTTGCTGCAGCTCTCGACCGACCACTCCTTTGTGGAGGAGCAGTTGCTTGCGGGACAGATTACGGCGGAGCAGGCGGCGATCTCGCCGATGCGCAACTACATCACGCGGGCGATCGGGCCGCAGACCCACGTGGAGCCGGACATCCAGAGCTATCGGCCGCAGACCGGCGATGTGTATCTCCTGGCCTCGGATGGATTGACGCGTGAGTTGACGAACGCCGAGATCGCCGTCGTCCTGAGCCGAACGATACGGTCGGAGCCTCCCGTGCAGACGGAGCTCCAGGCGGCATGCCAGGGGTTGATTGAGGCGGCAAACGCGAACGGCGGACTAGATAACATCACGGTTTTACTGCTGGCGTTCGTTTAGGTTGTGGCAGCGGATAGCCCGGGCCTTCAGCCCTGGGGCTAGGCTGCGTTGCTCATGGTTCGGGAGGGGCGTGCCAGCTCGACGCCGGAGCCGAAGGAGCGCTTATGCATGCGGGCGACGAGGATCTCTTCGACGATGAGGGTGGTGGCGCAGACGACGAAGGGGATGAGTTCGCCGAAGACGCGAGTCTCGATGAGGATGCCGAAGCTGAACATGAAGGCGAACCAGAGGGGAAGGAGCCAGAGCCAGGCGCGCAGACGGGGATCGGCGATGCGGCCGCGCATGACCACGACGAACAGCATGAGGTAGGCGCAGGCGCTGAGCAGCTGCGGCCATGCCTGGGGAATGAGGAGGGATTTTATATTCCAGTCAAAGCGCGGGTAGAACTCGGAGGCGGTTCCGGCGAAGTGGTGGCGGATAAAGAGCTGCCAGCCTACCCAGGCGGCTGCGAGGGGAAGGACGAGAAGCAGGGTTCGCGGACGAAGGGCTCTGGACCAGCGGAGACCACCGTTTTCGGTGGCGTCTCCGTTCCCGGCGGCCTCGTTGATCATGTAGAGCGGAAGCAGGAGCAGGGTGGTCTCGCGATTGATGGTGGCGACGAGGAAGAGGCCGGCGAAGAGACTCCAATGGCGGCGGAAATACAGGAAATACATGGCGAGCGAGAAGAAGGCGAGGCTGGGCAGGTCATAGATGAAGCGGAAGTTCTGCACGGTGTGCATGATGTAGGTGGCACCGCAGACGACGAGCAGAAGGGGGTAGACGAGGGGGGTGAGCAGGTGGCGGCGGGAGCTCGCCTGGTAGATCCTGGTGGTGAACCAGCCGGTGAGGAGGAGACAGACGACGTTGACGGCGGCCTGGACGAGGACCTCCGGCTGCACGGGGCGTGGGAACCAGAAGTGCGAGAGAGCGAAGGGCTGGGACAGCTGCTGGAGCAGATTGCTTGCGTGCGCCCAGCGCATGGGCAGCATCATGAGACATCGTCCCTGGAAGGGCATGCGCTCCAGACCCTGCTCGTAGCGGGCGGTGTTGACGTAGGGACGGGTGAGCCAGAGGTAACACCAGGCGAACTGAACGGTGGCAAGCAGGTAGACGGCGATCAGCAGACTTCGCTTCCTCTGTAGCATAACCAGCACCACCCTGTCTCATCCGGACGACCCATGCGTGCTATGGGCAACAGAAGTTTCGACCTGCGACTGCAGACAGACCTTTGACGGCTTCGGCATTTCAAAAGGTTGTAACTTGGCGGGCGGCCGAAGTGGGTGCGGCCCTGTTAGACTTCGGCGTCGGCCAAAGATCTCTATGGATTTGAATCATTCGGAGCAGAGGATCGCGGTGGTTGGCGCGGGGACGATGGGCAACGGGATTGCCCATGTGATTGCGCGTGCGGGGCTGCCGGTGGTGTTGGCGGATGTGGCGCAGACGGCGCTCGACCGGGGGCTGGCGACGATTCGAACCAACCTGGGGCGAGAAGTCGCGAAGGGGAGGCTGACCGAGGCGCTGGCCGAGGAGGCGCTAGGGCGCATTACGCTGACCACGGAGCTGGAGTCGCTGGCCGCGGTGGACGTGGCGATTGAGGCGGCTACGGAGCAGATCGCGGTGAAGTCGAGGATCTTTGGCGAACTGGACCGCATCCTGCCGGCGCACGCCATCCTGGCTTCGAATACAAGTTCGATCTCGATTACGAGGCTGGCCGCGGTGACGAAGCGGCCGGAGCAGGTGATTGGGATGCACTTCTTCAATCCGGTACCGGTGATGAAGCTGGTGGAGGTGATTCGCGGGCTGCAGACGTCGCAGGCGACGTCGGACCGCGTCGAGGCCCTGACGGGGCAACTGGGCAAGACGGCGGTGGAGGTGAAGGATGCGGCGGGCTTCGTCTCGAACCGGGTCTTGATGCCGATGATCAACGAGGCGATCTTCGCGGTGATGGAGGGGGTTGCGACGGCGGAGGCGATCGACCAGGTGTTTCAGTTGGGGATGGCTCACCCGATGGGACCGCTGACGCTGGCCGATTTTATTGGATTGGATGTGTGCCTGGATATCATGCGGGTTCTGCAGGAGGGCATCGGGGATCCGAAGTATCGACCGTGCCCGCTGCTGGTGCGGATGGTGGATGCGGGGTGGCTGGGGAGGAAGTCGGGGCGGGGTTTTTACACGTACACGGCGGCGGTGTAGTTCAGCTTTTGGAACTGGGCGGTGGAGGGGGAGGGAGGCAAAGAGGCGGGAAGGGACGATGCGTCTGGGGGCTCGGGGGGCGCGTCTGGGGGCTTCAGGGGCGCGTCTGGGGGTCAGCCTTTCCCGCGGCTGCCGGTTGAGGTAGGCTTCTGTTTCGTGTCCGGGCTGCCGACGGCCGCATCCAAAATGCAGCAGGAGATCCAAAGAGATGCCGCAAGACCTTTATTTCGAAGATTTTCGCCCCAGCCAGATATTTCACTCCGTGTACACGTACAAGGTAACGGCAGGAGAGATTAAGGAGTTCGGGGAGAAGTACGATCCGCAGCCGTTCCACATTGACGAGGCGGCGGGCGAGAACTCATTTTTCAAGGGCCTGGCTGCCTCCGGCTGGCTGACGGCGGCCATCGTGATGAGACTGCGGGTGCAATCGATGCCGGTCTCGGGGGGGATGATCGGAGCGGGGGTGGAGGATATACGGTGGACGCAGGCCGTGCGTCCCGGGGACACGCTGCGGACCGAGGCGGAGATCCAGCATGTGCGGCGATCGAGCCGGCGGCCGGCTTTCGGGGTTGTGCGGTCGCGAACGACGGTGTACAACCAGCGCAACGAGGTGGTGATGCGATCGACGGTGAATTTTCTGGCTCCGCTGCGGGACCCTGGAGCGGTGGCTGCTCCGATTGGGTGACGGAGATTCGATTGGCGGACAAAGAATTGACCTGATGTTGAGACAATCACGGTTCCGGGCACAACGGGGCGGACGATGCGCCCATCTGAACTGTTGACTGCACGAACGGGACCGTACCGCTTCGAACGAAGATGGCGGCCTGGCAGCCTTGGAAAGCAATGTCTTTCCGTGAGAGAGCCTATGACCTCAGCACGTATATTTCAGCTCACCACGATGTCCCTGGCGATGATGTGTTGCCCGCTTTTGACGGCATCGACGCCGGCTCTGGCGCAGATGCAGAGCTGCAAACCGACCGACAACTCGGGCCAGAACAAGCATCATGCGAAGACGGCTGACAACCAGCCGAACGCGAAGGAAGACCGGCTGACGACGCAGAAGGTGCGCAAGGCGATCATCGCCGACAAGGGTCTATCGACCTACGCTCACAATGTAAAGATCATCACACAAGGCGGGACCGTGACCCTGAAGGGACCGGTGAAGTCGGACGAGGAGAAGCAGAAGGTTGCGACCGATGCCGCGGGCGTTGTGAGCCAAGACAAGGTTGTCGACCAGCTGACCGTCAAGCAGTAGACCAGCTGACCGTCAAGCAGTAGACCGGCCTTTCAAGCAAGAGATCCGGCCCCCTAACGAATTTGTAACCAGTTTGTGCAAGGAGATCATTATGTCCAGCAAGAACACGGCTGTTTTCGGAATTTATGCAACCCCTGCGACGGCGGAGAGCGCTGTCGACCACCTACTCGCGAAGGGCTTTACGAATGCTGCTATCTCGGTTTTGCTGCCCGATGACGAGAGCACGCGGGCGTTTGCGCATGAGAAGAACACGAAGGCTCCGGAGGGCACGACGACGGGTGTGGCCACGGGCGGCGCGATCGGCGGAACGCTGGGTCTGCTGGCCGGCATCGGAGCGCTGGCGATTCCGGGTGTAGGTCCACTGATCGCCGCCGGCCCTATCATGGGTGCGCTTGCCGGTCTGGGCGTGGGCGGAACGGTAGGCGGAATTGTCGGCGCCCTGGTGGGCATGGGTATTCCAGAGTACGAGGCGAAGCGCTTCGAGGGAGCGGTGAAGGACGGCGGAACGCTGCTATCGGTTCACTGTGACAGCTCGGAAGAGGTGACGATGGCGAAGCAGGGTCTGAAGGAGACTGGCGCCAAAGACGTCGCGTCGGCGGGCGAAGAGGGTTCGAGCGATACCAGCGGGGGGCGTGGGACGTTTGGGAATATCTCGGGCGACAGAGACAATGTACGGACTGCGGGAACGAACGTCGATGATAGCGAGACCAGCGGGGGCCGCGGGACGTTTGGAAACATCTCGGGCCGGACCTCGGGCTCGGGAACGATTGCCGATGATCGCACGACCGGAACCACGGGTACCTCCGGGACCACGAGCAGCACGGAGACGGGGACCACGGACACCCTGGGAACGACCGGAACAACCAACCGGTACTAGGTTGGAAGCTCAACTGACAACCATCCCCGCCGCATTCGGCGGGGATGGTTGTTTTGCACGCTCGGACTTCGCTCAATGCTGCGATGCGAGCGAGGACTGACCCGTACACGCCCTGAGTCCCGACTGGGCAGTTGTTCGCTTTTCTTCCGCCTTTCCACAGCGGATCGGGCGTATGTTAAGTAGATGCGCATGACGGTTTTAGCCTCGGGCTCCAAAGGCAACAGCGCCGTCATTGCATCGAGCCGGACCCGGATTCTGGTGGATGCGGGGCTCTCCTGCCGCGAGCTGCTTCGGCGCCTGACGCAGGCGGGGGAGGACCCGGAGCAGATGTCTGCGATCCTGGTCACGCATGAGCACCAAGACCATGTTGCCGGGCTGGCGGTGCTGGCGCGCCGGCTGCGGATCCCGGTGTTCTTTACGGAATCGACCCATCGGGCTTGGGTTCGGATGCTGACGCCGCGAACGACGATGACGTATGCGCAGTGGCTCGACAAGCTGGCTATCGAGCGCGAGGCCAAGGCGGCGGAGACGGCGAAGGTGCCGGTGTACGACCTTTCGAGGCCGGTGTACGACGCCTCTCGAATGGAGGCGATTGCGAGTCTCTCGGCCGAGGCGGCCAGGCTCGACGCGGGGTTGAACCGGAGCGGCGACCTCGATGCCGAGCTGCCGATGGAGGAGGCTGAGGAGCCTTGCGAACCGGCCGAGTCAAGGACAGTCGCGAAGGCAGACCCGACGTATCTGCCGGCAGTCGAGTACTTCCATTCGGGAACAAAGTTCACGATCGGCGACATCGATGTATGTCCGTTTACGATTCCGCACGATGCTGCCGACCCGTGTGGGTTTGTGTTCTGTTCGGCCGGGATTCGAATGGCGATCGCAACGGATCTGGGGTACATGCCCCCAAACGTGACGTCCGCTCTGCGCGATGTGGACGTGTTGCTGCTGGAGAGCAATCACGACCTGGAGATGCTGAAGGATGGCCCGTATCCGTGGTCGGTGAAGCAGCGGGTTCTGTCGCGGGTGGGTCACCTTTCGAATCTGGCGGCGGCGGAATTCCTGGAACGCGAGTATGACGGGGGGGCGCATACGATTATTCTGGGTCACCTGTCGGAATCAAACAATGCACCCGAGCTGGCCCGGATCTCGGCCGAACGGGCGATCGGCGACCGTATGACGCTGCTGGGAAACAGGATCTTGCTGGCCGAACAGCAGATTCCGCTTCAGCCGGTGGAGTTGTGAGCTCCAGCTGAAGGTTTAGGGGACGGAATCTTTGCGTCGCGGAAAGGGCGGAAAGATATTTATGGAAGTGGTGGCGACCGCGCCTTCATCCCGCATCCCACAAGCTACCGGGCACATCGCCCAAGGAGATCAAGTTATGACCGACTATCGCGTCGCCCCTGGCGAAGCCACCGAAGACCAGGTTACGGCAGCCATCGAGAAGGTCACCTCGCAGGTGCCATCAAGCGTTTACCTTGGCCTCGCCATCGCTTCCATCCTCGGATCCGTCAGTTTCAACATCGGCGGGAAGAAGCATGCGGCCCTGTTTGTGGGGCAGTGGGTTGCGCCCTTCCTTCTGCTGGGCATTTACAACAAGCTCGTCAAGCAGCATGGGTCGGACGCGGCGAGCAAGAGCTACTCCTCTTAGGGTTACCTTTCCTGCGAGGTTGGGACTCGCGGGACACAGCTTCAGCAACACAGCATGACCCTGGCAGCGATGCCGGGGTCATGCTGTTTATGCGTGGGAACCTCCTTGCATGGGCCTGCTTACCAGAGCACACCGCCGAGTGGCTTGGTGGGGGGCGGGAGATCGCGCTCACCGAGCATCTGGCGGAGGTTGATCTCGATGGTGGTGGCGATCGAGGTGAGCGGCAGGTCGTAGATGGTGTTGCTGAAGGGCTCCTCAAGATCGCGGCCGATCTTATCGAGGGCGAGAAACATGAAGCCGACCAGCGTGGATCCGAGGGGGGTAAACCACCCCAAATTTTCGACCATGCCGATGGGCAGCAGAAGGCAGTAGATATGGACGAACAACATGGGGAAGTAGTCGTACTGCTTGGGCATGGGGGTGTTTCTGATGCGCTCGGTTCCTCCCTGCGCGTCGCCGAGATCGTCGAGACAGCGATCCATGGACTGCCACTGTGGCCCATCGATCCAGCCGGCGTCCTTGGTTTCGCGCAGCATGGTCCCCATGGTTTGCTGCAGGGCCAGCGGGATGTTTTGCTGGTGCTCGAGCGAGGAGATCTCGGAGGCTGAGAGAAGCGGTGCGAGCTGCTGCCGTGAAGGAAGCCCGCGCAGCTGCTGGCGAAGAGCATGGACAAAGGCGATCTGGTGGTAGATGAGCTTCCCCTGCATCGCCCGTACGGGGATCTCGTCTTCGGGGCGCGTTGCGTGGAGGAGCGAGGTTACCTGGCGCGCGAAGCTGCGGCTGTTGTTGACGATGTGTCCCCAGAGGGTGCGGGCCTCCCACCAGCGGGCGTAGGCGGAGTTATTGCGAAAGCCGACGATGACGCCGATGGCTCCGCCGTAGAGGGCGAGCGGGATGTGGCGAGAGCCGACCCACTCCCAGTGGAGCAGCTTGTAGGCCACCACGATGGCGACATCCCAGGTGAGCAGAGCGGCGAGCGGCAGACCAACATACCTCAGCATGCGGCCCAGATGCGGTCCCTGGGGGGTGATCATCCGTTGCTTTCGGCCGCCTCGGCCTCGCCTTTCAGATCGAGCCGGGCTTCGGCATCGCTGACGCGGTGGAAGGCTCGGGCGCCATCTTCCGTGATGCTGACTTCGCCGGAGCCGATCTCGTAGACCCAACCGGAGATGGTGAGGGTATTTCTGGCGAGCGCGCCGGCCACCGACGGGTGGGTTTTGAGATGGGCCAGCTGCATGAGGACGTTCTCTTCGGTGAGCCGACGCAGACGCTGGCTGGGCTGCTCGTCTTCCGTCGACATGCTTTCGGCGACGGTGAGAGCCGCTTTTCCGTTGGTCAGCCAGCTGGAGACGGTGGGCATGTTCGCGGTGGACGCGGGGTCGAGCAGGGCCTTCATGGCGCCGCAGTCGGAGTGGCCGCAGACGACGATGTGGCGGACCTTGAGGGCGGTGACGGCGTACTCGATGACCGCGCTGACGCCGCCCAGCATCTCGCCGTAGGCCGGGACCATGTTGCCGATGTTGCGCGCGACGAAGATCTCGCCGGGACCGGCGCTGGTGATGGACTCGACGTCGACGCGGGAATCGGCGCAGGCGATGAAGAGGGTATGGGGCTGCTGCGGCTCGATCTCGGCGCGTTCATACTCCTCGGCATTTTCCGCGTGAACCTCCTCCTGAAATCGCCGCGCTCCGGCCTTGAGTCTTGCCAATACATCGCCCATCTCTCTGCCTCTTCTTCCCAAGCCTGCGCTGCTTCTGTTCGGTTTCTTATCCGGCTGTTCGGTTCCTTGCCCGGCTTATTGTTTCCATTTCTTGCCCGGCTTATTGTTTCCATTTGATGTTGCATCCGAGGCTGGATCGCTGGTTGGTGTCGGGGCGTTTGCCGGAGACGACGGCATCCAGGGCGGCGCGCAGGTCCTCGCCGGTGACGGGGACGTCGTTGCCGGAGTCGCCGCGGCGAGGGCGGCTCGGATCGAGTTGACCGCGGTAGACGAGTTTCATTTCGGCGTCGAAGAGAAAGAAGTCCGGGGTGCAGGCGGCGTGGAATGAGCGCGCGACCTCCTGGCTTTCGTCGAGGAGGTACGGGAACTGCCAGCCGAGGCGTTTTGCCTGGGAGCGCATGCCCTCCGGGCCGTCTTCCGGATAGGCGGCGATGTCGTTGGACTGGATGGCGGCGATGGCGATGGGTCCATTGCCCGCGTCGAAGTAGTCTTTGCCGATGCGTGCGAGTTCGGCTTCAACGTGTTTGACGAAGGGGCAGTGGACGCAGAGGAACATGACGAGGAGGCCGTGGCGGCCGCCCTTGGAGGCGCCGCCGCCGGGCATCAGGTTGGTCTGGTCGGATACGTCGTCCTCCCAGCTGAGCGCGAAGATATCGTCGCGGCCCAGGGCGCGTCCGCTGATCACGTCGGTGAGTTCAAAGGCGGGGGCTGGGGTACCGAGCTTGACCATCGTCGATTCTGTTCTTGCCATCTGTCGTCTCGATCTCCGGAGGTGTTGGACCTAAGCAACACTATAGCGAGGCGGAGCGCGATGGGGAACAGAGGGGCTTGCGCGGAGATGGCCGCAACTCTATACCATGTACGGCAGAGACGATGCAGGACGACGGCGGAGAGCTTGCGGGATAGACCATGGACAAGAGAGAGTTTCTGAAGGCATCGGGCATGTTGGTGGGAACCCAGATGTTGTCGCGGTTCGCGGCAGCGGAGCAGAGGACAGAGCACCGCACCAACTGGTCGGGGAACTACACGTACAGCACGGACCGGGTGGAGGCGCCGGGGACCGAGGAGCAGGTGCGGCAGGTGGTGATGAAGGGCGGCACGATGAAGGCGCTCGGGGCGCGGCACTCGTTCAATGGGATCGCGGACAGCACGGGGGAGCAAGTCACGCTCGAGCACATGGACGAGATGACGATCGATCGCGGGGCGCAGACGGTGACGGTCGGGGCGGGCGTGCGGTATGGAAGGCTGGCGCCGTACCTGGATAAGGAGGGGTATGCGCTGCACAACCTGGCGTCGCTGCCGCATGTGACGGTGGCGGGCGCGTGCGCGACGGCGACGCACGGGTCGGGGATCAAGAACGGAAACCTTTCGACGGCGGTTTCCGGGCTGGAGATGGTGACGCCGCGTGGAGATGTGGTGAGGCTCTCGCGAGAGAGGGATGGGGAACGATTCGCAGGCGCGGTGGTTGGCCTGGGAGCGCTGGGTGTGGTGACACGCGTTACGCTGGCCGTTCAGCCGACATTTCAGATGACGCAGGTGGTGTATGAGAACCTGTCGCTCGCGCAGTTGGAGCGGCATCTGGACGAGATCTTCGCGAGTGGGTACAGCGTGAGCCTGTTTACGGACTGGCAGAATCATCGAGCGACGCAGGTATGGATCAAGAGCAGGTTCGATCCGAAGGCTGCGCGGGCAGCGAAGCCGGAGTTTTTCGGAGCGAAGGCGGCGACGAGGCGGCTGCATCCGCTGGCGGGCCACTCGGCGGAGAACTGCACGGAGCAGATGGGGATACCGGGGCCATGGTATGAACGGATGCCACACTTCCGGATGAACTTTACGCCGAGCAGCGGGGCGGAGCTGCAGTCGGAGTACTTCGTTCCGCGGGAGCGGGGATACCAGGCGGTCCTGGCCATCGAGGAGCTGCGGGATCAGATTGGACCGCACCTGTTCATCTCGGAGCTGCGGACGATTGCGGCGGACGACCTTTGGATGAGCATGGCGTACCGGCGGGATTCGATGGCGATCCACTTTACCTGGAAGCCAGAGTGGGAGGCGATGAAGGGATTGCTGCCGCTGATCGAGGCGAAGCTGGCGCCGTTTGAGGCGCGGCCGCACTGGGCGAAGCTGTTCACGATGGAGCCGGCGCGGCTACGGGCGCTGTATCCGAGGATGAGTGAGTTTCAGGCGATGGTGAAGCAGGGCGATCCGGAGGGGAAGTTTCACAACGCGTTTCTGAAGCGGAACGTGCTGGGGTAGTCGGCGGGGGCTGGTCGAAGGAGGGCAGGTCGGTAGGGGGCTGGAAGCCAGCTCGATACTTCCGTGAGCGCGGGCCGGCTGCATAGGCTGGACATACTGCATGGATGCTCCACGATCATCGCTGCCGGCCCGTGTTCTGGAGGAGGCTGGGCGCGCTTCCGGGCGGGAGAGCCGGCCTCGTGGGCCCAATGGCCTGCTGCTTTGCCGATGGTGCCAGCTTGAGATCCTGGCCAGGCGGCGGCGGACGTTTTGCTCGGTGTACTGCGTCCACCAGTGGCGGCTGCGATCTGACCCGGGGTATCTGCGGGATCTTGTGTTTGCGCGAGATCGCGGGGTGTGCGCGAGGTGCGAGGCGGATACGGTTGCGATCTACAACGCCCTGAAGCGGGCGCGAGGAGCGGCCCGGAGCGCGAGGCTCTCGCTGTATGGGATGAGGACGATTGCGAGCCGGCGGAGTTTGTGGGATGCGGATCATATCCGGCCGGTGGCGGAGGGTGGAGGGCAGTGCGACCTCGACAATCTACGGACGCTTTGCCTGCCCTGCCATCGGGAGGCGACCGCGGAGCTGCGACGCCGGCTGCGGGCCGGAGCGTAGAATCGAGGGATGGGAATCAGCCGGGAACAGGCTCTGGACTGCTTTGCGAGCGACGATCTGATCGGGATCGGGATGGAGGCGGATGCGGTGCGGCGGCGTTTGCATCCCCAGGGTGTGGTGAGCTACATCATCGACCGGAACATAAATTACACGAATTTTTGTACCGAGTACTGCACCTTCTGCGCGTTCTACCGGCCGTTGAAGGGGAAGCTGGCCGCTGAAGGCTACATTCTGGATTTCGAGACAATCTACGCGAAGATCGCGGAGACGCTGGAGATGGGTGGGACGGGCGTTCTGATGCAGGGCGGGATCCATCCGGATCTGAAGATCGACTGGTTTGAGGGGCTGTTTCGCGGGATCAAAGAGCGCTTCCCTTCGATATGGCTCCATTGCCTGAGCGCGAGCGAGGTGCTGGCGATCGCGGAGTACTCGGAGCTGACGCTTCGGGACACGATTGCGCGGCTGCGGGATGCGGGGCTGGACTCGATTCCGGGGGGCGGGGCGGAGATTCTGGACGATGAGGTGCGGGCGCGGATCGCGCGGCTGAAGTGCCGGACCGAGGACTGGGTGAGTGTGCACCGGACGGCGCATGAGTTGGGGATGCGGACGACGGCGACGATGATGTTCGGGGTGGGCGAGACGACCGAGCAGAGGGTGAACCACTTCGAGGTGGTTCGACGGCTGCAGGAGGAGACGGGAGGGTTTACGGCGTTTATTCCGTGGAGCTTTCAGCCGGGCAACACGGCTCTGGGCGGACGCGGGTGGGAGGAGGCGACCAGCGTGGAGTATCTGAAGACGCTGGCGATCAGCCGGATGTTTCTGGACAACATTGAGAATGTGCAGTCGAGCTGGGTGACGCAGGGGCTGAAGGTGCTGCAGATGGGGCTGCGATTTGGCGGCAACGATGTGGGGTCGGTGATGCTGGAGGAGAACGTGGTGCGGGCGGCGGGGACATCGAACTGCACGACGGAGGAGGAGCTGCGGCGGGTGATTCGGGATGCCGGGTTCAGGCCGGTGCAGCGGGATACGCTGTACCGGACGATGTTCTTGAATTGAAAGGGCGGCAGGTGTTGATTGCCGGAACGGCTTCACGATTTGCCAATGTCCGGGCTCCTGCGCCAGGGGCGTTCGCCTTATCAGCCGGCCGGTCGACAGCCCATGGCAATGCTTGCCAGCGCTGCCAATTCGCAGATCCTTGTATGAGTGAGCTTCCTTTGTTGCGTTCCGGGCTGTGACAGGCTATCCCGGTTGACGATGGTCAGGTTATCTACTTGAGCGAGAGAATCTGCCGCGAGGCCGGTCTCGCCCATGCGCAGAAGCAACGTGGCCGGACGAGACCGATGCACCGAAGTGGAGAGTGGCACGATCAGAACCGTGTTCGCTCTTGGATGGTGGTTTCTCCCGTCCTCCGAAACGAGGATGACGGGCCGTTTGCCCTTATCTGGAGGATCGGTGGGCAGATGCGTCCACCAGATTTCGCCGCGACTGGGCAGCCGTTTCGTGTGCGTGGTCACTGCGGGAGGCCTGCCAAGGCACCTTCCCCGAGCGCCGCCCAGCCCCTCTCCTCCGCAAGTTCCTCATCCGTCGCCGAATCATAGTAGGCGGTGTAGGCGGCATTGATCTCGGCAAGTTTCTGGGCGTCCTGAGCATCTCGCAGAATCTGGTCGAGGGCCTGGGAATCGGAGGCGATTTTGCGGGCCTTGCGAACCTTGCGGATGTAGCGCTCGGACTCCGGCGAGATGCTGTAGCTCTTCTTGACTTTGTTCGTCGAGACGTTCATACCTTTTATGCTACCACTTTCGCACCCTGGACCTTCTCCGAAGACTGAGAGACCGATCGGGTAGAATCATGGAACGTTCATGGGGGCCGCTCTTCTGCGGGATGTTACTTCAACTTTGGGTTTATTGCTGCTTCTGACGCCGCATGGGCTGGGGCACTACTGGAAGACGCATTACGCGGATAAGACCTTTGAGCACCTTTACCGGTGGAATGGGTTTGATACGGCGCTGCTGATTCCCTACTTCATTGTGATGGTGATCCTGGCGTTTTATGGAATTCATCGATATCAGCTGGTCTGGCTGTACTACCGCAACCGCAAGAAGGAGGTTCGCTGGTGGGAGCCGCCGGCGCGGTTTGCCGAGGGCGAGCTGCCGTTTGTAACCATTCAGCTGCCAATCTTCAATGAGCAGTTTGTTGTGGATCGCCTGGTGGATGCGTGCTGCCGGTTGGAGTACCCGCGTGACCGGTTCGAGATCCAGGTGCTCGACGATTCGACCGATGAGACCTGCGGGGTGGCACGTGACATCGTGGAGAGGTATGCGGCGGGCTTCGGAGGTCTGGAGCCACAGCCGATCGTCTACCTGCACCGGACGAACCGGCACGGTTACAAAGCGGGCGCTCTCGATGCCGGTCTGCCTACGGCTCGAGGGGAGTTCGTGGCGATCTTCGACGCCGATTTCGTGCCGCCGCCGCGGTGGGTGATGCAGGTGATCGACCACTTTGCGGAGCCGGAAATCGGCATGGTTCAGACGCGGTGGACGCACCTGAACCGGAGCTACAGCTTTCTGACGCAGGTTGAGGCGATCCTGCTGGACGGGCACTTTGTGCTGGAGCACGGAGGCCGGAGCCGGGCGGGTGTGTTCTTCAACTTCAATGGAACGGCGGGGATGTGGCGGGTTCGAGCGATCGCCGAGGCGGGCGGATGGCAGCATGACACGCTGACCGAGGATACGGACCTGAGCTACAGGGCGCAGCTGATCGGATGGAAGTTCAAGTACCTGCAGGATGTGGAGTGCCCGGCGGAGCTGCCGATCGAGATGACGGCGTTCAAGACGCAGCAGGCGCGATGGGCGAAGGGGCTGATCCAGACGGCGAAGAAGATTTTGCCGAGGGTGATGGAGAGCGATGCGCCTTGGCATACGAAGCTCGAGGCCTGGTACCACCTGACGGCGAATATCAGCTACCCGCTGATGATCGTGTTGAGCACGCTGCTGATGCCGGCGATGATCATTCGCAGCTGGCAGGGCTACGTGCAGATGCTGCTGATCGATCTTCCGCTGTTTATGGCGAGCACGATGTCGGTCTCGAGCTTTTACCTGGTGAGCCAGAAGGAGCTGTTTCCGAAGACCTGGTGGAAGACGTTTTTGTACGTGCCATTCCTGATGGCGCTTGGCGTGGGGCTGACGATCACCAACACGAAGGCGGTGATGGAGGCACTGTTCGGGGTGCAGAGTGCGTTTGCGCGGACTCCGAAGTACCGGGTGGAGAAGAAGGGTGAGAGGAGCCAGGCGAAGAAGTACCGGAAGCGCCTGGGGGTGGTGCCCTGGATCGAGCTGGCGCTGGGATTTTACTTCGCGTATACGGTCTGGTACGCGGTCTCGACGGAGAACTTCTTCACGGTCCCTTTTCTTTTGCTGTTTGTGCTGGGGTACTGGTATACGGCTCTGCTAAGCCTGCTGCAAGGGCGGTTTGAGCGGTTCGGCGCGGCAGGCCAGGAGGTCCATGAGAAGCCGTATCCGGTGGGCATCTGACGGCGAGGCGACTGTTAGACTTGGGAGCAAACACAGGGTTTGGGCGGCTGTGATTGGCGTGCGTTCGAAACGGCAAGGGGAGCGATGTTTACTGTTTTGATGATGGCGGCGGCCATTGCCTTGGGATACGCGGCGACGGTTGCGATTGCGATGATTTCGACGTTTGCCGTGACCATGGCTCTGCCAAAGTTCGTCGAGGAGGACTTTCTGGTCCGGAACAAATACAAGCTGGTGCATGAGGGTTTTTGGCTGGTGTGCGCGGTTACGGGCGGATTTTTGGCGGCGGTGGTGGTGAAAGGGGTGCATCCGATGGTGACCGAGGCGTTGCTGGCGGGGGCGCTGATCTGGGTGCTGTGGGAGAACAGCTGGGAGGCACGGCAACGTGGGACGGCGCACCAGGTGCTGATCACGACGCTGACCGTGCTGGGTGTGGCGGCTGGATACATGCTGCACCGGCAGATCGTCTGACTGACAGGAGTCGGAGGCAGACAGAAAGGCCCGGCGGTTTGCCGGGCCTTTTGTTTCCCTGCTGAACGAAAGTTTAGAAACGGATTCCGACGGTGATGGGAATGTAAGTTGTCTCGTTGCTGTTGGGAGGATAGAAGTTGTTGGGGCTTCCGGTTTTCGCACCCGTCAGGAGAGGATCTCCGAGGCGAGCCTGATTGAAGGTGTGGACGTAACGCGCTTCAGCAAAGAGGCGTTCGTTTGACCAGCGGGAAAACTTGTAGGTGAGGCCGATGCCGCCGGTGACGCCGGGTGAATTGCTGGTGTATTTGTCGATCGTCTGATTGGCTTGGTACTGGTAGTAGCCGTAGTAGGGATCGAACGCCTGGCCGGTGGTGGGGATGGTGAAGTTGGTGACCTTGTGGTAGTAGCCGCCGCCGACGGTGGCGTAGGCACCAAAAGTATCTCCCTGGTAGAAGTTGAAGGTCGGGTTCAGAGTGAAGGACCAGATGTGGGCGTTCCCACCGAGGTTATTGAAGGTGGTCTGCCCTGTGGTGTCGAAGCTATTGTAGAGAGCTTGCTGGTTCGCGAGTACGTTGCCGGGGATGCCGAAGTGATCGTAGTCGAACTGGAAGAGGACACCGAGCTTGCTGCTCATGTTGATGCCGGCTCCGGCTTCGAAGCGGTAACCGAGATTGAGGTAGTTGGTGCTGGCGGAGCCGACGGGAACGTTGAAGCCGGCACCCGCGACGAAGGCGAGGCGGTTCGAGCCATCCGCGTTGCGGTATTTGTCGCTGTAGTTGGGACGGCCATAGCGGCGTCTGCGCGGAGGCGGCTGAAGATCGCTGCCGGGGTCAGCGGGAAGATCCGCTGCAAGGCTGCTGCTCCTTGAGCTACTGGAGACCGCCTCACTGGAGGGGAACTCGAGCAGAGACCTGAGCGAAGCCTGAAGGCTTAGAAGAGGGTGAGAGAGATCGAGTGTGGGGGACGGGACGGTGGCGGACGGGGCGGTGGCCGAGGTCTGCTGCGCGAAGGCAGCGGGCACGCATGTGAAGAGGGCTACGGCTGCGACACCGGCGATCCTGGAGTTAACCCTGGAATTAATCCTGGAAGTGATCTTGGAAACGATCCTGGAAGCGGACGAGGTGCGAGGAAAGGACGAGTGCATCAAATGTCTCCCTGGTGGCTAAGACGTACTCCTGAGTCTGTGAAAAAAGAACACTACATGACACAACTAGTTGTGTAAGACGCGCGGATTCCTGTTTTGGATGACACCTAAGGTTGGTGGGATCAACTGCGGAACAGTTTTGGGCCAGGCCAACCTCAGGGCGCCATGGTTTGGGCACCCTGAGGAGGTTGGCGAAAATCGGAGTTTAGTGGATGTCGAACTGCTCCGGATGCAGGCTGGGATCGGATTTGACGAGGATGGTTTTGCCGACCATCTCCTCCATCTCCTGGAGCCATCGGGTGCCGGTGGCCTTGAGCTGTTTGACGACCTCTGGGTTCACACGAAGCATGACATCGCCGCGGTCGAGGTGCTTCTGCATCTTGCGCATCTCGATATAGATGTCGTTGCAGACGGTAACGGGCGACTTGGTCATACCGGTTCCCTGGCAGACGTTGCAGGTGGTGGACAAGGTGCGCTCAAGCGACTGTTTGACGCGTTTGCGGGTGATCGCGACCAGACCGAAGTCGTTGAATTGAAGGACCTTCGATGGGGCGCGATCATGCTTGAGCTCTTCTTCGAGCGCGGCCATGACCTTGTGACGGTTCTTACGTTCATCCATATCGATGAAGTCGATGATGATGATGCCGCCGAGGTCGCGCAGACGGATCTGGCGAACGATCTCGGGAATGGCATCGAGGTTGGTCTTGACGATGGTGTCCTCGAGGCGAGCGGTCTTGCCGACGAACTTGCCGGTGTTGATATCGATGGCGACGAGGGCTTCGGTCTGATTGATGACGATGGATCCGCCACTCTTGAGCCAGACCTTGCTGCGCAGGGCCTTGTTGATCTCTTCGTTGATGCCGAACTGCTCGAAGAGGGGTGTGTCCTTGGTGTAGAGCTTGACGCGACGGATGAGAGACGGTTGAAATCGCTGGAGGAAGCGGAGGACGCGCTCGTACTCGGTCTCGGTGTCGACCCAGATGGCGGAGAAGGTGTCGGTGACCTGGTCGCGAAGGACGCGCTCCACGAGGTTCAGATCGTGATAGATGAGGGCCGGGGACTTTGAGGATTCCGAGCGCTGCTTGATGTCGGCCCAGAGGTTGAGGAGGAAGCGGAGATCGGAGCGGAGTTCCTCTTCGCTGGCGCCGGAGGCGGCGGTGCGGACGATGAAGCCGCCGGAGGCCTCGCCTTTTTCGGAGAGGAGGATCTCCTTGAGGCGGCGGCGCTCGCCATCGGACTCGATTTTGCGGGAAACGCCGGTGTGATGGACAGTGGGCATAAAGACCAGGAAGCGGCCGGGGAGGGCGATGTGTGAGGTGATGCGCGCGCCCTTTTTGGCGATGGGCTCCTTGGCGATCTGGACGAGGACCTCTTGTCCGGGCTTCAGCAGGTCGCTGATGGCGGGCAGGTTAGTGACCTGGGCGGAGTGACGACCGTCGCGGCGGCCGGGGCGGCTGGTGGAGCGATCCCCGCTGCCGCCGGTTGAGCGGGCGCGATCGCCTCCGCGGTCACGTCCACGGTCTCCGCGGCGATTGTCGCGCCGGCCGCCGTCGCGACGGCTGGAGCGGCGATCCGGCTCCCGCGAGGCATCGTCTCCGTTTGCCGAAGTCCCATTGGCGGGAGAACGATCGCCGGCAGCAGTGTAGCCGTGCTCGCCGGGGGAACGATGCGAGGGCTGGTCGCGCTCGCCGGCAGCGGCGTGCTCATCGAAGCTCTCTGGCTCTTCCCCCTCGTCGTTTTCTTCCTCCCCCTGGCCTTCCTCGCTGCGGCCTTCGAAGGAGTCGTCGAGATGATCGTCGACCGCATCTTCCTCTTCGAGATCGTCTTCCTCTTCTTCGGGGTCTTCGCCTGGACGCGTGATCTGGTCGATGGACATCTCGCGGATCATGGTGCCGAGGTCGGCTGCGCCTTCAAGAGTCTCTTCCTCTTCGTAGTCCATCTCTTCGATGGAGCTGGCGTGGAGGGTCATGTCACTGAAGTCTTCGTCTTCCATGACCTCCTCTTCGAGCTGGCCGGAGGGGGTTGGAACCGGGCTCTCCGGCTGCGCGACGGCTTCGAGGACGGCGGTCTCGTGCTGGAGGGGCGAGGTGGGCTCGGCGATCTCTCCCGGGGGCGGGGCAGGAGCGTCGGAGAGCATGTCGCCGGTGTTCTGGATGGAGGTGAACTCGTGCGAGGGAGCGGCTTCGGTGGGAGCGTCGAGGTGGATGGGAGCGACGTGGATGGGAGCGACTGGGGTCTCGGGTTGGGGGGTGATGGTATGTGCGATCGAGGGGATGCCGGCTGCCTGCGGGGATGGCTCTTTGCTAGGAAGGGAGCCTGGCGTGAGGCCGGAAGCTCCTGCTTCGGTCTCATTTTCCTTGGGGATCTCGCCTGGCTGAGAGGAGGAAGATGCGCCGACTTCGGGCTCGGCCTGCCCAGGCTCGAGACTCTCGGAGGGCTCGACCGGGGCAGCGCTTTGACGGAACTCGCTGCGGCTGGTTGGGTCGAAGCGGACGGAGGCCGAGGCTTCAGTCGGTTCGTACTCCGCGGACCCTTTGCGCTGTTCCGAGGCGGAGGGGTTGACGGAGGTTTCAGGCTCGGAGACCCGAGCGGTTGCGGGCGAGGTCTCGTTGCGGAAGGAAGCTGGGGTTCGAGGCGCGGCCTGCGAGCTGGAGCGGTTACGGTCTTCCCGGGTCTCGGGGCGGCCGTCACGACGATGGTCGGAGCGGTCGTCCCGGCCACGGCGATCGTCGCGGCTGCCCCGATCGCGCTGACCTCGGACTTCGTTGGGCCGGTCTGAGCCGGAGCGGCCGGACGAGCCTGGCTCCGAACCGACGTTGGAGCGCGGGCGAATGGTCTCCCCGGGGAGCACGTTGCCGCCATCCCATGTGCCCTGAAGGGAGAACTCGGTAGATGGGCGGGGTGCGGGGATGCTGGATTCGGATGAAGCGGACGCACCGGATGAGCCCTGCGCATCGTCTCCCTTGCGGTACTTGGAGAGGGACTCCCCCGGCAGGACGATGGGCTCAGGGATGGGTGCGTCTGCCTGCTCGCTGGAGTCTGAGGCGCTGTCTACGCCGTAGAGGGCACGGGAGGGCGCGAAGCCGCGTGGCGCGCGCGGGGTACGCCCGTCGCGGTCGCGGCCGCCGCGATCACGCCGGTTACGATCGCCGCCCCGGTCGCGTGAGGTGTCGGATGAGCTGGTGGAGGGAGTGGGGAGGCGGTCCTGCGGGCTATCGGCGGCTGCCTGAGGGGAGGCGGATGGAGCGGGGGCGGAGGCGTGGAGATCGAAGCTACCATCGCCGTCGTCGCTGCCGTCGCTGTCGTTGTACTCCTGGGCGATATTCTCTTCGGCAATCTCTTCGGTCTCTTCGGCGTTGGTTGAGTCGGCCTGGTATCCGCGGCCGAGGGAGCCTGGATCGGCTTGCTCGGGGGAGGCGCCGGGCTGCTGCAAGACCTGCGACTCGTCTCGCTGTGCGGAGTTGCGGCCTCGGCGGCGGCCTCGGCGACCGCGCCAGCGACGGCTGCCATCGGCGCCGGGAGCACCCTCGCCGAGCTCTGCCGAGAAGGTGTCGGCGCCGGGTTCAAGGAAGCCGGATTGTACGACGGGGGGAGCGTCGAAGCTGCTTTCGATGGGGGTGGAGGAGGTGCGGATTTCGGCGCGGGGCTCGCGGCTGGGGGCGCGTTCATCGGGATTGGCTCCGCCCTCCCGGTTGCCGGGGCGGCCATCGCGACTTCCACGGCGACGTCGTCCGCGTTCGCGGTCGTTGCGGTCCCCGGAGACTTCGGCGGAGGGTGCGGCGAGACGTTCCTGGCTGACAGCGCTCTCGTCCGGAAGGGCGATCGGTTCGTCGCGGGGGCTGCGGTCTTCCCTGCTTCCGCCACGGTCTTCCCTGCTTCCGCCGCGGTCTTCGCGCGGGGTACGACGTGCTCCAGAGCCAGCCCCGGCGGAGTCGAACTCCGCGGAGTCGCCGGCTTCTTCCATGAAATCAGTGATGTAGAGGAAGGCGTCGCGCTCGAGGCCGATGTCGACGAAGGACGACTGCATGCCGGGAAGCACACGGGTCACTTTGCCGTTGTAGATGGAGCCGGCGAGGGTGTATTCGTTCTCGCGCTCGTAGTAGATTTCGGTGAGGTCGTCGTTCTCGACGATGGCGAGCCGCGTTTCATGCGGCGTGGAGGAGATGTAGATCTCTTTCGACATTGCTTTCTGCTCTTTCTGCCCGTCCCAGTTTGGGTGGCGGGCGGCAGGCGAGACAGAGGTCAATCGGAGAGGTGCGCTTTGGCCCCCGCGAGGGCTTTCAGGCACAGCTCATCCTTGAAGCGGGCAGGCGCAAGATGCGGAGGCTCGAGATGCGATGGCCGGTGCGAGATGTAGAAACAGCTCTGCCTCAGGCGCGATGGGTTTGATCGCGAGTAAGGCGGCACTGGATGGATCGGGAACACGAGAGAACGCTTGGAGCGCGGGCTGGCATCCGGAGTCTGTGACCAAAACAACCTTGCGGATGCGAGGCGGGGCCGTTTGCCTTCCGGATGCGATCATTCCCTTGAAACCTGCCCGGCCAACGGATTCGATGATTCTCTGGCTGGCCGGCCTTTTCTTCTGAAAAAAATCTTTGGTGGCCACTCGTTGGCGTTTGGCGCCTTAATAAGCGGACGGAACGCGGCGATTGGCATCTACAGCCGTTCACCTGCTGGTAACAGTATTGCACTAAAGGGGCCGCTGCCGCCAGATGGGATGGTGCGGGAGGGTCTGGACGGGAGCGTTCTCCCCCAAATGGGGTATAAGACCGCCGCGAAAGAGCGATCCGCTGCGATCCGCCGATGACTTACCATGTAGGTCCCTCGGGTGCCTGTTGCCCGGCGATTTGCATCCATAGATCTGCTGAGGCTGCCCAATGCAGGGATAGTGGGAGCGTTTACCCGCCGTGCGGACGAGTATGCCGATGCAGAGGACGACGGCCGGTGCCAGTGTGTTGAAAGAAGCTCGCGAGCATGTAAAGAGAACGGATAATGCGCTGGTGACCGGCATTCTGGTCTTAGCGGTGATGTACTTTGCACGCGAGGTGTTTGTTCCACTGGCGCTCGCGGGGCTGCTGGCCTTTCTGCTGGCTCCGGCGGCGACGCTTCTGGAGAGGTGGGGAGCAAAGAGGACACCGGCGGCCCTGCTGGTGATTCTGCTGTCTCTGGCGGGGGTGGGAGCCCTGGGCTGGGTGGTGCTTGGACAGATCTACAACCTGGCGGTCGAGCTTCCGAAGTACCAGCAGAATGTGACGGGTAAGATCGAAGCGCTTCACCTGAACTCGGCGGGGAAGCTGACCAGCACGGTGGAGATGCTGACAAGTGTGGGCAAGCAGATTACGAGCGGCGAAGCGACAGAGACGCCGGTCGTTTCGGTAAAACCGCGAAGACGATCGGCCGCTCACCCGGTTCCAACGCCGGCCGAAGCGGCCAAGCCTGCCCAGCCTGTTCCGGTCAGAATAGAGGAGCCGGAGGACTCCATGCTGACGGTGGCGGGACGGACGATGGTACCGCTGGTGCATCCGCTGACGACGACGTTGATCGTGGTGATCTTTCTGGTGTTCATGCTGCTGGGGAGGGAGGACCTGCGGGATCGCGGACTCCGGCTGGCGGGAAGTGGGCGGATGCATGTGACGACCACCGCGATCGAGGATGCGAGCCGTCGCGTGAGCCGCTATCTGCAGATGCAGTTGGTCGTGAATCTCTGCTACGGGGCGGTTGCGGGGCTCTCGCTGTGGGCGATTGGGGTTCCACATCCGCTGTTGTGGGCGGTGTTGACCTGCGTTCTGCGGTTTGTGCCCTACATCGGAATCCTGCTGGCGGCGGCGGGTCCGCTGCTGCTTTCGGTGGCGGTCTCGCCAAGCTGGAAGGAGCTGACCTGGACGGTGGTGATGTACCTGGTGCTGGAGTTGGTGACGGCGAACTTTGTGGAGCCGATGCTGTACGGTGCGTCGACCGGAATCTCGGCGATAGCGATCCTAATCGCGGCGATCTTCTGGACCCTGCTATGGGGCTTACCTGGGCTGCTGTTGTCGACTCCGCTGACGGTGTGCCTGGTGGTGCTGGGGCGGCAGGTTCCGCAGCTGCAATATCTGGAAGTGCTGTTTGGAGAGGAGACGGTCCTGCCCCCGTTGGAGCGTTTTTATCAGCGGATGCTGGCCTCGAGCACAAGGGATGCGACGGGGCTGATCGACGAGATGCTGAAGACGAAGTCGAGGGAGGAGGTCTATGACGAGGTGCTGGTGCCGGCGCTGACGCTGATCGAGGAGGCCCGGCACTCGGAGGAGGTGTCGGGGACACGAGCGGAAGAGGTACTGCAGGGGATTGAGGAGTTCGCGGAGGACGTGACGAGCAGGGCGACCACCGCCACGGCGCCGGAGCTGAGGCCGACGAAACGGGTGGCGTGCCTGCCGGCGCGAGACTTTGGAGACGAGGTGGCGTGCCAGCTGGCGCTGCAGGTGCTGACAGAGACAGCATCGGTGCGGGTGCTGCCCGCGGATTCCTCCACGCCGGAGCTACTGCAACTCCTGGAGGAGATGCATCCGGATGCTGTGTGCGTGGTGGGAGTTCCACCGCGGGCCATGCGGCACATACGGCTGCGCTGTCATCAGGTTCGCAGCCGGTTTCCAGAGGCTGTGGTGGTGGCGTGCGTGTTGAGCAACGATAGCGACCTCTCGAACCTCCGGAGCCGGATACCGACAGAAGACGCACAGCACGTGGTCAGCTCGCTCCACCTGATGAAGGAGTACCTGTCTTCGTTGCTGCATCCGGAGGCGCCGGCTGCGGAAGGAACGTCGGCAACCCAGGACAAGGCAGAGGCAAGCAAGGAGCTGAACGAGACGATTCACGCGATGGGACACGCGGATGTGTTTGACGGTCCGGATGAGGGAATCTTCAACCGGCTGGCGACGAACCTGGCACGCTCCTTTGACGCTCCAATGGCCCTGATCACGGTGAGTGATGGCCAGAGGCGGTTTTGGGAGGCGCAGTGCGGGCTGCCGGAGGACACGCTTTTGACGCTGAGCTCGGAGCGGGACCTCTCGATCTGCGGAAAGGTGGTGTTCTCGGATTCGAGCCTAGTGGTCCCAGATACGGCGGAAGACGAACGATTTGCGAAAGATCCCTTTCTGCAGGAGAAGGGAATCCGGTTTTATGCGGGAGCCCCGCTTAAGGGGCAGGACGGAAAGGTCATCGGATCGATGTGCGTTCTGGACACGCGACCGCGGCAGGTAACGGAACAGCAGAAGGAGACGCTGATTTCGCTGGCGAACTCCGTTATGACCGCGATTGAGCTGCATGGCACGGCAGCGGCGGGCGACGGGGAATCAGAGGCCTGAGCGGCCAAAGAATGGAACCAGCCAGGTCGTTCCAACCAGCCAGGCCGCTCTTTGGACGGGGTTCGTCGGCTAGTTGACGAAGCGATCTATGCGGACGTTCATGACGATACCGAGGGCGCGGAAGGTGAAGAGGATAGAGGAGCCGCCGTAGCTCATGAGCGGGAGGGGGATGCCGGTGACGGGCATGACCATGCCGATGTTGACGGCGATCTGGAAGGTGATGACGGCGACGATGCCCATGATGAGGAAGCTGCCGGGGACGTCGGCGGCGGTCTGGGATCGGTCTGGGATCGGCGAAAGAGTGAGATGCAGTTCGGGTGTGGAGTGAGCGACTTCGATCCCACTGGCGGTTACTTGCCCGTGTAGATATTTGCGGTTTTCTTCGGGGTGTACTCGATCTCCGAGAAGGCGACGTCTGTCCCGGAGCCATCGGGCGACTGGGCCAGGAAGCCGACCTGATCTTTGGAGCCATTTGTCTCCAAAGTGAAGCTTCGAATGATGTGCCACGTCTTGCCATCGGTAGACGAATAGAAGATGTAAGCCTGCCCGCTCTTTGCGAGTCTCAGGTAAACGCTGTCAGCAGGGATGAGTACGGAGTTGCAGTCGTCCGAGAGGCCGCGAGTGACCACGGAGACGATGTTGGGATGGCCTTCGGCAGACATCTCCAAGAGCAGCTTCGCCCAGTGTTTGTCGTCCGCCCACACCATCAACGCACCGGCATCCCACTTCGCTTTGAAGCCGATCCGGACCTTCGCTGTTAGTACATAATCGGCCGCGGGCTGGAAGAGAAGAACGGGGGCTGAGTTGAGGGTTCTGCCGCCGAATGGGTCGTTGAACCAGTCCGTCTTCGCGCCGGTGCGGATGGACAGCTCCTTGCCGCCGGAGACGTGCCACGCGACGGGTGTGTTCTTCCATGTGAGCTTGCCCGGGACGGCGCTCAGGGACGGTTCCTCGGCGAGGACCGGACTGGCCAGGAACGGGAGAAGAGTCAACCCGTAGAAGCCAAGTCTTGCCAACGTTTTTAAAAGTGTCATCTGCACCTTTCCGGCGATTCGTGTCTCTGCGCTCGGTACAACGTCGACTTTACGACAACGGTGCGACGTTCGGCGTCGGAACTTCGGTACGCGAGCTGGCGATCGCTAGTTGACGAAGCGATTCATGCGGACGTTCATGACGATACCGAGGGCGAGGAAGGTGAAGAGGATAGAGGAGCCGCCGTAGCTCATGAGCGGGAGGGGGATGCCGGTGACGGGCATGAGGCCGACGACCATGCCGATGTTGACGGCGATCTGGAAGGTGATGACGGCGACGATGCCCATGATGAGGAAGCTGCCGGGGAGGTCGGCGGCGGTCTGGGCGTTCTGGATGAGGCGCATAAGGATGAAGAAGTAGAGCAGGAGTACGCCGATGGCGCCGAGGAAGCCGTGCTCCTCGCAGAAGGCGGCGAAGATGAAATCGGTGTAGGGAATGGGGAGGAAGTCGCCCTGGGTCTGGGTGCCCTTGTTGGCGCCCTTGCCCCAGATGCCTCCGGAGCCGACGGCGATGAGGGATTGGCGGATTTGATAGCCGGAGCCGCGGGGATCGGAGTCGGGGTCCATGAAGGAGGTGAGGCGGGCTTTCTGGTACGGCTTGAGGAGTTTGCCGGTCTTCCAGACGCCTCCGCCGAGGAGGGCGAAGGCGAGCAGAAGGATGGCGGCCTGCTTGACGCGAATGCCTCCGAGGAAGAGTCCGCAGAGCAGGATGGGGAGGTAGGTGAGGGCGGTGCCGAGGTCGGGCTGCTTGAGGACGAGGAGCATGGGAAGGCAGACGAGGGCGAAGGCCTTGGCGATGTCACCCCAGGTAAGTTCGCGGCCGGACAGGCTCCAGAAGTAGCGAGCCACGGCGATGATGAGGACGAGCTTGACCCACTCGGAGGGCTGGAAGTGGATGCCGCCGGGGAACTTGATCCAGCGCTTGCCGCCCATGACCTTGGTGCCGACGGCCAGGACGGCGACCAGGGCGAAGAGAGAGGCGGTGTAGGCGGGCGTGGCGATGTCGATGAGCCGGTGGTAATCGACGAGAGAGATGAGGAACATGAGGATGAGGCCGACGGCGAGGAAGCCCATCTGCTTGGTGTCGAAGCCGTGGAACTTGGTGTGCAGGGTTGCCGACTTGATCTCGAAGACGCTGATGATCGAGAGGGCGCCGACGAAGGCGAGGAGGACCCAGTCGAAGTCTCGAAAGGAGGAGAGGCGAGCCATGGGGTTAGTTTAGATCGCGGCGGGGCGGTGCGTGACGATGGCCGCTGGGCTCGGTATTTCCGAGAACAGGTAACAGCAACAGCAGATCCCTACGGGATGACAAGCAAAGGAACAGGCAAAGATAATGGCAACGGCGGAATAGCAGGCAGGTATATAGCACCGGGCTATTTGGTTGTTGCCTTGGCGCGCCATTTTTCGGTGAGTTGCTTATCGGCGAGGGCTTTGATGAAGACGCCGCCTACGACGCTGCGGGCCTGGAAGCCGATCTGCTTGCCGTTCTTGGTGTCGTACCAGTCGGTGAGGGGGACGCGGGTGGGAGTTTCATTTATCCAGAGGGCGATGGGATCCATGATGGCGTTGAAGTCGGCGGGGTTGGAGGCGAGGGTGGCCGTCCAGATGGACCAGTCGAGCTTGGTGTAATCGGCGCGGCTGTCGAGGGGGAGGCCGTACTTGTTCAGCTTGGTTTTATAGAACGTGATTTCGCTCTCGCGGACGGACTTGGGGAAGAGGTTGTAGCCGAGGATCTGATCCCAGACGAGGTTGTACTTTTGGCTCCAGGTGTCCGGCGAGTTGTAGGCAAGCTTGTAGTGGTCGCCTTCCTTGTCCATGTCGATCCATTTTGCGGCGTAGCTGTGGGCGGTGTTCGAATAGTCGCGGGCAATGGCGTCCTTGTGGAGGAGGCGGGCGAGGTCGGCATAGGCTTCGAGGGCGTCGATGGCTTTGAGGGCGAGGTTGGCGTTGTGGGTGACGTGGCCGGCGAAGTCATCGGTGGTGAGCTGGTTTTCGGGGTCGAGGCCGTGCGCTTTGAGGAACTCCGCCCACTGGGTGAGCTTGGGCCAGTACTGGTCGGCGAGCTTCGCATTGCCTTCGGCGCGCGCCACGGCGTCGATCATGAGCAGCATGTTGCCGGATTCTTCGACGGGCATCTGGTTTTCTTCAGTCCTTTCGCCGCCGCCATAGGTCTGGCCGTTGGCGAGGGGATAGGTGCCGAGATCATGCGGGGCGAAGGGAAAGCGCCAGCGGTTGGGGAGCGCGGTGTACTCCATGAGGGGACGAAGTTCGGCCTCGAGCAGGACGGGGTTGAAGAAGAGGAAGAAGGGGGCGGCGGGGTAGAGGACGTCGACGGTGCCGATGCTGCCGTTGGAGAAGTTTTCCTTTCCGAAGACCAGGGGCTGGCCATCGACGTCGGCGACGAAGCCGTGGGCGGCCCAGGCCTGGCGATAGGCAAGGATGCAGAGATTGGCGTAGTTGGCGCCGGCGGTGCGGGTGAGATCGGCGGTCAGGGTGGTGTCGAGCTCGGTGCCGCGCGCCTCGAGGGCGGGCATGTCGCGTTCGGCGGCGTCGAGCATGGCGGCGACGGTTTGGTCGTTGCGCTGCCAGTAGGGGCGGAGGTTGCGCCCGAGGTACTGGATGGCGTAGCCCTCGGTGTAGGAGACGAGGAGGTGGCGGGTGACGGGCTGGGCGCCGACGGTGTGGAAGAGGAGTTCGGTGGCGAGGTGGGCGTCGCCACGACCTACGACTGGCGATGCGTCCATGTCATCGGCTTTGGGAAGAGCGCCGGTGGTGGCGAAGGCGCCGGTGGTGGCGACGGAGGTTTCGCGAACGATCGCGGAGGTGGACTCTTCGTCGTTCGGAACGGAGAGGTGGAAGTAGCCCCAGTCGATGCGGAGGTCGTCGCCTGAGCGGTTGAGGACGCGCTGATCGCGCGATCCGACGGAGAGGACGGTCTGGGTCTCGGTCTGGTTGCGCGAGTAGGTCACGGCCTCGCCGGGGGCGTTGACGGCGATGATGGGACCTACATCGACGAGGACGGAGAGGTCGTTGTGGGTTGCGCCGTCGATGGATTTGACGGTGAAGCTGAGGTAGGTGACGGGGCGGGAGAGGATGTCGAGGTCCGACAGGATGGCGGGGGTGAAGAAGGTGAGGCCAAGTTCGACGCCGCCACCGGTGAAGGTGTAGCGGGTGTGGGTGGGGGTGACGGTGCGGGCGGTCTGCTGCATGGCGGGGATGCCGCGGGGGTCGCGGCCCATGAAGCGGAAGGTGTGGCCGTCGATGCGGATGAGGCCGGCGATGGGCTGGGGCTTGCCGGTCCAGTGCACGGTGTTGGAGTCGGTGAGGTTGTCCGTGTCCGACCAGATGGAGAAGTAGGGGTTGTGGGTGATGAGCGGGGTGGCTGGGAGGCGGGGCTGCTGCTGGGCGAGGAGGGATGTGGCAGAGAGGAGAACGGGGAGGAGAACGGGGAGGAGAACGGTGCGCTTCATGCGTGTGTGGCCTCGAGGTGTAAGCGATTGCAGGATACATGGAGCGAGGTTCGATCCGGAATGGCCGACCTCATCGCTACCGGAAAAAGCTAACGTCGCCAACTCCAAAGAATTGATTGCGGGAGACTTCGCCAGTTCGGGGCGGCTGGCCAGGCAGCTGGGTAGAGAAGCAGATTCGTCCGCTTCGCCGCCTGAATGACAAGCAAGAGGAACGGCCAATACGGGGGTTCTTCGCCTTCGGCGGGCTCAGGGTCAGAATGACAAGCTTAGGAGCCTGGCGGGTCAGTTTATTGATGGCGTGGGCGGGGTGGATGGCGTGGGCGGGGGGACGGTTGCGAGGGGGTGGGAGATGGGGTCTCGGCGATGGTACGGAGGTTGTCGGCGCGCTGACGCTGCTTATTGACGAAGGCGTCGATGACCTGGGCGGCTAGTTTGGCGGAGTTGGAGCCCCAGTCGCCCTTTTCCCAGAGGACGGCGACGACGATGTCTGGATTGCGGCGCGGGGCGAGGCCGACGAACCAGGCGTTGGGGACGGATTTATGGCCGCCGCGGCGAGCGTCGGCATCGTGGCTCATGACCTGGGCGGTGCCGGTTTTGCCGGCGAAGTCGATGCCTTCGAGGTGCGAGGCGAAGGCGGTGCCGGTGCTGGTGGTCTCGGCCATGGCGTCGGTGATGATCTGCCAGTTTTCGGGCGTGAGCGAGACGGTCTTGTCGCCGGAGCCGGTAAAGGTCTCGTGGATAGCCTCGAGCTGATCGGGCGGGACCTCGTCGGGGAAGACGAGGTGGGGGCGACGGAGGACGCCGCCCGAGGCGACGCCGCCGATGGCGCGGGCGAGTTGGAGGGGCGTGGCGGCGATGGCGCCCTGACCGATGCCGACTGAGATGGTTTCGCCGGCGTACCACTTTTCATGGAAGTTCTTGAGCTTCCACTGGGTAGAGGGCATGGTTCCGGAGGCCTCGTCGGGGAGGTCGATGCCGGTGCGGCTGCCAAAGCCGAGGGCGGTGGCGTAGCGAGCGATGGTGTCGATGCCGAGGCGGTTGGCGAGGGTGTAGAAGAAGGTGTCGCAGGATGCCGGGATGGCGCGATAGATATCGACCATGCCATGGCGCTTGTCGCATTTGAAGTAGTGGCCGTAGAAGGACGCGCCACCGTTGCACAGGACGCGCATGGTCTCGGCGACGTTTTCCTGGAGGCCGGCGACGGACATGATGATTTTGAAGGTAGAGCCCGGGGCGAGTTGCGCCTGGGTGACCTTGTCGAGGAGCGGGTGGTCGGGGTTATTGAGGATCTCGTTCCAGTAGGTTTTAGTGAGGTGAGCCGAGAACTGGTTGGGGTCGAAGGTGGGACGGGAGACGAGGGCGAGGACCTCTCCGGTGTGAGGATCGAGCGCGACCATGGCGCCGATCTTGCCTTCCATCGCTTTTTCGGCGGCCATCTGGAGATCAAGGTCGATGGTGAGACGGAGGTCCTTGCCGGGAACGGCGAGGGTTTGGCCGAGGTCGCCGAGCTCCTTTCCGTGGGAGTTGACGATGAGGTCGCGGGAGCCATCTTTGCCGCGGAGGAGGGCGTCATAGGTCTGCTCGACGCCGGAGCGGCCGACGACGTCACCGGGATCGTAGAAGGCGTAGCGCGGGTCGTTGAGCATCTGCTCGGAGACCTCGCCGACGTATCCGATGAGGTGGGCGGCGAAGCCATCGCGGGGGTAGAGGCGGCGCTGCTCGTCGCGGGTTTCGAGCTCGGGGAGCTCGTCGCGATGGGCGGCGATGAAGGCCTGCTCATCGGGGGTGATGTCCTGCTTGAGCGGAATGGACTGATACCTGGGCAGGGCCTGGAAGCGGCGGAGGGTGGCCTCGATCTGGTCGGGGGGAAGGTGGAGGCCGGAGGCGATGGAGGGGATGTTGGCGGCGATGTCCTTGATCTGATCGCGGATGAGGTAGCAGGTGACGGACGGGTAGTTGTCGACGAGCAGGCGGCCTTCACGGTCGAACAGACGGCCGCGCGGGGCGAGGACGGGGATCTTGCGGATACGGTTGGCTTCCGCGAGGACGCGGTAGTTGCTGGCGCCTACGACCTGCAGGCGATAGAGGCCGGCGAAGAGGATGGCGAGAACGAGCGCGACGACATATTGCACGACGTGGAGCTTGTTGGGGGAGATCTTCTCTTCCCTGCCCCCGACGCGGCCGCTGGGGCGGAAGTCTGGGCGGTGGGGTGGCTGATCCGGAGCTTGGGGACGGTGGATCATGCGGGTGGTGTCAGTTTAGACGGAGTGCGTTTCGAAAGGCTGGGCGAAGGCGAGGGCGGTCGCTACGAGATGAGAAGCAAGAACAGACAACGGCGAGGGCACCGGCTCAATACAGGGGTCGCTCCACTGCCCCTTCGACTCGCGCTGCTCGCTCAGGGTTCGGTCGAGATGACGGCGGTTGGAGGGAGCAGGTAGCTACGAGATGACAGCAAAACAGGCAACGGCAAGGGCGAGAGGCAGAAGCAGATTCCTCCGCTCCGCTCCTGAATGACAAGCAAAGGGCGGACAACGGCAAGAGCAAAGGCAGAAGAAAGGCGAGAGCGCCTCGGAGGAGGCTGGACTCGACTGGGAGAGCGGGCGGTTAGCGGAGGCGTTTGGCGCGATCGAGGAGGAGAAAGATCGGGATGGCAATGGCCGTGTTGATGACGGCGCGGATGAGTTCGTGCTTCCAGAGGAAGTGCTCGGTGGCCAGGCCGAGGAGGCGGCGGACGACGAGGAAAAGGAGGACGCTGTTGAGGAGGGAGAAGAGGAAGTTCATCACGAGGCGGGTGGTGAGGGCTTCGACGTCGACCCGGAGACCGATGGAGGCGCCGATGTAGCCGATGACGGTTTTGACGACGCCGTTGACGCCGATGGGCTGGCCGGTGAGGGCGTCCTGGAGCAGGCCGATGGTGGCCCCGGTGAGGGCTCCGGCGATGGGAGAGCGGCGGCTGACGGCGAAGAAGATGGTGACGATGAGCGGGAGATCGACGATGGACAGGTATGGGACGGGACGCGGAAGCAGCGCCTGGAGCAGGATGGCGGCGAGGGGGACGAGCAGGGCGACGATGGGATGGAAGCTGTGCTCTTCGAGTTCGCGGCGGGAGGTGTAGCTACGGTTCAGCATGGGGGGTCAGGGTCAGTTCTTCTGTTGCCGGAGTTCAGTCTTGTGGGGGCGGGGTGGGTTCAGGGTTGGGCGAGCGCCTGGGTCTTCGAGGCTGGGCGGGTGAGGCGTTGTCCCGGTTAGCGGGCGGGAGGTTGGCCAAGCGTGCGGCTCCGGGGGTAAGGCTGCTGGCGGGGGGAGACATGCCGGGGCTGTAGCGGTCGGGGTGAAGGGTCGGGAGCGGACGGGGCACATGCCCGCCGGCAGCCCTGGGGTTGGCTTTGTCGGCGGCGGCCTGGGCTTTGGCCTCGGGCGAGTCCGGGGCGGCGACATCGTGGAGGCTGGGGAGGCGGTCGGCGACGGTCTCAGCTGCGGAGCGGGCGGCGGCTTCTTTTTCGTCTGCGGCGGCTTTGGCGGCTGCGGCCTTTTCGGCTGCGGAGCGAGCGGCGGCCGTGGCGGCGGCGCCTCGGCCAAGGGCCTGGAGAGTGTGGGGTGGAAGCGAGGGCTGCATGCCGGTGATGATGAGGACCTCTTCCAGCTGGAAGAGGTTGGCGGCGGGTTTGACGCGGATGGCGGTGTAGGGCTGGTGCTCGGGATCCGGTGCGACGGACTCAATTGTGCCGACGGGGAGGCCGCGGGGGAAGACCTGGTCACCGCCGGAGGTGAGGACTGCTTCGCCGGGCTTGATGCGATCGTCGGGGGTGAGATTGCCGATCTGCACGCGACCGCCGGAGGCGCCGCGGATGATGGCGCGGACGCGGGTGCTGGCCAGGATGACGCCGGCACCGGAGGTCTGGTCGTTTATGAGGAGCACCTGCGCGGTGTGCGGAGCGGTCTGCGGGAAGACGTCTCGGATCTTGCCGACGATACCGTCGGGGGTGATCACGGGCATGTCGGGCTTGAGACCGTCGGCGGCGCCTTTATCGATGTAGAGGACGCCGGAGAGCTCGGTTCCGCTGGTTCCGATGACCTGTGCCGCGACGGTGGAGGCGATGTAGTGCTGTTGAAAGGCGAGGAGGGCCTGGAGGCGGTGGCCCTGGACGGCGTCCTCGGCGATGGCGGCCTGCTGGAGGCGAAGCTGATCGATCTGGACCTGGAGGTCACGGTCGTGCTGGCGGACGTGGCGGAGGTCGATGTAGTTGGACCAGATGGAGCGGAGACCGTGGCCGGTGTTGAGGAAGAGGCGCTCGACGGGGGTGATGACGGCGACGACCAAGGAGCGGGCGAGCGTCACACGGGAGCCGTCGGCGGCGCCGGATTCGATGGGGCGCCGCACCTGGATGGCAAGGGCGATGATCTGCGCGAGCAGAAGCGCGAGCAGCACCAGAGCGTTCTTGAAGCGGGCGAAGAAGGAATCCATACGACTCTCGCCCTTATTATCCCGCGAGATGACCGGCCGAATGGGTATGCGCCGGGGTTCGCGGTATATCTTATGCGGATGGGCAGAGCCGGACGGGGTGGGGGTGGGGTTGGAGAGCGGCCGCGGCGGGCAAGGTTCGGAGTACGCGACTGGCTGATCGCCTTCATGCTGCTGCTGGCGACGATTCAGTGTGTGCGGGCGGATTTTCTGGTCAACGAGACCTTTCTGGACTGGCATGGGTATGCGCATGGGCAGATTGCGAATCCGTACCAGTCTCGCGCGGGCCTGGCACCGCTGCTGCGGTGGGCCGGCGACAGTGCGAGGATGCGGCACTATGCCGAGCGGTACGCGATCACGGTGACCATTGGCACGCGGCATATCGAGCCGATCACGGTGGAGAAGTTTACGAGCATGCTGATCGGCCTCGTGTCGCTGATGGCGATGATGCTGACGGTCTTCTGGTGGAGCAGGAGGCGCGGCCTGGAGCCGTGGTGGATCGCGAATGTGCTGGTGCTGGTGATGGCGACGGCCATGATGGTAATGCGGGCCACGACGAACTACTGGTATGCCTACGATCTTCCGCATGCGGCGATGTTCGGCATGGCGGCGGTGTTTGCGCTGGAGGGTCTGTGGGGGCCGATGCTGCTGTGCTTCGCGCTGGATGTGCCTACCCGGGAGACCTCGTTATTTCTGGTGATCGTGGTGGGAGCGGTGATGTGGGTGCGACAGCGGGCGAGCGTGGGCCGGGTCTGGAAGACGATCGCGATGATGGGCGGGATGGGGCTGTACTGGCTGGCGGTTCGATGGGCCATTGGCCGGCACTTCGCGGGGAATCCGAATGAGACGTATCCGCGCATGGGCCAGAACCTGCATGAGATTCTGTTTCCGCATCACTGGCCCCAGCTGTTTACGGCCGGGGGGTATCTGCTGATCTTTATCTGGCTGGAGAGGCGCAGGCTGGGTCTCGAGCAGAGGGCCTTGCTGTACGGGTGTCTGGCGTGTTTTCCGATTACGCTGTGGTTCGGTGTCTGGACGGAGTCGAGGGTGTGGCTGGAGTGGACGCTGCCGATGGCGGCACTGGCGACGGTGGAGGCGGTTGACTGGATGCGAAGCTACCGCGTAAAGGGGATGGCTTGAGATGAATGCAGGCGCGACAGCGTGCCTCGGCGGTTCCCGGAATCTAGTGTGGCGATCTACTTTCCCTGGAAGAGCAGGGGGGCGAAGTGGATCAGGTTGTCGCGCCAGACGAAGGAGACGTGCGCGCCGGGAGTTTCAATCGCCGTCACCGGAAGGCTCTCGGCCTTCAGGTAGGCGATGAGCTTGCGGTTCGCTTCGATGAGTCCATCCTCGGTGCCGCAGGCGATCCAGAGCAGACGGAGGTCTGCTGTCTTCGCGGCGTTGACGGGATTGAGCACGGGAAGCTGCGTTGCCGGATCGAGCAGATGGACGGCGGCACTGAAGCCGCCGATGGATGCGAACTGCTCCGTGTGATTGAGGCCGACCTGGAGGCTTTCGAGGCCGCCCATGGAGAGGCCGGCGATGGCTCGGTGCTCACGCTTGCGGGAGATGTTGTATTCGGATTCGACGCGCGGCAGAACTTCGGTGAGGAGCGCCTGCGAGAAAAGATCGGTGTTGCGGTTGACGAGCGGCTTCCTCTTCCACATCTCGCCGATAGGGCCGTTGACGAAGTTCAGATCTCCGTAGCCGAACGGCATCGCAACGATCATGGGCTTGATCCTGTGTTGGGCGAGGAGGTTGTCGAGAATCGTATTCGCCTGCAGGGTCTCCGTCCAGGTATCGACGGTGTTGGACCAGCCGTGGAGGAGGTAGAGGATGGGGTATTTGTTCTTCGAACGTGGATCGTATCCGGGCGGCGTGTAAACGATGTACTCGCTGCTGCTGGTTGGAAGACCCTTGACGACGGCGGTGGTGTAGCGATGGCGGTGCAGGGTTCCGTGTGGGACGTTCTGCACGTCCCAGAGCTGGGGGGCGTCGCCGGGGACCTCGACCTGGTCGCCGCGGTAGACGAGGTTAGGTGTGATGTGGGTGAGGTTGTTGGGATCGAACTGCGGGCGGCCGTCGACGTCGAAGCGGTAGGAGTAGATTTGGGGGGCGAGGGGCTGGGTGGTGTAGGTCCAGATGCCGTCGGCGCCCTTGACCATGGGGACGGGCTTGGGCGCGGTGTCGATGTTGAGGACGACGGCGCCCGCGACGGGGTCCTGATAGCGGAAGGTGAGGCTGTGGTCAGGATTGGCCTCGGCCGAGTTGAAGGTGACGGGAGCCTGAGCAAGCGCGGACGCGGAGCAGAGCAGGCACAGGGCGAGGGGCACGATCTTCTTCATGGGTTACGAGTCTCGTTCGGGGCGGTTATTTCGCTTGGAAGAGCAAGGGAGTGAAGTGAACCAGGTTGTCGCGCCAGACCATCCAGGTGTGCATGCCGGGGGTCTCGATGGCGGTGACGGGCATGTCCTTGGATTTGAGGAAGGTGATGAGTTGGCGGTTGGGTTCGAGGAGACGGTCCTCGGTGCCGCAGGCGATCCAGAGGAGCTTGAGGTTGGCGGATTTGGGGTTGAGGTTGGCGAGACGCGCCTGATCGACGCTGGCGGCGGCGGAGGAGAGGCCCACGACGTAGGCGAACTTGTCGGTGTTGTTGAGGCCTGTGGAGAGGGACTCGAGGCCGCCCATGGAGAGGCCGGCGATGGCGCGGTCCTCCCGCTTCTTCGAGGCGTGGTACTGGGATTCGACTCGGGGAAGGACCTCGGCGAGCAGGGCCTTGGAAAAGAGATCGGTGTTCTCGGTGACGGCGGCGGGGGTGCTCCAGCTGTTGTGGCCGCCGAGGACGAAGTCCATGTTGCCGTAGCCGAGGGGCATGACGACAATCATGGGCTTGATCTTGCCCTGGGCGAGGAGCGAATCGAGGATGAGGTTCGCCTGACCAACGGCGGACCAGCCGTCGGCGCGGTCGGAGTAGCCGTGAAGGAGATAGAGGACGGGGTAGTTGTGTCTGGCCTTGGCATCGTAGCCGGGCGGGGTGTAGACGTAGAAGTCGGACTGGTGCTGCGGGAGGCCGAGGACGACGGAGGTGGTGTAGAGGTGGTGATGGACCTCGCCGTGGGGGATGTTCTGCGGCTCCCAAGGCTCCGGCGCGTCCCCGGGGACGTCGGCCATGTTGGAGAGGTTGAGGAGGTTGGTGGTGAGGCGGGTGTTGTGGGTGTCGAGGCGAGGCTGGCCATCCACCTGGAAGTGGTAGCCGTAGATCTGTGGGGCGAGCGGCATGCTGGTGGCGGTCCAGATGCCTTCGGCGTCCTTCTGCATGGGGATATTGGGGCCGGCACCTTCGAGGGAGAGCTCGGCCTTGGTGGCGGTGGAGTCCTGATAGTGGAAGGTGACGGTGTGGTCGGCGTTGACCTCGGTGGAGTGGAAGGGTGCTGCGGTTTGGGCTTGCAGGAGAGGGGGAAGGGCGAGGGTCGCAACGGCGACGAGGCAGCGGGCAAAGGTCATGGAGGCCAGTTTACGTGAGGCTGGAGAGAGGCGAGAGAGGATAATGGGCGGATGGCCCTTCGCTCAGGATTTGTCTCGATCATTGGCCGGCCGAATGCCGGGAAGTCCACGCTGCTGAATGCCCTGCTGGGGCAGAAGCTGGCGATCGTGACGCACAAGCCGCAGACGACGCGGACGCGGATTGTTGGCGTTCTGGAAGTGGGGGTGGTGAAGAAGACGAAGGGGGTGGCGGGGCATCCGGCGGCGCAGGTGGTGCTGGTGGATACGCCGGGGGTGCATAAGCCGGAGACGCAGCTGGACCGGCGGATGATGCAGGAAGTTCATGACGCGCTGGAGTCGCGGGACCTGGTGCTGTTCCTGGTGGATGTGACGCACCGGCTGCCGCGGACGGAGGCGGCGGCGGTGGCGCGCGAGGGCGAGGATGCTGGGGAGACGGCGGCGAAGGCGGTTGCGGCGGGGAAGAGGTTTACGGCGAGCAAGCGGGCGATGAGTGCGCGCGAGGATGACTTTGCGCTGCAGCTGGTGAAGAAGCTGGAGTGTCCGGTGATCCTGGTGCTGAACAAGATCGATGCGGTGAAGAAGGAGGATCTGCTGCCGCTGATTGCACACTGGAGCGGGCTGCATAGCTTTGTGGACGTGGTGCCGATCTCGGCGCGTAAGGGGGAGGGTCTGGAGCTGCTGCTGGAGAAGGTTGTGGCCCAGCTAAAGGAGGGGCAGAGGTACTTCCCGCGGGACCAGGTGACGGACCAGCCGGAGCGGTTTTTGGTGGCGGAACTGATCCGGGAGAAGATCCTGCTGCTGACGGGGGAGGAGGTTCCGTACTCGTCGGCGGTGGTGGTGGAGCGGTGGGAAGATCCGGCGTCAACCAAGCCGATGCGGGATGGGCGGATGCCGGTGACGAAGATTGCGGCGGCGATCATTGTGGAGCGGACGGGGCAGAAGGCGATCCTGATCGGCAGGGGTGGCGAGATGCTGAAGCGGATCGGGACGGCGGCGCGGAAGGATATTGAGGGGCTGCTGGAGACGAGGGTGTTTCTGGAGCTGTTTGTGAAGGTGCAGGAGGAGTGGAGGTCGAGCCGCGGCTTTGTGGAGGATCTGGACTGGCGGCGGCAGCTGGAGCAGATTGCGGAGAAGCAGGCGGTCGAGGAGAAGGAGTAGTATTCCTCCCCCCGTACCAAGTACCCAAAGTCTTCGATCGAAGCGAGATAGGGAGATAGGGTCGTAGCTGGGTGAGCTTGAGCGGGCTCGCTGAACTCACGTTCCAATTGGGCTTATTTCCAGTTTACCGCGTCGACGGGGGTGGTTGCGCCACGCTTTGCTTCGGGATGACAGGCAAGGCAACAGCAGGTTCCCTGCGGGAATGGCAGAAAGAGAAGCAAAGGCGACAGCAGGTTGCTCCCCCGTTCGACTTCGCTCAGAAGTCCTGAATGACAAGCAAAGGGACAAGCAACGACGGGCAGGAGCAGGCGAGGGCACAGTTGCATCTCAGGGAAAGACCAGGGACGGAGGTTGGGGGCAATGGGGTTTGGGTGGGCGCATGTGGGAACGTCGGTGGTGGCCTCGTTTCTGGCTTCGCTGGTGGAGTGTGTCGAGGCGCTGACCGTGGTGCTGGCAGTGGGGACGGTGCGGGGGTGGAGGTCGGCGCTGCTTGGGGCGGGGGCGGCGGTGGTGGTGCTGGGCGTGATTGTGGCGGTGCTGGGACCGGCGCTGACGCGGGTTCCGCTGCACTCGCTGCAGTTGTGGGTGGGGGTGCTGCTGCTGCTGTTCGGGCTGCGATGGCTGCGGAAGGCGGTGCTGCGCTCGGCTGGGCTGATTGCCTTGCATGACGAGACGGCGGCATTTGCGAAGAACGAGGCGGCTCTGCGGGTAGCTGCGGGCGGCCGGGCGGGGCTGGGCGGGATACTGGGCGACCGCATACTGGGCGACAGGGTGGCGTTTGGGACAGCGTTCAACATCACGATGCTGGAGGGGACGGAGGTGGTGTTTATCGTGATTGCGATTGGGGCCGGCGGGGTGGGATTGCTGCTGCCGGCGAGCGTGGGGGCGGTGGCGGCGCTGGTGGTGGTGTTGGCGCTGGGCGTGATGCTGCATCGGCCGCTGGCGCGGGTGCCGGAGAACACGCTGAAGTTCGCGGTGGGGGTGCTGCTATCGGGGTTTGGGACGTTCTGGGTGGGCGAGGGTCTGGGCGTGCCGTGGCCGGGGGCGGACTGGTCGATTCTGGGGCTGCTGGTCGGGTATCTAGTGCTGGCGGTGGCGATGGTTGGGGTGTGCCGGCGCGGGGCGGGTGTGGCCGCCGTGGGGGTGCGTTGATGGGATGGATGCGGACGGTGGTGCGGGAGGTGTGGGGGCTGTTTGTGGACGACGGGTGGTTTGCGGTGGCGATTGTGGCGTGGGTAGGAATGGTGTGGCTAATGGTGCGGCGGTTCGGGGTTTCGGGCGGGGTGGGGGCAGTGGTGCTGTTTGCGGGACTGGGGCTGATTCTGGTAGAGAGCTTGTGGAAATTTGCGCGGGGGCGGCGGGCGGGGTGATGGGTTCGCGATGGCGCGGAGTTGCGCCTCCGCGCACTGTTGATTGCTCAACATAAGCGCGTTTTGTCGTTAGTGATGTTGCCACAGGATCCCCTAGGACAACGGCAAAGACAGAAGCAGATCCCTACGGGATGACAAGCAAAGGGACAGCAGCAGCCAGGCTAGGAATAGCTGCGGCTAGAAACCGCGGCGGACGCGATGTTTACTGGAGGAGGGAGATGGCGGTGGCGGTGAGGGATTTGACGCCGGTGGCGAGGGTGGGTTCGGGGTCGGGTTCGAAGCGGCTGGTGTGGGGGCCGGGGAGGGGTTTTCCGGCGGTGGTGGCGGCGGCGAACTTCTGGGGGTTGGCGGCTCCGAGGCGGAAGTAGCAGGTGGGAATTTTTCCATCGAGCGAGAAGACGCCGACGTCTTCCGAGCCCATGACGGGCTCGCCGGGGAAGACGTTGCTTTCGCCGAGGGTCTTGACGAGGGTGGCGCGGACGCGGTTCGTGAGGGCGGGATCGTTCGAGAGGACGGGGGTGGATTCGGCTTCGAGGACGGTGACGGTGGGCATCTTGTCTGGCGGGAGGCCAGCGGTGGTGCCGATGCCGAGGGCGATCTGGCGGAGGCCGGCGAGGGTGGTGTCGCGGCTTTTGTCGGAGAAGGCGCGGGTGGTGAGCTCGAGCTTGACCTCATTGGGGATGATGTTGCGCTTGGTGCCGCCGTGGATGTCGCCGACGGTGACGACGGAGGCGTTCTGGGGGTCCTGCTCGCGGGAGACGATGGTCTGGATGTCGACGATAAACATCGCGGCGAGGACGACGGGGTCGCGGCCGAGCTGGGGGTAGGCGCCGTGGCCGCCGATGCCGCGGATAAGGACGTCGACGGAGGTGGAGGAGGCCATGGAGGGGCCGCTGGTGACGGCGACGGTTCCGGCGGCGCGGTCGGAGGTATCGTGGAGGCCGATGACCATATCGGGGCGGCCGAAGCGATCGTAGAGGTGGTCGGCAAGCATGGCCTTGGCACCGTCGATGGTCTCCTCCGAGGGCTGGCCGACGATCATGAGGGTGCCGTGCCAGTCCTTACGGGCTTGGGCGAGGGCCTGTGCGGTGCCCATGAGGACGGTGGTGTGGACGTCGTGGCCGCAGGCGTGCATGACGCCGACGTCGACACCTGACTTATTTTTGGTAAGGACGTGGCTGGCGTAGGGAGCGCCGGTCTCTTCGATGATGGGAAGGGCGTCCATGTCTCCGCGGACGAGGAGGGTGGGTCCGAGGCCGTTTTTGAGCAGGCCGACGACGCCAAAGGCGTGGGCGCCGTCTGGGTAAAGGCCGATGTGATCGGTGACGGTGTAGCCGGCCTTGCGGAGGGCTTCGGCGAGGGTGGCGGAGGTGTGCTCTTCGAAATGGGAGAGCTCGGGGTGGGCGTGGAGGGTCTTGTAGGTGGCGAGGAGGCTGGGGAGTTGCTGGGTTTCGAAGGCGGCGAGGTCTGGGTTTTGGGGGGATGGGGACTGGGGCTTCTGGGCGAGGGCTAGTGGAGTGCAGGCACAGAGCAGGGCGACGGCTTTCAGCATGGATGCGACCTCGTGAGTTCGGGGTACAGTGTGGTTAAGTCTATCGGGAGCGAAGCACCCGATGTTTCATCTGTAAGAGGAGTTGTGGCATGGGCCTTGGACGCGCTGGTCTGTTAGTGGCTGAAACTAACTTTCACTTTAAGAGAACGCTTGAAGGTGGGTACGAGAGCGACAGGCCTTGGCGATCGGTTAGCTGGTTGCAGGGTCACGGAAATCAGCTTGTTTTTAAACGAGCGTTGTCATGGCTCGATTCGGACAATCCGTTGAGACGTGATCGTGCCGCCGCAGTCTTGGGACGGTTGCGAACTTCTGGGTGGCGCCCGGATCGCGGGCCGCGGTACGAGTCTTTCCGCCTCAACAGACAAGAGAGTTTCGATGCGATCGTTGCCGCTCTGCAAAAGGAATCGGATGCGCACACGATAGCGTCCTTAGTAAGTGCTCTCGGGCACCTTGATATCGAAGAGGCTGTTCCTGTTGTCGCTCGATTTGCGGAGCACGGGGATAAAGAGGTACGTTTCAGCGTGAGTTGGACGCTTGGATGTTACCAAATGATCGGGTGTCAGTGCAAATGCTCGAGCAGCTTATGGACGACGCCGACCGTGATGTTCGCGATTGGGCCATCTTCGGTATTGGCGTACGGGCGATGCCGATTCAAGTCAACTTCGCGATTCGTTCGTCAGGCATCTTGACGATCCATTCCTTGATGCTCGGATCGAAGCTGCTGCAGCCCTTGCCAAGCGAAATGATGCTCGCGTAGTCCGGCCACTTATCCGGATGCTGCGGCAGGAAGGGGCACTGAGAGGGTTGACTGAGGCTGCGAGAGACCTGCTTGGGATGAGTGACGATCCTAAAGATTGGTTCGAGAGGGAATACATCGCGGCGCTAGAGAGCCACTTTCCAGAGGCTAGGTAGCAATCATTCTTTGACGCTGACGCCGAGGGCTTTCATTTTGCGGTAGAGGTGGGAGCGTTCGAGGCCGAGGGATTCGGCGGCGCGGGTGATGTTGCCGTGGTGCTCGTCGATTTTTTTGAGGATGTAGTCGCGTTCGTAGGCTTCGCGGGCTTCGACGAGGGTGGCGGACTCTTCGGGGTGGGCGGTGGCTCTGGAGCGGGAGCCGTCCGCTCCCCTGGCGTCAGTTCCCTTCCCGTCGCGCGGGGTGTCGCGGTGGGTTTCGCGGAAGACGAGCATGGGGAGGTGTTTGCGTTCGATGCGCTGGGCTTTGGGGTTGAGGATGAGGACGCGCTCGACGAGGTTGCGGAGCTCGCGGACGTTGCCGGGCCAGTTGTACTGGCGGAGGGCGGAGAGGGCGTCGTCGGTGATGTCGACGTGCTGGCGGCCGTACTGTTTGCCGAACTCGGCGAGGAACTCCTTGACGAGGAGGGGGATGTCTTCCTTGCGGTCGCGGAGGGGCGGGACGTAGAAGGGGATGACGTTGAGGCGGTAGAAGAGGTCTTCGCGGAAGTTGCCGCGGGCGATCTCTTCCTCGAGATCCTTGTTGGTGGCGGCGATGACGCGGACGTCGACGTGGACGGGGTGGGTGGCGCCGACGGGGAGGAAGCGCTGCTCGTCTAATGCGCGCAGGACCTTGGCCTGGGTTTTGAGGCTCATGTCGCCGACCTCGTCGAGGAAGAGGGTGCCGCCGTCGGCGCGCTCGAAGGTGCCGCGTTTTTCGGGGGGAGCGGAGGCGCCGGAGGGGGAGGCGCCGTGGCGGTAGCCGAAGAGTTCGGAGTCGATGTAGTCCTCGGGGATGGCGGCGCAGTTGAGCTCGACGAAGGGGCGATCCTTGCGGAGGGATTCGGCGTGCATGGCGCGGCCGATGAGCTCTTTTCCGGTGCCGGACTCGCCGTAGATGAGCACGCGGCCGTTAGTGGGAGCCATGAGTTTGATCTGCTGGCGGAGAGCTTTGATGGAGACGCTGGCGCCGGTGACGGAGGCGCAAGCGGTGAGCTGGCGGTTGAACTCGGCGTTGTCCTCGCGCAGGCGACGGGCCTGCATGGCGTTGCCGAGGACGATGAGGGTGCGATCGAGGGAGAGGGGCTTTTCGAGGAAGTCGTAGGCTCCGAGTTTGGTGGCGCGGACGGCGGCTTCGATGGTTCCGTGGCCGGAGATGATGATGACCTCGGGGATGCGCGTGGGGTCGAGCCTGCGGATATCGGCGAGGGCGTCGAGGCCGTCGCGGTCAGGGAGCCAGATGTCGAGCAGGACGACACCGTAGGCGGCATCTCGGATGAGTTCGAGGGCTTCGGTGGCGGTGGCGGCGGTGGTGACGGTGTAGCCCTCGTCCGTGAGGATGGAGGAGAGGGAGTCGCGGATGTCGGCTTCGTCGTCGACGATGAGGACGTGGTTCATGGGTGGCCTTGGGTGCGGTAGTTTGACGCCAGATGTTGTGGCGATTTATGGGGAACAGCAGATTCCTCCGCTGCGCTCCTGAATGACAAGCAAGGGAACAGGAAACAGCAACTGCAAGGGACAGCAACTGCAAAGGAAACGGCAAATGAGGGGATTCTTCCCCCCTTCGCTGCCCTCAGGGTCAGAAGGACAGCGGTTGGGTGATGGCGGCAGCGGTGGTGATGGGATCGAGGTCGGAGTCGGTGGGGGTGGCGGGGCGGAGTTCTACGATGAAGCGGGCTCCGGCGGGCGAGTTTTTTTCGGCGCGGATGGTTCCGCCGTGCTCCTGGATGATTTTGGCGGCGATGGCGAGGCCGAGGCCGGTGCCGCGCTGCTTGGTGGAGAAGTAGGGGAGGAAGAGGCGCTCGCGCATGTCGTCGGTGAGGCCGGAGCCGGTGTCGGCCACGGTGAGTTCGACGAGGTTGGAGTCGAGCAGGGCGGTGGTGAGGTGGAGCTCGCGGAGGAGCGAGGTCTGCATGGCTTCGGCGGCGTTGTCGATGAGGTTGGAGAGGGCGCGCTTGAGGGCTTCGGGGTCGGCGAGGACGAGGGGGAGGTTGGCGGACAGGTTGCGGACGATGCGGATGTTTTGCAGCCGTCCGCTGAAGAGGGCGAGGGAGTTTTGGATGATGGTGTTGAGGTCGGCGGGGCGGGGCTGGGCGGCGGGGAACTCGGCCAGTGCGGAGAACTGGTCTACGAGCGAGCGCATGCTGGCGACCGAGGAGGAGATGGTCTCGGAGCAGCGGCGGATGGTGGCGACGGAGGGTGAGTCGATGCCGTGGGCGCTGAGGGTGGCGGCGAGGCGGTCGATGTGGCGGCGGGTCTGCTCGGCGGAGAGGGAGATGGGGGTGAGGGGATTTTTGATCTCGTGGGCGACGCGGCGGGCGACCTCTTTCCAGGCGGACTGCTTCTGGGCGCGGAGGAGCTCGGTGGCGTTTTCGAGGACGAGGACGTAGCCGAGATGGTCGCGGCGGCCTCCACCGGACTGGGGCCCGGGCTGGGTGCCGGAGCGGACGGAGGTGGGGAGGCTCTCGAGGAGGGCGACGGTGGCGAGGAGGTTGACAGTGCCGCCGGCGCCGTTGGGTGCGGGCATCTCGATCTCGGTGGAGGCGGAGCCCATGCGGTGGGAGCGGCGGATGAGGCGGTCGACGGCGTCCGTGACCTCGGGCGGGAGGACCTCGTCGATGGTGCGGCCGAAGAAGGGCTGCTGACCGCCGGGGTCCATCATCTCGGAGAGGGCGCGATTGGTGGTGAGGATGCAGCGGCCGGGAGAGAGGGTGGCGACGCCGTTGGGGATGGTTTCGAGCATGGTTTCGAGCTCGGAGCGGCGGGCCTCGAGGGCGGTGTTGGCGGCGGAGAGCTGGAGGTTGGATTCCCCGACCGCGAGACGGGAGTTTTCGAGGTCGGCGGCCATGCGATTGAAGGAAAGGACGAGCTCGCCGAGCTCTTCGGTGGCCGACGGCGCAACGCGGTGGGCGTAGTCGCCGGCGGCGATGAGGTCCATGGCGTCGGCGAGGGCTTCGACGGGCTTGGTGACCTGCTTGGAGAGATGCAAGGCGAGCCAGGTGCAGGCGAAGAGGGCGAGCCCGGTCATCATGAGCAGGAGGAGGGTGTAGAGGTTGCGGATCTGGCGGCGGGAGCGGAAGAGGGTCCAATAGGCGTCGCTGGAGGCGTGCAGGCGGGCCATGGTGGCGGAGAGGCCGAAGGGAACGGGGACGCCGACGACGACGGTTCCGCCTTGCGTGAGCGCGGCGGCGCCGAGGGCGAAGTCGGTTGAACCGATGGAGAAGAGGGGCTGGTCGGTGCGCTGGGAGGCGGACAGGATGGCGGCGTCGATGGACGGGCTGAGGGCCTGCTGGGCGGGGCGATTGCCGTTTGCGGCGGATGGGGCGGGGGGCGAGGGCGCGGGGGACGATGGGGAGCGGGGCGAGGGGAAGGAGGGCGAGGGGAAGCCGTCGGGAAGGTTTTCGATGGGGTCGGGGATCCAGGACTTGAGCTGGGCGCCGCCCGGTGTGGATTGCGGCATCTGGAAGCCGGCGACGGCGTGGCCGTTGCGAAAGACGACGGCGAAGCCGTTCTGGAGGGTGATCTCGTGGCGGCGGAGGATGGCGTCTGTTTCCTGGCGGGCCTGGATAGCTTGAGTGCGCGAGTCGGGGCGGACGGGCGCCTGGGAAGGAGCCAACGCGGGGTGGCCTGGGCGGGAGCGACCCCGCCCTTTCGCAGCAGAGGCGAGAGAATGGGGCGCCCGGTTAGAGCGGGTTCCGGCGGGGGGTTGGCGGCGGACTGGGTGCGGCGTCGCAGGACCCCGGTGAGGGGCGGGTGACGCGGAGACAGGCGGGGGGATCTCGGTGGCGATGGACTCGGCTTCGACGCGGGCGTTGGCGGTGGTGTACTGGGCGAGTTGGAGGGCCATGCGGTTGGAGTCGTCGCGCATCTGGTTGACGGGCTGCGAGAACCAGCGGTCGACGGCGCGGTTCATGAGCAGCCAGCTGAAGGCGAACATGAAGGCAAGGGGGAGGAGCGAGACGAGGACGGCTCCCCAGAGCATGCGGGTGCGGAGGCGGGCGCCGAGGACGCGGGAGCGCTGGTCGGCGTAGATCTTGAGGATGTTGCGGACGAGCAGGATGAGAGCGGCGACAAAGAGCAGGAAGGCGACTGCGGAGAGGCCGGTGTAGACGAATATCTGAAAGATGGTGGAGGGGTTGAGGAAGTTGAGGCGGAAGGCGTTGAGGGTGGCGAGGGCGGCGAAGAGGAGGAGGAAGGCCGCGCCGAGGGCGATGATGAGGAGTTTTCGCCGGTTCGGGGTGGTGGGCATGGCTGCGCTTGCCTCTCTTGAGGGGATTATAGGCGGCCGGAGAACGGGCAAAGCGAACGCAGAGGACGCAGCGGGAGCGCGGAGGAAGGCGAAAAGAACGGTCGAAACGAAAACGAAAGGGGCGGGGGACTGCCGATAAGCCACAACAGCGACGACAGGGATCAAAGCAGGTCCCTCCGCTGCGCTCCTGAATGACAAGCAAAAGAGCGGACAACGACGAGAAGCGAACCGGATAGATGGGGGTTAGAGGAGGCTGGCTACGGGGGACCAGTCGCGTTGCTGGGCCTGCGCGACGGCCTGGTAGGTGAGTTGGCCATTGAAGGTGTTGACGCCTTCGGCGATGCCGGGGTCGTCGTGGATGGCGGCGTTTGCGCCGAGGCGGGCGAGTTTGAGGACGTAGGGGAAGGTGGCGTTGGTGAGGGCGAGGGTGGAGGTGTTGGGGACGGCGGCGGGCATGTTGGTGACGCAGTAGTGGACGACGCCCGAGACCTCGAAGGAGGGATCGGAGTGGGTGGTGGGACGGGCGGTCTCGATGCATCCGCCCTGGTCGATGGCGACGTCGACGATGACGGCGCCCTTCTTCATTTTGGAGACCATGGCGCGGGTGACGATCTTGGGGGCGGCGGCTCCGGGGATGAGGACGCCGCCGATGACGAGGTCGGCCTCGGCGGTGGCGCGGGCGACGTTGTAGGAGTTTGAGGCGACGGTAAAGACGCGGCCGGAGAAGATGTCGTCGAGTTCGCGGAGACGGTTTAGGTTGAGGTCGAGGAGGGTGACCTTGGCGCCCATGCCGAGGGCGATTTTAGCGGCGTTGGTGCCGACAATTCCGCCGCCGATGATGCAGACGCTGGCGGGGGCGACGCCGGGGACGCCGCCGAGCAGGAGGCCGCGGCCGCCATGCTCTTTGGTGAGGAACTGGGCGCCGACCTGGACGGAGAGGCGGCCGGCGACCTCAGACATGGGGGTGAGCAGGGGGAGGGCGCCGGTGCGGTCGCGGACGGTCTCGTAGGCGATGCCGGTGACCTTGTTCTGGAGCAGGGAGTCCGTGAGCGCGGTGAGGGGAGCAAGGTGGAGGTAGGTGAAGAGGAGGAGGCCGGGGCGGAAGTGGCGGTACTCCTTTTCGGTAGGCTCCTTGACTTTGACGATCATGTCGGCGAGCCGCCAGACGTCGTGGGCGGAGCCGACGATCTCGGCGCCGGCGTTCTGGTATTCGTCATCGGGCATGGCGGAGAGAGCCCCGGCGTCGTGTTCGACGAGGACTTTATGGCCTGCTTCGACGAGGGCTTTGACACCGGCGGGCGTAATGCCGACACGGCTCTCATGATCTTTTACTTCCCTGGGTACACCGATGGTCATCGAGATGGAATCTCCGTTTGCAGATCGATTGTATAGAGGCGGCGGCTAGGGGGTGGAAAAGCTATACACATGCGGAGGGGTGGGGTAGTCTCGAATTTGCCCTCCGGCAAGGAGAAGAGAGCGAGTGACTGCGACCGTGGCCTCCAGCGGCCGCAACTTCAAGCCGATCGATTTCAAGACGCGCTTCCCTGCCCTAGATGGAATACGAGCCCTTGCCGTGCTGATGGTGTTCGTCAATCACTTCGGTGGCGGCGCGCACGGGGGACGCGTTCTCAACCTGCTGAACGGGATCCGTACGCGTGGGTGGATGGGCGTGGACATGTTTTTCGTTCTCTCCGGATTTCTGATTACGGGGATTCTTTACGATACGCGCAACGATTCGAAGTTTTTCCTGAGGTTCTTCGGGCGCAGAGCCGTGCGCATCTTTCCGGTCTTTTACCTGGTGGTGGCGATCCTGCTGCTGTTGACGCCGATCTTCCGGTACGAGTGGCGACCGGGGCATCTGTGGTTCCTGGTATACCTGGGGAACTTTTTCGCGAACCGGGATTTTACGCTGTATGAGATCTTTAGCGCGAACCAACCGGCGGCGAAGGTGTTTATCGGGCACTTCTGGTCGTTGTGCGTGGAGGAGCAGTTTTATCTGCTGTGGCCGCTGCTGGTGTGGGCGGTGCGAGACCGGATTCGCCTGCTGTGGACGGCGGCGGGCCTATCGACGCTGGCGCTGCTGCTGCGGGTGGGAATGGAGATGCGGTTTTCGCGGGGGACGAGCGAGTTGTGGATCGTGCGGACGCTGCCGTTTCGGATGGATTCCCTGCTGATGGGAGCGATGCTGGCGCTGCTGCTGCGGGGACCGGCGGCGAACCTGTGGCAGCGGCGGTGCCGATGGGTCTTTCTGGGGTCGATGGGGGTCTTGCTGGCGATCTTCGCGCGGTTTCCGGACTTCGACTCGCCCGTGCTGATGACCGTCGGTCTGACCGTGACGGCGTTGGCGAGCGCGGGCCTGATCGGGATGACGCTGCGGGCCGGGTCACCGGCTTTTCGCTGCTTTCATGTGAGCCCGTTGCGCCGGCTTGGCCGATACAGCTACGGGTTCTACATCTACCATGTGTTGTATGGGTGGGCCTGGATTCAGTTTCTGGTATTTGTAACGTCGAAAGTCCACTCGCTGGCGCTAGGCGGGCTGATTGCGCTGCCGATCAACTTCCTGACGACGTATCTGATCTCGATGGCGAGCTACGAGTGGATCGAGAGGCGGTTCCTGGTGCTGAAGCGCAGGTTCGAGTATGACTCCGAGAGGGCGGAGCACCGGCATGCGTTTCGAGCATAACTCAGAGGGTAACTTCGGACGGAACTTCGAGGGTAGCGGGGGTGCGGGCAGAAGAGCTTTCCTGCTGTGCCTGCTGGTTTCGCTGGCGATCTCGATAGCGGCGGTGGCCGTGTTCGATCGCCAGAACGCGAAGGATTCGCTGCTGGATCTGACCAACCTGGTGGGTCCGACGGTAGCGAGTCTGCTGCATGGGCGGGGGTTGACCGCGTGCACCGTTCTGCTGGGGACGCCGGGGAATCCGATCTGCTTCCACGGCGGCCGGATGCCGATACCGACGCTGGTGGTTGCGATGGGGGTGCGGCTGGTGGGCGATCACTTTGTTCCGGTGGCGCTGCTGAAGACGCTGCTGCTGTTGATTCCGCTGGAGGGGGCGATGTACTTCGCCTGCCTCCGTCTGCGCTTCCAACCGAGGCGAAGAGGATGGCTGACGCTGGTGCTGCTGCTGGCGCCGTTTGGGATGACGGCGTTTCTGGCGGATGTAGTGAACCTGCAGGTCGAGGAAGGATACTCCTACGGGTTTCTGGCGCTGGCGACGGCGGTCGTGCTGTTTCGCGGAGGGGGAGGCGGATGGCTGCGGAGAGATGGACTGGGGGAGGCGGCTGTTCTGGGCGCGGCGGTCGCGGGGTTGTACCTGTCGAAGAGCTCGATGGCCCTGGCGGCGGCGGTGCTAACGGTGGCTTATCTGGTTCGGGCGAGGGGGGCGAGGGTGCGGTGGGTGGCGGTGGTGCTGGCGATGGCGGCTCCGGTGGGGTGGGCGGCGTATCAGCACCATGCGACGGGGCGTGCCAGCCTGGGGACGAGTATCGACGGGTTCAACCTGCGCAAGGGCAACGATGCGATCTTTCTCCTGCGGTATCCGCCGCCGCCGGGAGACACGCTGGACCGCTACGATTCGGAGCTGAATGCCGGCGTCCACTTCGGCGATGAATGGAGCTTCAACGACTTTCACCAGAGGGCGGCGGCCGAATTTATGCGGACGCATCCGGGGGCGACCGCGCGGGGAGAGATGCGCAAGCTGGAGATGATTTTCTTCTCCGTGCGTAAGTTTGGGTCAAGCGCGAGCCATGGGGCGCTGCTGGGGATGGAGGTAGCTGGGATGGTGATCTTCCGGCTGCTGATGTGGGCCGCGCTGGGGATGTCGCTGGCGGCGGTGTTGCGGGGGTGGAGAGGGATGCGCGGGGACGGCGTGATCTTTCTGCTGCTGGTGTCCGCGGTGGCGCTGCCGTATGTGCTGGGCTTTGCGTATACGCGGCATGTGAGCGTGCTGATCTATCCCGCAGTGCTGATGTGCTGCAGGGTGCTGGAGGGGCCTGGTTCCCGGCGCCCTGGTTCTGGGGAGCGCGGATGGGAATCCACGTTGCGGGAATCCACGTTGCGGGCATCGAGGTTCTGAGGGGCTGCAATGGCAGGGATTACACTAGGGCTAACCTCCGCATAGGAACGAATCCACAACCATGTCATCCAACGGATTTCAGACGCGTTATTCCCGCATCTACAACATGCGGTCGTTGTTTAGCCTGTTTTCGAGCGATCTGGCGATCGATCTCGGGACGGCGAACACACTCGTCTTCGCTCATAACAAAGGGATTATCGTCAACGAGCCATCAATCATCGCGGTCAACAAGATCACCAACGAGGTGGAGGCGGTGGGCAAGGAGGCGAAGGAGATGCTGGGGCGGACGCCAGGCAATATCGTTGCCATCAAGCCGATGAAGGATGGTGTGATCGCGGACTTCCGGCATACCGAGAAGATGCTCAACTACTTCATTCATAAGGCGCATAACCGCAAGATGATGGTGCATCCGCGGATTGTGATCGGGGTTCCGAGCGAGATTACGCAGGTGGAGAAGCGGGCGGTGATGGATTCGGCCTACCGGGCCAAGGCGAGCGAGGTGCATCTGGTTGAGCAGGCGATGGTTGCGGCGATTGGGGCGGGGCTGCCGATCACCGAGCCGGGTGGCAATATGATCGTGGATATCGGTGGTGGGACGACGGATATCGCGGTGATTTCGCTGGCTGGAATCGTGTATTCACGGTCGGTGCGGATTGCGGGAAACCAGATGGACGAGGCGGTGGCGACGTACCTGAAACGGAAGTACAACCTGCTGATCGGCGAGCGGACGGCGGAGCAGATCAAGATCGAACTGGGATCGGCGTACCCGCTGGACCGGCCGCTGACGATGGAGGTGAAGGGGCGCAACCTGATCGAGGGTGTGCCGAAGACGATCACGATCGAGGACTCGGAGATCCGGGAGGCGCTGGGCGAGTCGATTGCGACGATCGTGAATGCGATCCGGGTGGCTCTGGAGCGGACGCCGCCGGAGCTTTCGGCTGACATCTCGGATCGGGGGATCGTGCTGACGGGTGGTGGGGCGCTGATCAAAAATTTAGATAAGCGGATTCGCGAGGAGACCGGGCTGCCGGTGTCGATTGCGGACGATCCGCTGGCTAGCGTGGTGCTGGGGACGGGACAGATGCTGAGCGACTTCAAGTTGCTGCGGAAGATTTCTATCGATTAGGGACTGATGAAAGCGGGTTCTATCCGCGCAGTCCCGTCAGGTGCTGAAAGATGCTGTCGAGATCGACATGGTTGGGGGTTCCCGGAACCCGGAGTGTCCGAGCTTCCTGCCAGATGTCTCCCTTGCACATCCGCCCGGTTCGGTTCTTCGGATCGATGACCCAGACCATCTCCACCCCCATATTCAGGTAGTCCCGTGCACGCTCCTGGGTATCAGAGTAGGTGTCCTCTGGAGAGAGAATCTCGACCACGAGGATAGGCGGGCAAGTGAGCGTCTCCGTCTGAAGTTCGGTTGAGGTGAGCAGAACGTCGGGGATGCGGACGCGGTTTGGGGAAACCAGAACGCGCTGTTCGGTAAGGGCAAAGGCGGACCACGCAGTTTCGTGCTGAACGAACCATGCTGCCAGTAATGCCTGTGTCCGTGCGTGCTCCCTTTTGCCCAGGTTGCGCTCCCGCAGTTCGCCGTCGATGTACTCGCGATCCGGCCGGTAGTTGGTCTCGTGGTATTCCGCGATCGAGAGGGCTGTTGCGCTTGGCATGGCGAGATGATACCGCAGCGGCATATCACCGGATGCTGGTCAGCCCGGAAGTGTCGAAGAGGTGAGCGAGACGCGGAGGCGGTTGATGCGGCGGTCGGTGCTGGCGAGGACTTCCATGCGGAGGCCGTCCTCTTCGACGACTTCGCCGGGAAGGGGGATGTGGCCGGCGATCTCGGAGACGAGGCCTGCGAGGGTGGTGGCCTCGTAGTGGTGGGGGAGGGGGAGGGTGGGTTCGTCGCGGGGGTTGGGCGGGTCGTAGGCTTCGGTGGGGTCGAAGTCGGAATCTTCGGTGGCGGGCCCGGTGTGGGGGTGGGCTTCGCGCTGTGGTGCTGCTGCCGTGCCGGCTACCCGTGAGGTGCTGAGTTCGCGTGTGGCGGAGATCTCCCTGGGGGCGTCTTCTTCGCGGGGTAGATCGCGGAAGAGGTCGCGGAGGCGGGAGATCTCGAAGGTTCCGGGGACGAGGAAGGAGCCGTCGGGCTGGGAGATGGGGGTGTCTTCGTCTTCGGGCTGGTCGTGCTCGTCGGCGATCTCCCCGACGATGGCTTCGAGGAGGTCTTCGATGGTGACGAGTCCGGCGACGGCGCCGTACTCATCGATGACGAGACGCATGTGTTGTTTTTCGCGCTGCATTTCGCGCAGGAGTTCGGCGGTATTTTTGGTCTCGGGGACGAAGGCGGCGGGGCGCTGGAGTTGGGAGAGGGAGCGGTGGGCGGCTTCGGTATCGGGGACCTGGAGGAGGTCGTGGGCGAAGGCGATGCCGGTGATGTTGTCGAGCGAGCCCTCGAAGACGGGGACGCGGGAGAAGGCGTGCTCTTCGAGAGCGGCGGTGAACTGCTGGAGCGTGAGGGTGCCGGGGACGGCGAAGATCTCGGGGCGGGGGGTCATGATCTCGCGGACCAGCTTGTCGCCGAACTCGACGACGGAGCGGACGAGTTCGCGGTCGGACTCTTCGAGGATGCCCTCCTCCTGTCCGGCCTCGAGGAGGGCATCCATGGCTTCCGATTGATCTTCGGGCTGACCGGTGTCTTCGGGCTCGGCGAGGGCGGCGATGGAGAGCAGGAGGCCGAGGAGGAGGGTGATGGGGAGGATGAGGTAGAAGAGGGCCTGGAGGACGGGGCGGATGCGCGCGATCCAGAGGCCGCGGGTGCGGGCGAAGAGGATCTGGGGAACGAGGCGGTCGAAGATGAGGATGAGCAGGACGAGCTCGAAGACGGTGCGGCCGATCTCGGACAGGCTGGGGACGCGGACGAGCTGCGGGAGGAGGGTGCTGTGGGTGTAGAGGCGGAGGCCGGAGAGGAGGGCGATGGCGGCGAGGGTGAGCTGGCGAAGGACAGAGGCGGAGAGGGCGATGGACTCGCGGCCGAGGCGGAGGCGGGGTTCGACGGCGGACTCCCAGGAGTCGATGTTGTCCTGGTACTCGCGGGCGAGGAACTTGCCCATCTCGGAGTAGACGCGGTCGACATAGGCGGCGAGGGCGAGGACGGTGAGGAGGACGACGAGGGTGAGGAGGAAGGGGAGGCTCAACGGGGGCCTCTGTTGCGAGTTATAGCGGCAGGCGCGGGCTTTACCGCCCGGGACGCGGAGGTGCGCGATGAGGTGCGGAGATGGGGGGTGGCTGATTTGGTCGGGCGTGGTTTGCTGCCTGGGCTTGCGGTCGCGGATGAGCTGGCGAAGCACAGGGGTCTCTCCACTGCCGCTTCGACTCGCGCCGCTCGCTCGGGGTTTGGTCGAAATGACGGTGGAGAGGGGGCGGTCTCAGGTCGAGATGACCGGAGTTGACGTCCGGGTTGCGGGAGTGACTCTTCGGTGCGGGCGATGAGGGTGTTGGGGAGGCGGAAGCGGATGCGGAGTTCGGATTCGCGGGCGGCCATTTCGCCGGCGTCGGTCTCGTGGTCCAGGCCGGCGAGATGGAGGAGGCCGTGGAGGAGGAGGATGCGGAGTTCGGTGGCGAGGGAGTGGCCATGCGCGGCGGCCTGGCGGGCGGCGGTATCGAGCGAGAGGGCGAGGTCGCCGGCGTGCTGGTGGGCGGGGGGGAGGCCGGGGATGGGGAAGGCGGGGAAGCTGAGGATGTCGGTGGGCTGGTTCTTATTGCGGAAGGTCTGGTTGAGGCGTTTGAGTTCGGCGTCGGAGGTGAGGAGGACGTCGACGCTGCCTCGGAGGCGGATGGCGGTGCGGGCACGGTTGAGGAAGCGCGTCAGGGTTGGCTTGGAGGGCGCGGAGTGGGGGCTACCTGGGGGGTCGATGGTGATCATCGGTGGGTGTGGCGGTTTCGCTGGCCCTCAGGAAAGCAGAAGCAGATCCCTACGGGGATGACAAAAGAACAAGCAACGGCAACGGCTCATGCCCATACAACGGCCAATACAGGGGTCCTTCGACTACGCGCCGCGCGCTTCGCTCAGGATGACGACGGGAGACGAGCAACAACAAAAGCAGATCCCTACGGGATGACAACCAAGAGAACAAGCAACGGCAGCGGCTCACGCCCATACAAGCAGATCCATACGGGATGACAACCAAGAGAACAACGTCACCGAAGAGATAGAGCGCCGGTGGCCTTCGTGTCGATTTTAGCTCACGCCTCCGGGCTACTGCGGTTTGGCGATCGGCTTTGCGGGTTGCGAACCGTTGGGTGGGGGTTCGGGGAGGGTAGGCTCGCCGATGGAGAGGGGGAGCTGCTGCTGGGCACGGGTGTGGGTGTCATAGGCGCGGACGATGCGCTGGACGAGGTGGTGACGGACCACGTCGACGTCGTCGAAGTGGCAGAAGCGGATGCCTTCGACGCCGTCGAGGACGTGGAGGGCTTCGAGAAGACCGGACTTTTTGGGGTTGGGGAGATCGGTCTGGGTGAGATCTCCGGTGATGACGGCTTTGGAGTTGTTGCCGAGGCGGGTGACGAACATCTTCATCTGTTCCATGGTGGTGTTCTGAGCCTCGTCCATGATGATGAAGGCCTCGGACAGGGTGCGGCCGCGCATAAAGGCGAGCGGGGCGACCTCGATGACGTTGCGCTCGAGGAGCTTGTCGACTTTTTCCTGATCGAGGAGGTCGTAGAGGGCGTCGTAGAGGGGGCGGAGGTAGGGGTCGACCTTTTCCTGGAGGGAGCCGGGGAGGAAGCCGAGGCGTTCGCCGGCTTCGACGGCGGGCCGGACGAGGATGATCCGGGAGACTTTTTTTGCCAGGAGGGCGGAGACGGCCATGGCGACGGCGAGGTAGGTCTTGCCGGTGCCGGCGGGGCCGAGGCCGAAGGTCATGTCGGAGGCTTCGATGGCCTCGACATATTTGCGCTGATTGGGGCTGCGGGGCTGGACCATGCGCTTGACGCCGGCGGAGCGCTGGCGGCCGGAGTCGACGACGGACTTGAGGGTGAGGGCGGGGTCGGCGACGAGGAGTTTGAGCAGGCCGCAGAGCTCTCCGTTGCCGAGCTGGACGCCGGATTTGCGGAGGGCTTCGAAGTCGGCGAAGAGCTGGTGGACGCGGCCGACCGCGGTGGGATCGCCTGCGACGTGAACGCCGTCGGAGCGGAGATCGATGGTGACGTGGAGGCCGTCTTCAAGGAGGCGGAGGTTTTCGTCGTGGGTGCCGTAGAGGGGTTCGATTCCGGTGGTGATGGCGATCACTTTATTGATCAATGGCTGGTCTGACCTCCGTCAGGGAAAGCGTGGGTTGCCTACCTATTGGACACAGGGAGAGGAGAATGGTTGCAGATGGGGACTGATAATAGGGGGCAGCACGGTATGGCTGCGGGGCGGGGGCGGGATGGCGATTTCTTGCCAAAGATGGCTGAAGAGTAGAACGGCGGAGAGGGGTCGTCAAGGGGCGAATGGGTGATGCTTCGGGCGGGTGTGGGAAAACCGGGCAGATGGCGGGGATAGGATTGACCTCGCGGTGGGAGTTCCGTAGACTTGTGAGACTGCCGCGTGTGTCCGGGTCTGGAATTTCGGCGTATCGGGCGGCGTTCCGCAATGGCACCGGTGGCGTTGAGTCGGCGGCTACAGAGATTTCTCCCGCTCTCGAAGCGGGACCTTCTAGATAGAGAGAGTTCAAAAGAATGGCAAATCATGTTTCATCGTTGAAGCGCACACGTCAGACCGCGACCAAGACCGCGGTGAACCGGTCGAACCGCAGCAAGCTGCGTGGGGTGTTGCGGGCGCTTCGCGAGGCGATCGGCAAGGGCGACGTGAAGGTCGCGACCGAGCAGTATCGCGCGACGGCGTCGGTGCTGGACAAGAGTGTGCAAAAGGGCATTCTGCACAAGAATACGGCGAGCCGATATAAGAGCCGGTTGAATGCGCGGGTGAAGGCGCTTTCGGTTAAAGCTGCTTAGGCTTACCAGGGGCATTCGCCTCCGCTTCGTTGGGATGTTTATAGAAGGGCTTGGGTCCAGGGCGGTTGCCCTTGAGGCGAGGCCCTTTTGGTTTTGGGGCTGGTAACGCGGTCGCGCTTTGCGCGATATTCCACCCTTTCGCGAAGAGCCGCGAGAGGATGAGCCACCCCGGTGTTGGGAATGTGCCATTTGATTCGTGGCTGATGCATTTCTGACTGGCTATTTCGGGGGGTGGGGCTTGTCCTGGGTTGGGTCGGGGTGTTCGCCGGGGTTGTAGAGGGTGGGGGGTCTGCGGGGGATGTCGGTCTGGGGCTGGGGGTCGCCGTTTTCGATAGGCCTTAAGACTGGTTGCGGATTCAACTGAGGAGCCGGTTGGGCTGGGGTGGTGGCGGCGGACTCGGGTGGCTGGGTTTGGGCTGGTGCGGTGGAAGGGGTGGAGGCCGCTTCGGCGTCGGTGGAGGAGGCGGGGACGACGGTGTCGCTATCGACGATGGCGGACGGTCGATGGGAGGCGGGATCGGTGGGTGGGGTGGGGACGGGTGTGCCGGCGGAGGTGGCGGCTCGGGCGTTGGCGTTGGTGAGGGGGGCGGAGAGGAGGATGGGGCCTTCGCTGGGTTCGGGTGCGAGGGCGGCGGCCTTGGCGACCCCGGCGCGGTCTTTGGCGGAGAGCGGAGGGAGGTGGTGGATCTCGATGGCGGAGGCGCGGACGATGGCGAGGGCGGAACCATCGGGGGAAAGGTCGAAGTTCTGGCCGGCGGGGAGAACGGGGGTGCAGTCGAGGCGGAGGATGGGCCTGCCGCTGTCGGTCTGGTGGACGGTGACGATCTGGGCGCTGAAGAGATCTGGACTGAGGGTGGAGGCATCGCCGACGGCGAGCGCGGTGGTGATGCGGCCGAAGGCGAAGCGGCCGGCGGAGGGGACGAAGGCGAAGGTTGGATTGGCGTAGGTTTCGGGGATGATCTGCTCCCACATCTCTTCGCCGCGGAGGTTGAAGCCGCCGAACATCTGGCGCTGCGTGCCGCTGCGGCAGCCGAAGGCGATGAACTCGCTGCGGCTGACGAGGATGGGGAGGGGGTGGCAGGAGGAGTCGAAGGGGGAGAGCTCTTCGACCTTGCCGCGGTAGCGGTTGTAGTTGAAGGCCCAGTGCTGGCGGCCTTCGTCGAGGACGCTGAGGAAGCCGGCGCCATCGGCTGGGATGGAGACGAGGGTGCGGGCGTGGAGGCCGCCGGAGGCCTGGGCGAAGAGCTCTCCCTGCGGGTTGTTGCGGAGGCGGTAAAAGTGGATCTCGACGGGGATGCGGTTAGGGGGTGGTTTGGCGGCGGGGTCTTTCTGGGCGGCGGCCGGGGTAGCGGTCGGGGCTGGGGGTTGGGCTGAGGCTTGGGTGGCGGTCTGGGCGGCGGTCTGGGCGGCGGTCTGGGATGCGGTCTGGGCGGCGGTCTGGGCGGCGGTCTGGGCGGCGGTCTGGGCGGCGGCGTAGGCGCGGGTTCCGGGGCTGGGGGCGCGCTCGGGCTCGGCGGGGCGGAGGTGGTCGAGGGACTCGACGATGAGCAGGCTGGCATCGGGTGAGAGGAGGACGGCGCCGATGGGCCTGGGGCTGGAGAGGAGCGGGTGCTCCTGAAAGGCGTTGCCGGACTTTAGGTCGAGCAGGGGGGAGATGGTGGTGAGGCGGTCGCGGACGCGGAGGAGGAAGTGACCGTTGCCGAGAGGCCAGAGGTATTGCGCGGGGTCGTGGAGGCGCCAGGCGGTGCGTGCGAGGACCTCTCCGGAGGGGAGATCGAGGAGCACGGCGTCGATGCTGCGGTCCGTATCCTCGGGCGGATCGTCGGGGATGCGCTTGAGCAGACGGCGGACACTGAAGGTGACGAGGAGGTGGCGGTCGTCGACGAAGTTGAGGGTGAGGATGGAGGCGCCGGAGGAGAGAACCGGGGGGGAGAAGGGGACGTAGCCGAGGGATTCGAGGGGGATGCGGCTATCGGGGGGGCGGGTGGCGGGGAGGAGAAGGGGAGACGAGAGGGCGAGAAGGAGAAAGGCCAGGAGGCCTGGGCGACGGCGGGACGGGATGGAAGTCTGGGGAACCGGCATGGCGATGGAGACGTAGATCTACTGTTGCATGGACGTGCGGCGGATGCCCTCGGACTCGCCCTCGCTGACTTTTGGATGTTTGACGGGGCGGCATGAGGTTGGTTGCGGGTGTTACAAAGTGTTTGGGGTGGAGATCCCCCGGGGGAGAGTGCATGTCGGATTGGGGTTGTGCCGGGTTGTTGGCTGGGGGAAGGGCGGGTTTGGGCGAGGCGGCGGATTTCCGTAGAGAAGCGGGTCGGTTCGCTGCGCTCAGGATGACAGAAAGAAAGGCAAGTGCAAGCGGGAAAGGCAGGTCCTCCGCTGCGGGACGGAGGGCAAGAGCAAATACAGAGGTTCTTTCCCTTCGGCGGGCTCAGGGTCAGGATGACGGCGTGGGACGAGCAACGGCGAAGGCAGGGACAGAGGCAAACGCAGGTCCTTCGACTTTTCTCAGGATGACACTGATGGGGAGAAGGGGGCTGGTGTTGGTGGCCGGGATGATGATGTGCGGGGGGGTGGGGTTTGCGCAGCAGCCGGCGGGTGGCGGTGCGCCTAGCACTGTGCCTAGCACTGCTGCAGGAGTTGCGGCGAGCCCGGCGGTGGAGCAGGTGTACAAGCCGATCCCGGGGTTCGATACCAGCTCGATCGATGCCAAGGCGGATCCTTGCAATGACTTTTACAAGTTTGCCTGCGGGCACTTCGCGGCGAATCATCCGATTCCGGCGGACCAGACGGAGTCGGATATCTTTTACTCGCTCTATAACGTGAACACGCAGTCGCTGCGCGGGATTCTGGAGAAGGCGGCGGGGGGCGGGGAGGGGCGGTCACCGGACGAGCAGAAGATCGGGGACTACTACAAGAGCTGCATGGACACGGAGGCGATCGAGAAGAAGGGGCTGGCCCCGGTGCAGCCGCTGCTGGGTGAGATCGACGGGCTGGGGAACGGGATGCTGGCGAAGCGGGACCTGCCGCCGCTGATCGGGCGCTTGCAGCGGCAGGGTGTCGATGTGTTCTTCGGATTTGGGGAGCAGCAGGACCTAAAGGATGCGACCAAGCAGATTGCGGTGGCAAGCCAGAGCGGGCTGGGCCTGCCGGAGAAGGACTACTACCTGCGGACGGGGGCGAAGGACGAGGAGATCCGCAGGCAGTATGTCGCGCATGTGGCGAAGATGCTGACGCTGGCGGGGAGCACGCCGGAGAAGGCGCAGAGGGATGCGGACGCGATCCTGCGGTTTGAGACGTCGCTGGCAAAGGCGAGCCTGGGGGTGGTGGATCTCAGGGACCCGGAGAAGACGTATCATCTCCAACCGATCGCTACGTTTGAGAGGACGATGCCGTACGTGAACTTCGCGGCCTTCGAGGATGCGATGCATGCGCCGCATGTGGCGGAGATCAACAATGCGACGCCGGAGTTCTTCCCTGCGCTGATGAGCGCTGTTCGCGACACGGATATGGGAACGCTGAAGGCGTACATGCGGTACCACCTGTTGACCTCGGTGGCGAGCCGGTTGCCGAAGGCGTTGGACGGGGAGAACTTCGATTTTTACAGCCGCAAGCTAAATGGGCAGCCGGAGCAGCCGGCGCGGTGGAAGCGGTGCTCGAACACGGTGAATGCGGCGATGGGCGAGGCGCTGGGGAAGGTGTATGTGGAGCAGTACTTCGCCGGAGACAGCAAGGCGAAGATGCTGGAGATGGTGCATGACATCGAGCACGCGATGGACGTGGATATCGACAGTCTGGAGTGGATGAGCGCGACGACGAAGCTGCGGGCCAAGGAGAAGCTGAACGCGGTGGCGAACAAGATCGGCTATCCGGAGAAGTGGCGGGACTACAGCTCGCTTACAGTAAAGCCCGACGATGCGCTGGGCAATCTGCTGCGGGCGCAGGCGTTTGAGAATGACCGTCAGCTAAACAAAATTGGGAAGCCGGTGGATCGCGGGGAGTGGGGGATGACGCCGCCGACGGTGAACGCGTACTACGACCCGAGCATGAACGACATCAACTTTCCGGCGGGGATCCTGCAGCCGGCGTTCTATGACAAGAGCCAGGAGGATGCGGTGAACTATGGGCACATCGGGGCGGTGATCGGGCATGAGCTGACGCACGGGTTCGACGACCAGGGCAAAAAGTTCGACGCGAAGGGGAACCTTTCGGACTGGTGGACGGCGGAGGATACGAAGAAGTTCGAGGTGCGGACGGACTGCATTGCGAATGAGTATGGCGGGTTCACGGCGGTGGACGATGTGAAGGTGAATGGAAAGCTGACGCTGGGGGAGAACACGGCGGACAACGGCGGTCTGGTGCTGGCGTACATGGCGTACCTGGACCGGGCGAAGAAGGAGGGCGTGGATCTGACGGCGAAGAAGGACGGGTATACGTCTCCGCAACGGTTCTACATCGCGTATGCGCAGAACTGGTGCGAGAACGCGCGGCCGGAGAGTGTGCGGACGCAGGTGCTGCAGGATCCGCACGCGCCGGATCACTTCCGGGCGAATGGAGCGATTGTGAACCAGCCGGGATTTGGGGAGGCGTTTGGGTGCAAGAAGGGGTCGGCGATGGTGCCGGTGGGGAGTTGCCGGGTGTGGTGATAGAGGCAAGGCAGAGAGGCAAAGGCAGAGAGACAAAGCAGAAAGGCAAAGCAGAGAAACAGAGCAGAGGGTAGGCGCGGGCTTCTGAGGCGAAAAGGTGCCTTCTTTGCTGTGCTGTTTCGTATTTCCGTTTTGTATTTTTGTTCCGTACTTCTGTTTTGTATTTCTGTTTTCTTCCTGTTTTCTTATTTCTGTTTTGTTTCCTGTTTCGTACTTCTGATTCCTGCTCCTTGCTCCTTCGGTTAGGTGTGCGAGAGTGGAGGTATGGGTGGTGAGGGACACGGGCGGCATCGGGGGTGGGGGTTTGCGGCGTGTGCGCTGGCGAGCTGTTTCTGGGGGTGCGGGTTTTTCTTTGGGAAGATCGCGCTGGCGGAGATGGGATCGCAGTTCATGGTGCTGTACCGGTTTCTGTTTGCGATGGCTCCGCTGCTTCCGTTGCTGATCACGCATCGGCCGAGTTTCAGCCGGAGGGACTGGGGATTGCTGGCCTTGGCGTCGCTTCTGGGAGTTCCGGTGCAGTTCCTAATCCAGTTTTATGGGCTCTCGCTGACGACGGTGAGTCATGCGTCGCTGATGGTGGGGATGATGCCGGTGATCCTGGCGGTGGGTGCAACGGTGTTCGCGCACGAGCGGATGGACGGGGTGGGGTGGGCGGCGCTGGCGGCATCGACGACGGGAGCGGCGCTGATTGCGCTGAGTGGACGGAGCGGGCAGATGGCGGCGGGCGCGTTGACAGGGGATCTGCTGGTGGTGCTGTCGCTGGCCATTGCGCTGTTCTGGATTCTGCTGAACAAGCGGCTGATGGGGCGGCAGAGCCATGTGGTGGTGACGGTGTATGGGCTGGCGATGGGGACGGCGATGCTGACGATCTGGGTTCCGCTGCGGTACGGGATGCCTCCGGTGGCGACGATTTCGGGGCGGGCGTGGATGGCGCTGGCGGCGAGTGGGGTGCTGTGCACGGCGACGACGACGCTGCTGTGGAACTGGGGGATGACGCAGGTACCGGCGTCGCAGGCGGGGGTGCTGCTGAACATGGAGCCGCTAATCGGGAGCCTGTTGGGCGTGCTGGTGCTGAAGGAGAGGCTGGGGCCGAGTGCGTGGGTGGGTGGAGGGATGATCCTGGTGGCCGCGGTGACGTTGACGACGCGGGGGGAGCGGGGGCGGGTGGCGGAGGAGGCGGGTGTTGGGGCCTAGTTGCTGTCCCGTATGGCGAGTAGCTATGGTGCGAGGGCGCGAGGCGGCGGTGTGCTACCGTCTGTCTGAATGCTCTGCTTACGGTTGGTTGGCCTTGCTCTCCTGTTGACGGCTGTCTCTGCAATGTTCCCGACTGTCTCTGCAATGGCCCAGTCTCCGCAGCAGGAACCGGCGTATAGCCGCAAGAACAGCTTTGGCGCGTTTGGGGAGTATTCGAACACGTCAAGTCGCATTCTTTTCGGCAATGCGCAGCAGCGGAAGCTGCTGACCTTCGGTGCGAGTTACGGGCGAAGGGTCCTGCTGCGGCCGCTGGTGGATCTGCAGTATTTTGCCGAGGTTCGGCCGTTGATGTTTGAGAGTGACCCCCTGGTCCACGAGACAGTCACGACCACCTTTTCCAGCACTGGAACGCAGGTGAATCAGTCCACGTATCGAGAGGTCGAGAGGTGCCGTTCGGGTCTGCTGTTCAGCAGCAGCGGCAAGTTCCCAGACGGTGTCTCCTTTACGAGCGTGGGAACTGCTACCTGTGGGCGGCAATGGACCATTGGCGAGGGGATAAGCCCCGCGGGGTTGAAGGTGAATCTGCTGCCGCGGCATTCGGTTCAACCGGTGTTTACGGCTCTGATCGGCTACATGTTTTCGGCGCAACACATCCCTGTCGACAGTGCCGGCTCGTTCAACTACACCCTTGAGTTTGGCGCGGGCGTGGAGCTCCATCACTCGCGGGAAGATTCTGGGAGCCTGCTTGGCAAACGGTCGGCTCGAGCGGAGTACCGCTACCATCACATCTCGAACAAACATACGGCTGATTCGAACCCCGGGATCGACAACGGGCTTGTCCAGATCACGTATGCCTTTGGCCGCTAAGCTGGCCGCCTGCGGAAAGCGCTGATGCGCGGGTTGGGCGGAGCAGTCAGGAGACGACGGTGGCGTCCTGTGCGAGGGTGAGCGCGCGGCTGACGCGGTGCCAGCGGAGGAGCAGGATGCAGCCGGCGAGGGTGAGGGCGAGGGAGAGGCCGAGCCAGAGGCCGCGGGCGCCCAGGTGGCGGTGGAAGCCGAGGTAGATGCCGGTGGGAAGTCCAAGGAGCCAGTAGCAGCAGAGGTGGGTGATGAGGCCGGAGTGGGTGTCGCCTGCGCCGCGAAGAGCGCCGATGACGGTGACCTGGAGGCCATCGCAGATCTGAAAGATGGCGGCGACGGCGAAGAGGGGGACGGTCGCGGCGATCACTGCTCTGTCGGGTGTAAAGATGCGGGCGATGGCGTGCGGGACAGCGAGGTACATGAGGGCGGCGGCGAGCATGACGACGCCGCTGAGGGCGAGGGCGGTCCAGCCGGCGGCGCGGGCGGCGGGGGCGTCGCGGCGGCCGATGGCCTGTCCGACGCGCACGCTGGCGGCGGCGGAGATGCCCATGGGGATCATGAAGGTGAAGCTGATGACGTTGAGGGCGATCTCGTGGCCGGCGAGCGGGACGGGACCGAAGGTGGAGATGAGAAAGGTGACGACGGCGAAGATGGCGATCTCGACGAGGATGGTGGCGCCGGCGGGGAGGCCGAGGTGGAGGAGGCGTTTGAGAAGGCGGGCTTCGGTGCGGAGGGAGATGCGGGTGAGCCCGTAGGCGTGGCGGCGGTTGAGGATGGCGATAGACCCGATGAGAAAGAGGGCGAGGTAGAGGCGGGCGAGGGAGGTGGCGAGGCCGGAGCCGACGACACCGAGGCCGGTCCAGCGGAGCTGCGTGTGGAACGGGAGGCGCCAGCTGTGGCTGTAGATGAGCAGCCAGTTGAAGAGGAGGTTGACGAGGTTGGCGGAGATGAGCGCCCCGGCGATGGGGCGGACGTGGTTGAAGGCCTGGAGGTAGCGGCGGAGGGCGAAGTAGAGCAGGAGCGGGAGGATGCCGAGGTTGAGGGCGCGCAGGGTGGCGATGGCGCCGGCGCGGACGGTGGGGTCGGCGGGCATGCGGGCCATGCCAATGGGGGCGAGCGAGAAGATGGCGGTGAGGAGGGCGGCGATGGCGATGGCGAGGACGAGGCCGTGGAGGAGCCAGCGGTTGGCTTCGTGGAGTTTGCCGGCTCCGTGGGACTGGGCGAGGACGGTATCGAGGCCGAGGAGGATGCCGGCGAGGCCGAAGGCGATGGTGTTGAAGAGGATCTGGGCGAGTGCGACGGCGGACATGGCGATGGCGGCGTCCGGCAGGCGGCCGACCATCATGGTGTCAACGAGGCCCATGAGCATCCATCCGATCTCGGCGAGGACGAGCGGAAGGGCGAGGTGGAGCATGGGGCGGAGTTCGTGGCGGAGATTGGGGAGGAGAGGCATGAGAGTTCGCGGCGCAGCGGAGGGGGTACCCCCGAGGTTGGTGAGCCTAAAATTCCTGATGCGGAAGGGAGTACGGAAGAAAGTCTTACCGGTCCATGATAGCTGCCGGGCGGGGAGATCCGCGCCAGGCGTATGTTGTGGCTGCTGTGAGCGATGCGGGAAGTGGGCGCTTAACGTTGGCGATGGACGGCGGCTTGGCGAGATGGGCGCTGGGTTTGTTGCCATGCGGTGTACCCAAGGATTGATTGGGCCTGTTGACGTATTCCTTCCGCAGGTTGGACCTTGCCAATAAAGGTTTCGTAAGTGGTTTGCGCCTAGGCGTTTAGAAATGCCCATACAGGCCCGGATGAGAGAATAGCCAGGTGAATGATGAGACTCAGAGTATGCCCGCGGTGCGGATGATTGCGTTGGATATGGATGGGACGCTGCTGGGAGAGGGCGGACAGGTGAGCGCGCGGAGCCTCCAGGCGATTCGGGCGGCGGAGCAGGCGGGGATGGAGGTGGTGATCGCGACGGGCCGGCGGCACAGCTATGCGATGAAGCTGCTGCGGGGGTTGGGATTTCGCGAGGAGAGCGTGCTGGTGAGCTCGAACGGAACGGTGACGCGGACGGTGGGCACGAGGTTGATCGAACGGACGCACATGTCCCGGGAGACGGCGGCGTGGATGTGCGGGCATGTTCAGGAGTTTCGCAATGCTCTGGTGGTGACGTTCGACATGGTGGAAGCGGGCGGGGAGGAGGCGCGCGGGGCGCTGGTGGTGGAGGATTTGGAGGAGCTGCACGGGAGCATCGCGAAATGGATCGTGGCGAACGAGCGTTACATCGCGCAGGTGCGGCCGATCGAGCGGGCGCTGGATGCAGGTGAACCGATCCAGATGATGCTGTGCGGGACGGTGGAGCGGATGCGGCGGGCAGAGGCTCGGCTGGTGGAGGATGCGCGGGTGCTGGGGGTGGGCGAGGCGATGCGGAAGGGGGTGGAGATCGTGCTGCACCGGACGGAGTATCCGGAGCGCGGCCTGTCAATCCTGGACATCCTGCCGGCGGGTTGCAGCAAGGGCGCCGCGCTGCTGCGGCTGGCGGAGCGACGGGGGGTGGGGGCGGAGGAGATGATGGCGATCGGGGATAACTGGAACGATCTGCCGATGCTGGAGGTGGCTGGTTATCCCGTGCTGATGGGGAACGCGCCGGAGGAGCTGAGAGAGATGGCAATGGAGCGGGGGTGGGAGATTACGGGGCGGAACGGCGAGGATGGGGTGGCGCAGGCGATCGAGCGGGTGCTCGGGCGACGGCAGGACGAGGGTGTGGCTTTTGAAGAGGTGGCGGAGGCGTCTGTCTAATTTTCTGTCTCCTTAGAGACTTTTCTCCGGGTACAGGCTTTGAGGTGATGGTGCTTTTGCGGGATCCGCAGCCGGGGGCGTGGGTGGTAGGCTCAGTTTTGACGATGACGATGCGCTTCTCTGTGCGGATTTTGATGGCCTGCTGCCTGCTCTTCGGAGCGGGATCGAGCTTGCGCGCGATGGAGCACGTGACGCTGCGAAACGGGTTTGAGCTGGATTGCGAACGGCGGGAGACGGCGGGGGAGCGGGTGCGGCTGTACCTGTCGGCTTCGGTGGGGGGAACGGGCGTCGACGCGGGAGCAAACTACGTCGAGGTGGCGAGCGATGCGGTGGTGCGGGTGGAAGCGTTGCCGGAGCCGATGACGCGGCCGGTGGCGGCTGGGGCAGTGCGAGGGGGATCCCGTGCGACGCCGAGCGCGGCCGATCTGCACCAGATGCTGGCGCATGCGGGGGTGCAGCACCGGGTGGATGAGGATCTGCTGGCGAGCGTGGTGCGGGCGGAGAGTGGAGGGCGGGTTGCGGCGGTATCGCGGGCGGGAGCGCGCGGCTTGATGCAGCTGATGCCGGCAACAGCGGCGGCGATGGGGGTGAAGGATGCCTTTGTGGCGGAGCAGAACATCGATGGGGGATCGGCTTACCTGGACTGGCTGCTGACGCGATACCACGACGATATGGCGATTGCGCTGGCGGCGTATAACGCGGGGCCGGCGGCGGTCGACCGATGGCACGGGGTTCCGCCGTACCGGGAGACGCGGGCGTATGTGGCGCGGGTCATCCGGGAGTTCAACCGGCGCAAGCTGGCGGAGACATCCGCCGCGCGCTAAGCAGAGGATCTGGGAGACGGAATGCAGGGACGCCGGGGCGCGATCTGGTTGCTGGGGGCGATCGCGCTGGTGGCGGTGGTGGTTGTTCTCAAGCGCGTTCAATTCGGATGGGGGATGTTCTGGCAGCAGCTCGGGCAGCTGAGCTGGTGGCATATCGTCGCGGCGGTGGCACTGATCTGGGGGACGTACTGGCTGCGGGCGGTGCGTTGGGCGGAGTTCTGCCGCGCGACGAAGAGGGTGCGGGCACGGGAGCTGGTGGGACCGCAGTTTGTGGGGTTCACCGCGGTAGCGATGTTTGGGCGGCTGGCGGACCTGGTGCGGCCGTATCTGCTGGCGCGGCGGACGGGGCTGACGGTGAGCTCGCAGGTGGCGGTGTATACGGTTGAGCGGATGTTCGACCTGGGAGCGGCGGCGGTGGTCTTCTCGAGCGCGCTGGCCTTTTCGCCGGCGGGGCTTGAGCATCGGGACAGGTTTGTCCGGGTGGGTGCCGGCAGCCTGGCGGCAACGCTGGCGCTGGCGGTGTTTGCGGTGACGGTGCGGATGAAAGGGGAGGATGTGGCGGCCTGGGCGGGAGGCCGGTTGGAGAGGCTTTCCCCGAAGCTGGCGGCGGGTGTGGTGGAGAAGATCCTGGGGTTTCGGGAGGGGCTGCGGGCGGTATCTTCCGTGCGTGAGTTTGCGGTGGCGCTGGCGATCTCGCTGACGATGTGGGTGATGATCGGCGGGGCGTACGTGGAGACGGCGCACGGTTTCGTCGCGACTCCGGAGCTGGCGGGGCTGAGCTTCTCGCGAACGATGCTGCTGATGGCGGTGAGCCTGGGGGGGTCGCTGGTGCAGCTGCCGGTGCTGGGATGGTTTACGCAGATTGCGGTGATGGCGACGGCGATGCACGGGTTCTACCGAGCGCCGGTGGAGGCGGCTACGGCTTGCGCGGCGACGATACTGGTCGTGACGACGTTGAGTATTGTGCCATTGGGACTGTGGTTTGCGCGGGTGGAGGGCGTGAGCCTGAGGGGTGTGGCGGGTGAGAGTGGGGCGGCGGGTAAGAGCGACGAGCCGTTGGAACTGGATTCCTCTGCCTCACAGCGATAGAGAGCGAGCCGTTGGCCTGATTCCGAAGACTTTACGAAAGAAAGACTGCCCCTAGTTGTCCTCTTCCATGATGGCGAGGTCCCAGGGAGCGAGGCTTACACTGCTTTGTTTGGGCGTGGCATGGGCGGTGAGCAGATCATGGGCGGGGCCGTAGGCGTAGGTGAAGGTCGCGGGGGAGTTCGAGTAGTTCAGGTAGAAGTGCAGGTGTTTGCCGGCCGGGTTGGCGCCGTGTTTGACGCGCACGGAGGAGGGCAGCGCCTGGTCGGAGCCGGTGAGGCCGGAGTCGCGGAGGACGTCGAGGACCATGGCCTGCTGGAGGGCGTCGGAGAGCATGGTGCCCTCGTAGGTGAGGGCGCCGGAGCCGAACTGGTTGCGGGTGATGGCGGGCCATCGACCGAAGAAGGGGTGGTCGTAGAAGGCGAGAGGTTTGGCGGTGGTGAGCTGGAGGAACTCCGCCCAGGTGCTGACCTTGTTGGCCTCGGGAGCGACGTGGAGGGGATCTTCTTTGAGAGCGAGGGGATGCTCGAGGTTGGAGAACTCCTGGTAGGTGAAGCCGGCGGCGGCGCGGAGGGGCCCGGGGGCGCGTTCCCAGCGGACGGCGGAGTTCTCATTGGTGAAGGCGCTCTTGAAGGTCATGAGGACGTGGCCGCCGTTGTGGACGTAGTCGGAGATCTTTTTGAGCAGAGCGTCATCGGCGACGTAGAGGGCAGGGACGATGAGGAGTTTGTACTGCGCGAGGTTGGCGGCGTCGGATTTCACGGTCTCGGGAAAGACGAAGTCGGCGCCGACGTTGGCGTTGTAGAGGGAGCGGTGGAGCTGGGAGAGGATTCCGTTGTAGCTGCCGGAGGCCTTTCCGGGGGTCCAGCCGGGGCCTTCCTGGCGTTCGAAGGGCATGAAGCCGAGGGCGTTCGAGGAGTCGACGCTGTAGAGGATGGCGACCTGATTTTTAATCTGCAGATTCACGATCTCGGGGCCGACTTTTTGGAGCTCGTGGGCGATGCGGGAGACCTCGGCATAGGCGCGGTTGGGCTCGAGATCATGCGAGAGGACGCCCTTCCAGTAGGTCTCCTGGCCGGCGTGGATGGAGTGCCAGTGCCAGTACTCGACCATGTTGGCGCCGGAGGAGAGGTCGGTGTAGACGTCGAGACGAAGCTGGCCGTCGTACGGCGGGAACTGGCCGGTGGAGTCCCAGCCGAGTGTCTGCGCGTTGGTCTCGGTCACGAGGTAGTTGCGATGCTTGAGGGAGCGGGAGAAGTCGCCCTGCATGGCCTGGAAGGCGCCGTCGAGGTGGTCCTGGGTTCCGTGGTAGATGTTGTCGGCGATGACGTCGATGGACTTGGCGACCTCGAGTTCGTTGACATCGAGCTTCATCATGGAGCCGTAGTCCTGGGTGACGAACTGGTCGGGTCGGCGGGATTTGCGGACGAGCGCGGCCTGGAAGGCGAGGAAGCTGGTGACGCGCATCTGCTGCCAGCGGGACCACTCGAGTTTGTAACTGGTACTGGTCGCGTTGTCGCGGGTGGGCATGTCGGCCCAATCGTTGACGTCCTGGCCCCAGTAGTTGAGGAGCCACGCTTTGTTGAGGGCGTCGGTGGTGCCGAACTTCTGTTTGAGGTGGTCGACGAAGCCGGCGAAGACGTCCGGGTTGGAGGCGCCGTAAGAGGCGGTCTCGTTGTCGATCTGCCAGCCGATGACGGCGGGGTTGTCCTTGTAGTGGGCGACCATGTTGGTGATGACGCGCTCGGCGTAGAAGCGGAACTTCGGGTTATCGGTGTCCATGTTCTGGCGCATCCCGTAGCCGACAGAGGCTCCGCCGAGGGGACGGGCGTAAAACTCGGGATGGGCCCTGGCCATCCAGGTGGGCATGGAGTAGGTGGGGGTGCCCATGATGACCTTGATGCCGGCCTTGCCCATGGCATCGACGACGTGATCCATCCAGGCGTACTCGAACCGGCCGTCGGCCGGCTCCCAGAGGCTCCAGGTGGACTCGCCCATGCGGACGACGGAGATGCCGGCCTCGTGCATGAGGGCGACATCCTTTTCGAGGCGGCCGGGCTGGAGATCGGCGGGCATGTACTCGTTGTAATAGGCGGCTCCGTAGAGGACGTTGGGGAGGATGGCGCCGGGAGGCGGCGGCTGGGTCTGCGCCCCTGCGGGGAGGACGAGAGCGGACGCGAGGCAGGAGGCTGCGAGGGCGAGAGTGCCGCGCTTGACGAAGAAGGGGGTGCTGGGGGTGCGCATAGGGTGGTGAACTCCCGGGGGCCGGCAGGATCTCCCGGAACGTATTCCGGATGAAAGCTGCCCCCCCCGGGAATACTCTCACGTGTGCGGGAGTCCGAGGCTGGTGTGGCGGGTTGGGAACGAGGATTCGGGAAGGGCTCCGGAAGGCGATGCTTAGTGCCGGGTCTCTGCTCCGCCGACGGGCTGAACGGCGAGGTCGCCCAAGCCGAGGCGACGATGGAAGAGATCGAAGACGAGGCGGTAGAGCTGGAGGGCGAGTTCGGGATCGTAGCGCGCACCCTCGTCGCGCAGGAAAGCGTGGGCCCCGTTGACCTCATGCCAGCTGAACTTCGCGTCGACCTCATTGAGACGGGTGAGGACCTCCATGCGGCCTTCGAGGGGAATGTGCGGATCCTGGCGGCCCCACAACATGAGGAGCTCGCCGCGGATATCCTTGGCGCGTTCGAGCGAATCGTCGTGTGCGCCTTTGCCGAGGCCGCCCTTGTGGATGTCGGTGGCGTAGAAGCAGGCGGTGGCGAGGACGCCGGGGTTCATGGCGGCGCGGAAGGCGAGGTGGCCGCCGATGCAGATGCCCATGGCGCCAAGCTGGCCGGTGCAGTCGGGGCGGGATTTGAGGTGATCGAGGACGGCGCGGGCGTCGGCGTCGTAGCTCGCGAGCTCCTTGGTGGTCTTCCACTGGTTGCCGCGATCGGAGCCGGCCTGGTCGTAGGCGAGGACGGTGCCGGGTGCTTCGAACTCATGGTAGATCTCGGGCGTGGCGACGATGTAGCCATGGCCGGCGAGCATGGCGGCGGTGCGGCGGATGGGGCCGGTGACCTGGAAAATTTCCGAGAAGAAGACGATGCCGGGGTATTTGCCGGGGGCCGCGGGGCGGAAGATGTGGGTGCGCATGGGGCCGTATGGGGTGGGGAGATCCGCCTGCTCGTCGACGATGACCATGTCTGGTTTGCTCCGTTGGCTATTCTAATGACCCGAGGAGGGCTGTACGCATGGGGCGCGTTGCGGTGTACGGGACGTTGGTGATAGCGACGATAGGGGCGGGGCTCCTGCTGCGGTTTGCGCCGCTCGGGCTGCCGGCATTGGTTGTGAAGTATGGCGGATCGACGATGTGGGCACTGACGATTTATTGGGTGCTTGCGGTGTTGCTTGCCCGGTGGCAGCCGTGGCGGGTGCTGGTCGTTGCCGGGGTGATTGCGACGGCGGTGGAGTTTTTCAAGCTGTATCGCTCGCCGGAGGTGGATGTGTTTCGTTTGACGCTGCCGGGGATTTTGCTGTTGGGGCGGTACTTTTCGGTATGGGATATTGCCGCGTACTGGGTGGCGATTGGGGTGGGGGGCTGGGCTGGTGGACGCGAGCGTCATACGTTCGAGGAGGAAGGGAGTTCTGCAGAAATTTGTGTCGTGAGCTTGGGAATTCTGAATGTGGAGACTGGGAATTTCGTCTACTCGGAGTATGGCCAATTTGGCGATCTTGGACTGCCATGCCGGAGCGGGTGAGAAACTATCGTTTTTGGCATAACGATCAGAAGTAAAGGGACGACTGCTGGGGATCTGACGTTTGCGGTAGAGAAGCGGGTCCGTTCGCTGCGCTCAGGATGACAGCACGAAGGACAAAGCGAGGCAGAGGCAGGGTCTCTCTGTGATGGCCGCCACTGCTAGAATCGATTTATCCGATGAAGTGTCCGTATTGTGGTTTTGCCCAGGATCGAGTGGTGGATTCGCGTGAAACCAAGGACGCGGATTCGATTCGGCGGCGGCGGGAGTGCGAGGGGTGCAACAAGCGGTTTACGACGTATGAGCGGATCGACGAGATCCCGTACATGGTCGTGAAGAAAGATGGGCGGCGGGAGAAGTTCGACCGGCAGAAGGTGCTGAACGGGCTGCTGCATGCGTGCTCGCGGAGGCCGGTGCCGGCGTCGCGGCTGGGCGAGATTGTGGATGAGACCGAGGCGTTTGTGGTGGATTCGGCGGAGCGGGAGCGTTCGACCAGCGAGGTGGGCGAGTTGATTATGGCGCGGTTGAAGGATATCGATACGGTGGCGTATATCCGGTTTGCGAGTGTGTATCGGGATTTCAAGGATGTGCGTGAGTTCAAGGCGGAGCTGGAAGAGCTGCTGAGCGGGAAAGACACGAAGAAAAGGTAAGGCGGGCTATGGCGGAGATGAAGGGCGCGAGGTCTGAAGGGGAGAAGCGGGCGCACAAGATCACGCTGATTCCGGGGGATGGGATCGGGCCGGAGGTTTCGGGCGCGGTGGTGGAGATCCTGGAGGCAGCCGGCAGGGCGACTGGGGTCAGCTTCGACTGGCACCGGTTCGATGCGGGCGCGGACTCGTATGAGAAGACGCGGGAGTACATCCCCAAGGCGCTGTATGAGTCGATCGAGGAGAACCGGGTGGCGCTGAAGGGGCCGGTGGCGACTCCGGTGGCGGGCGGGTTCTCGTCGATCAACGTGACGCTGCGGAAGAAGTTCGACCTGTATGCGAATTTTCGGCCGGTGAAGAATCTGCCGGGGCTTCAGACGAAGTATCCGGGGATCGACCTGGTGATCGTGCGGGAGAATACCGAAGGGCTTTATGTGGGTCTGGAGCAGGAGATCGTGCCGGGGGTGGCGACGGCGCTGAAGGTGACAACGGAGAAGGGGTCGACGCGGATTGCGCGGTTTGCGTTCGAGTATGCGCGGAAGATCGGGCGCAAGAAGATCCATGCCATTCACAAGGCGAACATCATGAAGAAGACGGACGGGCTTTTTCTGGCGTGCGCGAGGAAGGTGGCGGAGGAGTATCCGGAGATTCAGTATGCCGAGCACATTGTCGATAACACGTGCATGCAGCTGGTGATGAACCCGTGGCAGTATGACGTCTTACTTACCGAAAACCTTTACGGGGATATTCTGAGCGATCTTTGCAGTGGCCTGGTGGGTGGGCTGGGGCTGGTTCCGGGGGCGAACCTGGGGGCGGATTGCGCGATCTTCGAGGCGGTTCACGGATCGGCGCCGGACATTGCGGGCAAGGGGCTGGCGAATCCGACGGCCCTGCTGCAGAGCGCGGTGCTGATGCTGCGGCATATCGATGAAGTGGCCACGGCGGAACTGGTGCAGTTCGGGATGGAGCAGGTGTACCGGGCGGGCAAGACGCTGACGCGGGATGTGGGCGGAAAGGCTGGGACTGTCGAGTTCAAGGAGGCGGTGCTGGAGGCGATGGAGGCCGGAAAGGTGGAACAGGTTTGAGGAAGGCGGGAGTGATGAGAGGTGGGCGTGTTTGGCTGGTGTCGGCGGCAGGGCTGCTGCTGATAGGAGTGGTGCTGACCGGGTGCAAGCCGGATGCGGCGGTGCGGCGGGGCGAGGTGGTGGAGGGCGGGGGAAAGCCGGTAGCTTCGGCGAAGAGGCAGGCGGTTGATCCGGCTACGGCGGGCGCTGTGAGTGGGGTGGTGGGGTTTGTGGGCAATGCTCCGGCGCGGGTGAAGATCGACATGACGATGGACCCGGTGTGCGAGATGAAGGCGGGAGACAACTTTTCGGAGCAGTACCTGGTGAAGAATGGCAGGCTCGCGAATGTGTTTGTTTATGTGAAGAGCGGGCCGGCGATGGTGATGTCGACGGCGGCGAAAGATCCCGCACCGGTGGTGATGGACCAGAAGGGGTGCAGGTATACGCCGCATGTGATCGCGGTGATGCAGGGCGGGACGGTGGAGTTCCGGAACTCTGACCCGACGATGCATAACATCCACACGATGCCGGTGGTGGCGGGCAACGAGGTGATCGACGTTTCGCAGGGGCCGAACGGGGAGCCGCAGCGGCGAGTGTTTCGGGAGCCGGAGCTGATGTTGCCGGTGCGATGCAACAACCACCCTTGGATGAACGCGTTTCTGAATGTGTCGGCGACGCCGTTTTTTGCGGTGACTGGGGAGGATGGGAGCTTCAACCTCTCGGGGCTGCCGGCCGGGACGTACACCCTGGGTGCGGTGCATGAGAAGCTGGGCGAGCAGACGATCGAGGTCACAGTGGCGCCGCATGAGACGGCCAAGGCGGAGTTCAGCTTCCGTATGAAGTAGACTTTTGCGATCCGGATAGAACGAGCCAGGGCGCGCGGCTGATGGCCGACGGCGAACCCTGAGCGTATTCCTGAGAGGCCGTGAGGACCGATGAATCTGCATTCGTTGACGCTGGTGATCCATTCGCTTCCACTGTGGTTTCTTGTGTTTTCGCTTTTTTTGCCCCGGGTGGCGCTGGCGGTTGCGTGGCTGCAGGGGGTGCTGATTCCCTTCCACCTGCATGGGATCGTGCCGCTGGTAGTGGCGGTTTTGCTGCCTCGTGTGCTGATTCTTTACCTGATCTACATGGACCAGGGGCTGAGTCTGTGGTTTCTGATTCACCTGCTGGCGGCTCTGCTGGTGTGGGGCGGATCGGGTGGGTACAGGGCGCGGCGGAACCGGCGACGGGACGATTACTAGCGGTCGAGAGTGCGGGGGCCGGTGCTGGGTGACTCTGGGGTTAGAAGATGCCGGGGATGAGGCGTCTGGTGACCTTGCAGTAGGCCGTGTACTCGGAGCCGAAGGCCTCTTCGAGGGCCGTCTCTTCGACGCGAATGCGGTAGAGGATTGCCGCGGTTGGGAAGACGAGCAGGATGGCCAAGCCGGCCCAGTTGCGAGAGCGCAGGCCGGCGGCGAGGAAGATGACGAGTATGCCAAGGTAGGACGGATGCCGGACGACGCGGTACAGGCCTGCCCTGTACACAGTTTGCGACTTCTGAATGGCGACGTTGACACTGAAAGACTTGCCGAGCGAGAGGATGGCGGACCAGCGGAAGATAAGGGCGGCGCCCAGCAGGACTACGGTGAGCGGGCCCAGCCACGGGGATCCGCTGAAGTTGGCCGCCCGGAGCGCGCCGTGTGTCCAACTGGATGCGCCGATGGAACCGGCGATCGCAGTCCAGAGGATGAAGATCGATCCGCGATCCTGCGTCTTGCCTTCGCTCGGACAGGTGTGCGTCGAGATGGCGAGGGCAATCTCGGAGGCGGTCCAGGTCCAGAACAGCCATGGCCAGAGCATCGAGATGTGCATGGCACCCCCGTGTTTCCCTTGGTTAGTTCAGTGTACGAGGACACGATGCATGGTGTTCTCTGCCCTGTGCGTGGAAGCGTTGCGGCGGCGGGTGGCCGCTGTTGCTATGCTTGACTGATATGGAGCGACGTAAAATCGGTATCCTTGGCGCGACCGGCATGGTCGGGCAGCGATTTATCCAGATGTTGCACAAGCATCCGTGGTTTGAGATTGCGTGGCTGGCGGCGAGTGAGCGGAGCGTGGGCAAGACGTTTGGCGAAGCCTGCCGATGGAAGCTGGACACACCGCTGCCGCCCCAGATTGCGGCGATGACGATGCAGCCGAACGTGCCGGAGCTGGCCGTGGGCGAGCTGCCGAAGATCATCTTCGCGGCACTGGACGCGGCGATTGCGCGGGAGCTGGAGCCAAAGTTTGCGGCGGCAGGATGCGCGGTGATCTCGAACTCGAGCGCGTTCCGGATGACATCGGATGTGCCGCTGGTGGTGCCGGAGGTGAATGCGGACCATTTGCAGCTGATCGAGGCACAGAGCTGGCGAAGGGAGCATGACGGGCGGGGCGGGTTTGGCGGCTTTATTGTGACGAACCCGAACTGCTGTGCGATTGGGCTGGCGATGGCGCTGAAGCCGCTCGATGAGAGTTTCGGGATCGAGAGCCTGTTTGTCTCGACGATGCAGGCTGTCAGCGGGGCGGGGTATCCGGGTGTGGCTTCGCTCGACATCCTCGGCAATGTGGTGCCGTTCATCCAGAACGAGGAAGAGAAGCTGCAGGAGGAGTGCGGCAAGCTGCTGGGGCGGTATGCGGGGACGCATATCGATCTGCTGGACGCGAGGGTGAGCGCGCACTGCAACCGGGTGGCGGTGGAGGATGGGCATACGGAATGCGTGTCGATCAAGCTGAGGAAGAAGGCGACGCGTGAGGAGATTCTGCAGGCCTGGAGCGAGTTCAAGCCGCTTGAGGGGAAGCATCTGCCGAGCGCGCCGGACCAGCCGGTGGAGTTCGAGGGGGGAATCGACCGGCCGCAGCCGCGCCTGGACAGGATGCGTGGGAACGGGATGACGGCAACGGTGGGGCGGTTGCGGGAGTGCAGCCTGCTGGACTGGAAGTTCGTGGTGCTGTCGCACAACACAATTCGCGGGGCAGCGGGAGCGGCAGTGCTGAATGCGGAGGTGCTGGCGCGGATGGGCAAGCTGGACAAGATGGGTGCGGGACGGGATGCCGGGCGGGACACCGGACAGGACGCCGGGGCGGCGGCTACGGAGTTGAAGCAGGTGGCGGTGTGAGCGGGGTGCGCGAAGACCTGGTGGTGATGAAGTTCGGCGGGACGTCGGTCGAGGATGCGCGAGCGATGGAACGGACGGTGGCCATTGTGGAGGGTCGGCAGCGCAAAGGGCTGCGGGCGGTGGTCGTGGTTTCGGCGATGGCCAAGGTGACCGACCAGCTGCTGGCAGCGGCGGCGGCGGCGGGCAGGGGCGATAAGTTGAGCGCGCTGGCGATCTCTGCGCGGCTGCGGACGAGACATGTCGATACGGCGGCACAGCTGCTGGACGAGACGCGGTTTGCGGGGCTGCACGCGGTGCTGGGGAGTGAGTTCGACGGGCTGGACGATCTGTTGCGAGGGATTGCAGCGGTGGGCGAGCTGACACCCCGGACGAATGACCTGGTGGTGAGCTTCGGGGAGCGGACGTCCAGCCGGATGGTGGCTGAGGCGTTTGCGCAGAGGGGGCTCGATGGGGCGTACGTGGACGCGCGGACGTGCGTCATCACCGATGCGACTTATGGGAAAGCGATGCCGCTGGAGGCGGCGATCGAGGCGAGGCTGACGGAGTATGTTGTGCCGCTGGTCGAGGCGGGAAAGACACCGGTGATGGGCGGGTTTATCGGATCCACCATGGAAGGCGTGACGACGACGCTGGGGCGGGGCGGGAGCGACTATACGGCGGCGCTGGTGGGCGGCGGTCTCCATGCGGGCGCGATCGAGATCTGGACGGATGTGAATGGGATCATGACGACGGATCCGCGGATCTGTCCGGACGCCCTGCGGGTGAAGTCGATCAGCTTTGAGGAGGCGGCGGAGCTGGCTTACTTCGGGGCGAAGGTGCTGCATCCGGCGACGATTCTGCCGGCGGTGCAGAAGAGCATACCGGTGTATGTGCTGAACAGTCGGGATGCGGCGAACGAGGGGACGAAGATCACGGCGACGGCGCCGCACTGCAGGAGCCCGTTCAAGAGCATTGCGGCTAAGAAGCGGCTGACCATTATCGATGTGGTGGCGAGCCGGATGCTGATGTCGCACGGGTATCTGAAGGCGGTGTTCGATGTGTTCGACAAATACAAGTGCGCGATCGACATGGTTTCGACCAGCGAGGTGAGCATTTCGGTGACGGTGGACTCGAATGAGAAGCTGCCGGAGATCTGCGAGGAGCTGGGGCGGATTGCGGATGTGAAGTATGAGGGCCGGAAGGCGCTGATCTGCCTGGTGGGAGAGAATATACGTGGGCTGAACGGAGTTGCCGGGCAGGTGTTCACGGCGGTGAGCCATGTGAATTTGAGGATGATCTCGCAAGGTGCGAGCGAGATCAATATGAGCTTCATGATCGACGAAGAGGATGTGGAAGAGGCGGTGCGCAGCCTGCACCGGCACTTCTTCGCGGAGCCGGATGAGACGGTGTTCGATGTGGCGGCGCGGGTAACGGTGGAGAGCGGGATTTAGGAAGGGGCAGCGGATGCGATTACTGGTATTGGGACATGGGAAGACGGGCAAGCTGGTGGCGGAGGTGGCGGCGGAGCGGGGGCATGGCGTGCATGTGCTCGACGCGAAGGAGAACCGGGAGGCGACGGCGTTGACGCCGCCGTTTGTGGCGGGCTTCGACGTGGTGATCGACTTTACGACGCCCGAAGCGGTGCTGCAGAATATGCGGGCGTGCCTGGCCACGGGGGCGCGGATGGTGATCGGGACCACGGGATGGTACGAGAAGCTGGCCGACATGCGCGGGCTGGCCGAGCGGAAAAACGCGGGCCTGCTGTACGGCACGAACTTTTCGGTTGGCGTTCAGCTGATGTTTCAGCTAGCGAAGCAGATGGGCGCGGCGCTGAAGAGTGCCGGGTACGAGTTTTCGATTGAAGAGACGCACCACGCGACGAAGCTGGACTCGCCGAGCGGGACGGCGGTGACTTTGCGCGAGGTGGTGAGGGCGGCGACTGGCGCGAAGGAGGTGACGATCACCTCGAAGCGTGAGGGGGATGCGGCCGGAGAGCATGTGCTGCTGGCGAAGAGCGATGCGGACCGGCTGCTGCTGACGCATGAATCGACCTCACGGCGTGGGTTTGCCGAAGGTGCGGTTCGGGCGGCGGAGTGGATGTCGACGCGCCGGGGATGCTACGACTTCAAGGATATTTACGCGCAGATGTAGCGGCGGTTGATGTGGGAGGAATGGACATGAGTAGTAGCAGCGGAATGGGTATGGCGGAGACGCTGATGCAGCGCACCGAGATGTTGCAGGAGGAGTCGGAGACGACGTTCAGCAGGCTGACGTTTGACGAGAAGCTGGATCGCCTGGCAGAGGTGGCGGTGAAGGTGGGCCTGGGCCTGCGTGCGGGGCAGGAGATGCTGATGTCCGCGCCGATGGAGGCGCTGCCGCTGGTGCGCCGGATAACGGAGCACGCGTACAAGGCCGGAGCGGTGCTGGTGACGACGTTCTATGGGGACGACCCGAGCATCCTGGCGCGCTACCAACATGCCCCCGAGGCGAGCTTCGACTATGCGCCGGTGTGGCTGCAGGAGGCGATTGCGACGGCGTTCCGGAGCGGGGCGGCGCGGCTGGCGATTGCGGGGTCGAACCCGGCGCTGCTTTCGGGGCAGGATCCGGCGAAGGTGTCGCGAGCGAATGTGGCGATGTCGAAGGCGTCGAAGCCGGCGATGGAGCTGATTACCCGGCACGAGATCAACTGGACGATCGTGGCATCGGCGACGCCGGAGTGGGCGAAGCTGGTGTTTCCGGATGAGCCGGTGGAGGAGGCTGTCTCGAAGCTGTGGGACGCGATCTTCAGGGCGTCACGGATCGATGCGGACGATCCGGTGGCGCAGTGGAAGGAGCATGGGGCGCGGCTGAAGGCGCGGGTCGATGTGCTGAATGCGAAGCGGTTTCACTCGCTGCACTTCAGGAGTGCGGATGGGGGGACGGACCTGACCGTGGGGCTCGCGGATGACCATCTGTGGGCCGGTGGGGGAACGACGGCGGGCAATGGAGTCTACTGCCAACCGAATATTCCGACGGAGGAGTGTTTTACGACGCCGCACAAGGATCGGGTTGACGGTGTGGTGCGGGCGACGAAGCCGTTGTCGCACCAGGGGACGCTGATTGAGAACATCTCGGTGCGGTTCGAGGGCGGGCGGATCATCGAGGCGAAGGCGACTGCGGGCGAGGATGTGTTGAACCGGCTGATCTCAACCGATGATGGAGCGCGGCGGCTAGGAGAGGTGGCGCTGGTGCCGCACTCGTCACCGATTGCGCAGAGCGGGGTGCTGTTCTGGAACACGCTGTTTGACGAGAATGCGGCGAGCCATATTGCGCTCGGGCAGGCTTACTCGACGTGTTTGATTGGCGGCGAGAAGATGAATGAGGAAGAGCTCGCCGCGCTGGGGGCGAACTCGAGTTTGATTCATGTGGACTGGATGATTGGGTCGGGGGCGATGGATGTGGATGGGGTGCGCGCGGATGGGGCGAGTGAGCCGCTGATGCGGGCGGGGGAGTGGGTGCAATAACCGCAGGTCCCTTCGACTCCGCCTCGCGCGATGAACTGCACGAGGCTTTGCTCAGGACGACACTTATAGGGCGCCTCGGCTCAGGACGACGCCTGTTAGGAACCTCGGCTTTTGAAGTTTTCTGCCTGGACCCAGACACATTGAAGGGCAGGCGTAGAGTAGCGAGATTATGGAACTGAGCGGATGTGGGACAGCTTTAGTGACGCCATTCTGTCACGACGGATCGGTGGATGAGGCGGCGCTGCGGCGTCATGTGGTGTGGCAGGTGGAAAGCGGGATCGGGCTGCTGGTTCCGGCAGGAACGACGGGAGAGGCGAGCACGCTGACGGAGGCGGAATGGCTGCGTGTGGTCGAGATTACGGTGGAGACCGCGGCGGGGCGGGCGCTGGTGTTTGGGGGGTGCACGCATAACTCCACCGTCGAAGCGGTTGCGCGGGCGAAGAGACTGGCCGGAGTGAAGGGGCTGACGGGTGTGCTGACGGCGAATCCGCCGTACAACCGGCCGTCGCAGGAGGGGCAGTACCGGCATTTCCGGGCGATCGCGGAGGCGGTGGAGCTGCCGGTGCTGCTGTATAACATCCCGGGGCGGACGGGGGCGAATATCGAGCCGGGGACGGTATTGCGGCTGGCGGCTGAGGTGAAGAACATCGTCGGGATCAAAGAGTCGAGCGGGAATGTGGCGCAGATTACGGAGTTGCTGACACGAGTGGCGGTGGATGGGCCGGCCGGCTTCAAGGTGTTTGCGGGGGATGATGGGATGGCGCTGCCGGTGATTGCGGTGGGAGGCGTGGGCTTGATCTCGGTGGCTTCGAATGTGATTCCGGCGGAGATGTCGGAGATGGTGCGAGCGGCTCTGAGTGGGGATTGGGTGCGGGCGCGGGAGTTGAATGCGCGCTGGTTTCGGCTGATGCAGGCGCACTTCTGGGAGGCGAGTCCGGGGCCGGTGAAGGCGGTGCTGGCGATGATGGGCCGAGGGGACGATGTGTTGCGGCTGCCGATGATGCGGGTGAGCGAGGGGACGCGGGGGCGGTTGCGGGAGCTACTGCAGGAGTTGCTGGAAGGCGACACTTATTGAGGTAGAGGCGAAAGAGAAGGGCGAAAGAGAAGGGCAAGGCAGAGAGGTGGGGATGGCTGAGACGTTTCGAAATCTGCCGGTTTGGCAACGTGCCGTGCAGATGACGGTTCTGGTATATCGCGCGACTGAGCAGTTTCCGAAGGCGGAGGCGTTTGGATTGACGAGCCAACTCCGCAGGGCAAGTGTATCGGTGGCCAGTAACATCGCGGAGGGATATGGGCGGGGTTCAACGGGAGAGTACAAGCAGTTCCTTACAATTGCGCGTGGGTCGAATTACGAGGTGCAAACACAGCTTGTCATTTCGAGCAGGCTTGCGTTCGGCTCTTCCGACTTGATCCTTGAGGCGGAGCAGTGTTCCTTCGAGGTGGGCAGATTGCTACTGTCTGCAATCCGGAGCCTGCACAAGCAAAAGAAGGACTAGCGGCATTGGAATTGCTGTGAGAGGAGTTGCAGGTGGAGGAGTTAGAGCAGCAGGTGGAGGAGTGGTTTGGGCGTGGAGCTGAGGCGGTTGGGAATGCGGAGGCGCTGCTTGCATTTGAGGAGTTGCGGGGGGCTTTGGAGCGGGGGGAGGTGCGGGCGGCGGAGCCGGATGACTCGGTGGCACTTGGGTGGCGGGTGAATGCGTGGGTAAAACGGGGGATTCTGCTGGGGTTTCGAGTGGGGGAGACGATCGCGATCAGCGGGGGAGAGGCGCTGTCGTTTGTGGACAAGTCGACCTTTCGGGCGAGGCGGTTTGGAGCGGAGGATGGGGTGCGGGTGGTGCCGGGAGGATCAAGCGTGCGGTCGGGGGCGTATGTGGCGCGGGGTGTGATCCTGGCGCCGCCCTCGTTCATCAACGTGGGGGCGTATGTGGATGAGGGGACGATGGTGGACTCGCATGCGCTGGTGGGGAGTTGTGCGCAGATCGGAAAGCGTGTGCATCTGAGTGCGGCGGCGCAGATTGGCGGTGTGCTGGAGCCGGTGAATGCTTCGCCGGTGGTGATCGAGGATGACGTGTTGGTAGGGGGGAATACGGGGGTGTATGAGGGGACGATCGTGCGGCGGCGGGCGGTGCTGGCGGCGGGAACGATCCTGACGCGGGGGACGCCGGTGTACGACCTGGTGCGAGGCGAGGTATACAAGGCCTCTGGCGAGATGCCGCTCGTGATCCCGGAGGGTGCGGTGGTGGTGCCGGGATCGCGGGCGATTGCGAAGGGACGGGGTGCGGAGTGGGGGTTGAGCGTGGCGACTCCGGTGATTGTGAAGTATCGGGATGAGAAGACGGAGTTGTCGCTGGCGCTGGAGGACCTGCTGCGGTAGGCTTCTGGGCACGACTCATGAACAGGCTGAACGAGCACATTGCCAAGGACGGATTTCGTTTGCGTGGGACGGCGATGTCGCGCATCGACGGATTCAGCGATGTGGTGTTCGGGTTTGCGCTGACGCTGCTGGTCGTTTCGCTGGAGGCGCCGAAGACGTTTGCAGAGTTGCACGAGATGGTGGGCGGCTTCCTTCCTTTCGCAGTGAGTTTTCTTTTTCTGCTGCTGATCTGGTTCGGGCACTTTCGGTTTTTTCGGAGGTTTGGACTGGAGGATCTGACGACCATCGTGCTGAACTCCACGCTCCTATTCGTGGTCCTGTTTTATGTTTATCCGCTGAAGTTCCTGTTCAACCTCATGTTCGGGGATCTTGTGCATGAGAGCCATGTGACGCATATCACCGATGCGCAGACGCGGGAGTTGATGGTTTTGTATGGAGCCGGCTTTGCGGCGATCTACCTTCTGCTTGCGGCGCTCTACTGGAATGCGTGGCGGCAACGGAGGGCGTTGGAGTTGAATGCACTGGAACAGGCGTTGACGAAGGGCTACCTGCTCGATGTTGCGGCTGAGGCTGGGGTGGGACTGATGGCCTGTGCCCTGGCGCTGTTTCTGCCTCCCGCGAAGGCGGGGCTTTCGGGGTTTGCGTATTTCCTGATTGCCGTGACAAAGACCTGGTCGGGGATGTATATGGGGCGGCAAGGGCAACTTGCGCGAGCCCATATGGAGCAGGAGCGGCTGCGGGCGACGGCAGGGTAGAACGCCGCCCAACGTGTAACATTGAAGATCAATGGCTAACGAAAAATTGAAGATGATTCCGCTGGGCGGGCTGGGCGAGTTCGGCATGAACTGCATGGCAATCCAGTGGCAGGACGACATTGTCGTTGTCGACGCGGGTTTGATGTTTCCGGAGGAGGAGCTGCTTGGGGTCGACATCGTCGTCCCGAATATCAGCTATCTGATTGAGAACCGGAGCAAGGTGCGGGCGATTCTGTTGACGCATGGGCATGAGGACCATATCGGCGCTCTGCCGTGGATCCTCTCCGAGCTGAAGGTTCCGGTGTATGGCACCGAGTTCACGCTGGCTCTGGTGGAGGGCAAGCTCGAGGAGCATCGTCTGCTGGACGATGCGGAGCTGATCGAGATGCTGCCTGGGCGACGGTTCACGATCGGGCCGTTCTCGGTGATGCCGATCCGGGTGACGCATAGCCTGGTCGACTGCGTGGCGCTGGCGATCCACACCCCGGTGGGCGTGGTGCTGCATACGGGCGACTTTAAGATCGATCTGTCGGCTCCGGATGGGAAGCCGTTTGATCTGCAGAGCTTTGCGGAGCTGGGCAAGCAGGGCGTTCTGGCGCTGCTGCAGGACTCGACCAACGTGGACCGCAAGGGGTATACGCCGGGTGAGACGGCGGTTCGGCCGGCGCTTGACGATGTGTTTTCGCGGACGAAGAAGAAGCTGTTTTTCAGCTGCTTCTCCTCGTCGATCCACCGGATACGGATTGCGATGGAACTGGCGCACAAGCATGGGCGCAAGGTCGCGATCGTGGGCCGGTCGATCGATAACTCGACCGAGATCGCGCAGGACCTGGGGTATCTGGATCTGCCGCAGGGTCTGGTGATCCAGCCGGGGCAGATGCGGGACTTTCCTGCCGAGAAGCTGATGATTCTGATCAGCGGAACGCAGGGCGAGCCGATGAGCGCGTTGAGCCGCGCGGCGGTGAACACGCATAAGTTCGCCAGGATCGACTCGGGCGACACGGTGGTGCTGAGTTCCCGGATCATCCCGGGAAACGAAAAAGCGATCGGGCGAGTGATCGATCACCTGGAGCGGCGTGACGCGAAGGTGATCTACGACGACGGGACGAACGGCTTGATCCATGTGAGCGGTCACGGGAGCCAGGAAGAGTTGCGCCTGATGATCAACCTGGTGCGACCGAAGTTTTTTATTCCGATCCATGGGGATTATCGCCACTTGAAGCGGCATGCGGAGCTGGCCGGATCGCTGGGAATCGTCGAAAAGACGTTTCTGCTTGAGGACGGCGACGTGCTCGAGATGGGACGGGACAAGGCGGCGAAGACGGGCAAGGTAACGGTTGGCCGGGTCTGCATCGACTCGGGCGGATCGGCGAGCGATGTGGTCGAGGACCTTGTGATCAAGGATCGCAAGCACCTGAGCGAGGACGGCTTTGTGATGCCGATTATTGCGATCGACAAGCATTCCGGCAAGCTCGAGAGCCCGCCGGAGATCGTGACGCGCGGGTTTGCGGCCGAAGACCCGGAGACGGTGGCGGATGTGCGGCTGGTGGTACAGCGGGTGCTGGATGCGTCGAGTGCGGAGGAGCGGGCCGACTACGGCGTGGTTAAGGAGAAGATCCGCACGGAGCTGAAGCGGACGATCCAGAAGAGTACGGGGAGAAGGCCGCTGATCATGCCGGTGATCCTGGAGCTGTAATCGGAGCTGTAAGGTCTGGAGCTGTAGAGCATGAGTGAATTTGTAACTCTGGAAGACATTCGGGCGGCGCAGCGGCGGATCGAGGGTGTGGCGGTGCGGACTCCGCTGGTGCGGGTCGAACCGGAGCGGCTGCGGGCGGCGGGATTTGCACTTCCGGAGTTCGAGCTCTATCTAAAAGATGAGAGCGCTCAGCCGATGGGAAGCTTCAAGCTGCGGGGCGCGTACAACATGGTCGCGCAGCTGTCGGTTGCCGCGCGGTCGCCAGGAGTGATTACGTACTCGAGCGGCAACCATGCCCAGGGGGTGGCGTACGCGGCGCGCGCGATGGGGGTGAAGGCGGTGATCGTGATGCCGGACAACGCCCCGGAGGTGAAGAGGATCGCGACGGCGGCGCTGGGGGCGGAGATCGTCACCGTGGGGCCGGCCTCGTCGGAGCGGAAGCAGAAGGCGGAGGAGCTTTCGGAGCGGTTCGGATACGCGGTGATTCCGCCATACGACGATGCGCGGATCATCGCGGGGCAGGCGACGTGCGGTCTCGAGATCGCCGAGCAGATGCCGGATGTGGACCTGGTGCTTTCTCCGGTGAGTGGGGGCGGCCTGCTGAGCGGGACCGCGGTGGCGATGAAGCTGCTTGCGGGAGAGGGTCTGGCGAAGGAGGGCGTGCAGGTCTGGGGATGCGAGCCGGAGCTGGCGGCGGATGCGAAAGAGAGCTTTGAGACGAAGAGGCTGGTGGAGTGGCCAGTTGCGAAGACCTCGCGGACGATCGGGGATGGGCTGCGGACGCAGAGCCTGGGAGCGCTGAACTTCGACTATGTGCTGCGGTATGTGAACGGGATTGTGACCGTGCCGGAGGATGACATCTATGCGGCGATGCGGGTGGTGATGGGCGCGACCGATCTGGTTGCCGAACCCAGTGGCGCGGTGACGGTGGCGGCGGCGCTGTTTGGGGCGGGTGGACTGCCGAAGGCGAGAAAGGTGGTGGCGGTGGTGAGTGGCGGGAACATCGATCCGGCGCTGAAGGAGCGGATGCTGGCGAAGATCTGACCCCTGTGGATGGGAACGGTGCGAGTGGAGCGGCGGCTTTCCGGCTTGCGTGGAGTGACGTCTAATAGGAGCCATGTTCGCTTCCCTGCCCTGCCTGACCTTGCTTCGGCCACATGCCCGCCGCTTTTGTTTCGGAGTTCTTCTCCTTTTCGCGTTCGAGGCGGCTTCGCCGGGGGTGGTCTCCGGGCAGACGGAGAATGCGAAGGCAGGGTATGACAAAGCCGCGCGAGCGACCCTGTTGCACAATGCGACCGTGTACCTGTCCGCGGATGCGGAGTCGCAGAAGGTCTCGGAGGTGACACCGGGGCATGAGGTGGTGGTGACGGAGCGCAGCGGGCCATGGGTCAAGGTGTTCGCGAATACGGATACGCGGGACGATGCGGAGGATCAGCCGGATTTCGGTACGGATGAGAAGGTGACGCCGGCGTCGGGGTGGATTCGCGACAAGGGCGTGATTACGCCTGCGACTTCGGGCGGCGATGTGATTCTGTACGGCGCGGCGGCTGGAATGGAAGACGAGGCTGCGCAGCCGCACGCTCCGAAGGGGGCGGCGGCAGGGGCGCACCTGCTGTATCGGCGGGTTTCGGAGTACTTCCCCCAGTCGCCGCTGGCTGCGGAGGCGGCGTGGAGGTCGGCGGATGTGCGTTGGCAGATGGAGCGGAGGGATGTGAGCTCGCTGCCGAGCGCGAAGGAGCAGGAGGCGTACTTACGGCCGCAGATCTTCGAGGGTGAGATGAAGAAGGTCATCAAGCGGTATCCGGGGACGAGGTACGCGGCGATGGCGGCGTACAAGATGCTCGACAACAAGCTGTGCGGGGACTGGCAGGGGCTGCCGAAGTGTCCGGAGATGGAGGCGGGGCTGTACGAGAAGTATGCGAAGCAGTTTCCGGACGGACCGAAGACCGCGGAGGCGCTGTATAACGCGGCCTATCGAGAGGGGGTGGCGGTGACCATGTATACGGTCGACGGGAACCGCAAGCGGGCGGAGGCGGCGGCCGCGAAGACGCAGGCGCTGGCCACGGAGTCGCGGAGTCGATTTCCGCAGAGCGACTTCGGGGCGCGGGCTCAGAGCGTGGCATACCGGGTACAGCAGGGTATCGCGGTGTATGGAAGCGATCGCGATTGAGGTGTGCCGTGGGCCCCGGCGGTTAGGATAGAGCCATGCCGATCTTGAAGGTGATTGTTCTTGCTCTTGTGCAGGGGCTGGCCGAGCTTCTGCCAGTTTCGAGCTCTGCACACGTGGTGGTGGCGGAGAAGCTGATGGGCCTGGACCCGAGCTCTCCGGAGATGACGCTGCTGCTGGTGATGCTGCATACCGGAACGATGTTCGCGGTAATCGTCTACTTCTGGAAGAGCTGGAAGCGGACCTACTTTGCGAGCGCGGACGCGTTCAAGCGGTTTGCGATCAGGGTGATCTGGGCGACGTTTCTGACCGGGATTATTGGGGTTGGGCTGAAGTCGGCGATCGAGCACACGGTCCTGCGGGGCACACCGAAGGCGGAGATCGAAGACCTGTTCGGGCGGCTCGAGTGGATCGCGCCGGCCTTGCTGGCGGCCGGCTTGCTGATTCTGATTGCTGGGTGGCGGGAGCGGCAGCGGGTCAAGGCTACTGGCGACGATTTTCGCAGCAGCGTGACGATGCGGCAGGCGGGGTGGATGGGTGCGGTGCAGGGGCTGGCGCTGCCGTTTCGGGGGTTCTCGCGGTCCGGGTCGACGATCTCTACCGGGATGCTGACGGGCGCGAACCGGGAGCGGGCGGAGCGTTTCAGCTTTGCCCTGGCCGTGGTGTTGACGCCCCCGGTGGTTGGACGGGAGGCCTTGCGGCTGGTGAAGGCGACGCATGCGGCTACGCTGGCTTGCCCGGCCGACCTCCATGGGAGTGTGTTGGCGAGTCTGCTGGGCATGGTGTTCTCCTTTCTGGCGGGGCTGGTGGCGCTGCGCTGGTTGAGTTCGTGGCTGGAGCAGGGGCGGTGGTGGCTGTTTGGGGTGTATTGCATCGTGGCCTCCTGCCTGGTGTTTGCCTTGCACACGCAGGAGTTCCGGATGCCGGCCCCCCCACCCCACTGTTTGGTGGCAAAGTCCTCGAAGTAGAACTTTTAGGTTTGGACTTGACGGTGTTGGCTGGCAAACCCAGGTCCTTCGACTGCGCTCAGGATGACAGTTTGTGGGCGGGCAAACCGCAGGTCCTTCGACTGCGCTCGGGATGACAGTTTGTGGGCGGTACGTTCCGGACAGATCCAAAGTCGATTGAGGGGTTTGCGCCAACTTGCTGGGTTCGCGCGTTCGCGCGGATGGCGGGCCAGGGTCTTCCGCTGCGCTCAGAATGACATCCGTTATGACCACTGAGCGGCTTGGCCCTAATGTTCCGGCCGGGTGTAAAGCCAGGCCCAGTAGATGAGGGGGAGTTGCAGGGGTAGGCGGAGCCAGGCGGCCCAGAGCGGGACGGTTGGGAAGCGGCCGTGGTCGGCGATCATGGTGAGGTTGGCGGGGAAGACGGCGATCAGAAGCAGGATGAGGCCCCAGGCGGCGGGGCGGCGGGTTGGAGGGATGAGGACGCCGATGCCGCCAAGGATTTCGGCCGCGCCGCTTATGAGGACGAGTTGCCGGTGAGCGGGGAGGTAAGCGGGGACGATGTTGGCGTAGGTTCGGGTGAAGACGAAGTGGAGGGTTCCGGCCGCGATGTAGAGGGTTCCCATGAGGAGACGGGCTGGGCGCATGGTGGGCTCCTGGGGCGGGTTGGGAGCCGCCCTTGGGTGTTGAGGGCTGGGTGTGCTGCTACCCAATACAGCGGTCTCTCCGCTTTCCCTACAACTCGCGCTGCTCGCTCAGAGTTCGGTCGAGATGACGACGAGAACCACAGCAGATTGCTCCGCTTCGTTCCCCAATGACAAGCAAAGGGGCAGGCAGCGGCAGAGACGTGGACACGCACGGGGCTATAGCAAATTCCTCCGCTTCGCTCCTGAATGACAAGCAAAGCAACAGGCAAACGGCAGGCAAGGGCAGAGAACGGGGCGGGTTAGCTTTTGCGTTCGTCGCGGGCGCGTTTTACGTAGTCGTGGGAGGTGAGGATGTGGGACTGCTGCTCGGTGACGAGCTGGTGAACGGGGAGGGGGAGTTCCTGGGCGAGAGCGTCTTTGTAGGCCTTTTTGGCCTCGTCTTCCCCCTGCTCTGCTGTCTCGAGGAGGGTATGGTCGCCGCCGCCGAGCTTTGCCTTGAGATCGCCCCAGATGCGATGGATGGCGCCGGCGGCGCTTCCCGATTCCTTGACGTCGTGCTCGCCTTGGCGGTGGAGCTCGTTCTCGAGTTCGGCCCGGAAGTTGGCGCGCTTGAGGGACTCGGCGAGGAAGAAGCGTTTGAGGGTCTCATCCTTGAGGTGCTCGCCGATGTCGGCGAAGCCCTTCTGGCTGTCCTGCAGGGTATTGATGAGGGAGTGGAGCACACGCTTGACTTCGTTCTGCTTGGCGGAATCGGAGGGCATAGATCCTCATACATTTCAGGGATGGGTGTCGAGGCAGGGTCCACCGGCTGCCAGCGATTCTCCTTCGCCGGCGGCAAGCGGGAGAAATCGCTAAAATCCCGCTCCCCTGCCATCGAACTTCTAAGGTCCGCCGGTTTGGCCCACCAGCGGCGAGTGTACATAGAGTAGATGCGGGGTTGAAGGGTGGGTTTGCATCCTGATTACCGGAGCGGGTGATTTCGCGCGTGCCGGGCCGGCTCTGTGATAATCAAAGCTGCTCTGGTGAAGACTCCCGAAACGCGATGATCGGCGCTGATTTTGCGCGCAGGTTCGCGACGGGTTGCGCGGCCCCCTCTTGTGATGGAATGAAGACGCTTAGACCTGTTGCAGCGCCAACCCGAAGCCGCCGGCTGAACGAGCTGCTGGGCCTGACGCTGCTGGTGGGCGCGTGCCTGCTGCTGCTGGCGCTGTGGAGCTATACGCCGACGGACCCTTCGTTCAACACAGTCGGCGGATACACGACGGGACGGCCTGCCCATAACTGGACGGGGATGGTGGGGGCGCATCTTTCGGACGCGATGCTGCAGGCGATTGGGGTGGCTGCGTTCTTTCTGCCGCTGCTGCTGGGGCGACTGGGCCTGTGCTGGATGTGGTCGCGCGCGGCGGGCTCTCCGACCGCGAAGACCATCGGCCTGGTGCTCTGGGTGGTGTTTGCGCCGGCGCTGATTTCGCTGCTGCCGGGCCATCTGTTGTGGCGCAATGCGCTGCCGATCGAGGGCGTGAGCGGACGCCTGCTGGGCGATGCGCTGGTGCAATACCTGAACCTGCCGGGCGCCTTGATTGTGCTGCTGCTGATGTTTGCCGTGTCGTTGTACCTGGCGACGACCTTTACGTTCAACACGGCGCAGGAGTGGATCAGCGCGCGGTTTGGGTTTCTGCTGCGGGTGCAGGAGTGGTGGGAGCAGCGGCGGCACAGACGCCGGCTGGCGAAGGCTGAAGCCGAAGCAGAGGCTTACGGCAGCAGCAGGCGGGAGGGCGCGGATAAGCAGGCGAGGCAGAGTGCGAGGGCGCAGGGGCAGGCAGCGGCGGAAGAGAGCTCGACGCTGCTGGGCACGCTGTTTGGCTGGCTGGGGCGAAAGGGCAAGGTAGAGCCGGAGCAGCCTGAAGCCGAGATGCAGCAGGACCATGCCCCGGAGCCCGCGTCGATGTGGGAGGCGATGCCGAGGACGGTGGTCGATGCCGCACCGGTGACGTCGCTGGGGACTGCGACGGCAGCCGCTGCGCCATTTGCGGAGGCGCTCCTGAAGGCGGGGACGCCACGCCGAGCGCTTGACGACCCCGGCAACTTCAACGGGGGGGATCGGGGGGTTGCCGAGCCGGAGTTCAACTTCGGCGAGGGCACGGGAGCGGCTGGGGCTGTGTCTGGAGCTGGGGCTGGGGGGGCTGCGGGCGTGCGGCTGCCTGCGCGGACGGAGAAGCAAACGGAGGCGGCGGGGTCCGCTTACGCGGAGGCGGCGGGGCCGATCAGGGAGCAGCCGGCGCATCGGCAGGCGATCTCCTTTGGGAGGCGGGCCGACACGGACATCAAGCCGGTGGCGATTGTGCCGAAGAGCGTTCGCGGGTACAAGCTGCCGCCCTCTTCGCTGCTGTATCGCAGCGAGGAGCATGCGACGGTGCGGGAGGATGCACTGCGCGATGAGGCCCGGGTGCTGGTGGAGAAGTGCGCCGAGTTTGGCGTGGATGGCCAGGTGACGCAGATCAATCCGGGGCCGGTGGTGACGACGTTTGAGTTCAAGCCGGATGCGGGGGTGAAGTACTCGCGGGTGACCGGGCTGGCGGACGACCTTTGCCTGGCAATGGCGGCGGAGTCGATCCTGATCGAACGGATGGCGGGTAAGAGCACGGTCGGGATCCAGGTGCCGAACGCGGAGCGGGAGACGATCTGGCTGCGGGATGTGGTGGAGTGCGAGAGCTTTGCGCAGTCCAAGAGCCGGCTGGCGATCGCGCTGGGCAAGGACATCAACGGGCGGATTGTGACGGGGGACCTGGCGAGCATGCCGCATGTGCTGATCGCGGGATCGACGGGGTCGGGCAAGTCGGTGGCGATCAACGCGATGATCATGAGCGTGCTGTTCAAGTCGACGCCGGAGCAGGTGCGGATGATCCTGGTGGATCCGAAGCGGGTGGAGCTGGGGATGTATGAGGGGATCCCGCACCTGTTTACGCCGATCATCACGGAGGCGAAGCTGGCGGCGAATGCGCTGCGCAATGCGGTGCGCGAGATGGAGCGGCGGCTGAAGCTGCTGGCGAGCCACCACGTGCGCAATATCGACCAGTACAACAAGATGGTCGAGAACGCGACCGCCGACATGTTTGAGGATCCGAGCGAGAGCGAGCCGCTGCCGTACATCATGATCATCATCGACGAGCTGGCGGACCTGATGATGCTGGATCGGGCCAATGTGGAGGAGGCGATCACGCGGCTGGCGCAGATGGCGCGGGCGGTGGGGATCCACCTGGTGCTGGCGACGCAGCGACCGAGCGTGGATGTGATTACGGGGCTGATCAAGGCGAATGTGCCGACGCGGATGAGCTTCCGGCTGGCGACCAAGGTGGACTCGCGGACGATCATCGACAGCAATGGCGCGGAGAGTTTGCTGGGGCGGGGGGACATGCTGTACCTGCCGCCGGGGACGAGCCGGGTGCAGCGGGTGCATGCGCCGTTTGTGACGGAGAAGGAGATCAACGCGGTGACGGCGTTCTGGAAGGCGCAGGGCGAGGCGGAGTATGTGCAGGGGTTCCTGGAAGGGCCGAAGGATGAGAAGGCCGAGGGCGCGGAGGGAGATCCGAACGGCGATGAGAACGATGCCCTGTACGACGATGCGGTGCGGCTGGTGTTTGAGTTCGGGAAGGCGAGCACATCGTTGCTGCAACGGCGGCTGCGCATCGGATATGGGCGGGCGGCGCACCTGATCGACCTGATGCACCGGGATGGTTTGGTGGGGCCGGCGGATGGATCGAAGCCGCGCGAGATATTGAAGTCGGCGAACTGGATCAAGGAGGCGGACGCGGCGCTGCGGTAGGCGGCGGTGGGGGTTAGTGGGGCCACGTACTGGTGATGGAAGCGACGCGGCTTAGTGGAGCCGCGTGTGGGGATGATGGAAGGCGACGAAGGCGAGGGAGCCGACGACGATCAGAAGGGCGATCCAGAGCAGGTGGGGGTGGCGTTCGGTGTAGGCGCGATGGTCGCGGCGGGGGCGCCATGCGGGATTCAGGTCTTCGGGGCCGAGCTGCGCGGTGGCGGAGCGAGCTGAAGGAGTGTAGGTGCGGGCCAGATCGTAGACGGGAGCGGAGAGCTCGGGGTCGCCATAAAGGAGGGTGAGCTGCTGGCCAGCGACGGTTTGAAAGCACAGGTCGCGCTGGCGCATGTCGAGCTGGACGGAGCTGATGGGCAGAGGCGGTTCGTTGCCGTTATCGACCTCGACTTCGACCTCGGCGGGGTCCTGGAGGTTGGCTCCCAGGGTGGCGGGGATAGCCAGCTGCTCCTGGCTGATCTCGCGGCCTCGCTCGAACAATTTGACGCGCTGGATGGTTCCGGTGACCGAGTCTCCGGAGGTGGAGGGAGCTCCGGGAGCGTGGCTGGAGACGTGCACGTCGCGGCTGAAGTTGGCGTGGAAGCCAGGCTTGAGGACGAAGGCGACGCGCTCGATGGGAACCTTCGGCGGGAGGTGAAAGCGGGCTACGGTTGCCTGGCCGCGCTGCTCGAGGGTGGAGGTCTGGGCGGCGACGGTGAAGAGCGTCTGCGCCTCGCGGCTGGGGGGGACGCTGGCGCCGCGGACCATCCCGGGTGTGGCGACGAAGGTTCCACCAGCGGCGGGCGAAGCGGTGAGGCTGATGTGGAGGAAGGGAAAGCTCGACTCCCCCAGGTACAGGGAGGTGCTGCGGGAGAGGTGCTGAGAGGTGAGGTCGAAGAGGTTGAAGTCGCCGAGGCGGGTGGGATGCGGGGCGGCGGGAGCTCCGGTTCCCGAGACGGCGGCTCCGGAGGCGGCTCCCGAGACGGCGGCGGTCGCGAGGAAGTCTTTGCCGGCGAGGTCGAGATCGACCTCGGTGTAGGGCCGGGCGGGCATGGCGAGGTCGAACTCGACCGCATGGCCATGCATGCCGAGATTGAGGATGTGAGCGGGTTCGCTCTCGGCTTGCTGGGCCTCGCTGAGGGTGAGGACGAAGGGGATCTCGTGGGCGCCGGTGGGGTCGCCGGCGAAGAGGCGGAGGTCTCTGAGAAAGGGCGCGGCGTGCGAGAGGGTTGGGGCATCGAGCGCGGCGCAGGCCTGGCCGGGGGCTGCGGCGTGGACCGATCTCTGGAAGTGAAAGAAGGAGCTTCCGTCCGGGGTCGCGGCGGGGGGAAGCTGCTGCAGGAGGAGGATGACGGCGAGCAGGAGGCTGCGGGTCACTCGACGGACTCCTCGCGCGCCTGCGCGGCTGGGGACGACTCGGCGGGGGGCGGCTCGCGCAGGGAGAGCCAGTCTTTTTGATAGGCGAAGCTGACTGCCATGAGGAGCACGCCGAGGCCGAGAAAGCTGAGCACGCGGTAACCCTGGCTGAGGTCCCGGATATCATACAGAAAGGTTTTGGCGATGGTGACGACGAGCAGGATGAGCGCCTGCCAACGGATAAAGGCACTACGCCGCCAGAAGCCGACCGCGAGGAGGATGGCCCCGTAGAGCATGAGGAAGGCGGATACGGCGAGGGCACGCTCGAGGGCAGCATCGGCGCCCTCCGAGCCGTAGATGCCGAGGGAGTCGATCTGGACGACGCCGGCGAGGAGAGCGGTGAGGTTGAAGGCGATGAGGGCGGCGGCGGCGAGCTGCGCGAAGCTGGGCCAAGCAACTGGTTCCGACCGGGGGGCGCGATGGGCGATCGCGACGGCGAGGGCGAAGGCGGCGAGACCGGTCAGGGCGGTGGCGAAGGCGCGGTTGAAGAAGTTGGTGTGCGCGAAGAGGCTCTGCGAGAAGAGCTGGGTGAGGATGCCGCCGAAGCCGAGCAGGAGTGCCGCGGCAGCGAAGATGCGGAGGACGCGCCCGGGCTGCAGGGCCGCTGCAACGGCCGGGCCGGCGACCTGCGTGGAGACCCAGAGGAGGGCGGCGCCTTCGGCCAGCCAGGCGACCGTGATCCACGAGCCGCTTGCCTTGAGCGGGATGGCGATGGTGAAGAAGACGATGGCGAGCGAGAGGTGGACGGCCGCGGCGACGGCCGGCTGCGGAAGCCGAAGGAGACCGAGATAGACGGCGGAGAGGGCGACCATGAGCCAGGGCAGGAGATCGTGGTGGCCGGAATCCTGCAGGACCGAGTACAGGGCGAGCGAGACGAATGCGGCGTTCCCAAGCGGCAGGAGGATGTGGAGGATGAGGTTGCCCGGCTGCGACGATGGCGCGTCCGGAAGCGCATCGCGGCGGATGCGGTTGAAGGCGGCGGAGGTAAAGGCGGCGAAGAAGAGCAGGACAAAGAGGATGGTGACCCCGAGCTCAGAGGGGGCGTAGAAGCCGGCGTACCAGGCGATGAAGTAGGCGGCCGTCGCGGGGAGCGCGCCTGCCACCAGGCGCGGCCAGGATTTGAGGCGGGAGAGGGCGACGCAGGCGATATCGATGGAAAGGAGGTAGGTGAAGAGGAAGATCTCGTGGTTGCCGCCGGTCGAGAGGAGAAGCGGGGTGGCGAGGCCGCCGGCCAGGGCGTATGCGGCGAGCAGCTCCGCATTCTGCGACCACGCCATGTAGGCGTTCCAGACGGTGACGAGCAACATTGCCGCGAGGGCGACGGCCGCGGGAAGCAGGTGGAAGAGCTGGAACGAGGCCCAGAGCGCGAGGTAGAGGACGCCGCCGCCGATGGCTTTGAGCGAGTAGGAGAAGGCCGGGAAGCCCGACCGGCGGAAGCGCTCGGACCAGAGCACGAGTCCGGCCCCGGCAAGCAGGCCGATGAGGACGCGGCCGGCGGGGCCGATCCACTGGTTATCGACCGCGAGCTTGAGGAACCAGGTTGCGCCGATCAGAAGAGCGACGATGCCGACGCGGTTGAAGACCTGCGAGCCGAGGCGGTCTTCGAGTGAGGCTCGGCCGGGCGGCGGGGAGGCCGGGGGACGTGGGCCAGTAACGACGGGAGGATGCGCGGGTGACGGGCTGCTGGAGAGTGGTTGGCGGAACGGTGGGGAGATGGGTTGGGCTTGGGTTGAGGGGAGCTGGTGGGCTTGGGGGGATGGGAGCTGATGTTCGAGGGCGGTGAGCCTGGAGGAGAGTTCGGTGATCTGCCGCTCCAGCCGATCCTGCCGGGCCACGAGGTCGGCCGGGCTCTGAGGCAGGCTGGGGTCCGGAGGCATGGCACCTACTCTAATGCTTCGAGTTGCAGGCCGCACGTGAAACTGGCTCGATGTAGTCTTCCTGGTGTGAGCGAGCGAGCGGAGCGACGCGTTCTGGTGATCGACGATGACGAGCTCTCGCTTGAGGTGCTGAGCCTGCTGCTCCGGGAGGAGGGCTATGCGGTGGATGCGGCGGGCTCTGGGGAGGAGGCGCTGCTTGCGCTGGGGAGACCGGGGGCGAGGCCGGATGTAATTTTGATGGACATGCAGATGCCGGGTCTGTCCGGGAACGAGCTGGCGCGGAGGTTGCGGGAGGCGTGCGATGGATCGACGCCCCTGATTGCGATGAGCGGAAGCCGGAGGCCCGAGGCCGAATGGGAGAGCTGCGATGCTTTTCTGCTGAAGCCGTTCTCGATGGCGGAGTTGACCGGCATTTTGGGAGAGCAGCAGCAGGGGTTCCCCGGAAGCGCGGGGGGGGTTGTGCCGGGGCTTGCGGCGGCTGGCGAGAAGGTGCTGGACCGGGCGATCTTCGATGGGTTCAAGGCGATGGTGGGCGCGGAATCGCTGAAGGAGCTGTATCAGCTATGCCTTACGGATGCCGCGAAGCAGGTGGCGGCGATGAGAACGGCGGCGGCGGCGGGCGAGGATGAGGCTTTGCGGAAGAGCGCCCATGCGATCAAGGGAAGCCTGGGTATGGTGGGTGCGCGAGAGCTGCAGGGGATGTGCGGGGTGCTGGAAGAGGCTGGGCTGGGGGATGACGATGTGAGTCCATTGGCGGAAATGCCTGCGGCTCTCGATCGTTTACGAGCTATGCTGGCTGCGCTTGGAGTACAACTGGATAGGTAACATCCGGAGGTAACATCCGGAAGCCTACGAGGTGCAGTCATGAACGAGAGTTTGAAGAGATCCGCGAGCATGGGGAACGGGTCGTCGCCGATCCGGGTGGTGGTGGCGGATGACCACTCTGTGGTGCGGCTGGGCGTGAAGGCGATGCTTACGGCGGAGGCCGGGTTTGAGGTGGTGGGCGAGGCGGAGGACGGTGACGACGCGATCACGCAGACGCTGGAGCTCGACCCGGATATTTTGCTGCTGGACCTGGCGATGCCGCGGCTGCCGGGGCTGGAGGCGATGCGGGCGATCATGGGGCGGTCTCCGCGGGTGAAGATCATCCTGCTGACGTCGACGATCTCGACCCAACAGGTGATTGAGGCGCTGCAGATTGGAGCGCGCGGGATTGTGGAGAAGGGGTCGGTGGTGGGAGAGCTGACCAAAGCGGTGCGGACGGTGCTTTCGGGCGACTACTGGATTGGCGGGCAGCGTGTCGCGAACCTGCTGCAGGCGTTGCGGGAGCTGATGGCGAAGGCGGCTGCGATGCCGGAGCGAAAGACGTACGGGCTGACGCCGCGCGAGCTGGAGGTGGTGAACTCGATCGTGGAGGGGTGCAGCAACAAGGATATCGCCAAGGAGTTTACGATCAGCGAGGAGACGGTGAAGCGGCATCTTTCGAATATTTTCGATAAGACCGGGGTCTCGACGCGGCTGGAGCTGGCGCTGTTCGCGATCGCTCACAAGCTGGTGGTGCTGGAGACGGCATGAGCTCGACGTGAGGCCGCTGATGACTGCTGCCCAGTAGAATGGGCACATGAGTGACGGCGGCGTGGCGACCTATGATGTGCTGGTGATTGGAGCGGGGCCGACGGGTCTGGCATGTGCGATCGAGGTCCTGAAGGCGGAATTGCGCGCGGTTCTGATCGACAAAGGCTGCCTGTGCAACTCGCTGTTCCACTACCCGGCGCACATGACGTTTTTCACCACTCCGGAGCTGCTGGAGATCGGCGATGTGCCGTTCTCGAGCCCGAACCAGAAGCCCACTCGAAGTGAGGCGCTGGAGTACTACCGCAAGGTCACCGAACACTATGACCTGGAGGTGCGGCAGTATGAGACGGTGGAGTCGGTCGAAGGCGCGGACGAGGATTTTACGGTTCGAACAAAAGACCGGTTTGGCCGCGGAAACGTGCATCATGCGCGAAAGCTGGTGGTGGCGACGGGTTACTACGATCTGCCGAACTACCTCGGCATAGCGGGCGAGGAGCTGAACAAGGTCAAGCATTACTACCATGAGCCGCATCCGTTTTTTGGGCTCGACGTGGTGGTGATCGGGGGGAAGAACTCCGCCGCGATCGCCGCGCTGGAGCTGTGGCGGCACGGGGCGCGGGTGACGCTGGTGCACCGTGGCCCGGAGATGCACCGGCACGTGAAGTACTGGATCCTGCCGGACATCAACAACCGGATCAAGAATGGGGAGATCGCGGCCTGCTTCAACAGCAGCGTGACGCGGGTGCTGGAGGACGAGGTGACGGTAAGCACGCCGGAGGGGGAGGTTCGGCTGCCGAACCAGTTTGTGTTTGCGCTGACGGGATACCATCCGGATTTCGCGTTTATCGAGCGGCTGGGGGTGCGGCTGGATCCGGCGAACGATCGCTGCCCGGTGTGCGATCCGAGGACGCTGGAGAGCAACGTCGCGGGGATCTATGTGGCGGGCGTGATTGTGGCGGGCGAGCGGACGAACGAGATCTTTATTGAGAATGGGCGGTTTCATGGGAGGCTGATCGCGGATCATCTGAGCGGGAAGAGTGAGAGCCGTGAGTTGGTGGGGGCGGCGCATCATTCGCTGCGGAACGTGGAGTAGGGGAGTCGCACCCTCGGTCAGAACAGATGCAGGTTCTGCGACTGCGCCTCTCGCGATAAGGCTGCGAGAGACTTCGCTCAGGATGACAGCTCTATGCGGGGCTCAAGTAGAGTCGAAGTCGATCGAGAGATATCGACCTGAGTCAGCCGATGACGCGGCGGAGGAAGCCTCGGATGCCGAGCCAGGTGAGGAGCACGAGGAAGAAGAGGAGCATGCCGACGGTGAGGGCCTGGGGCATGTGCGGGAGGCCGGAGGTGAGCGCGGAACGGAGGCCTTCGCTCATGTAGACGATCGGGTTGAGGAGGACCGCGATCTGGAGCCAGCGCATGTGGGAGAGCGCGGCCCAGGGGTAGTAGACGCAGCCGAGAAAGGTGATCGGCATGACCACGACCCCGAAGATGAGGCCGATCTGCTGCGGCTTGACGCTGGTCCCGATGGTGAGACCGAGCGCGCCCGCGGTGAGGCTGGCCAGGAGCAGCACAAGGATCAGAAAGGGCCAGCTGCTGACGTGTGCGACCACCGGGGTGGAGGGGATGTAGTACGCCATGGGGAAGACGATGGCGGCGGCGACCATGCTTTGGAGCGCGGAGAAGCAGATCTTCTCGATGGCGACGGCGGCGACGGGCAGCGGGCACATGACGCGATCGTCGATCTCGCGGGTGACGCCGAACTCCTGCGAGAGCGGAAGCGCGACGGCGGCGATGCCGCTGAACATGATGGCGACGGCCATGAGACCGGGGAGGAGGACGGTGGAGAAGTTGATGCCGGCGGAGCTCATGGCGGAGGTGGGATTCATGGCGGCGCCGCCGCTCATGTGCGGCATGATGACGGTGAAGACAAACAGAAACAGAAGCGGGTTCATGCAGACGCGGATGACGAAGGGCAGAAGCTCGCGGCGGAGGACGAAGAGGTCGCGGAGGAAGAGGCCGAGAAAGGCGCGGGCATACTGCACGGCCGGTGAGGTGGCGGTTTGGGACGGGCTGGTGGTGACGATGGCGGCTGTGGTCATGATTCTTTACTCGCGGAGATCTCTGCCGGTGAGGCGGATGAAGACGGTTTCGAGGCTGGTTTCGGCGATGGCGAGGTCGCGGAGGCCGAGGGGATCAGAGAGGCGGACGATCTCGGTCAGCAGGCCCTCGGCCGGGTGGGCCAGGATGCGGATGCCGATGGGGATGACCTCGACCGACGCGACGCCCCCCAGCGCCTGCAGCGGAGCCAGAAGCGCTTCCGCGCTGGCGGCGTCACGGAGGTCGAGCTCATAGACCTTTTGTGCGCCGACGGAGCTCTTGAGGGAGGCGGGCGTGTCCTCGACCAGGATGCGGCCGTGATCGATGATGGCGACGCGGTCGCAGAGCTCGTCGGCCTCTTCCATGTAGTGAGTGGTGAGGACGACGGTGATGCCCTCCTGCCGGAGCGCGCGAACGGCCTCCCACATGGCGATGCGGCTCTGCGGATCGAGGCCGGCGCTGGGTTCGTCGAGAAACAGAACCTTGGGACGGTGGGCGATGGCACGGGCGATCTGAACGCGCTGGGCGAGGCCGCCCGAGAGCTGCGACGGGTAGGCTCCGGCGCGCTCGGAGAGGTGAAACTGGGCGAGCAGCTGGTCGGTGCGCTGGCGGGCGTCGGCGCGGGAGAAGCCGAAGTAAAGGCAATGGAAGTTGATGTTCTCGAAGACGGTGCAGGCGCGGTCGAGCGTGTTGTACTGCGGCACGACGCCGATATAGCGACGGGCGATGGCCGGGGTCCGAACGACATCGATGCCTGCGATGCTGACCCTGCCCGAGGTGGGGAGAGCACGCGTAGTACAGATGCTGATGGTGGTGGTCTTGCCGGCGCCGTTGGGGCCGAGCAGGCCGAAGAGCTCACCCTCGCGGACGGTGAGATTGATGCCGTCGACGGCAACGACTCGCTGCTTGCCTTCGAAGACCTTCCCGAGAGCTTCAATTTCTACGATCACTGCGTATTCAGTCTCCGGGCGGGGGCGTTTTGGATCATGACGGGGGCGTCTCCGACCATTATAGGTGCGGTGTTCCGGGCATCTTCAGGGCCCAGTGGCTCGCTTCGGGGAGGTGGCCTGATCCGTGCGGTTGCCGGGCGTAGAATATCGGGCATGTCACGTGGATGGGAAAGCAAGTCCGTGGAACAGCAGCAAGCCGAAGCTTCTGCACCAAAGCCTGTGGCTGCGCATAGCAACCTGCAGGATGCTGAGAAGAAGCGCCGCCAGCAGGCACTTGAGATGCAGCGCGAGCGTATCCTGTCGGAGCGGACATCGAGTCCGCATAGGCGATCTTCGCTGGAGCTTGCACTCGCGGATATCGAGGAGAAGCTGGCCGAGCTGGGATGGTCGATCCACCTCTGAGCCGGAGCCCTGCAGCCTGGTGAACGCGGGCCGGTAGTAGCTGCTGAACACCCGCCGCTACTTGTGTCGATGAAGTACGTTCGAGTTGGCCTGGTCGATGCTGGTCATCAGGATCGAATGGATGTTGACGTGGCCGGGCCGGGTAGCGGCCCAGACGATTGCGTCGGCGACATCTTGGGCACGTAAGGGCGTGATGTCTTGATACACCTTGGCCGCACGTTCGGCATCTCCGCCGAAGCGGACCTGGCTGAACTCCGTTTCGACCATCCCGGGATCGATGGAGGTGACGCGAACGGGGGTTCCCATGAGATCAATTTTGAGACCTTCACTGATGACTCTTTCGGCGGCCTTGGAAGCGCAGTAGACGGCGCCATTGGCGTAAGTCTGGTGGCCGGCGGTAGAGCCCAAGTTGATGACGTGTCCCCGACCGCGCTGCACCATGCCTGGAACTACCGCGCGTGTGACGTAGAGGAGACCCTTGACATTGGTGTCGATCATCTCCTCCCAGTTATCCGGGTCATCCTCCTGCAGCCTGGAGAGCCCGCGGCTGAGGCCGGCGTTGTTGACGAGGATATCGATCGGCTGCCAGCCATCCGGAAGAGAGCGGATGGCCGACTCCACCGACGCACGGTCCCGGACGTCCAGGGCGAAGCTGTGTATGGCCGATGCGCCTGCTTGTTCCGCCTCCACCCGCAAAGTGTCGAGCCGGTCGACCCGGCGGGCGCAGAGCAGAAGCCGCGCGCCCTGGGCGGCAAAGGCCAACGCCGTGGCGCGACCGATGCCGGAGCTTGCGCCGGTGATGAAGACGGCCTGGTTCCGAACAGATGACATGGACCCTCACTTTGGTTCTGGGCAAAGGGAGAGGCCGCCAGCAGCGGCGGCCTCTCGCCCTGGGCTTCCAGAGTTTTTACTGCGGGTTGGGGGAAGGCGCGGCGTCGGGGTTGCTCTGGTGTACGCCGATCGCATCGCCGGAGACGACGAGCTGCACGCGACGATTCTGGGCGCGGCCCTGTGCGGTGCCGTTATCGGCAACGGGGTTGTTCTTGCCGTACCCGGTGGCCGAGATGTTGTCCATCGAGACTCCCTGGGAGACGAGGAAGTCGCGCACGGCGCTTGCCCGGTTTTCCGAGAGCTTCTGGTTGTACTCATCTCCACCGACGCTGTCCGTGTATCCCTCAACCTGAAGCTTGAGACCGGGGTACGCCTGCAGGATGCCCGAGACCTTGGCGAGCGAGACCTTGGTATCGGGCTTCAGGGTGTACTTGCCGGTATCGAAGAGGACGTCCGACATATTGACGATCAGACCGCGCGCCGTCTCGCTGGTGGCAAGCACGCTGTTGAGCTGGGAGCGGAGCCGCTCACGGATTGCGTTGGCGTCTTCGGCGCTCTTGTTGGCTGCGGCGGCGCGGGCGCGGGCGTCGGCTGCTTCGGCCTCGGCGCGGGCTCGATCCGCGTCGGCCTGGGCCTTGGCGGCGGCGGCACGCTCGGCATCAAGCTGCGACTGCTGGGCCTGGAGCTGGGACTGGGCGGCCTGTTGCTGCGCGGCGTTGCGCGCCTGCTCCGCATTCAGCTGGCGCTCGGCGGCCTGCTTGCGCAGGGTCACGATGCGCGCATCTTCGGCGCGTTGAACCACCTGCCGCGCAAAGGTGATTTCCATCTTGCGGTCACCTTTCTTGTTGCGGTCGATGTCGGACGCGTTCCTGAGATCCTGCTTGGCCTGCTCCATGATATCGGCGGCGTACTTGTCGGCGCCCGAGTTCTGGGCGATGCGAATGGCATTGAAGGCCTGGTAGAGCTCAAGCGGGGACTTCTCGTCGCGCGTGATGGGATTGACGATCGTCTTCGAACCTTCGGTCTCGGCATAGAGGCCGCGGGGCAGCAGCGAATAGTGGGCGTTTACCTTTTCGAGCACGCCCTGGGTGCGGTCCTCGAGGACGACGTTCTGCAAGACGACGACATCGCTGGGCTGGCTGACGGAGAAATACGGCTCGGCGGTGACGATCATTCCGAAGGACTGGAGCGAGGTGGTGACGGTGATGTTGTTCTTGTTGCCGGAGGGGAGGATTTCGCCGAGGTTCGAGGGCCGGCCGTCGGGGGTGATCGCCCAGAGAACGTAGGTCAGGTACTCCGGACCAAAGCCATTGGCCGGCGGAAGGCCTTGAAACTTTGCGTCGATCGTGATGCCGCCGCGCTCGCTGTTCACCTTGGCTTCGCCGCTTGCCTGGGGGAGCAGGGTGGTTCCCTTGAACCCGATGCGGGTCGAGCCGCTGCGGTGAAGGTAGTTCACGGCGTCGAGATCGCGCTGGACGACCTTGACCCGGTAGAGGTAGATGCCGTCTTTCTGGGTTACGCCCTCGCTCGCCTGTGCGGGAGTGACGCCCGAGGTGGGGTTGGGCTCCTGGGCGGCGGCTGGTGCGTACGAGCCGACCGCGATCAAACCAGAAAACAGAAGGGCTGGGACAGCCTGAGTCAAAAAGCGCTTCCTACGATCCATTACACGTTCTCCTTGCCAGGGTGGCAGAACGCGCAAAGGGATATCCCCTTTGGAACGAACGGCCTGGCACTTGGTGCGATGCGGGGGAGGGGGAAAGGTAGTCCAAATCCGAGGGTCTACAGACTATCGTTTTCCCGAAACAAACCTACTTGGGCGGAGATACAGGGCTGGGGCCTGATGCGACAAAGTGACTGAGGGAGAGGCACACATGTGGCCCCGTGATCCGGGCTCGGTGGGCAGCCTCAGTTTAGGCGGTGTGCTGGTGACCGCTGGATTTGTGCACGAAGTGGTAGGGGGGCCAGGGACCCGAGAGCTGCATGCGGCACTCCTTGAGCTGCTGGGTGGCGGTGGAGTACTTGTTCTGGTAGCGCTCGACGGTCTTGTGCTCGATCAGGTGGGCGATGTCCAGGAGCATCTTGCCGGAGTCCATGCGCTTGCAGGTGATCTCCTCCGCGAGCGGGAGAAACATGCGATGCATTTGCACGGACAGGGCTCGCGCTTTGGATTGGCGCTCGCGCTGGCGACTGGCGCTCTCGCGGAGGCTGATGAGGTACTGCTGGCCCACAGTCATGTCGCGCGCGGAGTTGCCGGGGCAGGTGTCGTCCACGAGGACTTTGAGGTGCATCTCGGCCTTTCCGCGGAGACGCTCCACGTTAGCCTGGAAGTGACGCTGGTTGGAGCGGACGGAGCGGCGGAGAGCGTCGTCATCCTGAAATGTGGTGCCGAAGCGAAACGGAAGCACGGTCGAGTGCTGGAAGCAATCGGCGATGACCCTGGCGTGATCTCTCGCGGCCTGCTGGTCCATGCGCTGGGCGTCTTCCGGGTTGTGTTCCGAGACGATGACGGCCAGATCGCTGGCGGGAAAGAGAAAGGTCTGATTTCCGAAGAGACCGGAGACTCCGGCCAACGGCGTGGGCCGGCGGTGCCGGCAAAGTTCAGGAAAAGCCTGTCGTTCAGCGATGCAGTAGGCGTACCATGACATGTTTTTGACCTTCCGGAATGACTCGTCTGGGCTTGGGGCCCGCGGAGAGATTGAATCGTCCAAAGACATCGTTGCGTGCTGCGTCGCTCGAAAAGGTACTGGGAACTGGAGCTTCTTCAAGGGCGAGACGGATACTATGCTCCGAGCGAGACAATTAGCAATAAATTCCTTGCTGCTCACAGCTTCCGGCGAATTGACGATGCCCTTGGTGATGGCGGGTGGGAGACCGGGTGGCGTTTGGCGCTTCAGATACGGGTTCCAATGGTCCGTTTTCTCGCAGAGCGACTGATAGGTTTAGGGCATGGAGAACCTACTTACGAGGTCCCGGATGCGACGCCGGAGCCGCTTTGGGGCGCTTGTCTTCCTGGCCTTGCTGCTGGGAGCAGAGGGGATGACCGCAAGGGCGCAGGACGGGGCGGCGCCGGCGCGGACCGACGTGCTGGTATTTACGAACGGAGATCAGCTGACCGGTAAGCTGATCTGCTCTGTCGGGGATACGGTTACGTTCAAAAGCGATATGGCGGGGGAGATTCAGGTGCCTCTCGCCCGGATCAGGGAGCTGCGATCCGGAGCTGAGTTTGCCGTGCTTCGCAAGGACCAGCCCCCCACTAAGGCGCCGGCGAAGATGGGCACGATCGAGGTCCGGGACGGGCGTCTGTCGGTGACGCGAGGGGCAGGCCAGGTGGAGGAGGTGCCTGCGGAGCAGCTCGCCTACCTGGTCGACGAGCCGACCTATACCAAGGCAATCGGCAACAAGGGATCATTCCTTTCAGGGTGGAATGGATCTGTCACCGGAGGAGCCGCCCTGGTGCGGTCGACCGAGAACAGCACGAATCTTTCGGCGGGAGCCGCCCTGGTGCGCGAGGTGCCGGGGGTGGCGTTCCTGCCGGCCCATAACCGCACGATCTTCAATCTCTCCGAGGCATACGGCAAGCTGACCAGCCCGGTGATCCCGCAGACGGTACCGCCATCTCCGGTGAGTGTGGCCAAGACCCACATCTTCCATGCGGACGCGGAGTTCGACCGGTACTTTTCCCCGCGGCTGTATGCGCTGGCGGATACCGAATTTGACCATAACAATGCCCAGGGGCTGCAGCTGCAGGAGATCTACGGCGCAGGACTCGGATGGACGGCGATCAAGCAGCCGGTGCAGCAGCTGGACCTAAAGGGCGAGGACCACTACGCGCGGCAGAGGTTTACCGGCGATGCCGGAAATCAGAACCTGATTGGCGCGCTGTTCGGAGAGTCGTACCGGCGCAACCTGCCGCTGAAGCTGGTGTTTACCGAGTCCGGAACCGTGGATCCGGCCTTCAATAACACCAACGCCTACTCGGCAAATTTCGGGACGGCGCTGATTATTCCTGCCTACAAGCGGTTCAATTTTTCAGTCAGCGGGGCGGACAATTACATTCACAACCCGCCTCCGGGATACAGAAACAACAGCGTCCAGATCGTCACGGGTATCGCTTACTCGCTCCGTTGAGGCCGATGGGCCGCCCCATTGAGGATGGCGACGACAGGGTCGGGCAGATCCTGATCGGCATCCTTGAGCAAGAGCGCGAGCTGCCACAGGTTGGTGTCGGTAAGGGTGCGGGTGTAGCCGGGCATACCTTTTGCCGGTGCGCCGATGGCGATCCCCTGGTAGATATCGGCCACGGTGTGGGCGGCGGTGGAGTGCCGGGCGCCGCGCCAGATCTGGGGGGCGGGCGGGTTGCTGGCGGCATCGGCGCGGGGGGTGCCGTGGCAACCGGCACACTGGGCCGCGTAGGTGCGGGCGCCGGCCTCGAAGACGTCCTCGCTGGCGCCGAAGGGTGGGGTGCGGGAGGCGGGGGGCGATGACGGGGGGGATGACCGGGGCGGCCTGACCGGGGCGGTGGGCGCCGGCTTCGGCAGCTGTGCGGACGGGGGAGCGATTGGCTGGGGAGTGGAGTGGAGATAGAGGTATCCACCGCCGGCCGCGACCGCGGCACCGAGGAAGAAGGCCAGAACGGTCTTGCCGGGACCGTCGCTGCCCCTGCTGCTGCTGCGGCTGGTGTTGTTGTTGCGGCTGCTGGCGATGTTCCTGTTGCCGCTCCGTCCAGTGCGCTTTCCGGGCATGCTTGCGATCTCCTGACTGCTCCGTACGAGGTTGAATCGGTTGGATCCGTTGAATTCCGGGTTGACCGCACAGGGAAGAGGCGGCGATGTTCTAATGAAGGGATGCCCGCTGGGGATGCGTCTGACTTGGGGTTAGCCTTGAGATTAGCTTGGGGTTGGGCCTGGCAGGGTGACGGGCGATGGGAGTGAGTGTTGATGTCTGGTTTCAGGGTCTGTGCTGTGCGGATGTTGGTGATGGGACTGATGGCTGGTGCGGGCATGGGCGCCCGGGTCGAGGCGCAGTCGATGCATCGGTCGCGACGGGAGTCGAGTGCGAACCGGAAGGCTCGTATCCAGCGTGCGATCGAGGAGACCTACAGCCATCGGCAGGAGGTCTCAGGCGGTGGCGGATACCTGCGGTTCCGGGCCGGGGAGCAGATCAAGAAGAACAATGAGGTCACGTTTTATGTGAACGACACGTACTTTCTGACGCCGAAGCTGGGCCTGGTGGGCGATGTCCATGGAGCGTACGGGAACGCGAAGATCGGAAACACGATCTTCAACATACCAAATCCGCAGATCTCCGAGTACACGTTTACGGCGGGGCCGACTTACCGTTTCTATGCTACGCAGAAGATGGCTGCCAGCGTGTTCGCGACCGGCGGCGTGGCGTATGGCAAGTTCAGCGAAGGATCAAAGGGGCTGCCGTCGACGGCGATCGGCATCTGGTCGGATGCGTGGCGGCCGGCGTTCACGGCGGGTGTGAACTTCGATTACAACTTCTACCCGAACCTAGCGGCCCGGTTTACGCCGACGTATATCGGGACGACGTTTACGAGTCCGCAGGGCGGGACTATTCAGAACAACCTGGGTTTCAACCTCGGGCTGGTGTACCGGTTTGGGCGGATGAAATAGGAGTTCCTGGTGTGGGTACTTCCGGGGTGGCCCTTGCTCATGCGTTCCCCTTCAGCGGCATACATCATTTGACGCCTTGCAAATACTTCAATTCTTCCCCTGGGTCAGCGCGGGTCAGAATGACGGGCCGTGACGGACGAGCGGGAGATCTCCGGCAATTGAAGCGATCGCGCATTGGCTGTATGATCGATTCAGCTGGTTTTGTTCCCCAGATGTGGTTGAGCCGTGGGTAGTCCGGAGCTGGCGGAAGAGATGAGTGGGCTGAAGCCCACTTTTTATTTGCTTCAAAGAGCGTTTTTTCGGTGGCCTGGTCCCCGGGGCGCTTACGGGTACGGATGGCAGTCAAGCTGGACCAAATTCGGAGCACGGCCGATCGAATCGCCGCCTCGTTCGGGCTCGATATCGTCGATTTGGAGCTGCTGGGCAGCGGCAAGTCGAGGTCGCTTCGCGTGTACCTGGAGAAGGACGCGGCGGGCCGGGCGAGCATGGCGGAGCGGGCGGCCAGTGGAGAGGCGGAGGCTGAGGCGCTGCCGAAGGGCGTGCCCGCCGAGATGCTCTCGGGCGTGACCCACGAGGACTGCGCCCTGTTTGCGCAGGACTTTGGGACGGTGCTGGACGTGGAAGATCTGGTGCCGGGCGCCGAGTACACGCTGGAGGTCTCGTCGCCGGGGCTGGAACGCAAGCTCTCGACGGCTGCCGACTACCTGCGGTTTACGGGAAGCCTGATTAAGCTGCAGACGTTTACGCCCGTGAACGGGAACCGGCAGTGGAGGGGACGGCTGATGGGCTTGCGGGATGAGGTTGTGACGCTGGATCTTTCGGCGGTGAAGCAGAAGGGAAAGGCGAAGAAGGCGGCTGCGGAAGAGCGGGTCGAGATCTCGCTCGGCAATATCGAGAAGGCGAACCTGGTTGCTGAGATTTAGGGGAACTCGCCGTAGAGATAGAGCAGTGACCAGACGACAGAAGAGCGAAATACAGGGGTCTCTCCACTGCGCTTCGCTTCGGACGAGATGACGGCGAAAGGCAACAACACACAGTTTTGGGACGAGCACGCAAGAGAAGGACGAGTGAGCGATGGCAAGTGTTCTGTATCAGTCGATTGAGACGTTGAGCAAGGATAAGGGGATCGACCCCGAGATCGTGGTGGGCGCGGTGGAGGATGCGATCGCGCTGGCGACGCGCAAGTACTACAAGACGACGGAGAGCATGCGGGCGGAGATGGACCGGGAGACGGGCGAGATCCGGGCTTATGTGTTCAAGACGGTGGTCGAGACGCCGGAGCAGGTGGAGGACGAGATCAACCAGATCACGCTCGAGAAGGCGCGCGAACTTGCGCCTGAGGTGGAGGTTGGCGGCGAGCTGCGCTTCTACAAGGACACGACGCCGCTGGGTCGGATCGCGGCGCAGATGGCGAAGCAGGTGATCTTCCAGAAGGTGCGCGAGGCGGAGCGCGACACGGTCTTCAATGAGTACAACCACCGTGCGGGCGAGGTCTTGAATGCGACGGTGAAGCGGCTGGAGCCGATGGACACGATTTTCGACCTGGGTAAGGCGGAGGCGCGGATGCCGAAGCGGGAGCAATCGCGGCTCGAGCAGTTCGCGGTGGGTGAGCGGGTGCGGGTGGTTCTGCTGCGGGTGGATCGTGCGGCGAAGGGGCCGCAGGTGATTGTGAGCCGGGCGGCGCCGGGGCTGGTCTCGAACCTGTTTCAGAGCGAGGTTCCCGAGATCTATGACGGAACAGTGACGATCCGGGCGATTGCGCGGGAGGCGGGCGAGCGAACTAAAATCGCGGTGATGAGCCGCGACAAGGACGTGGACCCGGTGGGCGCGTGCGTGGGTATGAAGGGGATGCGGGTGCAGTCGATTATTCGCGAGCTGCGCGGCGAGAAGATCGACATTATCGAGTACTCGGAGGAGATTACGACCTTTGCGGAGAAGGCACTGCAGCCGGCCAAGGTAAGTCGGGTCTCGATCATCGATCTGGCGGAGAAACAGATCGAGGTGATCGTGGACGACACGCAGCTATCGCTGGCGATCGGCAAGAAGGGCCAGAACGTGCGGCTGGCGGCGAAGCTGCTGCAGTGGAAGATCGACATCAAGAGCGAAGAGGAGAAGCGCCAGGAGGTCGAGCAGCAGATGACCGCGATGAGCGGCGGGCCGACGACGCCGATCGAGCAGGTGACGGAGCTGGGCGAGCAGATTCTGGAGAAGCTGATTGCGGCCGGGATTACCACGGTCGAGGAGCTGGCGGATATGACGCCGGAGCAGCTTGAGGAAGTTCCGGGCATCGGCGAAAAGACAGTCGAGAAGATCTCGACGGCGGTGCGCCACTACTTCGGCCAGTATGAGGAGGGCGAGGAGCGTCGGGAGCTGGCGGCGGAGGCATCTACAGAGGAGACAGGTGGTGCGGATGAGAGCACCGGAGAGGCGGATGAGAGCGTGCTGAGCGAGAAGCTATCAGGAACGACGGAGGAAGTGCTGGCGGCCGAGGCGGCGGAGTTTGCCGAGGCGCAGGAGTTGAACGGGGTATCGGCAGAGGACCTGATCGCGGAAGAGGATCGGGCGAGCCTGAGCGACGCGAACGACGATGCGGACGCGCGGGAAGAGCAGATTGAGCTGCGGAATGACGAGGTGGATAACCTCGCGGTGCAGGCGAACGAGATCTCCGACGAGGGGATCGATACTGACGGTCACGATCGTGGCTAGGCTGCGGCTTAGCCGGGCGAAGCTTTGCGGCATCGACGATGCTGCAAAGCTAGGGTTTTTACGTACAATAGACATTCCCACGATGAGGCTTCTATGAGCAGCTTGCTATGAGCGGCTAAGGGCGCAGGGGAAGTGAAAAGGGACGGATGAGCAAAGTTCGAATCAATGATCTGGCGCGAGAGCTGGAAGTAAAGAGCAGGCCGATTTTGGACGCTCTCGAGGCGATCGGTGTAACGGGAAAGACTCACTCCAGCTCGATCGAGGCCGACCAGGCGGAGCGGGTACGAAGCTATATGCAGGGTGGCAGCCGGCCGCAGAGCAACGGCGGCGGAAGGCCGCAGGCGGCGGTTCCAAAGATTGACCTGTCGAAGGCGGCGAAGCCTGGCGATGCCATGCGGGCGATCCTCGAACGCAAGCAGGCGGAGGCCGCGGTGAAGGCCGCGCCTCCAGCTCGGCCCATGGTTGCGGCTCCTCCCCCGATAGCAGTTTCGGCACCTCCGGCGAAACCGGGAAGTTCGCCCGCGGGTGCTGCCGCGGCTCAGCCGCAGGCTGCCAACCCGCTACCGAGCCAGACACAGGCGCAGGGCGGGACACAGACTCAAGTTCAAGGCGGGAGCGCAGCTCCGCCTCAGGCCGCACCCTCCTCCGCACAGACGCCGCCGGCACCGCGCAGGATCGTTCCCCTGCCGCGCCAAGGCGCGAACATTGTCGCTCCGCCAGCTCCTCCCGCGATCGCGAGCAAGCCTCCGGTGGGACCCGTAATTGCACGTCCGCCGGTTGTGGCCCCTGGCGGGGTTGGAACTCCTGGCGAGGCTGGAACTCCTGGTGCGGCTGGAACTCCTGGGGCGGCTGGTGCTGCTGGGTCCCATGGGGTTGCTGGCGCGGCGGTTCGACCGCCTGTCGACCGCGCCGATCGACCCATGGTTGCGGCGGCTCCGGCGGCCGCGAAGCCTGGGGGGATAACCGCCGCGGCTCATGCGCCTACGCTCCCGGTCAGGGAGCCTGCGGCCGCGGCTCCCGCGCCTCCGGCGGCAGTACCCGCGAGCGCGCCGGCATCTCCAAGCGTTTCGGCTGAGATTGCGCCCGTTGCCACGGCAGCGACGACGACGGCATCACCGGCCGGCACTGGGCCGGTCGATGAGACTCCCGAAGCAGCGGCTCCCTCTGCGCCGGCCGGGCCGCCGCCGCGCCGGGTAATCATGCCGCAGACCGGTCCCCGGCCCATCTATACGGCACCGCCACCGGCGCCCGGAGCTCCGCAGCGCGGGCGACCGATTTTTGAGCGTCCTCGGCCGCAAGGGGCGGGCGGACCGGCTGGCGCGGGTGGACCCGGTGGAGCTGGCGCGGCTGGACAGCGACCGGGGGTTCTGCCGCCGGGTGCGCGTCGACCGATGCATCCAACCCGCACCTTCCCAAGCGGCCCGGGCGGGGCTCCCGGACGTCCCGGATTTACGCCGGGTGGGGCACGGCCGCCATTTGGCGCACGGCCCGGATTTGGCGCGAGACCCGGCGGCGCTCCGGGTGCTCCCGGTGGTATGCTGCCTGGTCCCGGAGAGGCTCCGGGCGGAGCTCCACGGCCGGCGGCCCGGCCAGGACAGCGCCGCGGCGGACAGCGGTACGAGAAGAGCAAAGAAGGCCCGATGAAGGGCTTCACCCCGCCACCGCGTTTCGGTGGGGCGGCATCATTTTCGCAGTCCAGTGAACCGGTTCCAATTACACGAACGATAACCGTGACCGAAGGTATCAGCGTCAAGGACCTGGCCGAGAAGCTGGAGGTCCGCGGAAAGGACCTGATCGCGATCCTGCTGATGCGGGGCGTGTTCGTCACGGTGAACCAGTCGCTCGACGGCGAGCTGGTAAAGGATGTGGCGCGGCAGTTTGGCGCGGATGCAACCGTCATCACGGTCGAAGAGCAGCTTGAGAACGAGGCGATCGAAGGGTTCCTCGAAGATACCAGCGGCATGGTCGAGATCACGCGATCTCCGGTCGTGACGGTGATGGGCCACGTCGATCACGGAAAGACTTCCCTGCTGGATGCGATCCGGCAGACGGATGTGGCGGCGGGCGAGGCGGGCGGCATCACGCAGCATATCGGCGCGTACAAGGTGCATGTGACGAAGCCGGATTCGCCGGCGTTCGGTCGCGAGATCGTGTTCCTCGATACGCCGGGTCATGAGGCGTTTACGCGAATGCGTGCGCGTGGAGCGAAGATCACCGACATCGTCGTGATCGTGGTCGCGGCGGACGACGGTGTGATGCCGCAGACGCTTGAGGCGATCGATCACGCGCGCGCCGCCAAGGTGCCGATCATCGTCGCGATCAACAAGATCGACAAGCCGGATGCCAACCCGAGCCGCGTGATTTCGCAGCTCGCCATGCGTGGTGTGCAGGCCGTATCGACGGGCGGCGACACCGAGTTCGTCGAGGTTTCCGCGAAGCAGCGGATGAATCTCGACTCGCTTGAGGAGATGATCTGCTACGTCGCCGATACCAACGTGCAGAAGGCAACGCCGGAGCGGCCGGCGGTTGGAACGGTGATCGAAGCCAAGCTCGATCGTGGCCGTGGCGCGGTGGCGTCGATCCTGGTGCAGAACGGAACCCTGCGCACGGGCGACACTTATATCGTCGGGAACACGTTTGGCAAGATCCGCGCGATGTTCGACGATCGCGGACGTCCGATCACAGAAGCGGGACCGTCGACCCCGGTCGAGATCCTGGGTCTCGAAGGCATGCCGGATGCGGGCGACACGTTTTTGGTGATGGCGGACCGCGACAAGGCGAAGGGCATTGCGCAGTACCGCAAGATGAAGGAGCGCGAGGCGCAGCTGGCCAAGAGCTCCCGCGTCTCGCTCGAGGGTCTCGCAGAGCAGATCAAGCAGGCGGGGGTCAAGGATCTCAACCTCATCCTCAAGGGCGATGTGCAGGGATCGGTCGAGGTGCTGGCTGATTCGCTGCAGCGGATGTCGACCGAAAAGGTTCGCGTGCGTGTGCTGCACTCCGGCGTGGGTGCGATCACGGAATCGGACATCCTTCTGGCCTCGGCTTCGAATGCGGTGGTCATCGGCTTCAACGTCCGGCCGGAGCGTAAGGCGCAGGAGCTGGCGGACCGCGAGAACGTCGAGGTTCGGCTGCACTCCATCATCTACGAGCTGCAGGACGAGATGACCAAGGCGATGTACGGGCTGCTCGAGCCGGTGTTCAAGGAGAACTACGCTGGCCGTGCGCAGGTGCTAAACGTCTTCAAGATCACCAAGGTTGGACAGATTGCCGGCTGCCAGGTGACCGATGGCCTGATCAAACGCGAGAATCAGGTGCGCCTGCTGCGTGAGGGCCTCGAGATCTGGCGTGGCCGGATCGGGTCGCTGAAGCGCTTCAAGGATGACGTCTCCGAGGTCCGGCAGGGCGTGGAGTGCGGTATCGATCTGAACGGCTACAAGGACATTCGCGTCGGCGACGTCATTGAGTCGTTCACCACGGAGACGATGGCCGCTGAGCTGGGACAGAACGCGGCGGTGAAGAAGGCGGAGAAGGACAAGGAGGCGGTGGCGGCAGCTTCGGCAGCAGCGGCTGCTGCAGCGGCGGCGACGCCGGTGTCGGTCTAGTCCGTCTCTTCTTTGGGTCACAACGGAAAGGGCCGGGATCATGTATCCCGGCCCTTTCCGTTTAAGCCGCTTCTCGGGAAGCCTGGGCAGACCTTAGTATGTAGGCGTGGACCTCCAAGAGATTCAGGCAGCGATACGGGACCAGCAGATCGACGGCTGGCTCTTCTACGATCATCACTATCGCGATCCGCTCGGCTACCGGATTCTGGGGCTTGGGGAGGATCTGCATGTGACCCGCAGGTGGTTTTATTTCATCCCGGCGACGGGGGAGCCTCGCAAGCTGGTTCACCGGATCGAGTCGGGAAGGCTGGACCCACTTCCAGGGTCGAAGGCGGTCTACTCCTCGTGGCAGGAGCTGGAGAGCCGGCTGGAGACGCTGCTCTCCGGTGCGACGCGGATCGCCATGCAGTACTCGCCGCGTAACGCGATCATGTATGTCTCGATGGTGGATGCGGGCACGGTGGAGCTGCTGCGGGCGATGGGCAAGGAGGTCGTCAGCTCCGCCGATCTGGTGAGCCAGTTCGAGGCGGTTCTCTCCGACGATCAGATCGCAACGCACTTCGAGGCGCAGCGCAAGATCGACGCGATCCTGGCCGAGGGCTGGAAGGTGATGGGAGAGCGGGTACGGACCAGCGGCACGGACGAGTTTGGGATGGTCACGTGGCTCTCCGACGCGATGACGCACGAGGGTTTGGTATGGGAGCACGGACCCAACGTGAGCGCTGGGCCGAACAGCGCGGACTCCCACTATGAGCCGTCGGCGGCGGGCTCCAGGCCCATTCGGCGCGGCGACTTCGTCCTCATCGACATTTGGGGGCAGATCGATGCGCCGGGCTCGTGCTATTACGACATTACGTGGACGGGCGTGGTGGATCGTGAGCCGTCGGAGCGGGAGCGGATGGTGTTCACGGCAGTGCGGGACGCGCGCGATGCCGCCGTCCGGACGATCTCCGAGGCGTTTGCGGGTGGACGGGCGATTGCCGGGTGGGAGGGTGACGACGCGGCACGCCAGGTGCTGGCGGACGCAGGTCTGGGCGACGCGTTTACTCACCGGACGGGACACAATATCGGGGTGACGATCCATGGCAACGGAGCGAATCTGGATAATCTCGAGACGCATGATGAACGCCTGATCCTGCCCAACACCTGCTTTTCGGTAGAGCCGGGCGCGTACTTTCCCGACGAGTTCGGCGTGCGGAGCGAGGTCGACATGATCGCTCGGCCGGGGCGGGCGGAAGTCTCGGGACGGATGCAGCGGGAGCTCGTCCGGATCTAGCTGATATGATTTCCTCTGATGACGACCAATGCCCAGGCCTCGCCGCAACTGGCCGTGAAGACTTCTACGATGCCGCCGCTGCTTATTCTGCTGGCGGGCTGGCTGGTCCCCGGAGCAGGACATTTTCTGCTACGCAAATGGATTCGAGGAACACTCCTGTTCGCCTCCATCGTGGCGATGTTTCTGATCGGGATATCGCTTCATGGCAAAATTTACACGCCGAACACGGGTGACCTGCTGGATGTTCTGAACTTTGTCGGCGATTTGGGGGCAGGCCTGTTGTACGTGCTGGCACGGGCGCTGGATCTGGGAGCGAGCACGGTTCAGGTTGCGATCGCGGACTACGGAACGAAGTTCATCGTGGTGGCGGGCCTGTTGAACGTGATTGCGGCGGTCGACGCGCATTCGTTGGCGACTGGACGGAAGCGGTCATGACCCATTTTGAAGCAGTGCTTCTGTTCTCGCTGTTTACCTCGGTCGTCTTCGGAGTAACGCAGAGATCCGAGCCTCGGATGATGATGCGCTTCGGGGGCTACTGTTTTGCCCTGTTCGTCGGCGGGACTATCGCGGCGAGCTGGGTGATGTGGCTGATCAAACGATAGGCTCAGATTCCTGCCTAACCTCGACACTCGGATCACTTCTACAGATTGCCGATCCGCTTTCCTGTGTGGTGAAATCGGCTTTGCTTCTCTGCTCATACTCGCTTTATGAGTGCATCCTAAACTGGAGGGAGAATAATCATGAGCGCGGACGGGAAGGTATTTCACTGTAAGGATGTGGGTTATGACTGTGAGTGGCATCTTGAAGGAAGCAGCGAGGAAGAGATGCTGCCGGTAATTGCGAAGCATGCCGCGGAGGTCCACAACCTGACGCATTTCAAATCAGAGGCTGTGGAGCATGTTCGCGAGGCGATCCGCAAGAACGAGTAGCCGTGATCTGGGGCTCAAGGGTGGGTGTCCCTAGGTGCTGTGTCGATGGACGGGCTAGTTGGGGCGCGCCTTGCGGTACTCACCCGTTTGTGGTGAAGCAGCGAGAGATGAGCACCGGATGGTTGCGGGCGGTGGGTGCTGATTCCGTTGGCGTGTCTAGGTATGTTGGGATCTTTGGCCGGGTGGCCTCATAAGCGCTTCTAGGTGTTTGGCTGTCGGTACCGTCCTCTACGAAACATAAAAATTCTGCCGCGGTATCTGCCTGTATTCTTGTCTTCTATCGCGGGTGCCGGATGTACGTCATGCAAGTTGAAGCAGCGAGCAAGATGGCCAACGGCGCGAAGATCGCAACTGACGCCCGACCAGAAGCGGAGTTCGACGATATTGCCAGATTGGCGTCGACGGTTTGCCGAGCGCCGGTCGCCATGATCATGCTGCTCGATACGCAGCGGCAGTGGTATCGCGCCTCGGGAGTGCTTCGCCTGAATGAGCCGGCGATCGGCGTGTCCTTTTGTGAGGCGACGGTTCGGCAGGCTGGCTCCTTGGTGCTGACCGATGCCGCTGCCGACAGTCACTTCAAGCTCGACCCGCAGGTGGTGGGAGACCCGCACTTCCGGTTCTTCGCGGGTGTGCCTTTCTTCGGGGAAGACGGGCAGGCGGCTGGCATCCTCGGCGTCGCCGACAGGGTGCCCCGGGTGCTTACCTCCGAGCAGGAAGAGGCGCTCGAACTGATTGTCCGGCAGCTGAAGGCCCGTTTGGATCTTCGCACGCAGAGCGCCGCCTTGGACGAGTTGATGCGTGAGAAGGAGAGATCCTCTGCCAATCTGCGGGCCAGTGAAGAGCTCTTTCGCGCGTTCATGAACGCCAGCCCGTTTCTCAGTTACATCAAAGACGCGGCGGGTCGCCTGCTGTTTTATAACCGGAGCTTCGCGAAACGTTTTGGCGTAAATGAATATGCCTGGCTGGGGCGCACCGACGATCAGCTCTGGTCGCGCAACATGTCCGGGCCGATGCGCGTGCACGACCTCGAGGTGATGGCGGGCGGACGCATGGTCGAATCCGAAGAGAAGATCCGCGGCGCGGATGAGGCGGTTACAACCTGGAAGACGTACAAGTTCCCGTGTCATGACTCGGCGGGAAACATCCTCCTGGCGGGCGTGGCCGTGGACATCACCGAAGAGGTGGCCCGCAAGGCGGAGTTGGAGCGGTACCAGGAGGAGATGCAGGAGGCGAACGATCAGCTCCGGCGGCTGAGTGTGACGGATGAGCTCACCGGGCTGCGGAATCGGAGGGCGTTTGAAGAGCGGCTGGTGCTGGAGTTCTCGGTAGCGCGGCGGAGAAAGCGGGATCTGGCGGTGCTTCTTCTGGACGTGGACTTCTTCAAGCGGATCAACGACCAGTGGGGACACGGCGCGGGCGACTCCGTTCTCCGGCGGCTGAGCGCCATCCTCCGAACAACTGTGCGGCTGCCGGATCTGGTCGCGCGCTACGGAGGGGAGGAGTTCGCGGTGCTGCTGCCGGAGAGCGGCGCTTCGGCTGCTGTCGGCTTGGCCAACCGCCTGATGGCGAAGATCGCGCTCGAGACCTGGGATCATGAGCCGGTCACGGTGAGCATCGGCCTGACCGCGTTGACGGAGGATCTGCTAAACGGCTTTCAACTGGTGGCGCAGGCAGACAGTGCTCTCTACGCGGCGAAACGCGCAGGGAGGAATCGAGTGGTTGTACATGGAGAAGACGGGCGATCCTAAGCGTCCTGTAACCGGAGCGAGCTGAGGCTACCCATGACACAAGGAGGCGCACCTGTCCGGGTGCGCCTCCTTTGCGTAACCTAAGCGGACACAAATATGGTTACGGCTCTGCGTTCGGGTCCGGCTGTTCCCCCGGGTTCTGCTCTTCCATCTGTTTCTGTAACTCCTCACGACGCTTGGCCCTTGCTTCAGAGCGCTTGGCTGCCTTCTCGCTGAGTTCCTGCTCTGCTCCAAGGAGCTCGATGAAGGCCATCTCGGCGGCATCCCCTTTGCGAGGACCGGTCCGAACGATGCGTGCATAGCCTCCATTGCGGCCCCCATAGCGGGGTGCAACGACGGCGAACAGACGATCGACAGCCGCAGGCGTCATCAGATAGCTGGCCGCCTGACGCCGGGCATGGACGTCGCCCCGCTTGCCGAGGGTAATCATCTTTTCAACCAGGGGGCGGGTTGCCTTGCACTTGGTGATGGTGGTTTCGACGCGATCCATCACGATGATGGAGGTGACCAGATTCCGCAGCATGGCGCGGCGATGACTGGTGTTGCGTCCGAGTTTGAATCCTGCATTGCGATGGCGCATGGCGGTATGTTTCGGGTCTCTTCAGAACGTCTGAAGTATGGAGCGATTCCGCTCTGAAGTATAAGGCGGTTCGCTCCAGATCCGAGGGCCTGAAGCCCGTCTCCTTGATTGATCTCGTTGGCTCGGCACTGGCCTTGCCCAACTTCCGGGTAGTGCGGTGGCGACCCGGAGGCCACCACCGGGGGTTGCGGTTAGAAGTTCTCTGGCTCGTTGTTCGGGAGGATGAGGTCGTCGTCCTCGTCTTCATCCTCATCGTCGTCGTCATCGAAGTTACCGAAGCTTGCCGCCAGGGTCGCTGCCGGCAGTACCGAGGTGGGTCCCGGGACAGGATTTCCCTGATCGTCGATCTTCATCCCGAGCGAGAGGCCCATTTGAGCAAGGATTTCCTTGATCTCATTGAGGCTCTTGCGGCCAAAGTTCTTGGTCTTGAGCATCTCGGCTTCGGTCTTCTGGATCAGCTCACCGATGGTGGCGATGTTGGCATTTTTGAGGCAGTTGTAGCTGCGCACCGACAGTTCAAGCTCTTCGACGGAGCGGTTCAGGTTTTCATTGCGAATGAGCGGGCCATCGTGGACCCCGTCGTGGCCTGATTCCATCTCCTCTTCGAAGTTGATGAAGATGGTCATGTGGTCCTTCAGCAGCTTGGCCGAAAGACCGAGAGCGTCGGCAGGAAGAACCGTTCCATTGGTCCAGATCTCAAGGGTGAGCTTGTCAAAATCGGTGATCTGACCCAGACGGGCAGCTTCGACGAGGAAGTTGACCTTGCGGACGGGCGAGTGAACCGAGTCGACCGGGATGAAGCCGAGGCCAAGATCGCCGTCGAAGTTCTTATCCGCGGAGATGTATCCGCGACCGCGCTTGAGCCGCATCTCCATGTCGATCTTGCCGCCCTCGGAAACGGTGCAGACGTACACATCTTTGTCCAAGATCTCGACGTCGCCGTCGGCCTCGATCATGCCCGAGGTGACGACGCCAGCGGTATCGGCGCGGAGGTAGAGCGCCTTCGGTCCATCCCCGCTGAGTTTGAAGGGGATCTGCTTGAGGTTGAGGATGATGTCGGTTGCGTCCTCGACGACGCCGGTGATGGACTGAAATTCGTGCAGAACGCCTTCGATGCGGACAGCGGTGACGGCGGCGCCCTCGATCGAGGAGAGCAGGGTTCGGCGAAGGGCATTGCCGATTGTGGTTCCGAATCCGCGCTCGAACGGCTGCGCCGAGAACTTGCCGAATTTGTCTGTAAGAGTGTCGGTATCAACTGCGAGGCGCTTGGGTTTCTGAAAACCTCTCCAAAGCATGTGGTTCCCTTTCGTCCGCCTCGCCGCGATGCACTCTGCGGGGGCGGGTGGTTCGGTTGCGGGTGCGTTGTGGGCGAGGCAGGCTTTGAGCCGTTCGCTTCTAGCCCTTAGCTGAAGGCCAAGCAGCTAACGGCTAAAAGCTGTTCTCTATTTACTGTAAAGCTCTACGATCAGCTGCTCGTTGACCGGCAGATTGACATCCGCGCGGTTCGGCATGGCGATGACTTTGCCGGAGTAGTTGTCGCGATTGATGTCGAGCCATGGCACGGGACGCTGGCCGCTGGCGAAGTTCTTCGACTCTTCAAGAACGACGAGCGCCTTGGAGCCCTCGCGGACGGCGATATCGTCGCCGACCTTGCACTGGAAGGAGGGGATGTTGACCTTGCGGCCGTTGACCTGGACGTGTCCGTGACGGACGACCTGGCGAGCCTGACGCCGGCTGGTTGCCAGCCCGAGACGGTAGCATACGTTGTCGAGGCGGGTTTCCAGCTGTTGGAGCAGAAGTTCGCCGGTGACACCGGGCCGGTCCGACGCCTTCTGGTAGTAGGCGCGGAACTGGGTTTCGAGCGTGAAGTAGATGCGCTTGGCCTTCTGCTTTTCGCGAAGTTGGAGGCCGTAGCCAACAACCTTCTTCTGCTTCTTGGACTGGCCGTGCTGGCCGGGGGGGAAGTTGCGCTTCTCGACCGGGCATTTCTCGGTGAAGCACTTGGCTCCCTTGAGGAAGAGCTTGGTGCCGTCGCGCCGGCACATGCGGCAGACGGGTCCTGTATATCGTGCCATGGGGCGTATCTCCTGATTCGGGTGTCGATCGGTTTACGCGCGGCATGGCGCTTCTGGTCCCGATCCGTCGGCGCCGGGGGCACCGAGCTATTGGCTGTTCGCTTTTAGCTTCTAGCTAGAAACGGCTTGTGCAGATATATGCGCTCTTAGCCTTGGAGCTGGAAGCTAAAGGCTAAGATCGGAAACTGCTCTCAGACGCGGCGGCGCTTGGGCGGGCGGCAGCCGTTGTGCGGCATGGGGGTGACATCGCGGATGGAACGGACCTCGATGCCGGCAGAGGCGAGGGCCCGAATGGCGGACTCTCGACCGGAGCCCGGACCCGAGACGCGCACATCGACCGAGCGCAGGCCGTTGTCTCGAGCGGCGTTGGCGGCGCCGACGGCAGCTTGCTGCGCCGCGAACGGGGTACCCTTGCGCGAGCCGCGGAAGCCGAGTGAACCCGAACTCTTCCAGGACAGGGTGTTGCCGACGCCGTCCGTGATGGTGACGATGGTGTTGTTGAAGGTCGCCTGAATGAAGACGAGACCGAATGGAACGTTTTTGCGTTCGCGCTTCTTGAACTTCTTGTTTTTACCGACCTTCGCGCCGGTACCTTTGTTCTGTGTCTTCGCCATGGCTTACTTCGTCGCTTTCTTCTTACCAGCGACGGTGCCCTTGCGGGGGCCCTTGCGGGTACGAGCGTTGGTGTGAGTGCGCTGGCCGCGAACCGGGAGGGAGCGGCGATGACGAAGTCCACGATAGGACTGGATCTCGATCAGGCGCTTGATGTTGAGCGAGACATCCTTGCGGAGATCGCCCTCGATCTCGCCCTCCTGTTCGATCACGGTACGGATGCGGTTGAGCTGGTCCTCGTCGAGGGTGCCGATCTTGACCATCGGGTCGACGTCAGCCTTGGTGAGGATCTTGGCGGATCGTGAGTTGCCGATGCCGAAGATGTAGGTTAAACCGATGCGCACCTGTTTGTTATTAGGGACATCGACTCCGGAGATACGTGCCATCTGGGGATCCTTTGGTTGGCTCCTGGGCTTGACCGGGGAGCGGATTGAGGTTTACGGAGAGGGTTCCGCCAGGTTCAACGCAAGCCTTGATTTCGGCTAACTCGCCTGACAGCTCCTGAGGTAAAGGCTGGTTTAGCCCTGACGCTGTTTGTGCTTGGCATTCTCGCAGATGACGCGAACCACGCCTCTGCGGTGGATCACCTTGCATTTGTCACAGATCTTCTTTACGGATGCGCGGACTTTCATTGCAACTCCTAAGCACAGCTTTTAGCCTCTAGCTCTCAGCTTCTAGCCAAAGGCGTGACATAGATAATCGATGGCTGGAGCTCACGGCCAGAACCTAACAGCTTTGCTTGCGAGCCTACTTGTAGCGGTAGACGATCCGCCCGCGGTTGAGGTCGTAGGGGCTTAGCTCGATCGCGACGCGGTCACCAGGAAGGATACGGATGAAGTTCTTACGCATACGCCCGGAGACGTGCGCAAGGGCTTGGTGCTTGTTCTCAAGCTCTACTTTGAAAAGGGCATTCGGCAGCGTCTCGACCACGGTCGCCATTACTTCAATTGCATCTTCCTTCGACAAACGGTCTCCTTTGGAGTGTAGGCCGAGGCCGGGCTCCACCCGCGCGGTATCCACACAGTACTTCGTATCATACCCCAGAGTCCGGGGAATCTCCTAGAGCGTGAGGATGATCGGTCCATCCCTGGTGACGGCGACGGTGTGCTCGAAGTGTGCCGAGTAGCTCCCGTCGACCGTGACAGCCGTCCAGCCATCCTTGAGCACCTTCACCTCTGGGGATCCTGCGTTGATCATCGGCTCGATGGCGAGCACCATGCCCGCTTTGAGACGGGGGCCCTTGCCGCGTGTCCCGAAGTTTGGCACTTGGGGATCCTCATGCATGGCACGTCCGATTCCATGGCCGACGAAGTCTCGCACGATGCCGAAGCCCTGGGACTCGCAGATCTCCTGGACGGCGGCGGAGATATCGCCCAGCCGGCCGCCCACCCTGGCCTGCTGGATGGCAGCGTCGAGCGAAGCTTTGGTGGTGTCGAGCAGCCGCTTGGTCAGATCGCTTGCCGTACCGACGGCGTAGGTGACTGCCGCGTCCGAGTAGAAGCCATCCAGGATGACGCCGCAGTCGATGGAGACGATGTCCCCGTCTTTGAGGACCCGCTTGGCGTTGGGGATGCCGTGGACGACCTCTTCGTTGATCGAGGTGCAGAGCGCCGCCGGGTACCCATGGTATCCCTTGAAGGCGGCCTGGACGCCGAACTCGGCGATCTTAGTGACCGCAACGTTTTCGAGGTCCATGGTGGTCGCGCCGGGTTTGACGATGGGCGCGATGGCATTGTGGACCTCGCGCAAGATCCGGCCGGACGCGCGCATCTGCTCGAGCTCGGCCGCCGTCTTGATCATGATGGCCACTAGCGAGACCTCGGAGCCGGGAGGGCGGAGCTGCGGGTTCGAAGCTCCCGGATAGCGTCGATAATTCTCTGCTCGACGTTGATCAGGGAGCCTGTGCCATCCACCTCGCCGAAGCAGTTCTGTGCCCGGTAGTGATCGATCACCGGAGCGGTCTTAACCTCGTACTCCTTCATGCGGAGGTAAAAGGCGGGCTCGGTATCGTCCGAACGGTGCTGCAGGGGAGTCCCGTCGAAATCGCAGCGACCCTCGATTTGAGGCCGGTGCGAGTAGATGTTGTAGATCCGCTTGCAGGTGGGGCAGGTCCGCCGGCCGGTGATGCGATGCAGAAGCTCCTCCGTGGCGACGTGGATCTTGACGGCAATCAGGGGCGGGGCGTCATGCAGTTCGGGGAGTTTTCCGTCGAGCCACGCCGCCTGACCTTGCGTGCGGGGGAAACCATCAAGGATGTAGCCGGGAAGCGTGTCCTCGCGCAGGAGGCGGTCCGCGACCATGCCGTTCACCACCTCATCCGGAACCAGCTTTCCGGCGTCCATGAGAGCCTGGGCCATCTTGCCCAGCTCCGTTCCGTTGCCAACGTGCTCGCGGAGCAGATCGCCGGTCGATATCTGGGGGATGCCGAAGGAGGCCATCAGCAGTTGGGCCTGGGTTCCTTTGCCGACGCCCGGAGCCCCGAGAAGCAGAACCGGCCCGGGCAGGAACTCCGCCGGGGCCGATGGCGGAACAGGTGCTGTTGCGGTGGTCAACTCGGATCTCTTCCCTATCGCTACTTACCAGCTGCGGCGGCCGCGGATGCGTCCGGACTTGGGACTGAAGCCGTCGTAGTGGCGCATGATCAGCTGCGACTCGATCTGCTGCACGGTGTCCATGGCGACACCGACGACAATCAGCAGCGAGGTGCCACCGAAGTAGAAGCTGACTCCGAGGCCGTTGGTTGTCCAGGTGGGAAGCCGGTCAAAGATCGGTCCGATCAGCCAGAGATGGTTGAAGTGGATTCCGCTGATGAGGAACATGGGGATAAAGGTAATGATGATGAGGTAGATGGCCCCGACCAGGGTGATGCGGCTGAGGACGTCGTTGATGAAATCAGCCGTCCGCTTTCCGGGACGAATGCCGGGGATGAAGCCGCCATACTTCCGCATATTGTCGGCGATATCGTCTGGACGGAAGACGATGGAGATGTAGAAGTACGCGAAAAAGACGATCGCAGCCATATACAGCAGGACGTACCAAGGCTCGCCTGGACCAAGCCCCTGGAAGATACGGCCAAAGAAGGGTGTGTCCCGGAGCGGTCCGCTGCCGAAGAAGCTGGCTCCCGAGAAGAGCAGCGGGGCGGAGAGGATCGAGCTCGCGAAGATGACCGGCATGACGCCGCCGGAGTTCACTTTGAGGGGAAGATGAGTCGACTGGCCGCCCATCATGCGCCGGCCGACGATGCGCTTGGCGTACTGGACCGGGATGCGGCGCTCAGAGCGTTCGACGTACACGATAAATGCGACGACGGCGATCATGCCGGCCACCAGGATGGCGACGGCGACCGGGGTAAAGCCGCCCCACGCGTTGGTCCTGACCTTGTCGTAAAGCTCGGCGATGCCCTTGGGCAGACCGACGACGATGCCCGTGAAGATGAGCAGCGACATCCCGTTGCCGATGCCGCGCTCGGTGATCTGCTCGCCGAGCCACATGATGAAGGCGGTGCCGGCTGTAAGGGTGAGCACGCACATTGGAAGGAAGGCGAGACGGGAGATGGTGACCATGGACGAGCCGGTCGTCGTATTGGTCAGCGTCATGCCAATCGCGAACGACTGAATGATGCCGAGGACGATGGTCACGTAGCGGGTCCACTGGGTGATCTTGCGGCGCCCGAGTTCGCCCTCTTTCTGCAGCTTGGCCAGGGGCTCGTAGATAACAGTGAGCAGTTGAAAGATGATCGAAGCGGTGATGTACGGCATGATGCCCAGCGCAAAGATGGTCAGTTTGCGGAGGTTGCCGCCCGAGAAGAGGTCGACCAGGCCGAGTGCCGATCCGGAGTTCTGGTTGAAGAACTGCGCCAGCATGTCAGCGTTGATGCCAGGGGTGGGGACATGCGAACCCAGACGGTAGACAGCCAGCATCCCAAGCGTGAAGAGGACGCGCTTGCGGAGGTCAGGAATGCGAAAGATATTTGCGAATTTCTCGAACATCGGAGGCATACCTCAGGGGGCGAAGCCCCTCACACTGGAGGGGCTGGACCGGTGCGGCCGAAGCCACACGTCATAGGATAGCAGTGGCGGCGACTAGGCGGAAGCAACCGTCTCGCCGATCACAAACGCCCGTCCGCCAGCCCTCTCGATCGCTTCCTTCGCGCTTTTCGAGAATTTGTGGGCGTGTACGTTGACCGCGGCGGTGATCTCTCCGTTATTCAGCACCTTGAGCAGGCCGTTCTTCTTTCGCAAAAGGCCGAGCGAGACGATCGTCTCAAGGGTGAACTCGGTCTGCTGCGAGGCTGCATGGATCTCGGCGATGCGATCCAGACCCAGCACCGTGTACTCCACGCGGAAGATGTTGGTGAAGCCGCGCTTGGGCAGGCGGCGGTGGAGCGGCATCTGGCCGCCTTCGAAGCCGCGCATCAGGCTGGAGCCAGACCGTGATCCCTGGCCCTTGTGGCCGCGGGTGGACGTCTTTCCCATACCCGAGCCCATACCTCGGCCGACGCGCTTCTTGTTCTCATTGGCCTTTTTAGGGGCTCGAAGATTGGAGAGATTGAGTGCCATAATTCCTCGCTAAACGCCGGTCGGCTCGAAGCGCGATCGACTCGCATGGTTGGGCCGCTGGGGCTCGTGGGGGATGGGTTAGTCGACGACGCGGACCAGGTGCGGAATCTTGTTGATCATGCCGCGGATGGATGGCGTGTCTTCCCGCTCGACGATCTGATTGAGCCGCGTAAAGCCCAGGCCCTTGACCACGAGCTTGTGCTTGACCGGCGTGCAGATCATGGAGCGGAAGTATTGGATCTTCAAAGCGGCTTTGGTTTCGGCCATGAGGTACTCCTAACGAGAAGGCGGAATGGTCTAGATCTCTTCTTCGGTCTTGCCGCGAAGACTGGCTACTTCGGCCCGGTCGCGAAGCTGGATGAGAGCGTCGAAGGTAGCCTTGATGACGTTGTGGGGATTGGCGGAGCCGAGAGACTTGGTCAGGACGTTCTGCACGCCGACCGACGTCATGACCGCGCGTACGGTGCCTCCCGCGATCACGCCGGTTCCCTCGGGCGCAGGCTTCAGCATGACCTGACCGGCGCCGTAGTGGCCAAGGACCTGATGGGGGATGGTCGTCTGGGTGAGATTGACCTTGATGAGGTTCTTCTTGGCAGCCTCGATACCCTTCCGAATGGCCTGCGGGACCTCCTTCGCCTTACCCGAACCATAGCCGACGACCCCCTCCGCGGGGTCGCCGATGACGACGAGAGCGGCGAAGGACATATTCTTTCCGCCCTTGACGACCTTGGTGACGCGATTGATGGAGACGACCTGATCCTTCAGATTCAGGCGGTTCGCGTCGAGCTTCTTCTTCATGATGGCCATGATTCTTCCTGTTCTACTTTCTTCCCGGCCGTGGGCGCGGGGGATCGGGGACTAGAACTCGAGTCCGCCTTCACGAGCTGCATCGGCGAGCGCTTTGATCCGGCCGTGATAGAGATATCCACCGCGGTCGAAGACGATTTTGGTGATGCCCTTTTCCTTCGCACGCTCTGCAATCAGCTTGCCTACGGTTGCGGCCGCAGCGACGTTTCCGCCCGTCTTCTTCTCGTCAGACTTCGTGCCCTCGGACCTGCCGCCGTCAGACTTGTTACTCATGGAGGAGGCTGACGTGATGGTGACACCCTGGGCGTCGTCGATCAGCTGGGTGTAGATGTGGTTGAGCGAGCGGTAGACATTGAGGCGCGGGCGCTCGGCTGTCCCGGACATCTTGGCGCGGATGCGCGAGTGGACCCGCTGCCGAATCACATTACGCTGGCGTGAGTTAATCATCGAAGTATTTCCTTCCTAAGGGCGTGGCCAGAGTGCTGACGACGTTCGGTTTGAGCATGAAAGAGGCGAATAAATATTGAACAGAGATCTGACCGAGGAACGGACGCCGGCTACTTGGCGCCCGTCTTCCCGACCTTCTTCTTGAGCTTCTCGTCGGAGTAGCGCACGCCCTTGTTCTTGTATGGATCGGGCTTACGCAGTGATCGCATATCCGCCGCGACCTGTCCGACCTTCTGCCGGTCGATCCCAGAGACGGTGACGTGGGTCTGCTTCGGGTCGATGGCCACTTCGATACCGCTAGGCAGAGGAAACTCGATCGGATGGGAGTATCCCAGCGTGAACACAACCATGTTCTTGCCCTTGGCCTCGACGCGATACCCGATACCGACGACGTCGAGCTCCTTCTTCCAGCCGTTTGTGACCCCCTCGACCGCATTGAAGACGAGCGCGCGGGCGAGACCGTGGATAGCGGCCTGGGAGTCATTCTGACGCTCCGCCAGGAGGTGGCCGTCCTTTTGCACGAGCGAGATGCCGGTCGGCAGCAGGGCGGAGACCTTCCCCTTGGGGCCTTCGACCAGCACGGTGTTGCCGTTGACGGTGTACTTCACCCCGGCGGGCATTACGATTGGCTTCTTGCCGATACGTGACATTCTGAATCCTTCGTGGCTTGCGAGTCGCAGGAGATTTCCTGTTCCACTGCAGCCTGAAACGTTGCCTTGCATCGAGCCCTCAGCGTCAGGGCCTTGATCTTGGCGGGATATTTACCAGACTTCGCAGAGGATCTCGCCACCGACACCTTCGCGGCGGGCCTGGCGGCCGGTCATCACACCCTTGGGCGTCGTCATGATCGAGATTCCAAGCCCACCCTGAACCCGGCGGATCTCGTCCCGGCCCAGGTACACACGGCAGCCGGGCTTTGAGATGCGCTGGAGGTCGCGGATGACGGCCTCATTGTTGGGGCCGTACTTGAGGTATACCCGGATCACCTTTTGCCCACCCTCTTCGGTCGGCTTGTAGTTGGCGATATATCCCTCTTCCTTGAGGATCCGCGCAATCTCTAGCTTCAGCTTCGAAGCAGGGGCATCGAGCTTCTGGTGGCGAGCCCGCATCGAGTTGCGGATGCGGGTCAGGAAGTCTGCTACTGGGTCGGTCAGGTTCATCGAATCTCCATCATTCCCCGTTCGCTTGCAGCGTCTCTGCAAGAACCTGCGGGAATGCCTGTTGCGGTGTGACACCCTGAACGTGGTCTTCGCCGGGGGCGAACTCAGGCTCGGGGTAACTCGGTTGTGAAGCTACTTCGCGGACGGGAGATCTACCAGCTTGATTTCACGACTCCCGGGATCTCGCCCTTCAAGGCCAGGCTGCGGAAACACAGCCGGCAAACCCCGAACTTGCGAAGAAAGGCACGGGGCCGGCCGCAGAGCTGGCAGCGGTTGTGCTGGCGGGACTTGAACTTGGGCTTACGTGCGTCTTTGACGCGTTTTGCGGTTGTTGCCATAACGTTTCACTCTCTATCTTAGCCGTATTCCCTTGGCTAGGTGCAGAATCTTTGCGATTGCGGTCTCTACGCGCCCTGGCGGAAGGGCATCCCGAAACCCTTCAACAGGGCCCGGGCTCCGTTATCGTCCTTCGCGGTCGTGACGATGGTGACGTTCATGCCTTTGGTCTTATCCACCTTGGCGTAGTCGATCTCGGCGAAGATGAGCTGGTCCCGCAGACCAAGCGTGTAGTTGCCGCGACCGTCGAAGCTCTTGGAGGAGACTCCGCGAAAGTCTCGGACACGCGGAAGCGCGATGGAGATCAACCGGTCGAGGAACTCGTACATGGTATCGCCGCGAAGCGTGACCATCGCGCCGATCGGCATGCCCTCGCGGAGCTTGAACGCGGCAATCGACTTCTTGGCCTTGGTTATCACCGGCTTCTGGCCGGCGATCGAGGCGAGATCCGCAATCAGCGGATCCATAATCTTGACGTTTTGGGTTGCCTCGCCCAGACCCATGTTGATGACGATTTTATCAACCCTGGGAATCGCCATGACGTTGTTGATGCTCAGTTCCTTGGCGAGCGAAGGCCTGATCTCGGATTCGTACTTCTCGCGAAAACGTGCTGCCATGATGTTCTTCTCTTTCTCCACGGTGGCCGGAGTAGCCGGTCGGCTGTATACCGTTTGCGTGGGGGGTGAACCGTTACTTCCTGGCGACGAGTCTGCCCCGCCGCCGCTGCTTACTTCTTCCTGTCCGCGATCACGTTGCCGGACAGCTTGGAAAATCGGACCTTGCGATCCCCTTCGATGCGGGATCCGGTTCTGGTCTTGTTCCCATCTCCGTCGAGAAGCATGACGTTTGAGACATGGATGGTCGCCTCCTGCTCGGCGATGCCGCCCTTGATGTTCTTCTGCGGGTTGGGCTTGACGTGCTTCTTAACCATCATGACGCCCTCCACGAGGACCCGATTCTTCTCCGCGAGGATGCGCAGAACGCGACCTTGCTTGCCCTTGTCCTTGCCCGCAATGACCTCTACCTTGTCATTTCGCTTGATCTTGATCTTGGGTGCTGCCATCTGAGTGCATCTCCTAGCCTCCGTCAAAAAGCCGGAAGCCTTGCGGACCTACTCCGCAGGTGAGTTGTTGGTGAGTGCAGCCGGGAGCGGAGCGGCCCCCGGGCAGGCAGACTAGATAACCTCGGGCGCGAGCGAGACGATCTTGAGGAACTTCTTCTCGCGCAGCTCCCGCGCCACCGGGCCAAAGACCCGGGTGCCGACCGGCTCCATCGCATCGTTGATCACGACGGCGGCGTTCTGGTCGAAGCGGATGTACGTGCCGTCACGACGCCGGTACTCTTTTCGGGTACGAACGATCACCGCCTTGACGACCTTGCCCTTCTTGACCGTGCCGTCGGGCGACGCTTCCTTCACGGCCGCGGTCACGACATCGCCGAGACCAGCCTTTTTTCCAAGTCCCCCTCCGAGGGGAAGGATGACTTGCAGCTTGCGTGCGCCAGAGTTGTCGGCCACGTCAAGGATTGTTCGCATCTGTACTGCCATGGTCGATCTCCTAAAAATCTCTTGGCACAGGTCGCTTGAAAAGCCCTCCGTTTGAGAGCTGCGTTGGGACGAATCATAAACCTGTGCCCGGTGGCGCTAGGGCCAAGGCTGTGACTACACTTCCGCTACGGAAGCCGGGATATCGGCGAGTTGAGCCAGCGAGCTGCGTCGGACAATCTCTTCGAGCGACCAGCGCTTCAGCTTGGACAGGGGCCGCGCCTCGCGGATGCGGACCACGTCTCCAACGCGCGCCGAGTTCTGCTCGTCGTGGGCATAGAACTTTTTATTCGACTTCATCACGCGCTTGTACTTCGGATGCGCCTTGCGCATCTCGATTTCGACGACGATAGTCTTCTGCATCTTGGTCGAGACCACCAAGCCCACCTTTTCATTTCGGCGGTTAGGCTGCGTCTCGGTGCCGGTCGTGGCTGGCGCGTTCGGTGTATCTGCCATAATCTAAGCCTTCGCTTTCTTGCGAGCGTTGCGCTGACTTGGCGGCGGCGCGCTGTGCTGGACGACTGGATGAGCAGCCTTGTGGGCGGAGATCTCGCGCTCCCGGGCTACGGTCTTGGCGCGTGCGATGTCGAGCTTTAGCACACGCAGCTTCTTGAGGCCCTCGACGTTGCCGAGGCTCTTCTGGAAACGGATGCGAAAGAGCTGTTCGGCCGCCTGGGCCTCCTGCTTCTTCAACTCTTCGTCCGAGAGGTTACGAATCTTTTCGAGTTCCATACTGTCTTCCTTGAGCGTGATTGCTTCGGACCGTGATTACTTCGCCGCTGCGATGACCTTGGCGTCATGACGCTGAACGAAGGTGGTCTTCAGCGGTAGTTTATGGGAGGCGAGCCGCATGGCTTCCTTGGCGAGCTCGACGTTGACCCCTTCCATCTCGAAGAGGATTTTGCCCGGACGAACCACGGCAACCCAGTGATCCGGCGCTCCCTTGCCTTTGCCCATACGGGTCTCGGCCGGCTTCTTGGTGATCGGCTTATCCGGGAACAGACGCAGCCAGACCTTTCCGCCGCGTTTGATGAAACGCGTCATCGCGATGCGGCTGGCCTCAATCTGGCGATCGGTGATGTAACCGCACTCCATGACCTTCAGCCCGAAGTCGCCGAACGCGAGATCGGAGCCGCGCCACGCCTTGCCGCACATCCGGCCACGCTGCTGCTTCCGATACTTGACCTTCTTTGGCATCAACATAACAAAAACCCTCATCCCTCGTTCAGGCGTGAGCCTGTCAAATTCGACGTGCTACGACTCGACTTATTACGACTCGACTTGCTACGACTGGAAGACACCCGTCGTTGTCCCTGGCTGACCCTGCTCGCGGCGCTTTCGCTGCTCGTAGATATCGCCCCGGTAGACCCAGGTCTTAACCCCGATGATGCCGTAGGTTGTATGCGCCTCGGCGAAGCCGTAGTCGATATCCGCCCGAAGCGTGTGCAGCGGGAGCCTTCCCTGCAGATACCACTCCGACCGGGCGATCTCATTTCCGTTCAGACGGCCGGAGACGCGCACCTTGATTCCCTTGCAGCCAAAGCGCAGCGCGGAATCGACGCTTTTGCGCATCGCGCGCCGGAAGCTCACTCGTTTTTCAAGCTGCAGGGCAATGTTCTCGGCGACCAGCTGGGCGTCCAGCTCGGGCTTATTGACCTCGAGGATGTCGATAAAGACCTCCCGGCTGGTCCGCTTCTGAATGTCCGCCTTCAGCTTATCGATCTCGGCGCCCTTGCGCCCGATGATGATTCCGGGACGCGCGGTGCGGATAATCAGGCGCAGTTTGTTGCCGGGGCGCTCGACTTCAACCGAACTCACACCTGCGGCCTTCAACTTCTCCCGAAGCTCGGCCTTGAGCTTGACGTCCTCGACCAGCAGCTTGTCATAGCCGCGCTCCACGAACCAGCGCGACTTCCACGGCTTGTTGATGCCGAGGCGAAACCCATACGGATGGACCTTCTGTCCCATAGCTTCCCTTTACCTTGCCGCGTCCCGGTTGAGCCGGACGGGCGTTTGTGCCGAAACTTTGAGTCTACGCGCAACGACCCTACTTTGCTGCTTTCTTCGCGGAGACCTTCTTTGCAGCCGTCGTCTTCTTTGCAGCTGCCAGCTTCTTCGCAGCCGATTTTCTGGCTGTGCTCTTGCTCTTCCCCGCAGGGGCGGCCGCCTCTGCGGCTTGGGCAGGGCCTCCTGCCGCGACTGCCTTTTTTTCAGCGACGGTGACGATGATGTGCGCAAGCCTGCGCTGATACCGGAACGCGCGTCCCATCGGGGCAGGCCGGATCCGCTTCAGGCGAGGACCTTCGTTGGCCACCGCGGACTTGACATAGAGGTCGTCGACATCCACATCCAGTCCCTGCTCCTGGGAGAGATAGTTCGCGTTCTGAATGGCTGACCGGAGCACCTTTTCGACGATGGGCGCCATGCGCTTGGTCGAGAAATGAACCGTGTTCAGCGCCTGCTCGACCCGAAGACCCTTGATCAGGTCGAGAACCAACTTCGCCTTTTGCGGACTGGTGCGCTGGAACTTTGCCTCAGCGCGAAACTCTCGGATTGCTTCTGCTGCCTTTGCCATGATCTTTCCTTCAAACGCGCGACGTGGAAAACTTTGCTGGAATCTTATTTAGGCTTTGCGGAGGTCTCAGAGGATCGTGCTGAGTGGCCCTTGAACGTCCGGGTTGCCGAGAACTCACCGAGTTTGTGACCGACCATGTTCTCGGTCACGTAGACGGGGATGAACTTGCGTCCGTTGTGAACGGCAATGGTGTGGCCGACCATATCGGGGTGAATGGTCGATCGTCGAGACCAGGTGCGCAGAACCTTCTTATCGTTCGCCTGGTTCATGACGTTGATCTTGGTCATCAGGTGCGCGTCGATGAAGGGGCCCTTTTTCGCGGAACGTGCCATGGTGAAACTCCAATCCTGTTGCGGTGCTGAATGGGACGAATCTTCGAAGAGACTTGGTGATGCAAACCTCGCTGCGAGGCCCGACTATTTACTTCGTCGGCTGATGATGAACGTGTCCGTCCGCTTGTTGTTGCGGGTCTTATACCCGCGCGTGGGCTGGCCCCACGGGGTCACCGGGTGCCGTCCACCCGAGGTCTTTCCTTCTCCGCCGCCGTGCGGATGGTCGACCGGGTTCATGGAGACGCCGCGGTTTGCCGGGCGGATGCCCTTCCATCGGTTGCGCCCAGCCTTGCCGATGGTGACGTTCTCGTGATCGGTGTTGCCGACCTGCCCGATGGTGGCCATGCATTCCACGAGAACCCTGCGGGTCTCGCCGGAGGGCAGCTTCAGCAGGGCGTAATCGCCTTCCTTGGCCACCAACTGAACCTGTGCGCCGGCGGACCTGGCCATCTGCGCGCCCTTGCCGGGTCGAAGCTCGATGTTGTGAACGGTGGTGCCGGAGGGGATGTTCTTCAGCGGAAGGGCATTGCCTACCAGAATATCTGCCTCGGGGCCGCTCATGATCGACTGGCCGACCTTTAGCCCCACGGGCTGGATGATGTAACGCTTCTCGCCGTCGGCGTAGTTCACCAGGGCAATCCGCGAGCTGCGGTTTGGATCATACTCGATGGTCGCCACGGTTCCCGGAATTCCGAACTTGTCCCGCTTGAAGTCCACCAGACGCAGCTTCTGCTTGTGCCCTCCGCCTTGATGCCGGATGGTCATCGCGCCGGTCGAGTTTCGTCCACCGGTTCGCGGCTTGACGGTCAGCAGCGGCTTATGCGGCTTATCCGTGGTGATGTCGCTGTTCACCAGCTTGGTGGCGAACCGCTGGGAGGGTGTGGTCGGTCGAAAGGATTGAATCGGCATCGTCTTGTTTCCTTGCGTTCAGGGCAGATCGCGGTTTACTGCGGCTTGCACCCTTGGTTCACGGTTCAGTTGCGCTCGGGACGCGGGGTTACAGGCTGTCGAGATACTCCGGCATCTTTTCGCCTTCGCTTAGGCGAACATAGGCCTTCTTCCAGTCGGGACGGTAGCCGGCAAACTTCCCTCTGCGCCGCTCCTTGCCTTCGACCGTCGCGGTACGCACATGGTTGACCTTGACCTTGAAGAGGGATTCCACTGCCTGCTTAACCTCGGTCTTGGTGGCCTTGAGAGCGACCTCGAAGACCAGCGTATTCTGGGTCTCTTTGACGCCCATACCCTTTTCGGTGATGAGCGGCCGCTTGATAACGGTGTAGAGGGTCGGCATTACGCAGCCTCCTTCTCGGAAGCGCGGCTGCGCTTAGGAGCGTTTTTCACAAGGGTCTCCTGTAAAGCCTCGATTGCATCCCTCGAAAAGACGGCATGCTCATAGCGAAGCAGATCATACGGATGGAGCTCGGAGCTGAGCACGAGTTCAACTCCGGCGAGATTGCGTGACCCCAGGTAAAGCTTCTCGTCGAGACGCCGGCTGGATTCGACCAGCAGTGTGGTCTTGCCCGCTTCCAGCTTGGTCAGTGCCGCGCGGAACAGCTTAGTCTTGCCCTCGGCGACCTCGAAGTTCTCGACAACGGTAAGCTTCCCGTCCGCGAGTTTCGATGCCAAAGCGGACCGAAGCGCACCGAGCAGCTTCTTGCGAGGAAAGGCGTACTCGTAGCTGCGAGGCTGAGGTCCATGAACCGTGCCTCCGGAACGCCAGAGCGGGCTGCGAATAGAGCCGACGCGCGCGCGTCCGGTTCCCTTCTGCTTCCATAACTTTTTGCCCGAGCCGGAGACCAGCTTGCGATTTTTTGTCGCCGCCGTACCCTGCCGCAGAGCGGCGCGATAGTGCTTGACCGCCTCCCACAGGAGCGCCTCGTTGACCTCGCCCGCGAAGACCTGGTCGGCCAGTTCGAACTCCCCGACCTTGTCGCCACCGAGATTGACTACGTTGATGTTTGCCATCGATCTTCTCTCTTCATCTCCGCACGGTTGTCTGTAGCGGATGGTCCGGAACTGCACAATTTCGAGCCGCGTAAAGCACTCTCTCGAGACGGCCTGCTTATTTTTTCTTCGCCGGGGCTGCCTTCTTCGAGGCCTTCAGCGGATCCAGCGTGGAGGCGCCGGCAAAGCCGCGACGCTCTCTTGGCGGAGCCTTGGCCTTTGAGATCAGCACGTAGCCCTCGCGTGGACCGGGAACGGCGCCCTCGACCAGGATCAGATTGTCTTCGAGGTCAAGGCCGCGAATGCGGAGGTTGCGAACAGTGACCTGGTCCGTTCCCATGTGGCCTGGCATCCTTTGACCGGGAAAGACGCGCGAGGGGAAGGAGGACGCACCGATCGAGCCCTGCACCTGGAACATGTGACCGTGGGCCTTAGGTCCGCCGCCAAATCCGTGGCGGCGAACGACACCCGCGAAGCCGCGGCCCTTCGAGGTTCCGATCACATCCACGAATTTGTCGTCTGAAAAGATGTCCACCAGAACCCGATCGCCGGCCTTGGCGTTCGAGGCTTCGCTGCCTGCCGTGACGGTGTTATCGAGCGGAACCTCTTTGAGCAGGCGCACCGGCGGGACATTGGACTTCGCGAAGTGACCCGTCATCGCCTTGTTCACCTTGGAGGCTTTGATGAAATCGACGTACCCTATCTGCGCGGCGTCGTAGCCGTCATTGGCCATGGTCTTCAGCTGCGTGATGACGCAGGGGCCCGCCTTCAGCACGGTGACGGGATGCACGTCGCCGCGCTCGTCGAAGAGCTGAGTCATGCCGATCTTCTTGCCTAGAATTCCCGTAACGGACATCTGCTTTTCCTTTCCTCATCATGCTCGATAACTCCGAGCACTGCCGGGTGACTGCCTATTTTTGAACTGTCTTGATCTCGACGTCGACACCGGCCGGCAGATCGAGTTTCATCAGAGCGTCCACGGTCTGCTGTGTCGGCTCGAGGATGTCAATCAGCCGCTTGTGGGTGCGGATCTCGAAGGCCTCCCGGGACTTCTTGTCCACGTGGGGGGAGCGCAGGACGCAGTACTTGTTCTTCATCGTGGGCAGCGGAATCGGTCCAGCGACCTGTGCCCCGGTGCGCTTGGCGGTCTCGACGATCTCGCCCGTGGAGGTGTCGAGGACGCGATAGTCATACGCCTTCAATCGGATTCTAATTCTCTGTCCAGCCATCGTGTCTTCTCTCGTGTCTTAGCAAAGATCGGGTTCGGTGGCTGCCGGGATTTTCTGCCCGGCAGCCCTGATGTTATTGGTTTACTTCAAGATGTCGGAGATGGTTCCCGCGCCGACGGTTCGGCCGCCTTCGCGGATGGCGAAGCGCAGACCTTTTTCCATGGCGACCGGCGTTCCCAGCGTGATCTCGAGCGAGATATTG